>Ga0247822_10002230_pt1 | contig 12286 bp, 11 predicted proteins | sample 13C_Cellulose_Da_FD_192423 | JGI IMG/M metagenome (GOLD analysis project Ga0247822, IMG submission 192423) | Soil microbial communities from agricultural site in Penn Yan, New York, United States - 13C_Cellulose_Day30 | ecosystem: Environmental > Terrestrial > Soil > Agricultural land | place...
GGTCGCATCGAGCCCGAGGATGCCGATCGCTTCATCGCCGAGGGCAAGTTCGATTTCGTCACGATGGGCCGCAAGCTGCTCGCCGACCCGCATCTGCCGCGCAAGCTCGGCGAAGGCACGCCGGAGCGCGTCCGGCCGTGCGTCTATTGCTACACCTGCATCAGCGCTATCTTCAATTCCGAGCACATCATGTGCGCGGTCAATCCGATGACCGGCTTCGAGACCGAGCGCCAGCCGATCGCCTCCTCAAGCCGCAGGCGCATCCTTGTCGTCGGCGGAGGTCCCGGCGGCATGGAATCGGCGCGCCTGCTCTCGGACAAGGGGCATGAGGTCATCCTGTGCGAAGCCGGGCCGCGCCTCGGCGGCACGGCCCAGTTCGCTTCGGTCGCCTATGCGCCGAACCAGCGCATCGTCGACTGGCTGAAGCGCGAGGTCGCCCGCAGGCCGATCGACGTCCGTCTCTCGACGGCCGTGGACGCCGATTTTGCCCGCAAGCTCGCCGTCGACGAGATCGTCGTCGCGACGGGCGCCAAGCGCACGATGCCGCCGATCGAAGGAAGCGACCGCGACTTCGTCTTCTCGGGCGACGACATGCGCAATCTCGTGCTGGGGCAAAATCTCGACAGCATTTCGGACAAGGTCGGAGGTGCGACCCGGCTCGCGATGAAAATGGGACGCCTTACGGGCATCACGGGCAAGCTCGAGATGCTGCGGCTGGGCTCCAAATACTGGATGCCGATCGGCGAGCGCGTCGTGATCATCGGCGGCGAGCTCGTCGGGCTCGAACTCGCGGAATTTCTGGCGCACCGCGGCCGCAAGGTCACCGTGCTCGAAGAGACCAGCCGCGTCGGCAAGGGCCTGCCGCTGGTGCGGCGCTTCCGGGTCGTCGACGAGTGCCGCGAGCTTGGGGTCGCGATGGTCACGAATGCCGGCGACTTTCGCATCGGCGATCATGTCGTCACCTATCGGAACGACGGCGGGCAGGATCGCAGCGTGCGCGCCGACACCGTAATCGTCGCGCAGGGCGCGACGGGCGACCAATCCCTTGCAGACAGTTTGGAGGCGGCAGGGTTCGCGGTTCAGCTCGTCGGCGACTGTACGGGTGTCGGCTATATCGAGGGGGCGATGCGCGACGCGACGCTTGCGACGCAGGCCCTGTGATGGATCAGACAATGCCCCACCCCGGACATCGCAGCAGCAGCGGACTCGTGGCCGCTGTCTGTGTCGCGGGGCCCGCGCTGGTTGCCCTGATCCCGATGGCGGCTGCGCCGGCGATGGTCGCGATGGCGCGCCATTTCGGCGCGAGCGCCGACAGTCAGTTCTTCTCCCAAATCATCATGACGCTGCCGGCGGCGATGCTGGTGCTATCGGCCCCGCTCGCAGGATTGCTTGCCGGTAAGGTGGGCCAGAGGACCGTTCTGCTCGTCTCCCTCTTCCTCTATATCATCGGGGGTGCGGGCGTACTCGTCGTATCGAGCAGCGAAGCGCTGATGGCGCTGCGTGTCCTCCTCGGCATTGCCGGAGGCGGCGTCCTGACCTCGTGCCTCGGTCTCATCGGCGATCATTTCAGCGGCCATGCCCGCGAGCGCCTGCTAGGCTATGCGACATCTGCGGCGTCCCTCCTCGCTGCGGTCGCGCTGGTATTCGGCGGTCGACTCGTCGATATCGCCGGATGGCAGGCACCCTTCGCGCTCTATCTCCTCGGCGTTCCAACGCTGTTCGTCGCGCTATTTGTCATCCACGACGTTCCGATTCGGACGCAACCAGATCCGTTCGCCCCGTCTGTTCCTGCGCTCGGTCGTGCCAGCGAGATCGCCAAGGTATGGCCCTATTTTCTTCTTCTGGTTCTGCTTACGCTGGGCATGTTCACGCCAGCAATCCAGGTGGCGTTCGTTCTCGAAGCGCGCGGCATCGGTAGCCAGCAGACAATCGGAAGCGTGATTGCGGCCACATCGTTCGTCGCGATGATCACAGCCTGGGCATACGGCCATCTGAGGCGCTGGCTTGGCGTGCACGGCTTTCTGACGATCGACGCGGTCTCGATGGGCGCCGGCATCGCGATGATCGGCCTTGCAACAAGCACGGAGATGATTTTCGCCGGATGCTGTCTCGTCGGCATAGGTGCCGGCATGTCAGAGCCTGCAATCGCATCGCTCATCTTCAGAAAGACGAACGCCGTCGCCCACGCTCTCGCAATGGGTCTGATCGTGAGCGCGCTCAACGCAGGACAGTTCTTCAATCCGATCATATTCGATCCGCTTCGCCGTTCGTATGGCCCGGGCAGTTCGTTCCTCGCCGTGGGTGCGGTCCTACTCATCGTCGGCTTCTATATCGCCCTGCGCCAACGCCAGGATCTTCTGCAAAAGGACATTGAAACATGAGTCGTCGCTTCGAGAACAAGCGCGTCCTGCTAACCGGCGGCGCCTCCGGTATCGGACGCGCGACCGCCGAGCTTTTCGCGCGGGAAGGCGCCCGGCTCGTCATCGGCGACATCGATATCGAAGGTGCGCGGTCCGTCGCGACCGCGCTTGGCGGCGAAGCTTTCGCCTATAATGCGTGCAACCCCGCTTCGGCAGAAGAACTGGTGGCCAATGCCAAAGAAGCGCTGGGCGGTATCGATTGCCTCCTCAATGTCGCTGGCATCATGACCTGGGGCCGGTTCGAGGAGACGAGTACCGCAGCCTGGCAGCGGACACTCGACATCAATCTTTCGGGGCCCTTCTATCTTTCGCAGGCCGCGATCGCGCCCCTGCGCGAGAGCAAGGGCAACATCGTCAATGTGGCATCGGTCGGCGGATTGCATCCGGTCTATGGCACAACGGCTTACGGCGTATCGAAGGCTGGCGTTATCGCCATGACCAAGGCCTGCGCTCTAGAATTCGCCCGTGACGGCATTCGGGTCAACGCTGTTGCCCCCGGCGGTGTCGCGACGCCGATGCACGAGAAGAGCGCCGCCGGCGGCGGCGTCGATCCGTCGATCTTCACCGAAGCGGCTGCCCGCAACATGCCGAAGCTCACCGACCGAGAAGCGTGCACGCCTCCCGAGATTGCGGCGGCGATTGCCTATCTCGCGTCCGACGAAGCGCGTTACGCAACCGGCACCATCCTCGTCCTCGACGGCGGGCAGTCGACCGGCTAGGCGCCGCCGCCACGCCAGAGGTCCGTTACAGGAGACTATGATGACCGCAGGTTCGCGCCACCTTGTCGATCCGGAGCTGCTTCCGGCGCTCGATCTCATGCCCGACCTCGACCTCGATGCGGCAAGGCTCGCCGAGCTGCGCGCCGGAATGGACGCGCTCATCCCGAAGCTCGAGACGCTTCCATGTGACGGTGTCGACGTGGAGGTCGTCAGCATATCCGGGCCCGGCGGCCCACCGCTGGAACTGCAGCTCTTCCGCCCAGAGGGCGCGGCAAGCGCGCCCTTGCCGGCGTTCCTCCACATTCACGGTGGCGGCTACGTCCTCGGCAACGCGACCCAATCGGCGCTCGGCAACATGCGGACCGCACGCGAGGTCGGATGTCTCGTGGCATCGGTCGAATATTCGCTCGCACCTGAGACGAGCGGGACCGGCGCGGTCGAACAATGCCATGCCGCGCTCCTCTGGCTTGCCGGCAATGCCACGGACCTCGGCATCGATGCGAAGAGGATCGCCATCGGCGGAGAAAGCGCAGGGGGCGGACTTGCCGCCGCGCTGGCGCTGCTCGCGCGCGACTGCGGCGAGGTCATGCCCTGCTTCCAGATGCTCATTTACCCGATGCTCGATGCGTCGACCGGCCGAAGCGGCGACGAGCATCCGTTTACGGGCGAGTTCGTCTGGACGCGCGCGGCCAATCGCTTCGGCTGGGATTCGCTGCTCGCCGAGAATGCGAGCGACAGCCCCTATGTGGTGCCAGCGCGGGCGACCGATCTATCCGGGCTGCCGCCGACCTATATGAGTGTCGGCGCGCTCGACCTCTTCGTCGAGGAAGACCTCGAATATGCCCGCCGGCTTATGCGTGCGGGCGTCCCCGTCGAGTTCCACCTCTTTCCCGGGGCCTTTCACGGCTTCGAACTCGCTGCCGAAGCCGATGTCAGCAAACGCGCCGAAGCCGAACGGCGCACAGCCCTCGCCCGCGCTTTCGCGCGCTGACCCTCAGGCCGGCGCGTTACCGTAAACCGCCGGCGGATCGCCGACCGCGACATATTGCGCGCGGCCGTCGTCACCGAGCGTCTGGATCAGGCAGGAAATCCGGCGCGTCCGGGTTTCCGCAATATACCATCGACCGTCCTCGCGGACATAGCGGTCCTCATATTCGACCCCCATCTGCGTGATGCTGCGATTGGCGAGGATGATGGACTGGAAATTCAGCGACCATTTGCCGGTCGCTTCGTTTTCGCCGACCAGCTCGATCACGGCGTTGGTCGCATGGTGGATGTCGTAGACGCCAGGCTGACATCCCATCTGCTCGAATATGGAGACGAAGGCCTCGCGGTCGTCGAACGGCGGGAACCCCTCATAGGCGATCACCGCGCCCTTGGGCAGCAGCGTCTCGCGCAACGCGGCGACATCCTTGACATCGCACGCCCGCAGATAGCGAGCCTTGAGCTCCTTGATCTCGTCCTTCGCCTCGAGTTGGGCAAGGCGGGCGGCGAGCGCTTCGAGGGTTGCGGTCACATATTTTCCTTTCTTCGGGGCAGCGCCGACAAAGTCTGCCGGCTGCATGCGAATGGGTCTTGCAAAGGTGGTTTTCCGATCTGGACCGCGAACCGGGGGTCAGGACATGCGTCAGAATGCGCCGCCGTCATCACCTACCCTCTCCGCCGCCATATTTTCGCTTTGCGTATCTATTATCTCGAATATGCCGCACTATATGCTATCAAGTCCAGACAAAATCACGCTTTGCGGATAATCGGGAGAATGTATGAGCGATCCGTCCACCGGCCTCTGGGACAGGTTCACGGCCCGCCTCGGTGAAGCGCGCGCGACGCTGCAGGCGCCGGGTGCGCCGACATCCGTTTTCGACCAGGCGGAAGGCACGCGCTATCTCAGCCGCCTCGTTCGCCTCGGCCTCGAAATCTATGTCGAGGCGGGCGATCCCGATTTTCCGACCTTCTACGTGCCGAGTCACGAGACCGCCAAGATGGGCGGCGACAATCCCGACAATTACTATCTGTCCTCGACCATCGCAGGCGATCGTGTCTACCGGATCGACGGCAATATCGGGACCGTGACCTACCTCAGTCTGGGATCGAAGGCCAATCGCTACGCGATCGACGGCACGATGCCGTCGACCGGGGAGCTTGCGAGCTCGGAGCTTCGGCCCGACGCCAACGGGAATTTCTCGGTGATCGCGTCGGTAGAGCGGCCCGACGACCCCGGTCAGGCCTGGCTGCCGCTTGCCGCCGACTCGACGATGCTCCACGTTCGCCAGACTTTCCTCGATCGCCACCGGGAAACGCCGGCGACGCTCTCCATCCGGCGAATCAGTCCCGGCCCCGACGCGCCGGCACCGCTCGACCCGGAGGCGCTCGACAAGCGGATGATGGCGGCGGCCGACTTCGTCGTTGGCACCTCGGAACTGTTTGCCGGCTGGGCGGAGCTCTTCATGTCGGCACCCAACGAGATGCGCGACTGGGGCCAGGACATGTTCATCAAGGCGGGCGGCGATCCCGCGATCTTCTACGTGCACGGCTATTGGGAACTCGGTCCCGACCAGGCGCTGGTCATCGAGACCGACGTTCCCGAATGTGAGCACTGGAACATCCAGGCCAATAACTGGTGGATGGAATCGTTCGACTATCGCTACCTCAACGCTCATGTAAACAAGGCCTCGGCCAAGCTCGACGCCAAGGGCCGCGCAACGATCGTCCTCGCGCCCCGCGATCCGGGCTTCGGCAACTGGATCACGACCGCAGGGCATGATCGCGGCTTTGTCCTGCTGCGCTGGGTGCGTGCCGGCAGCCATCCCATTCCCACGACCCGCCTCATCGACCTTCCCTGACGGGCGTCATGAACGATATCAGCCAGGATATTTCGGACGATCCCGCCGCCCGCGGGGAATTGCCCACCCCGACGGTGCGGCTCGGCCCGCAGGGCTACACCGACTGTCCTGCACTCGGAGATTAGCCGCCATGTCACGCCAGTCAGCCCTCGACCAGATTGCCGCCGCGCGCGGCAAGCTTCCCCGCGAGCATATCGAGGCGGCGGTTCGGGCTTTTCAGGCCACATACCGGGTCAAGGACTGGGAAAAGCGCGCATCGCTCCTTTCCGAAGACGTCGTCTTCGAGGACACCGTCGGCGTGCCCCCGCCCGCGATCGGGCGCGACGCCGCCGCGGACTATTTTAGCCTGATCATCGGGACGGGCTGGGACGTCGAAATGGAACCCGAGAAGATCATCGTGATGGGCGACGAAGCCTTCGTGATCACGCGAGGCAGCTGGGGCGTCCGCGGCGAGGTTCCCGCGCGCCTGCACCTCATCCACAATTTCAGGTTCAACGACCGCGGCGAAATCGCCCATGTTCGCATTGCCTATGACGAGGGCTGTCTGTTCGACTGAACCGCTGTCAGGGTCCAGGCTCGGAAGGCACGAAGGTCGAGAGCAGCGCCGCATCGGCGATATGGGCCTGACCATTCACATATCCCGCGGCCGGACTGGCAAGCCACAACGCAAGCTCGGCCACATGCTGCGCCGAGCCCATGTCACGGAGCGCTACTCGCTGCAGGTCGGCCGGCGCAACAATACCGCTGTCCTCGCCCCCGATCATCGGGGTCGCGACCGCGCCCGGGCAGATGGCATTGATGCGCACGCCCCGTGCCGCAAAGGCGGGGGTGCAGGATTTGACGAGGCCGATCACGCCATGTTTGGCGGCACTGTACGCAGGGCTTTCGTGCAGGCCCAGCAGGCCCGCCGTCGACGATGTGACGACCACGGCGCCGCCAGGCCTCATCGCGGGAAGCAGGCTCTTGATGCCGAGAAAAACGCCCTTGAGGTTGATCGCGACATGACGGTCGAAAAGCGCCTCGTCGGTCGCCTCGAGGCCGTCCATGGGCCCGAGATATCCGGCGTTGAGAAAGGCCACATCGACGCCGCCTGCCGCATGCACCGCCGCTGCGACCATCGCCTCGTTCGCCGCCGCGCTGGCGACGTCGACTTCGATGGCGACCGCACCATTCGCTATGTCGCCAGCCAGCTGTCGTACGACTTCGGCGTTGAGATCGGCAGCAAAGACCCGGGCGCCCTCTTGCGCGAAGCGGATCGCAGCGGCCTTGCCGATACCCGAGGCCGCGCCGGTTACCAGCACGGCCTTCCCGGCAAACATGGTCATAGCGGCATATACTCCCCACCGTTCACATCGAGCGTCGCGCCCGTCACGCTGGAGAAATAGTCCGAAACGAGCGCAAGTGCAGCCCTTGCATATTCCTCGTCCGCCGGCACCCGGTTGAGGGCGAGGCCGCCGGCAATGCCGGCGATCGATTCCGATACGCTCGGGCCACCGTCGGCCTCCTGCTGCTCGAGCCAGGCCCGCGCGGGCGGACTGATCGTCCAGCCGAAGGATGGCGTATTGAAGCGGATGTTCTTGGGCCCCAGTTCGATCGCGAGATAACGCGTCAGCGCCGACTGCGCCGCCTTCGTCGCGGCATAGCCGCCCTGGTTCATGACATGCTTGCGCGCGACCTGGCTGCCGATATTGACGATGGACCCGCCCCCCTGGCGTTCCATCTGCGGAACCACCGCGCGGATCATGCGAAGCGTCCCGAGGACCGTCACGTCGAAGGCACGCGCAAGTTCGTCGAGATCGATGTCCATGACGGGCTTGATATCGCCCGGCCGATAGGCGCTGTTGACGAGCCCATCGATCTTCCCGAATGCTGCAACCGTCTGCTCGGCCACCGCCGCGCAGTCGGCATCGCTCGTGATGTCCGCCTGGATCGCGATCATTCGCGCGCCGGCGGGAACCGATGCGGTGATCTCGGCCATGATCGCACCCGAGCGCGAGACCATCGCGACGTCCGCCCCGAGACGCGCCGCCTCTTCCGCGATGACGCGGCCGAGACCGGGCCCGATGCCGGTGATGATGACCGACTTGCCCGTAAGGAGCGTCATGCCGCGACTTGCTGCGGCAGCGCCTTCACCGCGGCAAGCACCGCTTCGGCATGGTCTTTCCGGCAGACGAGAAGGTCGGGCATATAGGTATCCGACTGGTTGTAGACGAGCGGACTGCCGTCGATCCGGCTGCAGTGGAGCCCATGGGCGAGCGCGACCGCAACCGGCGCGCAGCTGTCCCATTCGAACTGGCCGCCGCTGTGAAGATAGATATCGGCCTCACCGCGGACGATCGCCATCGCCTTGGCCCCGGCCGATCCCATCGGCACCAGTTCAGCGTCGAGCGCGGCGGCGACTTCGGTCGCCTCGCGCGCCGGACGCGTCCGGCTCACCACCATTCTGAGCCGTGCGGGCGCAGGCGGCACCGCCGCAGGCCGATCGGTGCGCAGGACAACTCCCGCTCCCGGAAGCGCCACCGCGCCGACAGTCGCGACCCCATCGATCGCAAGGCCGACATGCACCGCCCAGTCAGCGCGCGCTTCCCCATATTCGCGCGTGCCGTCGACCGGGTCGATAATCCAGACACGCGACTTGCCGAGCCGTTCGTCGGTGTCCTTGCTTTCTTCGGAGAGCAGCCCGTCGTCAGGCCGCTGTTCGCGCAGCGCATGGACAAGGAACTGGTTGGCCGTCGCATCGCCGGCCTTTCCGAGCGCCTTCAGCGAGAGCATCCCGCTTTCGCGCACCGAGAGAAGGATCGCCCCGGCGCGCTCTGCGAGCTGCGTTGCAAGTTCCGCATCATCCAACATGGTCAGGACCTCACTTCAGCGGCATGATGGCGCGCACGATATATTCGGCGGCCTCCTGCGGCGACATTTCGACGGTGTTCACGCGGATCTCGGGCGATGTCGGAGCCTCATAGGGGCTGTCGATGCCCGTGAAGTTCTTGAGATCGCCCGCACGCGCCTTCTTGTAGAGTCCCTTGACGTCGCGCGCTTCGGCGACTTCGAGCGGCGTGTCTACGAAGATCTCGATGAACTCGCCTTCGGGCATCATCGAGCGCACGAGCTCGCGGTCGGCCTTGAATGGCGAGATGAAGGCGGTGATGACGATCAGGCCGGCATCCGCCATCAGCTTCGCAACCTCGCCGACGCGGCGGATATTCTCGATCCGGTCCGCTTCGGTGAAGCCGAGGTCCTTGTTGAGCCCGTGGCGGATATTGTCGCCGTCGAGAAGGAAGGTGTGGCGGTTCATGACCGCGAGGATCTTCTCGAGCTCGTTCGCGATCGTCGACTTGCCCGAACCCGACAGGCCGGTGAACCAGAGAACGCGCGGTTTCTGGTTCTTCAGCGCGGCGTGCATGTCGCGGCTGATATCGGTCGACTGCCAATGGACATTCTGCGCACGGCGCAGGCTGAAATGGAGCATGCCGGCACCGACGGTGCGGTTCGTGATCTTGTCGATCAGGATATAGCCGCCGAGCGCGCGGTTGTCGTTATAGGCCTCGAAGACGAGCGGCTTGTCGGTCGAAATCTCGGCGACGCCGATCGCATTCAGTTCGAGGGTCTTGGCCGCCAGATGTTCCATCGTGTTGACGTTGATCTGATACTTCGGCTGCTGGACCGTGACCGACACGGTCTGGGAGCCCATCTTCAGCCAATAAGCGCGTCCGACATGCATCGGCTCGTCGTCCATCCAGACGAGGGTGGATTCGAACTGGTCGGCCGCTTCGGGCGGACCATCGGCCGCGGCGATCACGTCGCCGCGCGAACAATCGACCTCGTCGGCGAGCGTCAGCGTCACCGACTGGCCCGCGACGGCTTCCTCAAGGTCGCCGTCGAGCGTGACGACGCGGCTGACGGTCGACGTCTTGCCGCTCGGCAGGATGCGGACGGCGTCGCCCGGCGCGATCCGGCCGGTCGCGACCTGCCCCGAGAATCCGCGGAAGTCGAGGTTCGGACGATTGACCCACTGGACCGGCATGCGGAACGGGCGTGCCTGCGCCGACAATTGGTCGACCTCGACCGTCTCTAGATGTTCCATCAGCGCCGGGCCCTGGTACCAGGGCGTGTTGTCCGACGGGCCGGTGATATTGTCGCCCTTGAAACCCGAGATCGGGATCGCGGTGAAATCCTTGATGCCGATCGAGGTGGCGAAGGCGCGATAATCGGCCAGGATATCGTCGAAGACCTTCCGGTCGTAGCCGACGAGATCCATCTTGTTCACCGCAAGCACGATATTGCGGATTCCGATGAGGTGCGCGAGGAAGCTGTGGCGCCGTGTCTGCGTCAAGACACCCTTGCGCGCGTCGATCAGGATAACGGCCAGGTCGGCGGTCGAGGCGCCGGTGACCATGTTGCGCGTGTACTGCTCGTGCCCCGGGGTATCGGCGACAATGAACTTGCGCTTCTCGGTGGTGAAGAAGCGGTAGGCGACGTCGATGGTGATCCCCTGCTCGCGCTCGGCCGCAAGGCCGTCGACGAGCAGGGCAAAATCGATTTCGCCCCCCTGCGTACCGACACGCTTGCTGTCGGCCTCGAGCGTCGCCAACTGATCCTCGAAGATCATCTTGCTGTCGTAGAGGAGGCGGCCGATCAGCGTCGACTTGCCGTCGTCGACCGAGCCGCAGGTGATGAAGCGCAGCAGCGTCTTGTGCTGATGCTGATCGAGATAGGCGTCGATATCTTCGGCGATGAGAGCATCGGTCTTGTAGACCGGCTCGTCGGTCAGGGTCTCGACCATCAGAAATACCCCTCTTGCTTCTTCTTCTCCATGCCAGCGCCGCCGGCATCCTTGTCGATCGCGCGGCCTTGCCTTTCGCTGGTCGTCGTCAGCAGCGTTTCCTGAATGATTTCGGACAGGGTAGCCGCCTCGCTCTCGACCGCTCCGGTGAGCGGGTAGCAGCCGAGGGTGCGGAAGCGGATCGACCGCTCGACGGGTACTTCGCCTTGTGCGAGCGGGAACCGTTCGTCATCGACCATCAGCAGCATCCCGTCGCGCTCGACGGTGGGCCTTGGCGCCGCGAAATAAAGCGGGACGATCGGAATGTCGTTGAGCTGGATATATTGCCAGACATCGAGCTCGGTCCAGTTCGAGATCGGGAAGACGCGGATGCTTTCGCCCTTGGCCTTGCGCGCGTTGTAGAGATTCCAGAGCTCAGGCCGCTGGTTCTTCGGGTCCCAGCCGTGGCTCGCGGTACGGAACGAGAAGATGCGCTCTTTCGCGCGGCTCTTTTCCTCGTCACGCCTTGCGCCGCCAAAGGCCGCGTCGAAGCCATATTTGTCGAGCGCCTGCTTCAGCCCCTCGGTTTTCCACATGTCGGTGTGAAGCGCCCCATGGTCGAACGGATTGATCCCGCGCTCGGCCGCTTCCGGGTTCTGGTAGACGAGCAAATCCATGCCGATCTCGGCCGCCATCTTGTCGCGCAGCTCGTACATGGCCTTGAACTTCCACGTCGTATCGACGTGCAGCAGCGGAAACGGCGGCGGCGAAGGGTAGAAGGCCTTCCGCGCGAGATGCAGCATCACCGCGCTGTCCTTACCGACGCTGTAGAGCATCACCGGCCGTTCGACCTCGCTCACCACTTCACGCATGATGTGGATGGCCTCGGCTTCAAGCCGCTCGAGATGGGTAAGCGCGCGGGTCACAGGTTCCACCCCCCGTCGCAGCTGATCGTCTGCCCGGTCACATAACCGGCGCGTGCCGACGCAAGGAACACCGCCGTCTCGGCGACCTCCTCGGGAAGACCGTAGCGATGGAGCGCGATCGTCGCTTGCACCTGCTCATGCCAGGCGGCGTCGAAGGCGGTGTCCTTCAGGCGATGAAAGATGCCGGCATCGATCACGCCGATCGCGATCGTGTTGGCCCGGACGCCATTGCCGCCCTCCTCGCGGGCGATGCCCTTCATCAGCTGCTGGATCGCGCCCTTCGGAGCGACCGAGAGCACGTCGCGCTCGGGCCACTTCCCCACCCCGGCCGAACCGATGTGAACATAGGAGCCGCCCGACTTGCGAAGTTCGGGAAGGGTCGCGTGAACGATGTTGAAGAAGCCGTTTACATCATTGTCGACGACCTTGCGCCACTCGTCGGGCGTCACCTCATGGATCATCCGCATCTGGATGTCGTAGCCGGTCGCCACGATGACCGTGTGCAGACGGCCGAATTTGGCAACCAGTTCGGCCACCGCCTTCTGGATGCTGGCAGGATCGGTAACATCGAGCTGAACGAGCTCGACCTTGCCGCCATGTGTGGCAGCGTCGTTCG
>Ga0247822_10002231_pt1 | contig 12284 bp, 11 predicted proteins | sample 13C_Cellulose_Da_FD_192423 | JGI IMG/M metagenome (GOLD analysis project Ga0247822, IMG submission 192423) | Soil microbial communities from agricultural site in Penn Yan, New York, United States - 13C_Cellulose_Day30 | ecosystem: Environmental > Terrestrial > Soil > Agricultural land | place...
CAATGGTGGGGGGGGGGGGGAGCGTACCTGCAGGTCGTCCTTGTTCGCGCGGCACACGACGCCGAGGTGCAGCTGGGCGTGCGCGGACCACGTGTTCTCGACGGCGTTGACACCCGCCACGACCTGCGCCAGGCGGTAGGCCGCAAACCAGGAGTTCTGGCCCTCGGGGCAGAGGACGGCCGCGTCGGACGCTTGGTAGATGAGCGGGCGGACGTAGAAGTTGCGCTGGATGCAGAGGCCGTACTCGGCGAGGGCGGCGCAGGTGACGTAGTTGAAGGTGCAGCTCAATAGGAAGATATAGACCAGGCGGACGATCGGGTCCTCCGCAGCGCTGAGGAGGAGCTGCTTCTCGTGGTTTTGCCAGATGGGGTTCTTGGCAAGCTCTTCTTGATTAACCGTAGGCGCATGCCCCTTGTTTGCACCGAAAACGCCGGCGAATGAGCCCAAATGGGCCGTTTCAACCCCGGCGTCCAAGTCCGCGCCACCCATAAAGTGAGCATCCACCGCACTGGCCAAGCTGACAGGGAGACGCTCGAGTCGGGCCGCCGCCTTTTCTTTGCCCGTATTCAACCAAGGTGCTCCAGCAGGTCGGTCGCGGAGAACGGCTCCCAGGTTCTTGGTCTGATGGGCGTCCACGTGCGCAACCACCGACTCGAGGATCTTGTCCACGCGGGCATGACCGCGCTCTGAGGCCGCAATGTCCTGGCAGAGGTTGGCAAACGCATCGAGTTGATCGGCTTCCAACTCACCGGCATCGGGCTTTTGAGCATGGTAGGCCAGAGTGAGGAGATGACCTACGGACGCGTCGGGTGTGTGGCGCAATAAATGGGCCCAGACCGAGTCGCCGATAGTGCCTGCTTTGATCGCCTCATGAAGGGCGGGGGCGGTGACGCGAGCCTTATATGCATCGAGGGACTCCGTCGCCAAGGGGGCGAACAAGCCCCGGGCCTTGAGCTTGTCCTTGATGTCCTTGTTGAAGAACGGGAAGGCGCGACGGGCAGGGGGAGTAGGGCCACGCCCTACGTCAAATGCGCCATGAGTGGCAGTGCTGAAATCAACCAGCATGGTGACACCAGCCTCGGTGGCTCTTGGATCCAGAAGACCGCGTCCATATCGGCACGTCGGAAACGCGTCCAAAAAGAGGCGGGCAATGGCCAGGTTCTGACTGCCCCCCGCGTACAAGGTCGCATACTTGGACGTCGTTACCCTGTCCCGCAACGCATTCACGAGCACGCGCGCCGTGCGCATGAGGTACGAGGGCGGCAACGTCTTGGGCTCAATGTCGCCGACGAGCTTGGGGACCACGACTTTGTGGCCCACATCGTCCCAGCTCATAAAGCCGTCAAAGTGGCGGAAGCCCGGCATGTCCTCCAGCGCAATGTGGCGATTCTGATAGCTGGCCGCCGCATTGTTGTTGTCGCTGTTCGGTTTCGCGCGGAATGCATTGTAAAAGGCGAGTTGTGTTTCCGGGGTGCGGTTGTAGGCCTCCTCCAGGTCGGCCGTGTAGATGGACCCGAGGGTGTTGTCGACGCCGTCCAAGAGCTGGCCGTCCGCACTCAAGAAGAGCGCATTCGACTTGAGGTACTCGGCGAAGCAGACGCGCTTCCACACAATGTTCGAGGGGCTCTGCTCGAGCGCCACTAAATCGAGGGCCTTCGGGATCGCCATCGACCCCGGCGAACGCACCAAGTCCTCGAGGTTCGGCAGAGGGGACATCATGTGCTCGCCCTGCGTCAGGTAGGCGCGCAGCGGCTGCGACAGCAAGTCCTCCGGGTCGTCGGAGTAGCCCATGAAGGGCGAGAGCTCGTGCACGCGCAGCACGCGGCCGGCGCCAATGTCGAGCGTCCCTGCCGGGACAACGCCCGTGTCGTAAGCGCGCAACAAGAAGCGGCCCGCGTCCGAGTCAAAGACCTCCTCCCAGGAGCGGATCGACTCCTCGCCGAGCGCCAGGCCCATATCGCCAATCGTCCCGGTGGGGACGATCAGGTCGCGGGCGTTGCTCGTCGACGAGATGGCCTGCTTGATGCGCCCAATGGCGAGCCGGCCGTCCTCGCCGCCCAGATAGACCATGCTCTCCTCCATCATGGCCTGGCGCACGTGGTTCGTGGGGATGTACGGGTTGCTGTGCTTCTTCAGCAAACGGTCGTAGGGGATCTCGACCGCCGCCGTGATGATGACGGCCATGAAGGTGAGCTCAAACTGCTTCTCGAGCGCGGCCTTCATGCGGGCGAGGGCGATCGGGCCCTCGACGGGGTCGGACAGCAGCGTGCCCTCAGCGGAGATGGAGCGCTTGTAGAAGTCGAGGGTCTTCTTGTAGACGGTGCGCCTGTAGCCCGTCTCGCGCGCAACGTTGATCGGGTTCATCCGGTCAAAGGGCGCCATGAAGAACTCGATGTCGGTCCCCTGGAAGTTCATCCCGTTGACGGCGCGGGGCGGGCACAGCACCTTGTACAAGAAGGCGTTGCGGTCGTTATAGTCGGTGTTTTTGAGGAGCGTCGCCATGTCGATGTCAATGTAGCGGTTCTCGTACTGCTCGCGCAGGTCAACGTAGCTCAGCTGCCGGCGGCCTTGATCGACCTCGCGGCGCCATTCGGCGTCGCGCGGCGTGATTCCGAGCGAGTTCTCGATGTTGTTGACCAAGTGGGACACGTTGACCGGGCCCATCGGATCCCCCATCCCCTTGAGTCGGGGGATCGACAAGGGGAATTTGGGAGTCGACCCGTCAAAGGGCATGCCGCCGCCTTGGGACCCAAAGTAGTTGTAGGCCGCTCTGCCGTACCCGGTTGCCATGTTGATGCGCCGAGCAGTGCCAGCCCGGCCCACTTGTCCCATCGGGTCGCCAACCGGTCGTCGGCCGCAAACAAGGTGCGAGGGTGGGTGAAACGATTTTATTTTCAGGGTGGACACACAAGGTCGTTTACCGGCGAACAAACTCGCTCCGCCGGCCAATGGTCGGGGCGGCGGGCCGGAATTTTGCACGAATGTCGTGCAGCACCCAGGCCCCTGTCAGTGTGAGGGCCGTGAGCACGACGACGATGAGGCTCGTGATGAGGCCGAACAAGGTCGGGGTCGTGTTCAGGTTGATGAGGGCGCTGATCGCGCCCGTGATCTGCAGGACGGCCGTCAGCAGGTTGACGAGCATCTGGATGCTCAGGATGATGGCCGTGGCGAAGACCAAGTCATCGTTGCGCAGCAGGGCCGCGATGAACGCCAGGATGCCGGAGAACCAGTTGATCGCGTTGAGCGTATACCCATACCCAAAGGCGGAGGTGGGCCATGGCGGCAGGCCCAGCGCAATGGCCACGCCAAGCACGATCAAGGCGAACACGTTGCCAAGCACCCCCCCTGCGATCATAATATAGGCGGCCTGCCGGGCCTGGAACAGCCGCATCGTCGCCTCGGCGCTGAACCATGACAGCAGGCTGACGGGGACGGGTAGGGTTTTAACGTCGTCGTCCTCGTCGCTCATCTCCGGTGTAGTGTGAACTCCCCCCGCCCCCGCCCCAACTGGCGCGGCCGAAGGGGGCCGCACAGCCAAACTTGCTTACTTCCTTAATGAACCCGTGGGGTCGTCGCCGGCGCCGCGCTCATTCCGCCGGCGAATGGCGGGCAAAGGCCTTTGCGGCCGCGTCGACAGTGCCCGTCGCCCCCGTTGCGTTTGATTTCATTGCCCCTCGCGTGCCGACCCAGGACAGTGTCGCTCTCGTCTCGCGTCTCAATCCCCGTGCATTGGAGGAATTTTGCGCCCTGCGACCCGTGGTCCCTCTGTATCCGCACCAACAATCAGGCGTTGCCTTTATCCTTGGGCGCTACCGCGCACACGAGGGCGGCGGCTACTTTGACGATGTGCGCACGGGCAAGACGCGGGCGGCCCTCGTTGCGGCCGTGACGGCCCAGCAAGAGGCCGCCGCCGCCTCAGGCCAACGGTGGGGTCAGCCGTCCATTTTTGTGTGTCCCAAGGACGTGTTGCCCGTCGCGCGGCGGGAGCTCGAGGCGCTCTACGGCCCAGAGGGCCAACGCCGCCTCGCGGTCACGGTGCTCGAGACCGATGCCCTCGATGCCCGCGAGACTCAGGCCGGCCTCCTGGGCCGCCTGCGCGAGGGGACGGACTTGGTGCTCGTCTCCGTGTCCTACCTGACCGAGTCGACGCACTTTGGCGCCGCCTTGTTGCGCGACGCCTTGTCTTATCGGCTCATGTTCTGCGACGAGGCGCACGAGTACGTGACGCCGGGCAGCGTGCAGACGAGCGACCTGCTGAACAAAATGCGGGCCGACAGCAAGTGGTACATGACCGGGACTCCCCTCCAGAATTCGCTCGACTCGCTGACCCACGCCCTGACGTTCATGGGCGTGCAGCGTTCGCGCCTGACGGGCCTGAGCCCCAAGGCCTTGGTCAGCCTCGCCCGCGCCATGACGCTGCGGCGCACGTGGAATATATTGCAAGTCATCCCGCGCACCCACGTCGCAGGTATGCGCCCGATCGAGGAGCGTCTGTATCGCGCGGCATTGGAGCAACTGTTACAACACCCCAAGGGCATCTCGTCTCTGAAACTGATCCAACGGCTGCGGCACCTCGCCTTGTCCCCTTACCTGTGCCGCGACTTGTACGAGGGAGCCGACGCCATTCTCACATTGCCCGAGGGCGTGCGTCTCGCCCCGGCCGACGAGGAGTTGGGATTCAACCCGGACTCTGACGACGTGGGCCAACTCGTCCTCGCCCTGGCCGCGCGCGAGACCACGCTGGCCGATATTGGGGCCAATCCGGCCCTAGCCTGGGCCCAACTCGTGCCGCCTCGGTGGCCGATGGAGCACCCGCTCGTGTGTGATCGTGTGCGCCGACAGACGGACACCCTAAAGACCCAATTGGTGCCCCGGGTCGCGCCTAAGGAGCGGTGCTTCCTGCAGACGTTGGTGCAGGGCCAACTCGAACGCACAGGGGAAAAGGCCGTCTTGTTCTCGGCCTTTCGGGAGCCCCTCCAGCGCATGGCCCGATTGCTGCAACTGCGGCGCCAACTCCTCGTGCCGGGCGCCTGTGACTTTGTATATATTGACGGCGACCTCAGTGCACCCGAGCGCGAGCGAGAGCGTGAGCGCTTCGCCAGCGACCCGGCCTGTCAGGTCTTACTGGCCACCATTGGGGTGAACAGCCGAGGGGTGGACCTCACGTGCGCCAACCACGTGGTCATCAACGATCCGTCGTGGAACCCGACAGACGAACACCAGGCGACGGGCCGGGTCCGGGGTCCGAAACAGACCCGCCAGGTGCATGTGTACCGCTTGGTCCTCCCTGGGACGATTGACGTGTGCGTGTGCGACTGGGCCGATGCCAAGGTGCGCCTGGACCTGGCCGCCCTCCCGCAGACGTTGTTGTTGAGGCAAGAAGGCGGACCCATCGAGGTGCCGGCGGTGGCGGCAGTGGAGGCGGCGGACTCGGCGGTCGAGGAGCGTGCGCGCAATCGCAACGTGATGGAGGCGCTGAGGGCGCAGGCGGCTGTCCATTCTTCTCTTCTTGTATGATGACTGCGACAAACCCATTTGCCGCCGCGTTTGATGCCTACTGGGACTGGCCTGTCATCGGCCCCATCTTCACTGCCGATGGAACAGACTTGCCCCAGCTCGACGTGTTTGCGAAGGCTTTTCCGGACGCGTCCAACATTCGTCTGTGCAGATTCGGCGCTGAGCTCGTGTTTGAGGCGCCGACTCTGGGTCCACTCGGGGCTACCGTCTGTCTCAAGCTAAAGTCGGAGACCTTCACGACATGGATGGGAGGGCCTGCTGTGTGTCTGGACATCCAGCGCCACGTCCTACCGCATCCCGTGTGGTGTGGACTCGCCACGAGCACGGTCGGTGAGAGCAGGGAATTGATGGTCCCATTGCTTGTCCTGACGCAAGGAAGTCCCATCACCCTGGAGGAGTTGGATAAGTACAGATTGAAAAGTGTTTATTGACATATATCATTCTCTTGTATCATGAGCAACCCCTTTGCCGCCGCGTTTGATGCCTACTGGGACTGGCCGGTCCTTCGTGACCTGTACAGCTCGAGTAGGTCTTTCCTGCCGCAGCTCAACGATTTGCCCAAACTGTTTCCAGATGCGCAAGGGGTCCGGGTCATCGACATGGGGAGCCAGATCGAGTTTGAAGCCCCGTCCCTTGGACCCCTCGGGGCGACCGTCTTCGTCTGTCTCACGTCCCCCTCTCTGGAGTCGATTGCTACGGGCTTCAATCTTTGCATGCATGTCTATCCGCATGTCGCCCCTTATCCCATCTGGTGTGGCCTGTGGACAAGTACTCATGGGCCGGGCCTTCATGTCAAGGCAACACAAGAGGAGTTTATGAGAGGCGGCCTTCCCCCTACGCTTGAACATTTGCAGTCTTTTGGGAAGGAGGCTTAATAATAAACCCTCCTCTTCCGCCCCTGTCCCCCGGGCCGAGACACCCGGTCCAAGTACTCCTTGCAACAGACGAGGTTGGCGGCCAGGAAGAGGAGGAAAAGCACGACGGCCACGCACCACAAGAGCATGAGCCAGCCCTCGCCGGCCTCGTCGGTCTGTTCGTGCAGCTGCTCGAGCGCCGAGCGGCCCATGGGCTGACCACTCCTCTATCGTAACAATGAGCAGTGGGAGCAAGTCCCTCGAAAAGGCAGAGAAGCGGGCCTTCTCCACCCTGTTGCTCTCCGACCAAGAGACAGCGCAGTGGTCGCAGCGCCTGATTGACGCCTTTGGCAGCGGCGAGCTCGGCGTCGTGCTCTGGGCCGTCGTGCGGTTTTTGGGCCCGGGCGCCGACAGTCACAAGAAGCTCAAGTGGGAGCGCAGTTTCGCCAACTTGCCAGAAAAAGGGGGCAATGGCGGGGTGCTTGGCGCCTTCAAGGCTTCCTTCATTGAGTACGTCCTCCAGGACGTGCCCGTCGTTCTGCAGCGACAGGACTTCCATGCCGTCATGCGAGACAACCCATACAAGGACGATTTTAAGCAGTACACGAAGATTGTCAACTTCCTCGAGGACCAGAACTGCGCGTGGACAATTACATGCCAGCGCGTGCACGCATACAAGGACCCTCGACGGGCCCTGCCCAAGGCCTTCTTTGCCCAAGTGGACTGGTTTTTCGGCGGCCGCGTGGAGTACAGCCTCATCGAATACTGTCTCGTGTTGGACATTCCCGAGACGCAGCTGCGGCGCTCGCTGAACGTCAGTCCCTCCACGTCGCACAAGCTCCTGTCGGCCCTCATGAGCGGGGTTCATGAGAAGGACTCGCCCCCCTCCTCCTCCTCCTCCTCTAACACGAACCTGGACATGACGTTTGAGATGGGCGGTGGCAGCGCCAGCGGGAGCATGACAAAACGGAAGGCCTCGCCCATCGTCAGCTCGCCCATCGTCCGCAGCACCACGGCCAGCAGCTCGTCGCTCACCCTGACGCGCATCCCGGAGAAGAGCCTCAGCGTCAGCTCGAGTGGGAAGCCGAATTCGTAAGAACAATTGTCGCGGGTATGTGTATGTCTGATGAGAAAACAAGTTTCCCCACCCTCACACATGACCGAACGCCTCAGCCTCGTTTTCGCCGCCCTCATTGAGCGGCGCCTGTCGGTGGGGGCCATCAAGCACTTGCTCGAGCATCCCCGCAATGAGCAGCTGCAGATGGAGGGCAGCTGCTTCTACTTTGCCCGGCCGCAGCCCCCCGACCAGCAACAGCAGGGCTGGATCGCCCTCAAGGGGTTGACCAGCCTGCTGCGCGACTTCTACTGGCCAGGGTGCAAATGGGGAGGAAAGACGGTCAACAAACCCGAGGCCCGGGCAAAGACAACCAAAACATGGGTACCACCGATGATGAGCGCCAAGGGCCGGGTGCGCGGCAGCATCGTCCACCGCCAGCTTGGCGAGTACGTCAACCTCGGGCGGAAACAGTTCCTCGCCCAGAACCGGCACGTTCACCCGCTGGTCCGTCAGGCCTTGCGCACCCTAGAGGCGTCGAGTCTCTACCCCGTGCAGGCCGAGTACAAAGTGGCCCAGGTGGACGTGCGGCTGGGCTCTGCCATCGACCTCTTGTGCGTCAACATGCACACTGGGACCCCGACGTTTGTGGAGGTCAAGACCTCGGCCCGACGCAGTCTCTTCGAGCAAGTCAGCCCCGGCAAGGAATACGATGGCCTCCTCGGCAAGATCAGGCCCCCGCTCCTCTTCTCCGACTGTGCCCGGGCGAAGGTGCAACTCGGCGTCACCCTGCTCATGGCCATTGAGGGCACGGGATTCGCGGGTCGTTTTGATGCCTTTGTGATGCTGCTGGCCGACGACCAAGCGCAAGGGTTCCTGTACGCCGTGCCCGAGTCCTTTTTGCGCACCTACGCTGTGCCCGCATACAAGGACATTCAGATGCGCCTGCCGCTGTGGCGTGCCGAGAACAAGAGTAAAAAATAAAGCTGTTTAATCGGTGGTGGACTCTTCGTCGTCGTCATCATTATCATCATCATCATCATCATCGTCGTCGTCCTCATCGGCAGAGTCGGATTCGGCCTTGACCTCGCTCTTCTCGTCGGAATTGCTGGACGTGAGCTGTAGGCGCAATGCTGGCGGACACCCTTCGCGAAAGAGGACCGTCCACGGGCGCCCAGACGGCCAGACCATACTCAGAGGCAACGTGTCGGCCAGGGTCCGCGCATTTTCCAAGGCGCGGGCAAAGGGGAGAGCAAACTTGGCCACGCGCGCGATCGCCGCGCGATAAGCGCCGATGCCTTCAATACCGTCAGCGACGGGCGCGAGCTGCTGCCACAGGGCGAGCGGGATGATGGCGTAGTCTGGGCCGCTGGCTGCCAACGCGCCGCTGACAGCGTGAGCGACTTTGGTGTTTTTCCGTCGCAACGTCGTCGCGGCAAAGTAGGCGTGCACAATGGGCGCAAATGCCTCTTTGAGCGAGAGTTCTACCGCAGCCCGGGCCTCTTCGACGGGAACATTAAATGTGCGTTCGAACAGGAGCTGGAGTTCGTTCAGGGCCACCATGTCCGTCCCTATCGGCATGGTCGCCGGGATTTCGAGGGCGTGCCACTCGCCTGGGAATTGGATGAGAAACGGGGGCCGTCGGGGGGCGACAACGGCCAGGTAGGCGTGTGTCGGATAGAGAGTGCCGGTGGCCAGGTTGGCGAGAGTCGCCAGTGTCTCCGCCTCCCGCCGGCCAGCGAGGCCCCAGGCGACAAAGCGAGCCCGGTGCGTCTCCGTCGCATCCTCGGGCCGATCGATACAGAGCACGCCGCAGGAAGTGGCACCCACAGCCGACCTCCAGTACCTCTGCTCCGTCAAAGGACGTTCGGCGGCGCACTCTCGTGCATGGGAGCGCAGGGATTGTTTGATTTTCGTTTGCGTGTGTGCCATTTGGAGCAAGGAGAAGGAGAATGAACACCACAGTGCGATAAAATGTTGTGCGCGACGGACGCAGACTGCTTGCCCCTCACGTACGTGGCTGGGAATGCAAGCCTGGTCGACTGGTGTGTCACGAGTGTGCAGTGCAACACGACAAAAGGAGCCTGCGTCGTCTGGCCCCGCTGTCGCGACAGGCCCTACTTGGGCTGCATTGCGGCCGCGCAGCTGTGCGAGACCACACGGCTCGAAGGCCAGCCCCCGCCCAACTCGGGAACGAATTTGACGGGCGCGACGGGCATCCCGTGGCTGCCGGAGACGCCGGGCTTCCTCATGCCCTTGCTCTTCATGTTGCTGCTGGCCGTGGGCATTGTGACTCTCTTTGCCGCCAGGCGCGTTCGTCGGCAATGCTGTGCGGGCGGTCTCCCTCCTCGCCATCCAGAGGCGCACGAGAAGCTGTTGCACTTGGAGGACCACTACATCAAGGCGACTAATCTCTTTTAGTGGCGAACAATACAGGGGTAACGGAAGTGGGTCGCAATTCTATCGTATCAGTGTCCTCTTCCTCCTCCTCCTCTTCTTCACGCGGATCGGAAGCGTAGCGGCTGCAGCGCGCCGTGTGTAGAAAGACGAGCACGAGGCCGAGCAGCAGGGTGATGATGCCAAACGTGATGCCGAGGCCGGCAAAGACGCGCCGCGTGGCGAGGCTGAACCCGAGGCTGGACGTGTCTGACATGTGCGGGGATTCACTAACCCCCCCCCCCAAGTCATCACCATTCCGGGAAAGGTGACAAATGCGCAAATCAGTCGCTTCTGAGGACACCTTCATCGTGTGCGTGGGAGTCTGTCATGCAGGATAATCATTCTTGACTTGAATACATGAAGCGTGTTCGTGAGTCTGTCTCCTCAACACAAGTGCCCTGGCCCGACCGCCTGCGCACATCCTGGGATGCGACAGGCCTGCCGCGCGATATGTGGCGCCTCATTGTCGAGGGCTACATGGGCCCAGACACCACGGCCCGTCTCGCCCTCAGCCGGGTGAACGTGGCCCTATACGCGGCCTATGGCGGCCTTGACAAGCTCTTCGATCACGTATTCAAGACGGGCGACCAGGAGCGCGTCCGCACGGCGCGCAGGGTAGCCGCCGCAGTGGAAACATTCTTCCACCCCCTGCGCCTTGCTGTTCTGACCGAAGGGGGATTCGATGACTCCCGGTCCCTCGTTGACCGAGTCTACGGGGAACTCGAAACGGCCGAGCTGCGCCTCCTGCAGCTGTTCGCAGGTACGGACCCAGAGCTCCCGACCAACCCAGTTCTCGCAGGGGGTCTCGCACGCGCTCTCTTCTTGCGTGCCTGTCGGAAGGCGGGCCTTCCAGTGGCCCCTGCCTTGCTGGACACCTACGGGGACTCGGACATTTGGCTCATGCGAAGCCAACACGCAAGAAATGGATGGAGCGATTATTGGCCGCTTACACGGCGCCTTTTTCAGGACGCCTTGGTCGATGACGGCGAGGGAACCTTGAAGGAGGTCCTGCGCACGGTCCCTGCCGGAAACGAGTGGAGCGATCGCCCTATCCAACTCATCCTCCCACATCATGGTACCAATGAGGATATGGAAGAATTCGTCCGAGTCCTCCTCACCACCTTCGATTTCACAGCGTGCCAAGTGGCCCTGACCGGCCGCTGGTGGATGCCGGGCGAGGGCGCACTGACGATGACACCGCTCTTTGTCTACTCGGCCTTGAGTGGTCACATGACGCAGGGCCGAGAACGACCTCGGGCTGTCCCTTTCCCCTTCACCCAACTCAAGCCCACCGAACACTCCTTTTCATGGGTTGGCCCGTCTCCGAAGAAGGTCGACCCCGTGGAAAAGGCCCGCCTCCTGCGGCGCTTCTTCAAGTACTTGGCCCTTGGTTATACCTACCCTGAGCTGTCCGTGTACCAATTGGCCTGGCAACGGCGCATCTTTGAAGGGCCAGATGTGCAACGCGCCCTCACACCGGTCACCAAAATCCCAGACAGCGCAGACTATCCCTTTGATATCAAGCATGTATTCACCCTGAATTAACGAATTACAGTCACACGTTATAAAAGTCATACTGCGGTCCGTACTGACACGCCACCAGCCACGCCCGCAGTGTTGCACACCCATCGGCGAAGCGGAGGCCGGCCTCAGCGTCCCCTTCCATGACCGCCCGCACCGTCGGCAACTGGGAGGGCAGGCAGTGGCGAATCGAGGGCAGCGGCAAGGCCACCTTGTCCGTCGAGTGGTGGATGGAAAAGGGGGCCTTGAGCAGGTGGCCGCGGCCGAGGGTCACGTCCTCATCAAACTCTGGCCAGGTGGCCAAACGCACGACGTTGCACGCTTGTGCGCGGCCCACATGGGCCACATAGGCCGCCCACCGCTTCTGGCTGCGCGCCCCAGGCAGCAACTGCGCCACTGCCGCCTCGCTCGGCCACGCAAAAGAAGGCCCCGCCGCACCGGCCAAATACTGCGCGATGGGACTATTTATATCCGCCAAGAGGGCGCGATGGACGATACCACGCTTCGTCCACACATCCATGAGGGCTTGCTCACCGACGCCCTTCGCTTCGGATGTTCTAAGGGTCAGGAGGGCGAGGAGAGCCTTGCGCTTGCGGCGGGAGAGACGGCGGGCCTGGGGCGCGCCCCACCACAGGTGAAACCCTTTTCCACCTGAGGCCACGCAGAGCATGGGCCCAAGGCCGCAGGCATTCGAGACAATGGCCTCGCAGATGGCGGCCGTAATCTCAGCGAGGAGCCAGCAGCGGTCGCAGACGCTTTTGCCCGGACCACAGCCGCAGAAGAAGTCGCGTCGCTCCTTGTAGTCCTTGAGGTCCACATCGACGACGAACTCGTGCTGCACGACACTGGCGCAGCACTCCGTGCCAGCGAACGTTGCGCCGATCGTGTCCTGAATATGC
>Ga0247822_10002232_pt1 | contig 12282 bp, 10 predicted proteins | sample 13C_Cellulose_Da_FD_192423 | JGI IMG/M metagenome (GOLD analysis project Ga0247822, IMG submission 192423) | Soil microbial communities from agricultural site in Penn Yan, New York, United States - 13C_Cellulose_Day30 | ecosystem: Environmental > Terrestrial > Soil > Agricultural land | place...
GTACGGCACGGCCAAGGTGATCGTGGGGGGCCTCCTGATCTACGCCGCGGGCCTTCTGCTGATGATCGTCTCGCCGACGGGGACACTGCTCAACCTCACGGCCGGCGTGATCACCGGCGTCGGCATCGCCACCTCGTCCTTCTCGATCGTAATGATCGCCTTCGGGCGCAGCGTGCCGCAGGAGAAGCGCACCCTCATCTTCGGCATCGCCACGGCTGCCTCGTCCTTCGGCCAGTTCCTGTTCGCGCCGATCGGCCAGGCCGTCATCACCGGCTTCGGCTGGCAGACCGCCCTGCTCTACGCGGCGGTGCTCCTCGCACTGACAATCCCGCTGACCTTTGCGCTGCGCGGCCGTACCGAGCGCGCGCCCGACCAGATCGACCTGCCCTTCATGGAGGCGCTGCGCCGGGCCTGGGGCTTCAGCTCCTATCGGCTGCTGGTCATCGGCTTCTTCGTCTGCGGCTTCCACCTAGCCTTCGTCAACGTGCACATGCCCGCCTACCTCGTGCAGTGCGGCCTGCCGCCGGAAGTGGGTAGCTGGGCCATCGCGGTGATCGGGCTGTTCAACATCATCGGCTCGCTGCTCGCCGGCTATCTGGGCGGCCGCGTGCCCAAGCAGATGCTGCTGGCGACGATCTATTTCAGTCGCGCCGTCGCCATTGGTCTGTTTGTGCTGCTGCCGGTGACCGAACTCAGCGCCTACGTCTTCGCCGGCGCCATGGGGCTCCTGTGGCTCTCAACCGTGCCCCCGACCGCCGGTCTCGTGACGCTGTTCTTCGGGGCGCGGTACATGGGCATGCTCTACGGCATCGCCTTCCTCAGCCATCAGGTCGGCTCGTTCGTCGGCGTATGGCTGGGCGGCTTCGTCTACGACCACACGGGCTCCTACAGTCTCGTGTGGTACCTGGGCATCCTGCTCGGACTCGCCTCGGCTGCCGTACACCTGCCGATCAAGGAGCGGAGCGCCCCGTCCTTCGCACTGAAGTCGGCCTGAACCACGGAACAATTAGGACCCTAACGGGTTGCCAAATCCAGGCCGCGGGAGCATGTTGCCGGCCTTTCCGGCCGCCTCCCCGGCCATCATGAGCTAAACCACATGTCCGATACTGCCCTGGCAACGCGGGAATTGTCCCGCGTCGAGTTCATTGCGCTTGTAGCCGCCCTGATGGCGCTCAATGCGCTGGCCATCGACGTCATGCTTCCCGCGCTGCCCTACATGGGCGAGGCACTCGGCATCAGCCATGAGAACGAGCGCCAGTTCGTCGTCGGCGTCTACATGCTTGGCTTCGGTTTCGCCCAGCTCATTTTCGGGCCGCTGTCCGATCGCTTCGGCCGACGCGGTCCGCTGCTGATCGGCCTCGTGATCTATGTGATCTGCGCCTTCGCTGCGGTGTTCGCGCCGACGTTTGCGATCCTGCTCGCCATCCGCTTCACCCAGGGGCTCGGCGCCGCCGCCACCCGTGTCATCGCCACCTCGATCGTGCGTGACAAGTACTCGGGCCGCGCCATGGCCGAAGTGATGTCGCTGACCTTCATGGTGTTCATGGTCGTCCCGATCCTCGCGCCGGGCATTGGCCAGGTGATCCTGTTGTCGGGGCCGTGGCAGTACATCTTCCTGTTCATGGGTGGCCTCGCCACGCTCATCAGCATCTGGGCCTTCTTCCGCCTGCCCGAAACGCTGCATCCAGAGTACCGCCGGCCGCTGACGCTCGGCGCCATCGCCGAGGGCTTCCGCCTCGTGCTCACCAACCGCTCGGCGCTGTTCTATGGCCTCGCCGGCATGTTCCTGTTCGCCGGGCTGTTCAGCTTCATCTCCACCAGCCAGCAGATCTTCGTGGAGATCTACGGGCTGGGGGCGCTGTTCCCTGTCGCCTTCGCGCTGATGGCCGGTACAATGTCGATCGGCGCCTTCACCAATTCGCGCATCGTCAGTCGCTTCGGCATGCGCCGGCTCAGCCACTTCTCCATCATCGTCTATGTGGGAGCGGCAGCGCTGCTCGTCGCCTTCAGCCTCGCCGGCTTCATGCCGCTATGGCTGTTCTTCAGCCTGCTGCTGGTCGTGCAGTGGATGTTCGGCTGGGCGGCCTCGAACATGAACTCGCTGTCCATGGAGCCGCTCGGCGCGGTCGCCGGTACCGCGGCATCAGTGTTCGGCTTCACCCAAACGGTTGGCGGCGTGCTGATCGGCACGGCTTTCGGCCAGATGTTCGACGGCACGGTGACCCCCACCGCCGCCGGCTACCTCACCATGGGGTTGCTGACGCTGGGCTGCGTGCTGATCGCCGAGAAGGGCCGGCTGTTCGGCGTCAGCCCGCAGTACGCACATCACGGCGACGGCGGGCACTGACCCGCCGCTAGCCCTTGCGTCCCACCAAGATCGTCCAGCCCAGCATCGGGCGTATGGTCCGCTGGTAGTAGAGCCAATCCGTTCGGCTCTTGGTCAGCACTTCATCGTGGTCCGGATGTTGCGGGTTCTCCCGGGCCCAGGTGAGCGTCGCGTGCCGGTGATGGCTGGCATAGCGCTCGAAGTCGGCCTCCGAGGCACTGATCGTTGCCGACACCTCGGCACCGTGGCGCTCGAGGATGCCCATCATCCCCAGCGTGTCGGGCGGCAGGATATCGCCCTTGGACACCACAGGCGGGTGCTTGAGCACCATGTCGCCGATCACCACACGCCCGCCCGGCTTGGTCGCTGCGACCATCCACTCTAGCGCTGCGGGCACGTCGCCGATGGCGAACGAGGCCCCCAGGCAGAGGACGATGTCGTAGCTCTCCGTCGCGACCGGGAAGCGTTTGGCCGATGAATTGTGGAACGTGAGCCGCCCCCGCGCCGGGGCCTTGCGACGTGCGACCTCAAGGAAGCGGGCATTGACGTCGATGCCGACGCCCTCGATGGCATGGCGCTCGGCCCACTGCCGCATCAGCCACGCCTTGCCGCAGCCGATATCCAGGACGCTGAGGCCATCGGCGACGTCGCAATAATCGTCGAGCAGCCTCAGCTTGCGGTCGGTGATGGGGTTCTGGATTTCGATGTCGCGCTCGGCGATAGCCCAGTAGTTCAGCGGATCCAAACCGAAGCCCTCCCTCGACGGTTGTGACTCCGACTATACCGTAAACACCTCTGCACGCAGCAAATTCCACGCGTCGGCGTCGGGGGCGATCAGAAGGCCGCCGGCACGATGCGACGGCAGGTAGGGGCTTCCGTCGAAACGGGCCACGTGGCCTCCGGCCTCCTGGCAGATCAACGTGCCGCCCAGGTGATCCCAGGGCATCAGCTTGTTGAACATGACGAAGTGACAGTGACCCGAGGCGAAGGTGCGATAGTCGTGCCCCGCCACGCGGTAGTTCGCAGCCACCCGGACCTTGGCGAGGTTGGCGAGCACCTTCGGTTTGCTGTCGGCCGGCAGGAAGGTGATCGAGACGTGACCGACCATCTGGTCGAGTGCGGGCGCCTTGGACACCTGCAGGCGCCAGTCGGAGCCATCGGGGCGACGCTGCCAGGCGCCAGAGCCCTTTTCGGCCAGCACCCAGTCGTCACCCATCGGGTCGTAGATGATGCCCGCGACGGTCTCGCCCTTGACGACAACGCTGGCCATGGTGGCAAAGAGCGGCAGCCCCGCCGCGAAGTTGGCCGTGCCGTCGACGGGATCGACCACGATGGCGAGGTCTGCATCGTCCAACCGGTCCAGCAGGGCCGGATCGGCGGCGACCGACTCCTCGCCCACGAAAAGCGCGTCGGGCCAGGCCGCCGAGACCTCCGCCTTGATGCGATGCTCGGCCTGCTCATCGGCCTCGGTGACGAGATCGATGGCCTCGGACTTCTGACGCACCATGCCCTGGTCGAGCCGGCGGAAGCGCGGCAGGACTTCGGCCCTTGCTGCGTCCCTCAGGATGTTGGCGAGGCGGGTGATGTCGATCGTGGTCATGGCGGTCCCGGGTCTGCTGGTGATGCCTGCATATGCACTGATTGCGACGGCGGCGTCTCCCACCAAAACGTCGAGCAGGCCCGCCCCGACGCGGCGTCTTCTCCACCGGAGCGAATAACAGTATAACTGGAACATAATACTGCTTCAGCGTCGGGCAGGATCAATCCATGAGCAGTCATCCGCTGGCTAAGCCGGAGTTCGTCGCGCTCGTTGCCGCCCTGATGATTGTCGATGCACTGGCGATCGACATCATGCTGCCGGCCCTGCCCAACATCGGCGACACCTTCGCCGTGCTGCGCGAGAACGACCGTTCCCTCGTCATCACTGTCTTCATCATCGGGTTTGGACTGCCGCAGATATTCTTCGGACCGCTGGTCGACCGTTTCGGGCGGCGCCGGCCGATCCTGTGGGGGCTGGCGGCCTACATCGTCTGTGCGCTCGCCGGCGCCGTCGCTCCCAGCTTCCTGTGGCTGCTGATCCTGCGCTTCCTGCAGGGCACCGCCGCCGCAGCAGTGCGTGTCGGCCTGAACGCGACCATTCGCGACCGATACAGCGGCAAGGAAATGGCCGAGGTGCTGTCGCTGGTCCTTTCCATCTTCCTGCTCGTCCCGATCATCATGCCCACGGTGGGACAACTCATCATCCTCGCGGCGCCGTGGCAGTACATATTCGTCGCGATGGCGGCCATTGCCACGGCCACGTGGGTCTGGACCTTCCTGCGCCTCGGAGAGACGCAGCGGCCGGAAGACCGGCGCTCGCTCGACTTCGGCGTGGTCGCCGAGGGCTTCCTGATCGTGCTGCGCAACCGGCGCGCCTTCTTCTACGGCGTCGCGGCGGTGTTCCTCCAGGGCGCCATCCTCGGCATGATCGTCACGACGCAGCAGATCTTCACCGAGATCTACCCCTGGGGCGTGTTCTACCCCCTCTCGATGGTCATCATAGCGGGATCGGCGGCGATCACCTCGCTGATTGCCTCGCGGGTGCTCGGCCGCATCGGCCTGCGGCGCTGCTCGCATGGGGGCTCGATCCTCATCCCCGTCGTCGCCTTCGGTGCTGCCCTCGTCAGTGTCGGCCCGGGGCTACCAGACTGGGGTTTCCTGCTGACGATGGTACTGCTCGCGCCCTGCATCGTCCCGTCCTTCGCCGGCAGCGGCGCGCTCTCGATGGAGCCCCTGGGCGAGGTCGCCGGCACGGCAGCCGCAGTTTTCGGCCTGTTCCAGATGGTGTTCGGGGCGCTGCTCGGCTTCGGCATTGCCCAGGCCTATGACGGCACCGTTATTCCGCTGCTGGTCGGCATGGGCGTGATGGGTATCTGCGCCTTCGGCTGCTTCGCCATCGCCGAGAGGGGCCGCATGTTCGGGCGCGATCAGGCGCCGGCACCCGTCCCGGTCGAGGCCTTTTGAAGACCGAGGAAATCGAACAGCTTGGGGTCGAGCAGATGACTGGCGTTCACGTTGCCCAAGGCGCGGATCATCACGTCCTTGCGGCCCGGCATGCGCTTCTCGATATCGTTGAGCATCGCCTTCATGGCGTTGCGCTCGAGCCCCTCCTGCGATCCGCAGAGGTCGCAGGGGATGATCGGGAACTGCATGTGCTCGGCGAACTTCTCGAGGTCGGGCTCGGCGCAGTAGATCATCGGGCGCAGCACCTCGATGTCGCCGTCGTCGTTCATCAGCCGCGGCGGCATGGCGGCGAGCTTGCCGCCGTGGAAGAGGTTCATGAAGAACGTCTCGAGGCTGTCCTCGCGGTGATGCCCCAGCACCAGAGCCGAGCAGCCTTCTTCGCGGGCGATCCGGTAGAGGTTGCCGCGGCGCAGGCGCGAGCAGAGCGAGCAGTAGGTCGCCCCCTGCGGCAGCTTGTCGGTGACGATCGAGTAGGTGTCCTTGTACTCGATGCGGTGGTCGATGCCGTTGGCCGTCAGCCATTCGGGCAGGATGTGCTTGGGAAAGTTCGGCTGCCCCTGGTCGAGGTTGCAGGCGAGCAGTTCGACCGGCAAGAGGCCGCGCCACTTGAGGTCGAGCAGCAGGGCGAGCATGCCGTAGCTGTCCTTGCCGCCCGAGATGGCGACCAGCCAGCGCTCCCCTGCCCGGGCCATCCCGAACTTGTCGATCGCCTCGCGCATGTTGCGGATGAGGCGCTTTCTCAGCTTGTTGAACTCGACCAAGCGGGGCGCCGTGGCAAACAGCGGATGCGCGCCGGACAGGTCTTCGGCCAGGGGATCGGCTTGGGCTTCGAACCGGGCGGGCGTGGCGATCTCGTTCATGCCGCTGCTGTAGCAAACCGCGCGCCCGACAGGAAGCGCGCCACATTACATCATGGCAAGGTGAGCGGGGATTCCTTGCCGGTTCCGAACTTAGTCAGTTAGATGACCCCGACCCCACGGAACTGCAAGGAGTTTACCCTTGTTCCGCTCATTCTTCCCCGAACCCAAGCTGTTCTTCACGTCAGCCATCCTCTGGATGCTGGTCGCGACACTGCTTTTCTTCTTCGCCGGCGGGCCGATCCGGTCGGCCATCAGCCTTGACCGCTACTTCGCCCCGGCGATCTGTGCCCCTGCCGAAGGAGCACCGGCCACCGAGGCACAGCCCGGCACTCCTACGCCCGAGGCCACTGGCGCCGCGGAGAGCGCTCCCCCGCCAGCTTCGGCGACGGCAGGCTGCGTTGCGGAGGACCCCAACTTCCTCAACGGCGCCAAGCTCTGGGAGTACCAGTACATCCTGATGGTCGCGGCGCTGTTCTGCCTCTTCTGGTACTTCTACAAGCGCAACGACTGGTACTGGTGGTCCGTCGTGTCCTCGACCGCCATCCTTCTCTGCATCTACGCGCAGGTGCAAGTCGATGCCTGGATCAACAACTGGCAGGGCGCTTTCTTCAACGTGCTGCAAAAGGCCCTGTCGCAGCCTGGCTCAGTGACGCCTGAGGAGTTCTGGCCGTACGTGGTCACCATCATTGCCGTGACCGTACCCAACATCCTGTTCCTGATCGTGCTGAGCTTCTTCACCTCGCACTATGTGTTCCGCTGGCGCAAGGCGATGAACTCCTACTACATGGCGTACTGGCAGAACATCCGGACCACCGAAGGCGCCGCACAGCGTGTTCAGGAAGATACGATGCGCCTTGCCCAGATCCTTGAGGACCTTGGGACCAGCTTCTTCAGCTCGCTGATCACCCTGGTGGTGTTCCTGCCCATCCTGTGGGGGCTTTCGCATCACATCACGGCGTTGCCGCTGATAGGCTCAATTCCGGGCAGCCTCGTTTTCGTCGCCCTGATCTCCGCCGCCCTCGGCACGGTTCTCCTGGGCGTCGTGGGATTCAAGCTGCCGGGCCTGCAGTTCCAGAACCAGCTGGTCGAGGCCGCCTATCGCAAGGAGCTGGTGTACGGCGAGGATAACCCCACGAGGGCCGATCCTCCGACCGTGCGCGAGCTGTTCGCGGGCGTGCAGAGGAACTACTTCAGGCTGTATTTTCACTACACGTACTTCAACCTCGCGCGGTACGGGTACCTGCAGCTGGCCGGCTACATCCCGCTGCTGGCCATGGCCCCGTCGATCCTCGCCGGCACGCTGACGCTGGGCATCTACCAGCAGGTGCAGAACGCCTTCGGCCAGGTCTCGAGCTCGTTCCAGTTCTTTGCCCGGGCCTGGACGACCATCGTCGAGCTGATCTCGGTCTACGCTCGCCTCAGGCGCTTCGAGTCCTTCATCCCGGCGGACCAAGAGCCGATCAAGGAGTCCTTCAGCGGCGCCGCCGTCTAGCAACAAGGCCGCCCCTCGGGGCGGCCTCTTCATTTCGATGTCGAGATGGGCTGACGAGAACGGCCCCTCTCCCCGACCGCCGACCGACATCATCGATCGCCCCAAAGCAAATGGGCCGCCCTTGCGGACGGCCCATTCGAGAACTGTGTGGTGTACGCGCGATTAGCGCGAGTAGAATTCGACGACCAGGTTCGGTTCCATCTGGACCGGGTACGGCACGTCGGCGAGAGCCGGGACGCGGACGTAGGTTGCGGTCTGCTTGGAGTGGTCGACCTCGACGTATTCAGGAACGTCGCGCTCGGCGAGCTGGTTGGCTTCGAGCACGATGCCGAGCTGCTTCGAACGCTCCTTGATCTCGACCTTGTCGCCGACCTTCACCTGATAGGACGGAATGTTCACGCGCTTGCCGTTGACCAGGATGTGGCCGTGCGAGACGAACTGGCGCGCGGCGAACACGGTCGGCACGAACTTGGCGCGGTAGACGATGGCGTCCAGGCGGCTCTCGAGCAGGCCGATCAGGTTCTCGCCGGTGTCACCCTTCACGCGGGCGGCCTCGGAGTAGAGCTTCTTGAACGACTTCTCGGTGATCGAGCCGTAGTAGCCCTTGAGCTTCTGCTTGGCGCGGAGCTGCAGGCCGTAGTCCGAGGTCTTGCCCTTGCGGCGCTGGCCGTGCTGGCCGGGGCCATAGGCACGGTTGTTCAGCGGCGAGGACGGACGGCCCCACAGGTTTTCGCCAAGACGGCGGTCGATCTTGTGCTTAGACTGAATGCGCTTCGACATCGTAATCCTTTCAGGTTGTCGAAAGTGATTGCGCCCTCCTCTGCCCGTCCTTGCGGAACGGACCGACAGATTCCACGATTTGGGGAATCCCGGGTGCGCTCGAGGAGCCCTGAGGCTCAACAAGTGGCCGCGTGATAGAGGCGTGATCCCGGCATGTCAAGCTCGAACGGCCCACCGGGCGGCCGTCTGTTCGGCTTGGAACGACTCTCGTACACTCCCCGTCACGTGAGAGGGCGAGATCCATGGCCGTCGACCTGGGTCCTATCAAGTTCTACCTCGGACCACGCGATGTCGACCCCGCTGGGGCCGCCAGCACGCTGGATAATCTCGAGCAGGTCATCGTCGACTTTATCGATGCCGCCACCGACGAGCTCGATATCGCCGTGCAGGAGGTCGACTCCCTGCCCATCGCCGAAGCCATCGTTCGGGCCCGGCAGCGCAAGGTGACCGTGCGGCTCGTCTCAGAGGCGGACTACCTCATCGACGACAAGGCAGCGGACAACCCGTTCGAGGCCGACGACAGCCTCAAGAACGAGGTCAACCGCAAGATCCACCTGGCGCTGCTGCGCGCCCGGATGTGGGTGCGGACCGACTTCAACCCCAAGATATTCCACCAGAAGTTCATCATCCGCGACCGGTCGGCGATCCTCACCGGCTCCACCAACTTCACCGATACGGACACACATTCCAACCTCAACCACATCCTCGTCGTCGAGAACGAGGAGGTGGCCAAGGAGTTCAGGGGTGAGTTCGAGGATATCCGGCAGGGACATTTCGGCAAATTCACCGTCAACAACAGCCGCAAGCCCAAGGAGATCATGGTCGGCAACGTCCGGGTGAAGGTGTGCTTCGCGCCCGACCACGGCCCGGAGATGGAGATCATGAAGCAGATGATGAAGGCGAAGGCGCGGGTCGACTTCGCCATTTTCACCTTCTCGGGCTCGTCCGGCATCGACGACACCATGCTGGCACTGCATGACGACGTGATGTTCCGCGGCGTGTTCGATCGCACCCAGGGCGGCGCCAAGTGGGCAGCCACCACGGACCTCGCCGCAGCCGGAATGGAGCTCTACTTCGCCGGCGGGAACAAGAAGGGCATTCGCAAGCTGCACCACAAGCTGATGGCGATCGACGACAGCCTGACCATCATCGGCAGCTTCAACTACACGAGCCCGGCCAACCTCTACAACGACGAGAACATCGTCGTCCTGGGCGACCTCGAGAACCCGACGCCCGAGCAGAGGCAGATCGCGATCGCGGCCCGGCAGGAGATCGACCGGATCGTCCGCGATCACGGCGACCCGATCACTATCCCGCTCTAGGCTTCGACCATCTTCCTGTCGAGCGTGCGCTGGTCGCGCAGTCCAGGGAAGGTCTGGCTCCAGATCACGGCGATGGCGATGGAACCGATGCCGCCCAGCACCACGGCCGGGACCGGCCCGATGAGGTGTGCGACGGAGCCGGCGCGGAACTCGCCCAACTCGTTGCTGGCGCCGATGAACACCGAGTTCACCGCGTTGACCCGGCCGCGGACCTCCTCGGGCGTCCAGAGCTGCATGATGGTCTCGCGGATGGTGACGCTCACCATGTCCGAGGCGCCGACCAGCACCAGCGCAGGTATCGAAATCCACACAGTGGTCGACAATCCGAACAGCACCGTGAACGCGCCGAACAGCCCCACGAACAGGAACAGCAGCTTGCCCGCGTGGTCGCGGATCGGGAAGCGGGTCAGGAACAGCGCCATCGCGATGGCGCCAACACCGGGTGCGGCGCGCAGGAAGCCGAGTTCGGCCGGACCGGCGTGGAGGATATCCTTGGCGTAGATCGGCAACAGGGCCACGGCGCCGCCCATCAGCACGGCAAACATGTCGAGCGAGATCGCGCCGAGGACGACCTTGTTGGAGAAAATGTAGCGGAAGCCGGCCAGCATGGTGGCCAGGCTCGTCGCCTGGTGCGACTCGCGCTTGGGTGGCCTCGCGATCATCAGCACCGAGCCCATGGCCGCGACCAGCAGTACCGCGCCGGTGCCGAAGGCGACCGACGGATTGATGCCATAGAGCAGTCCGCCGACGGCCGGCCCCATGATCGAGGCGAACTGCCAGGCCGAGGCGTTGACCGTGATGGCGTTCGAGAGCGCCTCGGGCGGCACGAGATTGGGCGCCAGCGACTGGGCGGCCGGCCCCCAGAAGGCGCGGGCCGTGCCGAGGACGACGAGGATGCCGAAGATCGGCCAGACCTCGTGCGCCTGGGCGTTGACGAAGGCGAGGAAGCCCAGCGCGCAGAGGAGTTCCACGCCGAGGCACACGGCCATGATGCCACGTCGATTGAACCGGTCGGCTGCCAGCCCGGTCACGAGGATCAGCACCAGCGCCGGCAGGAACAGCGACAGCCCCACCAGTCCGAGCAGGAACGGCTCGCCCGTCACATCGTAGATCTGCCAGGCGATGGAGACCGACATGATCTGCACGGCAAAGCTCACGAGTAGGGTCGTGGCCCAGAAGAAGCGGAAGCTGCGGTAGCTGAAGGCGAGCTTCGAAGGCTCGGAGGGGGCGTGGGCGCTCATGATGGGCGCTCAGATGGCACGCCGGTCGGCGCGCGGTCAAAGGCTACTTTGTGCTGGGCCTAGCCTCGAGACTGGACATTGCCGGCCGATCTTCCAACACTCTGTCTTTTTTGGAGGACATTGCATGCCGTCTGGGTCGCCGACATCCGTGAGAACCGCCCGGTGCCTGTGCGGCGAGGTGGAGATCGAGCTGGCCGGAGCTCCGATCCTCGCTGCCACCTGCCACTGCGAAGACTGCCAGGCGGGATCGCAGATGATCGAGGCCCTGCCCGGTTCTCCGACTGTGCTCGATGCGGCCGCCGGGACCGCCTATGTCCATTACCGGAAGGACCGGGTCCGCATCCTCCGTGGCGCCGACCGGCTGCGCGCGCTCAAGCTCAAGCCGACCTCCCCGACCAATCGCATGGTCACGACCTGCTGCAACTCGGCGATGCTGGTGACCTTCGACAACGCGCTCCACTGGAACCCGGTCTATCGCGGGCGCCTCGGCGCCGATGCACCGCCCGTGGAAATGCGGGTCAACACGCGCTTCGTTCCCGCGGGGACCACCGTGCCCGACGACGTGCCGAGCTATCGCGGCTTCCCGTTCAGCTTCGTCTGGCGCCTGCTGAAGGCGCGGTTGGCGATGGCGCTGGGGCGATAGGAGGCCTAGTCCTTCTTGGCCAGCCGGCCCTGCCTCAGGTGCGCGCGATCGATCGATGAGATCACGCCGCGCAAGGTGCGGATTTCCTGGGTGGAGAGCTGGGCTCGGGTGAAGGCGTTACGCAGGTTGTCGACCATGGTGGGGCGCTTGTCGGCCGTCTTGAAGAAGCCGGTGCGGTCGAGCGTCTCCTCGAGGTGGTGGAAGAGCCCGAGCAGTTCGTCGCGCGGCGCCGCGGGATCGAGGCCGCCGGTGAAGGGTAGTACCTCGCCCTTGTCGTACTGGCGGCGCCACTCGTAGGACATCAGCAGCACAGCCTGGGCGATGTTGAGCGAGGCAAAGGCCGCCTCGACCGGGAACGTGACGATGGCGTCCGAGAGCGCCACCTCCTCGTTGTAGAGGCCCCAGCGCTCGCGGCCGAACAGCAGCCCAGCCTTCGCGCCGCCCGCGATGTGCGAGATGATGCGCTGGGCGCCCTCTTCCGGACCGTAGACGGTTTTCTGCATGTCGCGACGACGCGCGGTGGTGGCGAAGACCAGCGAGAGGTCGGCCACGGCGGCCTCGACGGTATCGAATACCCGTACCTGCTCAATCACGTGGTCGGCGCGCGACGCTGCG
>Ga0247822_10002233_pt1 | contig 12279 bp, 7 predicted proteins | sample 13C_Cellulose_Da_FD_192423 | JGI IMG/M metagenome (GOLD analysis project Ga0247822, IMG submission 192423) | Soil microbial communities from agricultural site in Penn Yan, New York, United States - 13C_Cellulose_Day30 | ecosystem: Environmental > Terrestrial > Soil > Agricultural land | place...
CGTCTGGCGCGGTGCGGTCATCGTCGGTCAGGCCGAGGTCGTCATCGGTAGCCAGCGCGAGGTATTCATAGGCGCTTGGCACTTCTGCCTCGGCTGGTTCGTCCGCTTCAACCGGATCAACCAGGTCGACAGGTACGTCCAGCAGGACAATGTCATCCGATTCGTCTGGCGCGGTGCGGTCATCATCAGTTAGGCCGAGATCGTCATCGGTAGCCAGCGCGAGGTATTCATAGGCACTTGGCACTTCTGCCTCAGCTGGTTCGTCCGCTTCAACCGGCTCAATCAGGTCGACAGGTACGTCCAGCAGGATAATGTCGTCTGAGTCGTCTGGCGCGGTGCGGTCATCATCGGTCAGGCCGAGGTCATCATCTGTAGCCAGCGCAAGGTAGTCGTAGGCGCTTGGTGTTTCCGCATCGACGGGCTCTTCCGCGTCAACAGGTTCGCCGAGTTCAATAACTTCTTCCAACTCGGCGAGCGGGATTTCCTCCAGGGTTTCGTCCGATGCATCGGCTGCGAGCGTAATCTCATCCTCAACAACAGGAATTTCGTCATTGATCAGGGCGCTGAGCGTGACTGCTTCGGTGCTGAGCAATTCGTCCAGCGCCTCATTGACGGCATCAGGGATGCCATGCAAATTCTGGCCAGCTGCGATGGCATCGACCATGTCCAACAGGGCCACATGGGCGCTGTTGAGCGTGCGGCAAACCCCAGGCGAACAGGCGAGTTGGCCGGCGATAACGGTTTCGTAAACGCTGTGGATTTTCTCGCCCAGTTCCGCCATGGCCGGTAAATAGGCATGGGCAGCGGCTTTGGTGAGTTTGCCCAGCTCGTCCATTACCGGAATCAGCTGGATGGCGTCATCGGAATTGGCGGCCCACTGGGCGATAATTTTGTCCGCATCCAGCAGCAGGTTCATTTCCTCGGCCATAAAAATGGCGAGCAATTCCGGGTCGACCGGGCGCTTGCCGCTCTCGTCCAACTCTTGCAGGCTGACGAGCGGAGCGACATGGATTTCGCGCAATTCATTTACACGCGCAATAAACTGCTGCAGACGAGGGATATCAACGGCTTCGCCTGCCTCGATTTGACGCAGGGCAATTTGGGTATAACTGACGGCATCACGCAATAGTTGGAGGATATCGTCGTTGATATTGACGTGATATGAGCGCAGCTCTTTAACGAAACGCTCCAGTGGCGTGGCTAGCTCGGCAACTTGCATGACTTCTGCCATGTGCGCGCTGCCTTTGAGGGTGTGCAGCGCGCGCTGCATGCCTTCACTGGGCGGCTCGTAAATGGGAGCTTCGGCTTCCATACGTGCGATATATTCTTCCACTACTTGCAGGTGGGAGAGCGCCTCGGCACCAAAGATTTCCCACAACTGGGCATCCGGATCATCGATATCTATATCGTCATTGGTTGCGGCACCGAATAGGAAGCTACCAGTCTGTGTGCTGTAGGCTTGCGCCAACTGCGCGGCTTCGCTTTCATCAAGGATTTGGTCTTCATCAACGATTTCAACCTGGTCTTCCAATGACATCAAGGGCGGTGTCGCCTCTGCTTCGAGCTCAAGATCGAGCAGCTCGTCGCCTTCATCAAGCTCGGCCACGGGTAAATCGGCAGTGTCGAGGATGAGCTCTTCGTCGGCGTCTTCAGCGATGGCCTCTGCCACTGCTTCATCATCCACAGCAATGTCCAATGCCGCAGGCTGTTCAAGGTCTGCTTCGCTGTCAGCTATGGTTGCATATTGCTCTTCGGATTCTGGTTCGGATTCATCGTCCAAGTCGAGGTCGATATCCAGCTCGTCGTCCTCTTCCACCATTGCATAGACGTCATCGCTGTCGCTGGTTTCAGGTGAGGCAACGGGTGCCGGGCTTGCGCCCAATTCGGCCAGCAGTTCGTCTGGAGTAATGCCTTGTGCAAGCGCAATCGCTTGCTGACGATACGTCTCTGCCTGCAGGGCATACGGGTTTGGCTGGTTGTCGCGGAAGGCGGCAATCATATCCGGCAGCAACAGGCGCACTTTCTCGATGGCATGCACGTGTACAGCGCTGGCGGTGATGGTGTGGTCGATCACGCGGTTGAGCATGTTTTCAATCGACCAGGCCAACTCACCAATTTCATTGGCGCCAACCATGCGACCACTACCCTTGAGGGTATGGAATGCGCGGCGGAATTCAGTGAGGGCGTTCTGATCGGCAAAATTCTGCGCCCAGCGCGGGAAGTATTCGCCGATGGTTTCGGTTACTTCGGTTGCCTCTTCGATGAAGATTTCAATGATCTCTTCATCTATATCATCGTCGTCGCGTTGGATTACCGGGGCATTGGAGGTGGCGACCAGATTGTTGTCTTCAGCCTCAACTTCCACCTTGTCGGCGGCAGCGATATGGTCTTCGCTTGCATCAACAAGGGGCTCAGTGAGGGCAATCTCTTCAACTTCATCTTCAGCGTCATCGATGGTTGGAAGTTCGGCTTCCACTTCGAGTGCCGCTGATTCAATTACTACCGGTTCAGCTACTTCTGACGCATCACTGGAGTCGAATTCTGTGCTGGCTTCGGCAACTGGAGGCTGGGCTTCGGCATAGATAGCCGAAAGTTGGGCAAACTCTTCGCTGCTCGGGGCGGCCGGTTCAATGACTTCCTGATATGCCGCCGTTAAGGCTTCGGCTGCGGCCTGCTGTTCGGTTTCTGCTGTCTCGGTTGCGTCGTTGATTGGTGTAGTGTTAGCGGCAGCCTGATCGGGCGTGAGGCTGGTGTCCTCAGCCGTTTTACTGACTTTGGCAACCGCATAACCAAGGCTTGCGACACTTTCTTCGGCCACGCTCAGCAACAGGTCATTTTCTTCTTTGCGGCCGCCGCTGCTCAGGCGCTCCAGATAATACTCAACACTGGTGATGGCATCGGCCAAGGTATCCAGTGTGGTCCACTGCGGCGTGGAATCCTGTTGCAGTAGTTGCTCTTCAATGAAGCGGGCGCAGGCACCGAGGATGCGCGCAGGGCGCGGCAACGGCATGATTTCCAAGCCGCCGCGGATTTCGCGCAGGGTCGTTGGCACCGATTGCAGGTGTTGGTGATTCCACTGGGAGGCGATGTATTCGATGATCGCGTCTTTGGCGTGTTCAAGCCCATTGCGTGATTCGCGCAGCACCGACTCTTTGGCGCGGGTGAGGGTGATATCCGATTCGTCGCCGTCTTCTTTATCCTGGCTACCTATTTCGGCCAGGCTATCGAGTGAGTTTTCAACGGCAATCAGCTGGCTGGCCACTGCGAGCAGCTGCTCGCCGCTCAGTTGGCTGCTGGATTCGACTACCAAATCCAGCGCTGCTCCCTGTTCCAGCACGCGCTTGCGCAAATCGCCCAGACCGAGAACGGCCAGGGTATCGGCGACGCGTTTTACAATCGGCAATGCATCGGACAGTGCGCTGCGGGTGTCACCACCGGCGAGGCAAATATCCAGGCTGGTTTTGATCAGGTTCAACTCTTCTTTAAGTGCCCCTACCACCGAGCGCATGGCGTCGGAGTCGGGGACTGACAGCATATTCTGGGCTTCTTCGCCGCCCTCTTTACCTTCCAGCAACGCCTCTTCCAAATGATAGGTTTCGTAGATGCGCTGTAGCTGTGAATTGGGCGGGAAATCGGAGACGTGTTTCCCTGCGCGGGCAACATAATAAAGCAGGTTTTTGATCAGTTCGTCGTTGGTGAAACTGTTGAGTGCTTTGATGCCGTGAACGGCGAGCACTTTGATTTCGGTATCGAGCTGACGCAGCAGGTTCTTCACCGCCACGCTGATTTCGATGGCATCGATTTCGATAGCTTCAACCAGTGCCAGGGAAATATCCCAAAGCGCAAAACGCGCGGTGCCATGGGTCAGCTTTTGCAGGCGTGAAAAAGCCTTTTGCAAATAGGCGAGATTTTCTTCCGGGTTGACGCCGCGGATAAATCCTGAGGCTGCGTACTGATACATCTGGCGCAACTTGAGCACCATCGCCTGGAATTGCACATTGTCGTTGGTGACGAGCAGGCGCGCGCCGGAGATTTTTTTCGCCGGGGTCAAATTCGGGACAAAGAGTTTGGTGTCGGTCAGCAGGCTCTCGCCGCGTACGGCACGCAGGTCATTCAGCAGTGGCAGGACTACCAATGGATTGTCTTTGCGGGTGGCTTTAACCTGGTCCAGATACAGTGGAAATTGCAGGATCGCACGCATCAACACTTCTTGCGCTTCACTGCTATTGGCAACACGCCCGGCGATCATCGCCTGGGTCAGCTGTTCCATTTCACCGGCAAGCATGGCGGCGCCATAGAACTCCACCATCTGCAGGCTGCCGTGAACCTGATGGATATGGGTTAAACAGAAGCGGATACGCGCCGCATCTTTGGGATTTTCAACATAGCTTTCGAGGGATTGGCGCGCTTCTTTCAGCGTCTCACTGATCTCATGGATCAACCAATCCAACGCGGCAAAATTGCGATTATCTGCCATGCAGAACTTTCCTCTCGTTGTTCTCGTTTTTATCGTTCTTGACGAACGTAAGCCTGCACCTGGTCATCGCCGGTGCGCTGCATTTCCGGGTGTTCCCAATCCACCACTTCACCCAGGCCGACAATCAATAAACCGCCCGGTTTCAAGCGTTCAACCAGGGCATTTAATACGTCGCGACGCAACCAGCGGCGGAAATACACCAGCAGGTTTTGGCAAAAAATCACATCGACTTGCACTTGCGGTAACTGGCGCGCATGAATGATGTTGGTGTGGGTAAAGCACACCCGGTCGCGCAGTTTGTTTACTACTTCATAGCTGCCATCAGTACAGGCTTGCAAATAGCGTTTGGCTTCGTCGGGTTTTACCTGTTCGACGCGGCGTTTGCTATAACGGCCTTTACGACCGGCTGCCAGTGCCGATGAACTGATATCCATGGCAGTGATCCCGTAGTACGGATTGATCGCCGCCAGTTCAAAACAATCGTTGACGACCATCGCCAGAGAGTAAGCTTCTTCGCCAGTGGCGCAGCCGAGGCTCCAGATATCAAAACTGTTAGTCAGTTCCTGGTTGTTGATTTTTTGCTGCAGGTAATTGCGTACATATTCAATCGAATCGCGATGGCGGAAAAAGCTGGTCTCCTTCACCGCGATACGATCAATCAAGCGCGACCACTCTACCTTGGCTTCAATGGTGTCTTGCGCAACAAACTGGAAATAGCTGTCGTAATCTTCATCACCATGGTCGCGCATGCGCGAATTCATTTGCGATTCCAGCCAGGCCTTTTGTTGAAAAACCAGCTGGATACCGGTGCGCTCTTCCAGCAGTTTGCCCCATTGGAGAAACTGGTCTTCGGAGAGGGTGGGTAGTGTGCGCAACGACCAGGCCATAGTTACTTCTATACAGTTACTATCTGTAAGTTACTAGCGGCGATGCCAGCGGGGCTGGCATCGCTTATCTATCAGGCTTTTGAGGTTTGGGCGAAGATATCGTCTTCGGGCAACAATTCGTCATCCAGATCGATAATCTCACCGCTGTTGTCATGAGCGCCGCTTTCGAACTCCATGGCCTTAGTAGATGCCATTGCATTGCGGGCAGCAGTAGCGCGGCCTTCCGACATATCTTCTTCCGGCAGTTTGAAACCGGCTACCGATTCACGCAGGTCGAGGGCCATTTCGGCGAGGTTACCAATCGACTGCGCGGTAGCAGAAGTACCGGCTGAAGTTTGGGTAGTAATCTCTTGAATAACATTCATCGTGTTAGAGATGTGACCCGCAGACGACGCCTGTTGGCGCGCAGCGTTGGAAATGTTCTGGATCAATTCCGCGAGGCTTGACGATACGTTTTCAATTTCTTCCAGTGCCACACCCGCATCCTGTGCGAGGCGCGCACCGCGCACCACTTCAGAGGTGGTTTGTTCCATCGAAATTACCGCTTCGTTGGTATCGTTCTGAATGGTTTTTACCAGCGCTTCGATCTGTTTGGTCGCTGCTGCGGAACGTTCCGCAAGGCGTTGAACTTCGTCCGCTACCACCGCGAACCCGCGGCCTGCGTCACCGGCCATCGATGCCTGAATTGCCGCGTTAAGTGCGAGGATGTTGGTTTGGTCCGCAATGTCGTTAATCAAGCTTACGATGTCACCGATCTCTTGTGACGATTCACCGAGGCGCTTAATACGTTTGGAGGTGTCTTGAATCTGCTCACGGATGGTATCCATCCCGTGGATGGTGTTTTGTACCACTTTCGCACCATTGCCCGCGATCGATACCGCGCGCTCCGCTACCGCTGCCGATTCGGCGGCGTTGGCAGATACCTGGTCAATCGTTACAGCCATTTCGTTTACCGCGGCCGATGCACCGGCGATTTCTTGCGCCTGGTGTTCAGATGCTTCAGCGAGATGCAGTGCTGTTTGCTGGGTTTCCTGCGCAGCGGCAGATACGTTTACCGCGGTTTCGTTGATTCGCGCTACCAGAATACGCAGCTGGTCGATGGTGAAGTTAATAGAGTCAGCGATCGCACCGGTGAAGTCTTCGGTTACGGTAGCGGTTGTGGTCAAGTCACCGTCCGCGAGGTCGGCCAGTTCGTCGAGCAGACGCAAAATTGCTGTCTGGTTACGTTCGTTAGTGTCGGCAGTTTCGTCCGCGCGCTTACGTGCGCCCATGTACTGGTTGAAGCCCAGGAAGAACAAGGAGGCGAGGGTGATTGCGGCAAACACAATAACCCAGGTGTTGTTTACAAACGGGCGGTTGTCAGCTTGGGTGGCGATCTTGTCGGAGATGGTTGCCAGAGCTTGCAGCAGTTGTGGGGTATCGTTCAGCAGTGCATCAGACGCCTGACGGGCGCGGGTCAGGGTGGTAGAACCTTCAACCATTTCCTGGATCGATTTATTTACGCCATCAAACAGGGTAGTGATCTGGTCGAGACTGGTGCGTGCTTGTGAATCGGATACGCGCGTAATACGCAGTGCAGGGTCGCCTTCCTTCATCGCCGTCAGTACGCGTGCATAGAAGTTGGCATCGCGGTTGAACTGGTCGGCTGCATCGCCTGAGTCGGTGTCACCGCGCAGCATTTTATCCACGTTACGACCGATACGTTCGGCGCGCCAGGACAGCAGCTGGGCTTGGATCGCTTGATCAGCAGGGGCGCCGGATTCGAGCAATATGTCCACAATGTTGTTGTGTTCAGTCTGCAGGGTTGGCAGGTTGTTATTCAGGGTATTACCCACGTTATTGAGCGATACGATCAAATCTTTGTTGGTCGCAATTGCCTGGGCATTGGTTTTTACCCGATTCCAGATGGCGCCGTAGTTGTCGAATTCGGTGCTTAAGGCTGCTCGGGTGCGCTCATCGCTGGCGCGCAGCATATCCCAGGTGCTGCCCATGCTCTGCACCACTCCGGTCAACTCGCCGAAGGCTTTTTCATCGCCCGAGGTGGCATCACGTGAGAGTGAGGTCAAGCGATAGGCTTGCGCACGCAAGTCACCGGCTTGCTGCAGGTAGCGCTGGTCATTGCTCTTGCCCTGGTTGATCAGGAACAGCAGCACCATCGCAGCCGCAAACGAAGCCACCAGCAAGACCACGGCGATAACCGTCGTGGGTTTTGCCTTGAAAGCGGCCATCTTTGATTCAGTTTTCATCTAAGCACTCCTACCAGCGTTCGGTTTTATTTTTTCTATCCACTGCGCTTTTTGCATGATGCATAAAGCTTCAATTTGACTCTCAACTTACGTTCGGGCGTAACTCTCTAACTCTGCCTTTGACTAACTTTGTGCGCACACCGATCAGGTTTTGGCCGCGTTGGTAAAACGCGGATCTTCCGCTAGCAGCGCCGGACGAAAGAGCGACCAGCGCTCACCCCCTTGCGGGTAGCTGCCAGTCACAAACGGCAAGATGGAACCGGCTACGGCTCCTGCCTGCTCACTGTATTCATCCATGGGGAAATGTTGCATTCCGAACACCTGATCGACGATCAGGCCGGAGTACAGGGTTTCGGTTTCCAATATCAATACCCGGCGGTGTTTGCGCGAGCCGGTAAGGCGATCGCCAAAAAACATCGCCAGATCAAACAGCGGTAATAGACGACCGCGCACGTTGGCAACGCCTTTGACCCAGGGTTGGACGCCGGGTAAATGGGTGTGATTGGGCACTTCCAGCATCTCTGAAATTTCGCCAATCGGCACCACGAAATAGCTACCCATGAGCGAAAAGCCAATGCCGCTCCAATGGGGGCGTATGTCCGCTTGTGCAGGCAGACCGCGTGCGGCTGCGCGGCTGCGCTGTGCCAATGTGAGCAAGGCCTGAAAGGCGGCCTGGGGTTCTGACATAAATCTATCCGTAACTGTCTGCATTAGCACGAGGGTGAATAGCCTATCGGCGGATCAATGGTCAGTACTGATGCTGTTGTTATTGTCTATCAACCATCCTTGCAGTGGATGAATTTATCCCTTGGTTAGCGCAATACTTCGGCCATAGCGGCCATTAACACTTCCTGGGTAATCGGTTTGGACAGATACGCTTTGGCACCCTGACGCATACCCCATACACGATCGGTTTGTTGGTCTTTGGTGGTCACAATGATGACGGGAATATGTGAGGTTTCAGGTGTTTTGGATAATTGGCGTGTCGCTTGGAATCCGTTGAGGCCGGGCATAACCACATCCATCAAGACCACATCGGGAAGCTCTTTTTGCGCCATTGCAATACCGGCTTCACCATTGTCAGCAGTCATCACTACATGGCCGTTCTTTTCCAGCATGCTGGTGAGTTTGTATGTCTCAGTGGGTGAATCATCAATAATTAATACTCTGGCCATAAGCGCTCCAAAAAAACCAATATTTGTTCCGCAGGGTATGCGGTGAATGTTAAACAGTCCTTTGGAATTTGATCCGGACCATTACTGAGGTGATACGAGGTACGTAATTAGGTGTCAGTAACAGTCAAAAAACCCGAAGGGACGCAGCCCCGGAAACTCGTATCAAGACGCTTTCAAATGCTTGACATGCGCTTCGATCGCGCCGAGTAGCTCGCTTTTGCTAAAGGGTTTGGTGAGGTACTGGTCGGAGCCGACGATACGCCCTTTGGCTTTGTCGAACAGACCATCTTTACTGGATAACATAATGACCGGGGTGGTCTTGAATTCACTGTTATTTTTGATGAGTGCACAGGTTTGATAGCCGTCGAGGCGCGGCATCATGATGTCCACAAAAATAATATCGGGGCGAGTGTCGGCAATTTTCGCCAATGCATCAAAGCCATCGGTAGCGGTAATGACCATGCAGCCCGCTTTTTTTAGCAGTGTTTCAGCCGTGCGCCGGATGGTTTTGCTATCGTCGATAACCATCACTTTGAGGCTTTCGTAAGTTACTTCCATACTCTGACCTTGCCTTTTGTTATTGCCGCAGAGAGTGCTGCAGCAGCCAGATATACACGTTGATTGGTAAAGCTGAGTTAATCTTTAGAGCTTATTATTGCAATCACTGATAAAAAAGAGCGTCAAAATAACGCCACCAGTGAAGCCGAACTTTTAACACAGTTTTTAGGGTTATGCCATAACTAGTTGAATATATGAGTAATATGTTTCGCTTTTTGTTTTTTTATATCGCTTTAATCTGTCTGTAACAATCTTGCTTTAATTGGCTTCAAGACTTAACTTTAGCCCGCCCTACAGATCACAGCAAAATATTTATTTATCCTGATAATACACAATTTGTATTATTTATTGCGAGTAATGTTTATGACAATCTCCCTCGGCGTGGTAATGGATCCTATTGCGGATATCAAATTCTACAAGGATACGACTTTGGCACTGCTGTTAGCGGCGCAGGAGCGGGGTTGGAATCTGTATTACATGGAGCAGCAGGACCTTTATCTTTTACAGGGTGAGGCGCGTGCGCATACCCGCCAGCTGCGAGTTGCAGACGATGGCGCTAACTGGTTTGAGTTGGGATTGCATGAAGATAGGAAGCTGGGTGATCTGGATGCGATCATCATGCGCAAAGACCCTCCTTTCGATAATGAATACATATATAGCACCTATATTCTCGAATCTGCGCAGAATCAGGGGGCATTGGTGGTGAATGACCCGCGCAGCCTGCGCGATTGCAATGAGAAAATCTTCGCCACCCAGTTCCCGCAGTGCTGCCCTCCCGTGTTGGTGAGTCGCGATATGTTGCGCTTGCGCGAATTCCATAAAGAGCATGGCGATGTAATCTTCAAGCCACTCGACGGCATGGGCGGCAGCCGCATTTTCCGTTGCCGCCAGGATGATCCCAATGTGGGGGTGATTCTGGAAACCCTGACTGAATTTGCCACCCAGAGCATTATGGCGCAGCGCTATATTCCGGCGATCAGTGAAGGTGATAAGCGTATTTTGGTGGTTGATGGCGAGCCGGTTCCGTACTGTCTGGCGCGAATCCCGGCCAAGGGTGAAACGCGCGGCAATCTGGCCGCCGGTGGTACAGGGGTAGCGCAGCCGCTGACCGAGCAGGATTATTGGATCGTGCAACAAGTGGCACCAACCCTTAAGGCCAAGGGGTTGTTATTTGTTGGTTTGGATGTGATCGGTAACTACTTGACGGAGATCAATGTCACCAGCCCCACCTGCGCACGTGAAATCGACAAGGCCTACAACACCGGAATTGGGTCACGGCTAATTGATGCTATAGAGCGTAAATTAGCGGCGCAATAATCAACCGGGTTTGGTTACATCATTTCGCCGGACAGTGTTTGCACAACAAGATAAAAAATAGAGTAGATGCGATGAATCAGGCTGTTGCCCTGGAAGAAAGCTTAGCGGTGCCGCCAGTGGATACTGGTGATCGGCTCAGCTTTACCTTTTTTTTGGCAATTGCCCTGCATGCATTTTTGATTCTGGGCATTAGCTTTAAATTACCCGACCACAGCAATACCTCACAGACCATTGAAATTACGCTAGCGACGCACAAATCCCTGCACGCGCCTGAAAATGCCGATTTCCTCGCCCAGCACAATCAGGAAGCGAGCGGCACTCTGGATGAAGCCAAGCAACTGACAACTGAACGTCAGGCAGAATTTGCCGATACCCAGGTACGCGATGTTAACCCTGTGCCCCAGCAACAGGCGGCATCCACACAAAAGATCAAAGAGCAACAATTGCTCTCGACAACTGCTAAAAGCACCCAGACTACCCAGCTCAAGCTAAATCCGGATGAGCGTGAAGAGCGTGAAGCTGTGGATGGGCTGGCGAAAGACCAGCCGGTGGTCTCTGCTGAAATTGCCAGCCTGCAAGCCAAGCTGGATAAGCAGCGGCAGGAATACGCCAAGCGCCCCCGGGTGCGCACACTAACCTCCGTGTCCACTAAAGAGTCTTTTGATGCAAAATACCTGCATGAGTGGGGAACCAAGATCGAACAGGTGGGCAACCGCAATTATCCCAAAGAGGCCTTGAGTCGCCATATCACCGGTAACCTGCGTTTGTCGGTGGTCATTAACCCCGATGGCACTATTTACGAAATCAAAGTGTTGCAGTCTTCCGGGCAGCGCATCCTCGATGATGCAGCGCGCCAAATTGTGCGGCTTGCGGCACCTTTTACCAGTTTTCCCCCCGAGATTCGCAAGCAAGCTGACCGCTTGCAGATAATCCGGACCTGGAGTTTTGAAATTACCGGGAAGAACTCCACCATTACCACATCGGCCAATTAATCCGGCCGCGGATAAAATTTTCCCGACTTGCTTGTTTTACCCTTGTTAGGCCTCATACTAACCTCATGAACGAAAAAAACACCTCAAACGCCGAGTACGATGAACTTACCCCAGGCAGTTTGCGCGACCATTTTCTTATCGCCATGCCGGGTTTAAACGATTCATCCTTTGCCCACACAGTGACTTACATCTGTGAGCATAGTGACAAGGGTGCTATGGGGGTGGTTATTAACACTGCCACACCAATGTTGCTCAAAGAAATTTTCACGCAAATGAGTTTGGATGACCTGTCTGACCAAGGCGATCAGATTGTGATGAGCGGCGGCCCCGTGCAACCCGAGCGCGGTTTTGTACTGCACAGCAATGAAGCCAAATGGCAATCGACACTGGAAATATCCCCGGACATCAGCCTTACTGCATCGCGCGATATTATTACTGCGCTTGCTGCAGGTCGCGGCCCCAAGCAATGTTTGATTGCGCTTGGATATGCAGGTTGGGGAGAAGGCCAACTCGAAGCAGAAATTGCGGCCAATAGTTGGCTCACAGTGCCTGCCGATAAAGATATTATTTTCAATACCCCGTTCGAAGAGCGTTGGACTTTGGCAGCGCAAGCGTTGGGTATTGATG
>Ga0247822_10002234_pt1 | contig 12277 bp, 8 predicted proteins | sample 13C_Cellulose_Da_FD_192423 | JGI IMG/M metagenome (GOLD analysis project Ga0247822, IMG submission 192423) | Soil microbial communities from agricultural site in Penn Yan, New York, United States - 13C_Cellulose_Day30 | ecosystem: Environmental > Terrestrial > Soil > Agricultural land | place...
AGATACTAACGATGGGGGGGGGGATGCAGGTCAATAGTGTTTTTGCGGAATATATCAATTCTGACCATCAAACAACGAACCCCAGGTCTTCTGACCTGGGGTTCGCATGATAGTCTGACAGGTGAGCCGTATCAGCTCGTCGGGTCCGGTTACTTCTTCGCGTCCGGCTTCGGCAGGTCGGCGAGTTCCACCGACACCGGCGCGTAGTGGCTGAACTCCATCGAGAAGCTCGCCTGGCCCTTGGTGGCGCTGCGGAGGTCGCTGGTGTACCCGAACAGGTTCGCCAGCGGCACCTTCGCCATCACCTGGGCGACGCCCTTGTCCTCGCTCGTCTCCTCGATGATGCCGCGCTTCGAGCTGATGTTGCCGGTGATCTGCCCCTGGTAGTCCTTCGGGGAGATCACCACCACCTTCATGATCGGCTCCAGGAGCTGGATGCCGGCCCGCTCCTGGGCGTCCCGGAACGCCTCCAGGGCGCACAGGTAGAACGCGTCCTGCGACGAGTCCACATCGTGGTACTTGCCGAAGTGCAGGTCGAACTCCAGGTCCACGAACGGGAACGGGTACTTGTACCCCTTCTTCGCTCCCTCCCGTAGCCCCTCCTCGACCGACGGGATGTACTCCTTCGGGATCGCCCCCTGGCTGATCGAGTTCACGAAGTACACGTTGTTCGGGTCCGGCTTCACCTTCGGGTCGTTCAGTTCCACGATCTCCTGGACCTTGTCCTCGATCTGCTCCGGGGTCAGCGGCGAGTACTTCACGTTGATGACGGCGAACTTGCCGCGGCCGCCGGTCTGCTTGACGAAGCGGTACTCCAGGTCCACCGACCGGGCCAGGCTCTGGCGGTACGCCACCCGCGGCCGACCCAGCTTGATCAGCTCGGTGTTCTCCTGCAGCACGCCGATCGCCCGCTTGAGCTTCTCGATCGAGATCTCCAGGTGCAGCTCGCCCATCCCGGCGATGATCGTGTCCTTGGTCTCCTCGTCGGTGTGCGTCTTGAGGGTCGGGTCGTCCCGGACGAGGCGGTTGAGCGCCTCGCCGACCTTGCCGGCGTCGAGCGACTTGGCGAACGTCAGGGCCTGCGCGATGACCGGCTTCGGGAAGCTGATCGCCTCCAGAGCGACCGGCTCCTCGGGGTCGCAGAGGGTGTTGCCGGTGAACGTCTCCTTCAGGCCGATGCCCGCGACGATGTCGCCGGGGCCGGCCTTGTCCAGTTCGATCCGCTTGTCGCCCATCATCCGGTAGAACCGGGCGACCCGCTCCTTCTTGCCGTTGGTGGTGTTCGTGTACGTCTCGCCCGGCTTCATCTCGCCGGAGTACACGCGGATGTACACCAGGTCGCCGGTGCTCTCGGCGACGGTCTTGAACGCCAGCGCGGACATCGGCTCGGCAGCGTCCGGCTTGCGGGTGACCGCCTCCTTGGTCTTCGGGTTGATGCCGTCCACGGGCGGCCGGTCCAGCGGGCTGGGCAGGCAGTCCACGACGAGGTCCAGCAGGTGCTGGACGCCGTGGAAGTTCTTCGAGCTGCCGCAGTGGACGGGCGTGAAGATCCCGTCCAGCGTCCCCTTGCGCAGCGCCTTGCGGATCTGGTCCTCGGGCACGTCCTTGCCTTCGAGGATCAACTCGGTGATCTCGTCGCTGGCGGCGGAGATGCCGTCGAGCATCTGCTCGCGGCGGGCCTTCGCCTCGGCGAGGTATTTCTCCGGCACGTCGGTGACGAAGAACTTGCGGTTCGACTTGTCGGACAGGTCGCGGGTGATGAGCTTCATCTGGACCAGGTCGATGATGCCCTCCAGCGAGCTATCCTGGCCGGCCGGGATCGTCACCGCGACCGGGTTGGCCTGGAGCTTGGTCTTCATCTGCTCGACGCAGGCCCAGAAGTCGGCGCCCATGCGGTCCAGCTTGTTGACGTACGCCAGCCGGGGCACCTTGTACTTGGTGGCCTGCCGCCAGACGGTCTCGGACTGGACCTCGACGCCGCCCTTGGCGCAGAACACGCCGACCGCGCCATCGAGGACGCGCAGGCTGCGCTCGACCTCGGCCGTGAAGTCCACGTGCCCGGGCGTGTCAATGATGTTGATCGCGATGTCGTTCCCGGCCCGGTCGGCCCAGTCGATGGACACGGCCGCCGAGTTGATCGTGATGCCCTTCTGCTGTTCGAGCGGGTCGAAGTCGGTGGTCGTGTCTCCGTCGTCCACATCGCCGACCTTGTGCTTGGTCCCGCTGTAGTACAGGATCCGTTCCGTGGTGGTCGTCTTGCCGGCGTCCACGTGGGCCATGATCCCGATGTTTCGGACTTTGTCGAGCATCTGCGTCGGCCGGGTCTGAGGCCGGCTCCTCGGAAAAAGGTGGGGAACGACCCGCCAGGGGGGAGAGGCGGCGGACTCGCCGCGCTCAACGATTAGACCGCCCACGGGGCGGTCTGGGTTCGAGGTTTCCGCGCGGCGCGGTCGTAATAATGCATCGTATCGGACGGGCCGAAGTCGTCCAGACCGGCCGGGAGAAGGTTGGGAGAAGTAGCAGGTCTAGCGGGGACGCCGCAGGCGTCCCCGCGCGGTCAGCGGGTCAGCGCCCCGGCTCGGTTCGCGGCGGTGCGCCCGACGGCGACCCGCCAGGAGCGGACCACCGCCCCGGCGACGCGGGCCGGCGCCTTCTGAACGCGGGTCAGCGCCCGCAACCGGTTGAGCGTCCGCGCCACCCACAGCCCGAGCGCCAGCGACCGGCGGCCGGTCCCGGCCAGCAGCGCGTCCCGGTCGGCCAGCAGGTCCGCCAGCCGGTCGTGCGCCCGGGTCAGTTCGTCCCGGTGGTCGGACACGCCCCGCAGGTCGGCCTCCAGCGATAGCACGCGGTCGCGCAGCGCCACCACCTCGGCCGGCACGAACCCGTCGAAGACGTTCGGTGGGGCGGCGAACCGCTCCAGCAGTGTCTCGTCCTCGCGGCGGACGTAGAACCGGTTGAGTCCGTCGAAGTACGCGAACAGGTAGCCGGCCGACACCAGCACGTCCTCCCACCGATCGTGGCAGGGGACCTGCGTGGCCGGCAGGGTGGCCTCGACCAGCACCACCCGCGGGCGGAACCGGCCCCAGTCGTTGCCCAGCAGCACCTCCCGCTCGTGCCCCTCGACGTCGATCGACAGAAAGTCGATCCGCGGAGCGGCGTGCTGCGTGAGGATGTCCCGTAGCGGGACGGCGCGGACGGTCCGACTGAACCGGCGATCGGCCAGCGGGCGGAACGGCTCGGGCACCTCCGGCGAGAGGCCCGCCAGCCCGTCGGCTCCGGGGAACTCGTAGAACGGCACGTCCCCGGCCCGGTCGGAGGCGGCCAGTTGCAGGTTCACGTCCCGGGGCCGGGCAGCGGCGAGCTTGTCGTACACCAGCCCCGGCTCAACGTTGATTCCGCGCCACCCGCTCTCGTAGAAGTGCCGCGTCACCGAGCAGACGTCCGGGTCGTTGGCCCCGACGTCCACGTAGAATCCGCGGTCGGTGTCGCGGAACACCCGGTCGAGGACCACGTCCTCGAAGTTCTGAGAGTAGCTAATCATTCGCGCGGCGGCCTCGTCCGTGACGGCGAGCGGCCCGGGGGGACGTTCGATGATGGCCGAAACGGGCGCGCGGGGCAAGCCCAAGGGGGAATGACTCAGGAATGACGAATGACGAATGACGAATGACGAATGACGGCTTTTGTCATTTCTCCTTGAGGTGGGCAATGATCGCGTTCATGGCCGTGAAGACGTGGGCGGCGGCCCCGACGTGGGTGGCGTCCAGCCAGACGATCTTCGGCTTGCCGGTCGCCTCCCACAGCCGCCGCATCGCCTCCGGCGGCACGATGTCGTCGCGGCTGGCGCCGATCAGCAGGAGCTTCTTGCCCTTGAGCCGGTCGGCGTAGGTCAGCGGGTCCACCGGGGCGATCTGCCGCTGGAGCTTCTCCTTGGTGACGCCCACGGCCAGCAGCGCCACGGTGAGCCACTGGGTCTTCGGGTGCTGGTAGAAGGCGTCCACCAAGCCGCCGCCGCCCAGCAGCAGGCACGCCGAGCGGACCCGCGGCTCGGCCGCCGCCAGCAGTCCGCCCATAAAGCTGCCGAGGCTCGTCCCGACCACCCCGATCCGGTCGGCGTCCACCTCCGGCCGTGCCGCCAGCCAGGCGACCGCCCGGCGGCCGTCGAGCACGGTCTGGCGGACGTTGGCAACGCTCGCCTCGACGTCCGTAGTGAGCATGCGATGTCGGCCCTCGGTCGGTCGGCGGGGGCCGTAGTACGGCATGGTGATCGCCAGCGCGGCGATGCCGTTCTGGGCTAGCCACATCGCTGCCCCGCGCGACACCAGGGCGTTGCCCTGAAGGATGTCGAGTACGACCACGGCCGGCACCTTGCCGGCGGCACCCTTGGGCCGGAAGTACTCGGCGTGGACGGTGTTGTTGGCCGCGTGCGGCGACTCGACCGGCGACGGGAACCGCACCGTGTAGACCTCGACCCCGCTGTACTCCAGGTCGTACCGGAGTTGCTGCTGGTAGGGGAAGGTGTGGTCCGCGAGCCGGAACGGTTCCGGGACGCCGCACCGCTCGTCGTCGCAGGCGCAACGGACCTCGCCGGTGGCGACCGGGCTGGCGGCGGGAGCCACGGCGGCCAGAGGAGCCAGCAGACCGAGGAAAAGTGCAGGGTTCATGGTCTCGCTCGGAGCGTCGGATCGTGTCACGTAATATGCTACGCCGCCGCCGGGCGGCAGGGCAAGCGGCGGACGGGGCTTATCAGTTCCTCGTCGGCCGCGGCCGTGACGGGGCTTGAACCCGGTCGCTGGGCCGGTCGTGGCCCGGTGCCCGCGGGCCGCGACAACCCTCACTAGCAAAGCACGTTCCCGCGCCGGTGGGCAGGTGATTTCGCCCGGGTTGGGGTTGCGACGGCTTGCGCGGACCCGATAGCATCCCGCGTTGCCGCTGGTCGCCCCCGAACGGATTCGCCCGGAAGTGTCAGGGAAGATGGCTGAACCGACCACCCAATCCGCCCGCAACGTCGCCCTCGACAACCTCCGCGTCGTCGCCATGCTACTCGGGCTGGTGACGCACGGCGTCCTGCCGTTCAAGGCGACCGGGATCGGCAGCTACCCGATCCACGACTGCGAGCGGACTGTGCTGGCGGACGCCTGCTACTTCGCCGTTCACGACTTCCGCATGCAACTGTTCTTCGTGGTGGCCGGGTTCGGCGCCTGCGCGCTGGCGAGCCGCCGCGGGGTCGGGGCGCTGGCCCGCAACCGGGTGCTGCGGATCGTCCTTCCGATGGCGCTGGCGGTGTTGATCGTCGCCCCGGTGATGCGCGTCCTGTTCGTCTCGCACCGGGTCGATCAGACGGCGGAGAAGTACGGTTCCGACTGGGGCTTCCTCACCGGCCCGGAGGTCCAGTTCGCGGACGGCAGTGTGAAAGAGATGTCTGTCCTCTCGCAGTTGAACCTGCCCGAGTACATCGGGCCGACATTCCACCTGTGGTTCCTGTACTACCTGGCGATGTGCTGTGTGCCGCTGATCGCGTGCTTCCTGCTCGCGCCGCGGCTGGCGCCGGCCGGGCTGGTGCGGGCCGGGGACGCGCTCTTCCGCGGGCTGGTTGGCCGGTGGTGGACGCCCGCGCTACTGGCCGTCGCGGGTGCCCCGATCCTGTGGAAGATGAGTGACTGGTGGATCAACACCCCGCAGGGGTGGCGGCCGGACAAGCTGATCTACCTGTACTACCTCGGGTTCTTCCTGTTCGGGGCGATGCTGTACCGGCACCGCGACCGGCTGGCGGCGTTCGGCCGGCACTGGGTAGCGCTCCTGCTGATCGCCAACGTGGCGGTGATGCCGGCGATGCTGAAGCTGACCATCACCGGCAACCACATGGAGGACGCGGGCACCGCGTCGGCGACGCTGCTCGGCTGGAAGTCGGCGGCGGTGCTGCTGAGCGGCCTGTACACCTGGATGATGGTGGAGGGTCTGATCGGCCTGTTCCAGCGGCACTTCTCCGGCAACCGCGACTGGTGGAAGTACCTGGCCGACTCGTCGTACTGGTGCTACCTGGCGGGGTTCCCGGTGCAGGTCGCCTTGCAGGTGTGGCTGGCGGACATGCCGATGTCGATCGCCGTCAAGTTCCTGCTGGTGAACGCGCTGACGTTCGCGGTGCTGCTGGCGACCTACGAGTTGTGCGTCCGGCACACGTGGCTGGGGCTGTTGCTCAACGGCAAGCGCCCGGAGCGAACGCCGACGCCGGTGACGGTGCCGGAGCCGGTAGTGATCGCCGGGCGGGTGCGAGTGGACGCCCCGCACCCGGAGCCGACCGGCCCGCGGTGGCAGCCCACGGCGGAGCCCGTCGCGGAGAAGGCAGGCCGCTCGACTTAGAACCGATTCGGACTCCCTGGCGCGTTCGTCCGAGCCGCGACCGTCAGGGAGTCCGAACCTACAATCTCCCCTTCCGGGGGTGACTACCCGATACCGGGTATCCACCTGCTCACCGCTGGGACGCGGGAATCCCCACTTCCGTGTCTCGACCGTCGCCGGGCCCACCTCACTCGCACAGTGATTCCGTCATCGCAACGTCTTCAACACATCATCGTTGCGCGCTTCAACCCTTCTCGCTGGAAACGACCTCCCCCGGCCAAACGCTCTGGCACCATTCTTGAATCACCCGATTCGTCGCTCACCTGGCCGCCTCTCTTCAGGCCGAGGCGACGAGTCGTGGTTGCCTGATGCCCCGGAAGGGGTACACCCATGTTTCATCTCGAGAAGGATTGCAGCGATCGACTTCATTGGACGTGGCCAGGTCTCGCCGTGGTGGTGGGGCTGGTCGTTGGCCTGAGCGCACTGGCGGCACCCCAGCCGGGGGCCGGCAAAGACCGTCCGGCCGACGGCAAAACGATCTTCCGCTTCGATACGTTCGGCGACGAACAGAACTGGACCGACCGCCTGAAGCTGCACACCGTCATCGAGTCCTCGGTCAGCCCCAAGGCTGCACTCGGACTGGGACTGAAGGTCGATGTCGAGGCGCTGCCCGCCGATCTGATCGCCGCGCTCAAGGCCGGCCAGGTCGATCTGACCTCCCCGGCCACAACCCTGGCCCTGCTCAAGCTCAACGCGGTGGTCGGCGTGATGGGCCAGGTCGAGAAGGTCAACGGCCAGGACCGGCTGACGCGCGTCGGCGTCACCTGCGCGCTGTGTCATTCCACCGTGGACAACGCGTTCGCGTCGGGGATCGGCCGCCGCCTCGACGGCTGGCCCAACCTCCAACTCGACCCCGGCAAGATCATCGCCCTCTCGCCGGCGGTCCCCGCCACCGCGAAGGCGGTGTACAACTCGTGGGGGGCGGGCCGGTACGACCCCCGGTTCAACATCGACGGCCTCAGCACCCCGCTGGTCCTGCCGCCGGCGTACGGCCTGGCGGACGTGGCGAAGGAGACGTACACCGCCGAGGGGCCGATCTCGTACTGGAACAAGTACGTGGCGGTGACGCAGATGGGCGGCCAGGGCTCGTTCGTCGATCCGCGGCTCGGCATCAAGATCCTGCACCAGCCCGACCTGGTCCAGCGGAAGCTGCCGGCGCTGCGCGAGTACCAGTTCAGCCTGAAGAAGCCGCCCCCGCCGGAGGGCAGCTTCGACGCGGCCGCGGCGGTGCGGGGTCGGACGGTCTTCCACGGGGCCGGCCGGTGCGCGACCTGCCACATCCCGCCGCTTTACACCGACGTCAACCTCGGCCGGCTCCACGACCCGGCGGAAACGGGGATGAGCCCGGCGTACGCGAAGCGCACCCTGACCAAGAAGTACCGCACCACCCCACTGCGGGCGCTGTGGCAGCACCCGCCGTACTTCCACGACGGCAGCGCGGCGACCCTCCGTGCGGTGGTCGATCACTACGACCGGGTCCTCCGACTCGGGCTGACGGAGGGGCAGAAGCTGGACCTGGTGGAGTTCCTGAAGTCGATCTAACGAGCACCAAGTTGTGGTGCAGGTGCCCCCTGCACCACAACCAGCCGGGTACGACGGGGCGAGTCGGAGTTGTCGGGCCGCGGGAATTTACCCCATCCGCTTGCGGAACTCCTCGAACAGGTAGCTGCTGTCGTGCGGGCCGGCGGCGGCCTCGGGGTGGTACTGCACGCTGAAGATGGGGAGGGTCTTGTGCTTCATCCCCTCTAACGTGTTGTCGTTCAGGTTGACGTGCGTCGGCTCCACGTCCGGCGGCAGCGTCGTGGGGTCCACCGCGAAGCCGTGGTTCTGCGTCGTGATCTCGACCTGGCCGGTCTCCCGGTTCAACACCGGCTGGTTCACCCCGCGGTGGCCGAACTTCAGCTTGAACGTCTTCGCCCCGAACGCCAGACCCAACAACTGATGACCCAGGCAGATGCCGAAGATCGGCTTCTTGCCGATTAAGCCTTTCACCGTCTTGACCGCGTAGTCCACCGCCGCCGGGTCGCCGGGGCCGTTCGACAGGAAGATGCCGTCCGGCTTGTGCGCCAGCACCTCCTCCGCGGTCGCCGTTCCGGGCAGCACCGTCACCCGGCAGCCCGCCTCGGTCAGGCAGCGCAGGATGTTCCACTTCATCCCGTAGTCCAGCGCGACGACGTGCTTCTCCGGCGGCCGGTGCGACAGGACGTGCGCGGCCAGCGGGTCGAACCCTTGCGTCCAGGTGAACGCCTTCGCCGGCACCACCTCCCGCACCAGGTCGCGGCCGACCATCGGCGGCGCCGTGCGGGCCTTCGCCACCAGCGAGGCGTCGTCGAGATCGGTGGTCGAAAGCACCCCCATCATCGCCCCGCGGACGCGCAGCCGGCGGACCAGAGCGCGGGTGTCGATCCCCTCGATGCCGGTGACGCCGCTGGCCTTCAGGAACGAGTCCAGGTCGCGGTCGGAGCGGTAGTTGCTCGGCACCCGCGTCAGCTCGCGGACGATGAACCCCTCGACCTGCACCCCCCGCGACTCGGCGTCATCGGCCGTGGTCCCGTAGTTGCCGATCAAGGGGTACGTCATGGCGACGATCTGGCCCTTGTAGGACGGGTCGGTCAGCACCTCCTGGTAGCCCATCATCGAGGTGTTGAACACCACCTCGCCGACCTTCTCGCCGGCGGCGCCGAACGCCCGGCCGGTGTACACGGTGCCGTCTTCCAGGGCCAGTTTCGCGGCGGGAGTCGTCAAGTCGTCAGGTCCTCAAGTCGTCAGGTCGGGGGATGAGGCGCTCCGGGAAATGATACGGGGGCGGCCGGGTTCCGTCGAACCTCGATCACCCCCGGCCTTCCGACCTGATGACTTGACGACCTGACGACCTGACGACTTAATTCCGGCGGCGGAACGATACGTCCACCCCGCCGAGGCTCAGCCGGGCCGGGCCGCCGTCCGGGAACAGGTGTTCGACCAACTCGTGCAGCCCGGTCGGGTGAAGGGCATAGAAGTTGAACTTCCCCTCCCGCCGGTACTCGACCAGCCCGGCGCCCTTGAGCTGCGTCAGGTGGTGGCTGACCGCCGGCTGCGACTGGCCGAGTTGCTCACCGATAGCCGAGACGTTCAGTTCCCCGTGCTCGGCCAGCATGAACAGGATCTTCAGCCGGTTCTCGTCCGCCAGGCTCTTGAAGAACTCGCTCAACTCGCGGACCGTCCGGACCCGCGTGACTCCGTCCGACGACGGTGCGACGGACCGGGAAGCCTTCCCACGGCCCGCCATCGCGTACTTCCCCAAGTTCACTCTCCGAACCAGGTAAAGGGCGAAGCCGCAGACGGGAGCGCGCAGGAGGGTAGCGCGCCGTCGCGGCGATCAGTCCATGAGTATTCGTTCAGCCGCTCGTCTCTTACAGGATAGAGAACTAGACGATGCCCATCCGTAAAGAATTCATGATGAGAGAATCCGAGTTCGGATCCCGTGGCGGGTAGATAATCCGTTCAAGAATTGACGCGGACGGGCCGGCGAGAGTTCCCTCGCCGGCCCGTCCGCGGAGACGATTAACCGACCTCGATCGGGTCGAGCACCAGCAGATCATCGTCCGTCGTGTGCGACACAGTGATGGTGCCGCCCGACCGGACCGCTTCACCCGGTGCGTCGGATCGGCTCCCGCCGTCGAGAGAGTCTGTGACGGCGACCGCGGCTGCCCGCCGCTGCGCCGGCCGGGTGGTCTGGGTCGGTGTCGAAGGAGTGGACGGCTCGGCCAGCAGCGACCCCGCGAAGATCGCCGCACCGCCAGCCGCGGGGCGGTGAATCTCTCGCAGGATGCCGTCGGAGAGCGACAGCACGTATAGGTTGCCGTTGGGCCCGGTCAGGATCTCGGCGGTGATGCCGAAGTCGCGGCCGAACAACAGCGTCTCGCTCTCGGTGATGTCGAACTTGAAGTTGTTGTCCGCCACCAGGTCCGCCAGCCTCGGGTCGGACGAGACGATCTCCTTGCGATTCCTCGACAGGTCCAGCCGGAACAGGTAGCCGTTCTCCAGGAACACGCGGGCCTCGCCGACGAACATGTCCCCCGCGTACTCCCGGCCCAGGGCATTGCCGTCGAGGAATCCCAGGCCGACCGGGGCGACCTCGAACTTCCAACTGAACTCGGGGTCGCTGTAGTGCGACACCTGCCGGCCGTGGGGGATCATCTGGCCGCGGACCTCCCCCGGTTGGTGGGCGACGGTGTGCAGGTTGGCGTACACCCGCCCCTGCTTCATACGGGCGACCAACTCGGCGATCGTCGGGTTCTGGAACCCCGGCCGGGCGATCAGGTCCGCGTCGGTCAACTCGCCCTCGGCAATCGTCTCGCCGCGGCGGAAGTTCCGACCGGCGGCGTCGAACGGCAGCAGGAACGCCACCACCGTCCCGTTCTGGCCGCGGCCGGCGAGGTGGAAGTGGGCCTGCGTCGCCCCGACGATGTCGGCGGTCGCCCTCAGCCTGTACCGCAGGGTGCCGTGGCTGGTGAGCTGCACGTCGATCTTGGCGGCCGCGGTGGTGTCTATCCCCGGCACCTCTTGCGCCCCGGACAGCTCGGCCGAGAAGTGCCGCGCGTCCTGGAACACCTGGAACATCCGGGCCAGCGCCTCGTCCGGGGTGTCGGCGATGTTGGTCGGCAACCACCGGACCTGCTGGAGGCCGAAGTACGACCCGGTGAACTGGTCGCCGGTCAGGGTGGTCTCGATCGCCTTGAACTGGTCGATGCGGGACAGCGGCCCCATGGCCTGGACCCACCCGAGGTTGGCCCCGGCCTCGACCCGGTTGATCTCGCTGAACGCGTCGTCGGAGTTCTGCGCCTCCCACAGGTCGCCGCGGACCGGGTCGAACGCCATCCCGAACCCGTTGCGCAGTCCGTAGGCGAACACCTTCTGGAGGTTGGCCCCGGCCGACCCGCCCCACTCCTGGCCGACCCGGAAGAACGGGTTGTCCCGCGGGGCGGTGCCGTCGTCGTTGAGCCGCAGGATCACCCCGGTCAGGTGGGCGTCGTCCGGGGTCGGCCCGCCGAGCGAGTCGTCCGGCAGCCCGCTGCCGAACGGCCCGTCCGGCAGGTTCTGCATCTGCCCGCGCCGGCCGACATCGCCGATCATGATGTACAACTTGCCGTCCGGCCCGAACTTCACCTTGCCGCCGTCGTGGTTGCCGCGCTCCGGCTGGTTGGCGTCGGTCTGCCGGGCCCGGAGCATGATGATGTTGCGGTCGAACGTCAGGGCCGAGCCGTCCCAGACGAACCGGTCCACCCGGTTGCCCAGGTCCGGCACCGCGCTGGCGACGGCCGAGTCGGCCCCGGTGGTACTCTCGGTCCAGTACAGGTAGACGAACCCGTTGCGGGCGAAGTTCGGGTGCAGCTCGATGGCCAGCAGGCCGCGCTCGGAGTTGCTGTTGACCGCCAGGTCGAGCGGGACGCCGTTGGCCGCCCCGTTGGTGAACCGCTTCACCATGCCGCTGGCCTTCTCGGTGATGAGTACGTCGTTGGCGCCGAGGAAGGTGAAACCTGTCGGCTGGTTCAGCCCGGTGACCACGTCACGCACCGCCAGGTTCGGGTCGAGCACAGAGGCCGGGCAGTCGCGGGACTCTAGTCGCTCGCATTGTAGTCGGGCCTTCTGGGCGGATCGCAAGATGCTGGTCGTCATGACGGACCCTCGGGGAAAGGGGGACCCGACCCCGGACCGAACCGGGGCAGACGGGGGGCGGAGGCGCCGGTACGGCCGGCGCGCGAACGGGCTGGACGATCGGGGCGAATGGCCCCAGTGGTACTGCCGGGGGATGGTCGGAGAACTGGAAGAAAAGCTGCGACGGCGAACGGCCGGCGTGAGCCGGCTGGTGGGGCGTGTCCCCCACCAGCCGGCTCACGCC
>Ga0247822_10002236_pt1 | contig 12271 bp, 13 predicted proteins | sample 13C_Cellulose_Da_FD_192423 | JGI IMG/M metagenome (GOLD analysis project Ga0247822, IMG submission 192423) | Soil microbial communities from agricultural site in Penn Yan, New York, United States - 13C_Cellulose_Day30 | ecosystem: Environmental > Terrestrial > Soil > Agricultural land | place...
GGCTGGGCGCGTTCATGCCGTACGTCGACGAGGTAGAGGACCCCGAACAGGCCGAGCCGGTAGTTGAGGGTCACCACCACGACGTCGTGGCGGGTCGCGAAGGTGCGACCGTCGTACAGCGGCGTCGAGCCCGAGCCCATGATGAACGCGCCGCCGTGGATCCACACGATCACCGGTCGGCGGCGACCGTCGGCGGCGGGCGAGAACACGTTGAGCGACAGGCAGTCCTCGTCGAGGACCGTACGGTCGGTGACCCCGCTGAGCATGCCCTGGCGCGGGTCGCGCGACTGGATGGCGATCGGGCCGGCGCGCAGGGCGTCGCGCACGCCGGTCCACGCCGGCGCCGGTTGCGGCGGCCGGAACCGCAGCGGGCCGATCGGCGGCGCGGCGTAGGGGATCCCCTTCCAGATCGCCACCCCGTCGTCGGCCCGACCGCGGACCCGTCCCTGCGTGGTCTCGACGACGACGTCGGGCATGGCCTGCACTATACCTGGAGCATGGCTCGCTTCGACGATCGCGCGACCCGGCCCGCCCGCGGCGCCGCCGACGTGCTCCGCTGGAAGCTGATCGATCGCCTGCCCGGCCGGCGCGCCCCGCGCGCCGACGAGCTCGCGGCGCTCGACGCGATCCGCCCGGCGGTCGTCGACGGCGGCGCGGCGGCGCTGGCGTCGGGGGCGGCGGTCGCGTGCTGGATCGGCCACGCGTCGTGGGTGGTGCGGCTGGGCGGGCTGGCGATCGCGATCGATCCGATCTGGTCGACCCGCATCCAGGGCGTCGTGCCGCGGCTGGTCCCGCCGGGGGTCGCGCTCGACGCGCTGCCGCCGCTCGACGTGGTGTGCGTGACCCACGATCACATGGACCACATGGACCTCGGCACGCTGGCGCGGCTGGGCCCGCGGCCGACCTACGTCGTGCCGCTCGGCAACCGGCCGCGGCTGGCCCGGCTCGGCCTCGAGGCGGTCGAGCTCGACTGGTGGCAGCCCCACCGCATCGGCGACGTGACCATCACGCTGACCCCGGCCCGGCACTGGTCGATGCGGGCGCCGTGGACCCGCAACCAGACCCTGTGGGGCGGCTACCTGGTGCGCGGCCCCGAGGGCACGGTGTTCCACGCCGGCGACACCGCCGCCGGCGATCACTTCGCCGAGATCGGCCGGCGGCTGGGGCCGATCGACTGGGCGATGCTCCCGATCGGCGGCTACGCGCCGCGCTGGTTCATGGAGCCGCAGCACATGGATCCCGACGAGGCCGGCGCGGCCCACCTCGCCCTCGGCGCGCGCCACCTGCTGGCGATGCACTGGGGCACGTTCCGGCTGACCGACGAGCCGGTCGGCGAGCCGCCGGCGCGGCTGCGGGCGTGGTGGGCGGCGCGCGGCCTGCCGCCCGAGCGGCTGTGGATCCTCGACGCCGGCGAGGCGCGCGGGCTGGTGACGGATCGCTGACCGGCCGGCGGCTCACGCACCGGCCGGCGCGGCCGGCGCCGGCACGATCGCCTCGTGGAGCAGGACCAGCTCCCACAGCACCTCGGCGTCGCCGCCGCCGGGGATGCGCTGATAGATCGCGAACAGCCGGCGCGGCTGCGGCTCGTCGCCGTCGCGGGTGCCGGTGGCCAGCACCCAGGCGAGCTGGCCGTCGGGCGTGGTGCCGGCGAGGGTGTCGCCGATCGTCCAGGTCGGCGCGCGCTTCTTCCACGCCTTCTCGAGCTTCTTGGCGCCGCGCACCACCGCGCGCGGCGCGACGCCGACGAAGGTCACCGGCTTGCCGGCGAGCTGGGCCAGGCGAGCGTCGGGATCGGTCATCGCCTCGGCGAAGGTGTCGAGCACGCCGGGCGGCGCCGCGAGGTTGCCGGCCGCCGGCGGCTTGCCGCCGGTCCACGCCGGCAGGTCGCCGAGCGCGGCGAGGCCACCGGCGGCGGCCAGCTTCTTGATCCGCCCCTCGGGCACGGCGCGGGCGACCTCGATCGCGGTCAGCACCCACAGGTCGTCGACCTCGGCGGCGATCGCCACCACCGCGTAGGGCTGGCCGTCGAGCTCGATCTGATCGGTGACCCAGGCCGACCTCCCGTCGGGCGCGGCCTCGGCGACCATCCGCGACGATCGCAGCTTGTGCGCCTTCTTCGCCGACAGCGCGTCGCCGACCGCGACCGCGGCGGCGCTGCGGTCGAGCCCGACGTCGGCCGGGCCGGGCCCGACCACGAACACGTCGGCGGCCAGCATCGGCATCATGCCGGCGCCGTCGCCGCGACGCAGGTTGCGGTAGGCCTCCTCGACCAGCGCGCGCGCCTCGCGGACGGCGTCGTCGGGGTGCCCGGGCTCGACCGCCTCGGGCGCCGGCGGCGCCGCCTTGCAGGCAACGGCGGCGACGACCGCGACCACCATCACGCGGGACCAGCTCATGGGGAGGGATCATCGACGGCGGCTGGACCGATGTCCAGCCGTCGCCGTGCTAGGTTGCAGCCCGTGCGCGTCCACTTCCTCGATGGCACCGAGCCTCGCGCCGCCGAGCTCGCTCGCATCGCGCCGGCGCTCGAGACGACGCTGGCCGGGCTGCCGTCGGGTTACTCGACCAGCGCCCCGGATCCGGCCCAGCGCGCGCGCGACATGGTGCTGGCCGCCGACGTGTTCCCCTGCTTCGCCGAGGCGTGCGACCTCCTCACCATGGACGGCAAGAGCTTGCGGCTCGAGCTCGACTCCGAGAACGACAACCGGTTCTGCCGGTGGTGGCGCGAGACGCCGGTGCGCCTCCAGCTGTGCGTCGCGCTGCGCCGCGCCGGCGACGCCGCGGTCGAGCTGTTCACCGGCGAGCAGGCCGGTCGCATCGCCGACAAGCCCAAGGGTGAGCGCCCGCTCGGTTGGGATCGGCTGTTCGTGCCGGACGGCTTCGAGCACACCCTGGCCGAGCTGGTCGTCGCGCCCGAGCTCGCCGGCGGCGGCGCCGATCCGGTCGGCCTGCGGACGCGCGTCTACGGCGAGCTGGTCCGCTCGCTGGGCGGATCATGACGATCGCGCCGGTCCGGATCGCCTTCGTCGTCACCGCGTTCGCCGATGACGTCGCCGCGCTCGCCGACGATCGGGTGCGCGCGCTCGCCGACGAGCTGGCCGGCCACGACGTGACCGTCGGCCCGTGGCGGCGGCTCGCCCACGCGCCGGCGGTGGTCGAGCTGCCGGTGTGGCGCGAGCTCCTCGGCGAACCGCGGGTCGGCGCCCGCGATCTGCGCCGGCTGGTCCTGCACGTGGCCGGCGCCGGGGTCGACGTCGCGGTGCGGCCCGACACGCCCGAGCGGCGCGCGCCGCGCCTGGTCGTGTTCGACATGGACTCGACGCTGATCCAGCTCGAGACCATCGACGAGCTGGCCCGCCTGCACGGCGTCGCCGACCAGGTGGTCGAGGTCACCCGCCGGGCGATGAACGGCGAGCTCGACTTCGAGCAGAGCCTGCGCCACCGGGTCGGCCTGCTCGCCGGGCTCGACGCCGCCGTGCTCGCCGACGTCGCCGGCCGCCTGCCGCTGATGCCGGGCGCGGCGCCGCTGATCCGCGCCCTGCGCGCGCTCGGCTGCCGCACCGCGGTGGTCAGCGGCGGCTTCACCTTCGCGACCGCGGCCCTGCAGCGCCTGCTCGGCCTCGACGAGGCCCACGCCAACCGCCTCGAGATCGCCGACGGCCGCCTCACCGGCCGGCTGATCGATCCGGTGGTGACCCCCGAGGGCAAGGCCCGCGCCCTCGAGCGCATCGCCGCCGAGCACGGCATCCCGCTCGCCGCCACCGTCGCGGTGGGCGACGGCGCCAACGATCTGTTCATGCTCGATCGCGCCGGCCTCGGCGTCGCGTTCCACGCCAAGCCGCGGGTCGCAGCCGCCGCCGACACCGCGCTGTCGACCGGCGGGCTCGACCGCCTGCTGCACCTGTTCGGGCTCACCGCCGACGACATCGCCGCGCACAGCCGCGCATAGTTCTGCGCTACAACCTCGATCGTGGAAGCCCTGATCCCGATCATCGCGATCCTCGCCGTCTTCGGGTCGCCGGTCGCGATCGTCCGCGAGGTCCTGCGCCACCGCGAGCGCAAGGCCGAGCTCGACGCGCAGGCCCGCCGTGCCCTCCCCGCCGCCGGCGCGACCATGACCGACGCCGAGCGCAAGCTGCTGCTCGAGCGGATCGCCAACCTCGAGTCGATCGTGTGCGGCGTCGACTTCGAGCTCAACCAGAAGATCTCGAAGCTGCTCGACGATCGGCACGTGCTCGCCGCCGCCGCGCCCGCCGCCGCCGCCGCGCCTGCCCCCGCCGCTGCCACCCCGCCGCGCGCGGCGACCAGCCCGTCGACCGATCGCGCCGAGGCGGCGACGCCGCCGGCGCTCGATCGCACCCACACCCAGATCCGCGCGGTCACGCCGACCGCCGGCGGCCTGGCCGCCGGCGACGTGCTCGCCAACCGCTACCGCATCGAGCGCCTGCTCGGCCGCGGCGGCATGGGCGCGGTCTACCTCGCCCACGACGAGGTCCTCGACGACACCGTCGCCCTCAAGATCATCGCGTCGGCGTTCGCCGCCGACGAGGCCGCGCTGGTCGATCGCTTCCGCCGCGAGGCCGCCGCCGCCCGCAAGGTCAGCTCGCCCAACGTCATCCGCATCCACGACCTGGGCGAGGCCCGGCCCGGCCTGCTCTACCTGTCGATGGAGTACTTCCCCGGCCGCACCCTGGCCGAGGTGATCACCAGCCGCGGCCTGGTGCCGATCACCGACTGCGTCGACTACCTCGGCCAGATCTGCACCGGCCTCGCCGCCGCCCACGACGCCGGCGTGATCCACCGCGACCTCAAGCCGCAGAACGTCCTCGTCGGCGAGCGCAACGCGGTCAAGCTGATCGACTTCGGCCTGGCCAAGGCCACCACCGGCACCGGCCTCACCGCCACCGGCGTGCTGCTCGGCACCCCGCACTACATGTCGCCCGAGCAGGTCCGCGGCAAGAACGTCGACGCCGCCAGCGACCTCTACTCCCTCGGCGCCCTCGCCTTCCACCTCGTGTGCGGCCGCCCGCCGTTCGCCGGCGACAACGCCATCGCCATCGGCTTCGCCCACTGCACCGACGCCGTCCCGTCGCCGCGCGCCCTGCGCAGCGACGTCCCCGCCACCCTCGACGCCATGATCGTCCGCGCCCTGGCCAAGAGCCCCGCCGAGCGCCCCCGCAGCGCCGCCGAGTTCCGCGCCGCGCTGACCGACCGCGGTTGAGGGCGCACGACGGCGCGCAACCGCGAGCGCAGGTTGCGCCGCCGCGCCGCACTTCGACGTCATCGTCGGTCGCTGCGCTCCCTCCGATTCGCTGCTGCGAAGTGACAGCGCCAAGGCCGCGGAACCCTGTATTCCGTTCGTTCTGAGCGAGGCCAACCGACGAAGGAGGGAGGCCGACGTCGAAGAACGGCGCCCACGGTGCAAGCGTGAACAGGTTGCGCCGCACTTCGACGTCGGCGTCGGTCGCTGCGCTCCCTCCGCCTCGCTCAGCGCGAACGGTAAGGGGGAGACGCCACGAATTTCATCGGGCCTGGTGAATGGCACGTTCATCCCGTCTCAGTGCGAACGGAAACAGGGGCGGACACCACGATTTCAATCTGCCTGGTGAACGGCACGGTCATCCCGTCTCAGGGCGAACGGTGGGGGGTGGCGAGCGACGAGTCAGCGCTCGTCGCGCTCGCGGAGGACGGCCATGTTGTCGACGAGGTTCGGGTAGCGGCGGCCGGCGCGGCGGGCGCGCTCGGCGGCTCGAGCCTTCTCGGCCTCGGTGAGCCGCTTCGGACGCTTGGCCGGCCGCTTCTGCTCCCAGGGCTTCTTGCGCGCGGGCATGGGCGAGTATGGGCCGGGCGCGGCCGGCGCGAGCGTCGGCGCGGCCGGGCAGCCGTGCCATCGGCCGCCGGTGGCACTCGCGATGCAGCGGCGTGGCGACGAACGACTCGCTCACCGAGCCGCCAGCTCAGGAGGAATCCCGATGACCACGACCTTCGTCGATGAGGGCCGTCCCGCGCCGCGGGCGCGGACCGCGCCGGTCACCCACTACCGCACCGCCGACGTCGACGGCGTGAGCCTCTTCTACCGCGAGGCCGGGCCCGCCGACGCGCCCGCCGTGCTGCTGCTCCATGGCTTCCCGACGTCGTCGCACATGTTCCGCAACCTCATCCCCGCGCTGGCCGACCGCTACCGGGTGATCGCGCCCGACTATCCGGGTTTCGGACAGAGCGACATGCCCGATCGGAGCCAGTTCGAGTACACGTTCGACCGGTTCGCCCAGCTCGTCGACGGCCTCGTCGAACGGCTGGGCATCGGCGCGTACACGATGTACGTGATGGACTACGGCGCCCCGGTCGGCTTCCGGCTGGCGCTGGCCCACCCCGAGCGGGTCACCGGGCTCATCGTCCAGAACGGCAACGCCTACGAGGACGGGCTGAGCAGCTTCTGGGAGCCGATCAAGGCCTACTGGGCCGACGGCTCCGACGAGCACCGCCAGGCGCTGCGCGAGCTGGTCGCCGCCGCGTCGACCCGGTTCCAGTACGTCGACGGCGTCGACGACGTCAGCCGCATCGATCCCGACAACTGGGTGCACGACCAGGCGCTGCTCGATCGCCCCGGCAACGCCGACGTCCAGCTCGACCTGTTCTACGACTACCGGACCAACCTGCCGCTCTACCCGCGCATCCAGGCCTACCTGCGCGACCACCGACCGCCGACGCTGATCGTGTGGGGCGAGCGCGACCAGATCTTCCCGGCCGCCGGCGCGCGCGCGTACCTGCGCGACCTGCCCGACGCCGAGCTGCACCTGCTGCCGACCGGCCACTTCGCGCTCGAGGACAAGGCCGACGAGATGATCCCGCTGATCCGCAGGTTCCTCGATCGCACCCTCCACCCCGACGCGTTCGTCGAGTGACTCAGGGCGCCGTGGACGCGGGCGCCGTGGGCGCGGGCGGCGGCGCCGCCGGCACCACCACCGTCCGGTCGGGATCGATGTCGGCGGCGTGGATGGTCTCGGGGATGAACCGGCGGTCGATGAGCTGGGTCAGATCGATCGGCTTGTCGAGGATCCCGGCCTTGAGGGCGTACTTCATGATCGCCGCCATGTCCTCGTCGGTCGGGGTGAGCTGGCGATAGCTGACCCGGTCGGGTGGCTGGGTCAGCACGTACTCGAGCAGCTTCTGGTCCTGGCGGAAGTACGGCGAGGCGACCTTGGCGGCGGCCAGGCGGTTCTGCTCGGCCCACTCGCCCGACTCGGCGATGCCGCGCACCAGGTCGCGCACGATCTCGGGGTGCTCGTCGATCAGCTCCTGGCGGACCACCAGCACGCACGAGATGAACCGCGGCCAGATGTCCTTGGCGTGGTAGAGCACGCGGCCGAAGCCGGCGACCTCGGCCTTGGCCGCGTGCGGCTCGCCGACGAAGTAGGCGTCGATCGCGCCGGCCGACAGCGCCGACGGCATGTCGGGTGGCGGCATGTCGACGAAGTTGATGTCGCCCGGCGCCAGGCCCTCGTCCTCCATCAGCTTGGTGATCACCAGGTACTGGTTGGAGTACTTGCTCGGGCGGGCGAACGTCTTGCCCTTGAGGTCGCGCAGGCTCTTCGCCGGCGAGTCCTTGGGCACGATCACCGTCGAGCCGTCGCGGTGGCCGAGGTAGACGATCTTGATCGGCACGCCCTGGGCGCGCAGGACCATCGCCAGCGGCGCCAGCAGGAACGTCGCCTGCAGCTCGCGGGTCTTGAGCGCCTCGACCACGGTGGCGAACTCGGTGAACCGCTGCGAGGTGAACCGCGTCGACGTGGTCGTGGTCCGGGTCGCGAAGTCGGTCACCGGACAGGTCAGGTGACAGGTCACCGGCAGGAAGCCGACGTCGAGCTCCTGCTGGCCGGCGGCGGCCGTACGCACGCCCTTCCACGGCCGGTGATGGAGCAGGGCCAGGACGGTCAGGACCGCCGCGGTGATCGCCGCGACGCGCAGCCAGAACGCACGCACGGTCGCGAGCGTACCACCGCCGCCCCTGGCTAGCCGAGCGACCTGACCCGCGCCAGCAACAGGTCGCGCTCGCGCTGGTTCTTGGCCAGGAACGCGGCGCGCTCGAGCTCGGCGCGGGCCTCGTCGCGGCGGCCGAGCTTGACCAGCAGGTCGCCGCGCACGCTCGGCAGCAGGTGGTAGCCGCGCAGCACGTCCTCCTCGATCAGGGCGTCGACGATCTCCAGGCCGGCGGCGGGGCCGAACGCCATGCCGACCGCGACCGCGCGGTTGAGCTCGACGACCGGCGACCGGGTCACCTCGACCAGCGCGTCGTACAGCGCCACGATGCGCACCCAGTCGGTCGCGGCCGCGGTCCGGGCGCGGGCGTGGCACGCGGCGATCGCCGCCTGCAGGGTGTACACGCCCGACGGCGCCGCCAGGGCCTCGGCCCGGGCCAGCGCGGCCAGCCCGCGCCGGATCAGCAGCTGGTCCCAGCGGGCGCGGTCCTGATCGAGGAGCAGGATCGGCTCACCCGCCGGGCCGAGGCGGGCCCGCATGCGCGACGCCTGGAGCTCCATCAGCGCGACCAGGCCGTGGACCTCGGCGGCGTCGGCGACCCGCTCGGCGAGGATGCGGCCGAGGCGCAGCGCGTCGTCGACCAGCCCCGGGCGCATCCAGTCGTCGCCGCGGGTCGCGGCGTAGCCCTCGTTGAAGATCAGGTAGATCACCTCGAGCACCGACGACAGCCGCGCGGTCAGGTCGGGGCCGCGCGGCAGCTCGAACGGCACCCGCGCCTCGGTCAGGGTCCGCTTGGCGCGCACGATGCGCTGGGCGATGGTCGGCTCGGGGACCAGGAACGCGCGGGCGATCTCCTCGGTGGTGAGGCCGCCGAGCAGGCGCAGGGTGAGCGCGACCCGGCCCTCGGTCGACAGCACCGGGTGGCAGGCGATGAGCATCAGCCGCAGCTCGTCATCGCCGACCTCGTCGTCGAGCGCGGCGGCGAGATCGGGCACCGCCTGCTCGGCGGCGGCGGCCTCGTCGCCGAGCTGCTGGTGCTTGCGGTCGAGCATGTGCTTGCGCCGGCCCTCGTCGATCGCCCGGTTCTTGGCGGTGGCGAGCAGCCACGCCCCCGGGTTGTCGGGGATGCCGGTCTCCGGCCACTTCTCGAGCGCGGTGACCAGCGCCTGCTGGGCCAGCTCCTCGGCCCGACCGACGTCGCGCACCCAGCGCGCGAGCGCGCCGATGATGCGCGCGCTCTCGATGCGCCAGACCGCCTCGATCGCCTTGTGGACGCCGGCGGTCACGACGGCGGGCCGAGCACGGCCTTGACGTCGTCGGGGAAGTCGTCGAAGTCCTGGACCTGGCGGATCTCGATGACCTCGTTGTCGCCGGCCGGGCAGCGCCGCGCCCACTCGATGGCCTCCTCGCGCGACTTGACCTGGATCATCCAGTAGCCGCCCACGACCTCCTTGGCCTCGGCGAACGGGCCGTCGACCACGGTCGGCTTGCCGCCCTGGAAGCTCACCCGCGCGCCCATCGACGGCGGGTGCAGGCCATCGAGCGCGAGCAGCACGCCGGCCTGCTGCAGCGACTCGTTGTACTTCATCATCTTCTCGACGGCGTCGGCCGGCGGCATGGTGCCGGGCGCGGCGGTCTCGTAGCCCCTGGGGATCATCAGCATCATGAAGCGCATGGGGAGCTCCTCGTGCGTGGTGGATCGCGTGGGGCTACTTCTGCAGCCGGCGCTCGCTCTCGGCGCGCAGCCGCTCCTCCTGCGCCTTCAGCTCGGGGGTCAACGCCTCGCCGAAGTCCTCGGCGTCGAAGACCTGCCGGAGCTCGACCTCGCCGTGCACGTTGTCGGGGTTGGGGATCTTCTTGGCCCACGCCACCGCCTCCTCCATCGAGGCGACCTTCCAGATCCAGAAGCCGGCGATCAGCTCCTTGGTCTCGGTGAACGGGCCGTCGATCACCGCCGGCGCCTTGCCGCCGAAGCGCACCCGCTTGCCCTTGCTGGTCGGGTGCAGGCCCTCGCCGGCGAGGATCACGCCGGCGTTGACCAGCTCCTCGTTGTACTTGCCCATCGCGGTGAGCTGCTCGGTGGTGGGGAGCTTGCCGGCCTCGCTGTCCTGGGTGGCCTTCATGATGACCATGACTCGCATCGTCGTTCTTCCTTCCTGGGTGGCCGGCGGTTCGTTTTGCCGGCCTGCTGTGAGGGCGACGAACGACCACCGGCCGGATCGACACGCGGCGCGAAAAAACGTCGGCTCGAATCAGCCGCGCCCAGACCTTAGCGATGTCGCGAGTTTGGGCAAGCGTCAGGAGAGCCCGAGCTCGTCCAGGATGATCTGCTCGGCCTCCGCCACCCCGGGATCGGCGGGCAGGCGCGGCCGCCGGCCGGCGGGCAGCTCGAGCGTGCGGCGGACCGACGACGGCCGGGCGCCGAGCACGACGATGCGGTCGCCGAGCTGCACCGCCTCCTCGATGTCGTGGGTGACCAGCACCACCGTGCGCGGACGCGCCTGCAGGGTCGCGGCCAGCTCCCGGCGCATGCGCACGCGCGACTGGTAGTCGAGCGCGCTGAACGGCTCGTCGAGCAGCAGCAGATCGGTCTCGGCGACCAGCGCGCGGCCGAGCTCGACCCGCTGGCGCATGCCGCCGGACAGCTGGTGCGGGTAGTGGTCGCGGAACTCGGCCAGGCCGGCGGTGCCGAGCCAGTCGTCGACCTTGCGGGTGCGCTCGGCCGGGCTGGCGCCGCGCGGCACGCCGAGCGCGACGTTCTGGGCCACGGTCAGCCACGGGAACAGGCCGCCGTCCTGGTAGATGGTGCGGCTGGCGCCGCGCCGCTCGATGCGGCCGCGGCTGGGCGCGAGGTGGCCGCCGAGCAGCGCCAGCAGGGTGCTCTTGCCGCAGCCCGACGGGCCGACGCACACCAGCAGCTCGCCGCGGCGGACCTCGAGGTCGAGCCGGTCGAGCACGGTGACGGCGCCGTAGCCGAAGCCGACGGCGTCGAGGGTGATCACCGCGGTCATCGCTCGTAGCCCCAGCGCACCGCCGGCGAGCGGGCCAGGCGGGCGAACACCGCGTCGAGCGCGACGCCGATCGCGCCGATGGTGATCATGCCGACCACGACCAGATCCATGCGCAGGCCGTTGCGGGCGTCGATGATGAGGAAGCCGAGGCCGCTGCGCACCGCGATCATCTCGGCGGCGACCACCACCATCCACGCCACGCCGATGGCGACGCGGAGCGCGACCAGCAGCTGCGGCATGATCGCCGGCAGCGTGACCTGGAACAGGATCTCGGCCTTGCCGAGCCCGAGATCCTCGGCGACCCGGTAGTAGACCCGCGGCACGCCGGCGGCGGCGCCGGCGGTCGCCAGCGCGAGCTGGAAGAACGTGGCCAGGAAGAGGATGAAGATCGCCGGCGGGTCGCCGATGCCGAACCAGATGATCGCGAACGGGATCCACGCGATCGGCGACAGCGTGCGGAAGAAGTTGATCCACGGCAGCAGCGCGGTGCGCGCCAGCCGCGAGCGTCCGAGCAGCAGGCCGAGCGGGATGGCGACCACGCAGGCGCCGACGTAACCGAAGCCGACCCGGTACAGCGACGCGATCACGTCGGTGAGCAGCCGGCCCGCGCGAGCCTCGGCGACGAAGCCGCGGCCGACCGCCTCGGGCGACGGCACCGTGCCGACCGGGAACGCGTCGGCGGCCGACGCGATCCACCACGCGGCGAGCAAGAGCGCCCCGACGCCGATCGGCAAGCCGATCCGGACAGGTAGCCTGGATCCCGACATCACCGGCCATCCTGCCACGAGCGGGCGTGCGTCCGCAGCGTCAGGGCGGCGGCTTCTGCCCCGGCCCGAGGCCCTCGCGGAACATGCGCAGGCGCTCCGCGACCGCACCCGACATGTTCGGCCACGACTGCTTGCACCAGTCCTCCTGGGCGGCCGGGTCGGGCAGCGCCTTCCAGGTGGCGAGCACCTTGGACATGTTGCGGCACAGCTCGCCGGCCATGCTGCCCTCGGTCGCCTTGAACTCGTCGGTGCAGTAGAGGGCGATGATCTTCTCGCAGGTCGGCATGGCGACCCCAGCGCCCGCCCCGGCGGGCGCCGGGGGCGCCCCCGTGCCCGTGCCCGTGCCCGATCTCGCCACCCGTTGCTTCGACTTCACACCCGCATCCGCCACCCCGGCATCCACCACCGCCACCGGGACCGGAGCCACGATCGTCGGCGCCGGCCCCTCGCCCACCACCGCCGCGTCCACCGCCACCGCCGCGTCGACCGGCGCCGGCCCGCTCACCGCCTGCC
>Ga0247822_10002237_pt1 | contig 12268 bp, 11 predicted proteins | sample 13C_Cellulose_Da_FD_192423 | JGI IMG/M metagenome (GOLD analysis project Ga0247822, IMG submission 192423) | Soil microbial communities from agricultural site in Penn Yan, New York, United States - 13C_Cellulose_Day30 | ecosystem: Environmental > Terrestrial > Soil > Agricultural land | place...
CGCCAGCGGCGAGCGGCCCGAGCATACGCTCGCGGCGTACAGCCTCGCGATCGAGCAGGGCGCTGACTTCATCGAGCCCGATCTGGTGATGACCCGGGACGGCCAGCTCGTCGCGCGGCATGAGAACAACATCACCGACACCACCGACGTGGCATCGCACCCCGAATTCAGGGACCGCAAGACGAGCAAAGTGATCGACGGGACCCGGCATAGCGGCTGGTTCACCGAGGATTTCACCCTCGCCGAGCTCAAGACGCTGCGCGCCAGGGAACGGCTGCCCCTGCTCCGCCGCGGCAACACCAAATATGACGGCCAGTTCGAGGTGCCGACGCTGCGGGAGGTGATCGCTCTCGCCAAATCCGCTTCGGCGAAGAGCGGCCGCACGATCGGCATCTATCCCGAGACCAAACACCCGACCTATTTCGCCGGCATTGGCCTGCCGCTGGAGGCGGCGCTGGTCGCGGAGCTCAAGGCGGCGGGCTGGGACCGCGCCGATGCGCCGGTGTTCATCCAGTCGTTCGAGGTGAACAACCTCAAGGCGTTGAGGCAACTGACCCGGGTTCCGCTGATCCAGCTGCTCGACGCGGAGGGCGGCCCGGCTGATGGTGCGCAGCCGAGCTATGCCGCGATGATCACGCCCGAGGGGCTGAAGGCGGTCGCCGCTTATGCCACCGGAATCGGTCCGGCCAAGGCGATGGTGGTGAAGGGCGATGGCACCGTCACGCCGCTGGTCGCGGACGCGCATGCTGCGGGGCTCAAGGTCCATCCCTGGACCCTCCGCGCCGAGAATTTCTTCCTGCCTTCGGGGCTGCGCGACGGGATCAACCCGGCCGGTCACGGGCGGCTGAACGAGGAGATTTCACGCCATCTCGCCGCGGGAGTGGATGGCTTCTTCACCGATTTCCCTTATCAGGGGGTCGAGGCGCGCGATCGGCATGTTCGCTGATCGGTTGGGAGTTTGCTTCATGCGCAAGGGTTTGATTGTCGTCGTCGCTGCGCTGCCGCTGCTCGCGGGCGGCTGTATCGCCAAGACCGCGGTCGATATCGTCACGCTGCCGGTCAAGGCGGTTGGACAGACCGCCGACTGGGCAACCACCAGCCAGGACGAGGCCGACCGCAACGCTGGCCGCAAGCTGCGCAAGCAGGAGGCCCGCGAAGGCCGCGAGCGCAAGAAGCATGAAGAGGCCTGCCGTAAAGACCCCGACAATTGCGGGCCGTATCAGGGCTATCGGGCCGGTGATCCGGAGCCCGGTAAGGATTAGGTCCGGGGACTAGGCTTCGCGCTCGCCATTGCCCAGCGTGTCGGCGATGGCGCGCAGCACTTCGGGCTTCATCTGAACCCACAGGTGCGAGCTGACGACTTCGATCGATCGGGCGTCACCTTGCTCTTCCTCGTGACAGCACATGCCGTTGACCAGTCCGTCGCTGCGGCTCCAGATCGCCGTGGCGGGGACGGGCAGCGGCGATGCCGCTTCCTCGAGAAAAGCGCGCACCGTCGGATCGTCGGCGCGCTGGCCTGACGCCAGCTCGAACACCCGCCACACATTGGTCGCCTTGGGCAGGCCGGCGAAGGGCGAGCTGACCGTGATCACCTCGCGCACCAGCTCGGGATGCCGGTGCGCCGCGACGCGTGCCATGATCCCGCCCAGACTGACGCCGATCAGCGTCACCTTCTCGCCGGTCTCTTCATGAATCGCGGCGATCCGCTCGAACAGCCGCTCGCCTTCCGCGCCGATCGCACGCGGGCCAAAATTGCGGCCCAGTTCCCATGGCAGCGCGCGATAGCCCAGCGCGTCGAGATAGTGGCGCATGACGAGGTTCGACATGTCGCCATTGACCAGCCCGGGCAGCGTCAGCACCGGCCGCCCGTCGCCGCGCGGCGCCTGCATCAGATCGGGCCAGGCAAAGGGCAGGGTGGACAGGCTCCACGCCGCGCGGGGCCATTCGGCGAGCATCGCCGCCATCGGCGGGGCTTTGGCTTCGGTATTCAACGTCATTCAGTCACCTTCGACCGAGATAGGGGCGGTTTCGCGCGATTCCAGCGCTGCATGGCGGCCCATCTGGTTTCCGTCGTTACTTCGGCCATGCTATAGGGAGGAATGATGAATGAAACCCATGTTCTCGACCGCCCGCCGGAGGGTGCGGCGGCCGACTGGACGATCCCGCAGAATTGGGACGCATTCACGGCAGAGGAACATGCCGTGTGGGACACGTTGTTCGCGCGTCAGATCAAGCTGCTCCCCGGCCGCGCGTCGAAGGCCTATCTGCATGGTCTCGACCTGCTCAAGCTGTCCGACGGGGGCATCCCCCGGTTCGAGGAACTGTCGGAACGCCTGATGAAGCTGACCGGCTGGCAGGTGGTCGCGGTGCCCGGTCTCGTCCCCGACGATGTGTTCTTCGATCACATGGCCAACCGCCGTTTCGTCGCAGGCAATTTCATCCGGCGAGCGGACCAGCTCGACTATCTGCAGGAACCGGACGTGTTCCACGACGTGTTCGGCCATGTCCCGATGCTCGCCGACCCGGTGTTCGCCGATTATATGGAGGCCTATGGCCGCGGCGGCGGCCGCGCGATGGAGCTGGGCGCATTGAAGCAGCTCTCCCGCCTCTATTGGTACACGGTCGAGTTCGGGCTGATCGAGGAAGCGGGCGACCTGCGCATCTATGGCTCGGGGATCGTGTCGAGCTTCGGCGAGAGCCGTTTCGCGCTCGACAGCGACAGCCCCAACCGCATCGGTTTCGATTTGAAGCGCGTGATGCGGACCGAGTATCGGATCGACGATTTCCAGCAGAACTACTTCGTGATCCCGGATTTCGACACGCTGCTCCGGGCGACGGTCGAAACCGACTTCGCGCCGCTCTATGCCGAGATCCTGGCCCAGCCCGATATCGCGATCGCGGAGATCATGGAGGGCGATCGCGTGATCACGCGCGGCACGCAGCAATATGCCAACTCCAAGGCCTGATCCGCACGGACCTTTGGCTGGGATCGCTACCACCGTAGCTTAAGGTCGCGAAAGCGGCGATGGCGTTGCCCTTTTCAAGGCCGGAAACTACAGCTCCCGCGCGAGAGGAGAGGCGATGACCGGCGAGACTTATCCAGTTCCTGCGGAATGGGCACGGGGCGCGCGTTACGATGCGGCGGGCTATGAGCGACTTTACGGGCGCTCGCTCGCGGATCCTGGGAGTTTTTGGCTGGATCAGGCGCGTCGTCTGGATTGGTTGAAGCGTCCTGAGCTGGCGGGGGACTGGTCGTTCGACGAGGGTGATTTCCGGATCGAGTGGTTCGCGGACGGCAAGCTCAACGTGGCGGCGAACTGTATCGACCGGCATCTGGCGAGCCGGGGGGAGACGGTCGCGATCATCTGGGAGCCGGACGATCCCCGGGAGGAGCCGCGGCGCTTCACCTATCGCGAGCTGCATGAAGAGGTGTGCCGCTTCGCCAATGTGCTGAAGGGTCAGGGCGTCGCGAAGGGCGACCGCGTCACCATCTACATGCCGATGATCCCGGAGGCGGCGTTCGCGATCCTCGCCTGCGCGCGGATCGGCGCGATCCATTCGGTGGTGTTCGGCGGCTTCTCGCCCGAGGTGCTGGCCGGCCGCATCACCGATTGCGACAGCGCGGTGGTGATCACCGCCGATGAGGGCCGCCGCGGCGGCAAGCGCATCGCGCTCAAGGCGAATGTCGACGAGGCCGCGAAGCGCGCGCCCGCGCTCGAGAAGGTGATCGTGGTCAAGGCGACCGGCGGCGACGTCGCGATGAGCGCCGGCCGCGATGTCTGGTATCACGAGGTCGCGGCTGGCGTGTCCGCCGACTGCCCGGCCGAGACGATGAACGCGGAAGATCCGCTGTTCATCCTCTACACCTCGGGCTCGACCGGCCAGCCCAAGGGCGTGCTCCACACCAGCGCGGGCTATCTGCTGTGGGCGAGCCTGACGCACGAATTGTGCTTCGACTATCGTCCCGGCGATGTCTGGTGGTGCGCAGCGGACATCGGCTGGGTCACCGGGCACAGCTACATCCTCTACGGCCCGCTCGCCAACGGCGCGACGACGCTGATGTACGAAGGCCTGCCCAACTGGCCCGACGCCAGCCGCATCTGGCAGGTGGTCGACCGGCACCAGGTCCACACCATCTTCACCGCGCCCACGGCGCTGCGCGCGCTGATGAAGGACGGCGACGGCTTCGTCACCAGCACCAGCCGCGCGTCGCTCAAGCTGCTCGGCACGGTCGGCGAGCCGATCAACCCGGAGGCGTGGCGCTGGTATCATGAGGTGGTGGGCGAGCGCCGCTGCCCGATCATCGACACCTGGTGGCAGACCGAGACCGGCGGGGCGATGATCGCGCCGATGCCGGGCGCGACCGACCTGAAGCCGGGCAGCGCGACGCGGCCGATGCCCGGGGTCGATCCCCAGCTGGTCGACAGCGAGGGGCATGTCCTGCACGGGGCGACCGAGGGCAACCTCGTCATCGCCAGAAGCTGGCCGGGACAGATGCGCACGGTGTGGGGCGATCATGCGCGCTTCTTCCAGACCTATTTCACGACCTATCCGGGCAAATACTTCACCGGCGACGGCTGCCGCCGCGACGAGGACGGCTATTACTGGATCACCGGCCGGGTCGACGACGTCATCAACGTCAGCGGCCACCGCATGGGCACGGCCGAGGTCGAGAGCGCGCTGGTGCTGCACCCCAAGGTCGCCGAGGCCGCGGTCGTCGGCATGCCGCACGACGTGAAGGGGCAGGGCATCTACGCCTATGTCACGCTCAACGCGGGTTGCGCCGCCGACGACGCGCTGCGTGCCGAGCTCATCAAATGGGTCCGCAGCGAGATCGGCCCGATCGCCACGCCCGACGCGCTTCAGTTCGCGCCGGGCCTGCCCAAGACCCGCTCCGGCAAGATCATGCGCCGCATCCTGCGCAAAATCGCCGAGGGCGACACCTCATCCCTCGGCGATACCTCAACCCTCGCAGACCCCTCCGTCGTCGACGACCTCGTCGCTAATCGCGTGGGATGACGCTTCGGATCGCCGAAGGGGACATTACCCGTCTTGCGGTCGATGCCATCGTCAACGCCGCCAACAGCTCGTTGCTGGGCGGCGGCGGGGTCGATGGCGCGATCCATCGCGCGGCGGGGCCGGGGCTGCTGGAGGAATGCCGCAAGCTCCGTGCGCTCGGGGGCTGCAAGACGGGCGACGCCAAGCTGACCGGCGGCTATAATCTGCCGGCGCGGCATATCATCCATACCGTCGGCCCGGTGTGGCAGGGCGGCCATAAGGGCGAGTCCGACCTGCTCGCCGGCTGCTATCGCCGCTGTTTCGAGATCGCGCGTGCCAGCGGCATTCGCAGCATCGCCTTCCCGGCGATCAGCTGCGGGGTCTATGGCTATCCGGTCGATCAGGCCGCGGAAATCGCGGTGCGTGAGAGCCGTGCGGCGATCGCTGCGGATCCGGGCCTCGACGTCATTCTGGTCGCATTCGGCGCCGACATGCGCCGGATCTACGAAGAAGCGCTGGGCTGACGCCACGAAAAGGGCGCGGGGACATGATCCCCGCGCCCTGTTTTCGTCGCAGCGACCTCAGGCCGGTTTGGTCTCGAGGTCCGGGCGCATCCCGGCCGCCTGATTCTCGGCCAGCTCAGCCTCGCCCGCAAGCGCCTCGTCCTTGAGCGTGTCGAGGTGCATCAGCTTCTTGATCAGCGGCGAGATCACCAGCACCGCGACGCCAAAGCCGATCGCGACCCAGCCGACCGTCGTATAGACGTCGAGCACCACGGCCTTGCCCGCGCCCGCGCCGGACGCGGCTTCCGAACCCGTCGCCGCCGCGATCAGACCGGCGGCGAAGTTGCCGGTGGCCGACGCGAAGAACCAGGTGCCCATGATCAGCGACGCCATGTGCGCCGGAGCAAGCCGGTTCATCGCGCTGAGACCCACCGGCGACAGGCAGAGTTCGCCGGTCGTGTGCAGCAGGTAGATCAGGAAGATGAAGATCACCGGGGTCAGGTTCTCCATCCCCGCCGCCTGCGCACCCCAGACGAGGACGAGGAAGCCGAGGCCGAGCTGAAGCATCGCAAGGCCGAACTTGGCCGGGGCCGACGGCTCCAGCTTGCGGCGGCCGAGCAGGGTCCACGCCGCCGCGAACAGCGGCGCGAGCAGCACGATGTACATCGCGTTGATCGACTGGAACATCGACGCCGGCACGCCGGCGCGGTCGACATAGCGGTCGGTGAACAGGTTGAGCGACGATCCGGCCTGCTCGAACAATGCCCAGAACAGGATCGATCCAAGGATCAGGAACATCGCCGCGAAGATGCGGTCGCGGTCCTCCGCGGGCAGCTTCACCACGGCGGTCAGCAGGACATAGCCGACCAGGATGATGCCCGCGACCAGCAGCAGCCAGCCGACCACCGCCTGATACTGAATGAGCTGCCAGATGCCGACCACGGCGACGATGCCGACAAGGTAGAGCAGCCATTCGAGCTTGATGCCGACCACCGGCTGCTTGAGCGCGGCCGGGTCGGGCGCTTCGCCCTTGCCCATCAGCAGCGGCTTGCCCAGCACGAACACGATCAGGCCGAGCAGCATGCCCACGCCCGCTGCACCGAAGCCGTAGCTCCAGCCATAGACCTGGCCGAGATAGCCGCACGCCAGCGAGCCGAGGAACGCGCCGAGGTTAATGCCCATGTAGAAGATGGTGTAGGCGCCGTCACGACGCACGTCGGTGCGCGGATAGAGCTGGCCCACGATCACCGAGATATTGGCTTTCAGGAAGCCCGATCCGACGATGATGAAGCTCAATGCCAGCCAGAAGATGCTGAGCGAGGCGGGATCCTGCCCGCCAGTGCCTTCGAAGCCCATCAGGAAGTGGCCGAAGGTCAGCAATACGGCGCCGTAAAGCACCGCCTTGCGCTGTCCCAGATAACGGTCGGCGAGGTAACCGCCGAGCACCGGGGTGATGTAGACCAGCGCGGTGTACGCGCCATAGATCACGCCCGACTTTTCATCCGAGAACAGCCAGTGCTGAGTCAGATAGAAGATCAGCAATGCGCGCATGCCGTAGTAGGAGAAGCGCTCCCACATTTCGGCGAAGAACAGGATGAAAAGCCCGGCCGGATGGCCGAGGAAGGTTCGCTCGCCGCTCGGTGCGGCCGCGGGTGAGTGCGCCATCGGCACCGTGCTCCCTGACAGTTTCTCTAGATCCCTTGCGGGTGGTGATAGGGAGACTAGCGGCGAAAACCGTCATGTTGAAGCATGATTGTTACAGCGGAAACCGTGATCGGAAATGCGTGGTCCGTTGCGAATCGTTCGCAATGGCCCTTTGCGGGGCGGAGGGAAGCGGCTAACGGGCCGCACATGACCTTCAACGACCGCTCCACTCCGCTCTCACTGCTTACGACCCGCCGTTCCGCCAAGGCGCGCGACCTGATCGCGCCCGGCCCCGATGCGGGCGAGCTTGAACGGATCCTCCAGATCGCCGCGCGCACGCCCGATCACGGCAAGCTCGCGCCCTGGCGTTTCGTGGTGGTGCCCGCGGATCAGCGTGACGCGCTCGCCGCCGGCATCATCGACGCCTATCGCGCCGAGAAGCCGGCCGCCGGGCGGCTGGAGATCGAGGCGATGGACCAGTTCGCACGGCAGGCGCCGACGCTGGTGGTCGTGCTCGCCTCGCCCAAGGTCGAGAGCCATATCCCGCTCTGGGAGCAGGAGCTGTCGGTGGGCGCGGCGACGATGAACCTCGAGCATGCCGCGCATGCGATGGGCTATGCTGCATGCTGGCTCACCGGCTGGGCCGCGTTCAGCGACCGGGTGCGCGACCTGTTCGGTGCTTCGCCCGAGCGAATCGCGGGATTCGTATTCATCGGCACGCCGGCCAAGCCGCTGGAGGAACGGCCGCGGCCGGACATGCGGAAAACCGTGTCGATCTGGGCGGGAAGTGCGTCGAAAGGTATCTGAAGAAACATTCTTCGCGCTGGAACTTTCCACTCCCATGCTGTATTAAGTCAGCATGACAGCGCTCGAGCATGAAGACAGCCCGGTTTACCTGAAGCTGCGTGCCAGCATCGCGACCGCGATTCTGCGTGGCGAATACCGGGCGGGGGACCAACTGCCGTCGGTGCGCGCGCTTGCCGCCGAACATGGCGCCAACCCGCTGACCGTCGCCAAGGCGTATCAGAGCTTTCAGGACGACGGCTATGTCGAGGTCCGCCGCGGCGTCGGCATGTTCGTGCTGCCCGGCGCGGTCGAGCGGCTCAAGATCGCCGAGCGCGACCGCTTCCTCACCAGCTACTGGCCCAAGGTACGCGAGCATATCGGCCTGCTCGGCCTCAACGCGCACGAACTGCTGGATCGCGAGATCGCCTGAGGTTCCCAGTTCTACGCCGTCATCCCGGCCCCGTGCCGGGATCCACGGTGCCGTGCAATATGCCTTCGAGCCTCTGGCCTGTCGCTTGCCTCCCGGTGGACCCCGGCACAAGGCCGGGGTGACGGTCAGGTTCAGGCTGCGAACGTTTCCGCATTGATCGAGTACAGCGCATCGGCCTTTGCCAACGCCGCCGCCTTCAGCCCCATCGCCTCCGGCACGATCTGCTCGACATGGAAGCGCGCCGCCGCCTGCTTCATCGCGAGGAACGCCGGGTCGCCGTCCGCTTCCGCCGCGATGCCGCCCTGTTTCTCCATCAGCCAGCCGCACACCGCGACCGAGAGCATCGTCAGGAACGGGTAGCTGCCCGCCAGCCGGTCATCGACCTCGCTCGCCAGCATGTGGCGGCCGACTTCCTCGCACGCGTCGATCAGCGCGATCAGCCCGGCATCCCGCGCTTCGCCCCGCATCTGCGCAGTCAGCGCGAACAGCGTGCCGCCATTGTCCATGCTAAGCTTACGGCCGACCAGATCGGCCGCCTGAATGCCGTTGGTGCCCTCGTAGATCGGCGTGATGCGCGCGTCGCGGAAATGCTGTGCGGCGCCGGTCTCCTCGATATAGCCCATGCCGCCATGCACCTGAATGCCGAGGCTCGCGACCTCGTTGCCAAGGTCGGTGGCATGCGCCTTGGCGAGCGGGGTGAGCAGCTCGAGCCGCGCCTTGGCGGCTGCATCCCCGGCATTGGCGCGATCGACCTGGCTTGCGGCGAGATAGACCAAAGCGCGAGCCGCCATCGTCTGTGCCTTCATGCGCAGCAGCATGCGGCGGACATCGGGGTGTTCGATGATCGCCACCGGCTCACGCCCATGGCCGGCGCGCGCCGACTGGACGCGCTCGCGGGCATAGGCGACGGCGCGCTGGGTCGCGCGTTCGGCAATCTGCACGCCCTGAAGCCCGACATTGAGCCGCGCATTGTTCATCATCGTGAACATCGCGCGCATGCCGCCCAGTTCGGGCCCGATCAGCTCGCCGACGCAATCGCCATTGTCACCGAAGGAGAGGACGCAGGTCGGGGAGGCGTGCAGCCCCATCTTGTGCTCGATCGAAACGACGCGGACGTCGTTGAACTCGCCCGGATTGCCCTCGGCATCCAGCCGGTATTTTGGGACGAGGAACAGCGAGATGCCCTTGGTCCCCGGCGGTGCGTCGGGCGTGCGGGCGAGGACGAGGTGGACGATATTGTCCGCCATGTCGTGATCGCCGAAGCTGATGAAGATCTTGGTCCCGGTGATCGACCATTTGCCGTCGGCGCGCGGCGTGGCGCGGCTCTTGAGCGCGCCGACATCGCTGCCCGCCTGCGGTTCGGTCAGGTTCATCGTCCCGGTCCATTCGCCGGTGGCAAGGCGGGGCAGCCACAGCGCCTGCTGCTCGGGCGTACCGTGATGGACCAGCGATTCGATTGCGCCGACATTCAGCGTCGGGCACAGGGCAAAGCCGGTGTTCGCGGTGCCCAGCGTTTCGAGCACCGCGGTCGCCAGCGTGAAGGGCAGGCCTTGCCCGCCAAAGGCCTCAGGCGAACCGATCGTGCCCCAGCCGCCCTCGACATAGGCCTTGTACGCCTCGGGATAGCCCGCGGGCATCTTCACGCCCTCGGGGGTCCACTTTGCGCCGACGGTGTCGCCCGCACGGTCGAGCGGCGCCCATTCGCCCGCGGCAAAGGCGCCCGCGCCTTCCAGCACCGCATCGACAAGATCGGGTGTCGCGGCCTCGGACAGCTCCGAAATGCCGGCGATATGGTCCAGCACGAAGCGCTGTTCGGCGGTGGCGGGGGTGAAGCTCATCGGTCCTCTCTTGCCGTCATTTTCTCCTCGCTATAGCCAGCGGAAATGGCTGTTCCAAATCCGCCGGTCGATACCGTTACCTTACCTTACGGCGAGGCTGCGGTCGCGCGCGCGGCGGAGATCATCGCGGCGGGCGGATGCGTCGCGGTGCCGACCGAGACGGTCTACGGACTCGCCGCCGACGCGACGAATCGCGATGCGGTCGCCGGCATCTACGCCGCCAAGGGGCGGCCGTCGTTCAATCCGCTGATCGTGCATGTCGCGGACCGGCAGGCGGCCGAGCGGATCGCGCAGTTCGATCGCGATGCGCGCGCGCTCGCCGACGCCTTCTGGCCCGGCCCGCTGACGCTGGTGCTGCCACTGCGGCCCGATGCCGAGATCGCCGGCATCGTCACCGCGGGCCTCGACACCGTCGCGATCCGCGTGCCGCAGCATCGCGCGATGCAGGCACTGATTGCCGCCGCGGGCAAGCCGCTCGCCGCGCCATCGGCCAATGCCAGCGGTACGATCAGCCCCACGCGCGCCGCGCATGTCGCCGCGAGCCTGAATGGCCGCATCCCGCTGATCGTCGATGACGGGCCGACCAGCGGCGGCATCGAATCGACCATCGTCGCGCTCGGCGGCAATCCCCGCCTGCTGCGGCCCGGCCCGATACCGGCCGAGGCGATCGAACGCGAGATCGGGCGCTGGCTCGCCGGCGGGAGCGAGGCGATCGAGGCTCCGGGCCAGCTGGCCAGCCACTATGCCCCCGCCAAGCCGGTGCGGCTCGACGCGACCGAGCGTTGCGCCGACGAATGGCTGATCGGCTTCGGCGCGGTGGCGGGTAACGACACGCTGTCCGCGACGGGGAATCTCGTCGAGGCGGCGGCGCGGCTGTTCGATGCCCTCCACCGCGCGGATGAATCGGACTGCGCCGCGATCGCGGTCGCGCCGGTGCCGGACGAAGGCATCGGTATCGCGATCAACGACCGCCTCCGCCGCGCCGCGCACCGGGACGGATAGGGGGCTTCAGGCCCCGGGGCTGAGGTCGAGCGGCGGGTCGAATCGCCAGACCGTCGGCGACGCAAAGCCTTTACACCCGCGCAACGACCCCTAGTCTCCCCCCTCGCCGCGTACCGGGCGAGTGTTCGAACACGAGAGTGGGAGAAGGCATGATGACCAATGTGCAACGGGGGCTGGCCGAGTTGATCGGCACATTCTGGCTGGTCTTTGGCGGCTGCGGCAGCGCGGTGCTGGCAGCGGCGTTTCCGGAAGTCGGTATCGGGCTGCTGGGCGTCAGCCTCGCGTTCGGCCTGACGGTGCTGACCATGGCCTATTCGATCGGCCACATCTCGGGCTGCCATCTCAACCCGGCGGTGACCTTCGGTCTGTGGGCCGGCGGACGCTTCGCGGCGAAGGATATCCCGCTCTATGTGATCGCGCAGGTGATCGGCGCGCTCGTCGCGGCATGGCTGCTCTACACGATCGCGAACGGCGCGCCGGGCGGATACGACCTTGCGGGCGGTCTCGCGGCGAACGGCTTCGGCGAGCATTCGCCGGGTAAATACGATATCGCCGCGGCGCTGACGATTGAGGTCGTGCTGACCTTCGTCTTCATCTTCATCATCATGGGATCGACCGACGGGCGTGCGCCGGCGGGCTTCGCGCCGATCGCGATCGGGCTGGCGCTGACGCTGATCCACCTCATTTCGATCCCGGTCACCAACACCTCGGTCAATCCGGCGCGCAGCACCGGTCCGGCGCTGATCGTCGGCGGCTGGGCGATCCATCAGCTGTGGCTGTTCTGGGTGGCGCCGATCGTCGGCGGCGTGCTGGGCGGGATCGCCTATAAGGCGCTGGGCGCCGAAGCATCGAAGCGGCCCCCGGTTGAAGGTGCGCCGCTGCCCTGATTGCGGTCCGTCACCCCGGTTCGCGCCGGGGTGACGGCCGATCTCGGCAACTTAGGCCTGCGCGCCTTCCTTGATGCGGTTGGCGAAGCTCTTGCGCAGCTTGTTGAGCTTGGGCGGGATCACCGCCAGGCAATAGGGATTGCGCTGGCCTTCGCCTTCCCAATAATCCTGATGATAGCC
>Ga0247822_10002238_pt1 | contig 12265 bp, 1 predicted proteins | sample 13C_Cellulose_Da_FD_192423 | JGI IMG/M metagenome (GOLD analysis project Ga0247822, IMG submission 192423) | Soil microbial communities from agricultural site in Penn Yan, New York, United States - 13C_Cellulose_Day30 | ecosystem: Environmental > Terrestrial > Soil > Agricultural land | place...
ATGCGTGCCATATCGTCATCTAAAATTAGATTATTGGAGAATTTATGAAATGAGTCTGTGCGGTGACAAACTCACTACAGAGGTGGCGGGGCTACACACATAGCGTAAACATCCAAATTATTTAATAAACCTACCACTGCACTTTGCGAAATTTCTACTGCATCAAAACTGTTAGTGGTATTGACCAATAAGAGGAATTTGGTCGCATCACCGGTGATATTCAACAACTGCAAACTAACGGCACTGCCGAGCCCAAAGTTTTGTTGAATAACCCCATTGTTTAACGTCGTTATTTTGACTTTGCCCAGCAGGGATAAATCCAACAAACCAACAGGGATAGACACAATCACGCCCACACGTTTATTACCTGTATAAGTAATTGCAACACCGTGAGTCACACGTGCATACACTTCTGCTGCAGTACCCAGCAATGTTGTCATCCGACCAGCATTGGTGAGATCAGCATCAATAATGTTGTTGGGCGAGAGAACGCCACAACCTACACAAAGCGTTCCTCGCCATCCCGCACTGACCGTCACATCTGTCGTCATAGGTTTAAATAATGCTGTCGGACCGCAAGCAATATTTTCAAATGAATCGCACGCATCACCGATTCCATCGCCATCAATATCACCTTGGCTAACGTTGGCAACATTCGGACAGTTATCAACGCCATTCAAAATTCCATCGCCGTCGATATCAGGATCACATGCATCACCGAGCGCATCACCATCTTTGTTGAGCTGATTAGCATTGGGCACTAATGGGCAATTATCAAGATTATCTGCGACGCCATCGCCATCCTTATCGTTGTCGCAGACATCACCTTGACCATCAAGGTCCAAATCAGCTTGATTGGTGTTCGCGACCAATGGGCAGTTATCTACTGCGTTGGCGATACCATCACCGTCGCGGTCGTTATCGCAGACATCACCGATATGATCACCATCCAGATCGGCCTGATTAGCGTTCGCCACTAACGGACAGTTATCAAGGCTATCGGCGATTCCATCACCATCGCTGTCGGTGAGCGGATCACACAAATCACCGAGCCCGTCATGATCCGTATCCAACTGATTCGGGTTGGCAGTAACCGGACAATTATCAGCACCATTAAGCACACCGTCACCGTCGACATCAGGATCACAGCTATCGCCGATACCATCGTGATCCACATCAGATTGCGTTGGGTTTGCAACCGCTGGACAGTTATCGAAGCCGTCATCAATGCCGTCGCCATCGCTATCCGTATTGGCATCACACGCATTACCAATACCATCGTGATCGTTATCGGCTTGCGATGGATTTGATGTGGTTGGGCAATTGTCGACAGCGTTTAATACACCGTCACCATCGATATCGTTATCGCACACATCCCCTATTCCATCGCCATCTTGATCTGCTTGCGCGGCGTTGGGTTGCAGGCGGCAATTGTCTACGTTGTCGTTGATACCATCGCCGACGACATCGTTATCACAGGCATCACCCAAACCATCGTGATCGAGATCGTTCTGATTGGTGTTAGCGATTAATGGACAATTATCTACTGCAGTCAAAACGCCATCGCCATCAACATCGTTATCGCAGGCATCACCGACACCATCGTGATCGAGGTCAGCCTGGCTTGGGTTAGCGACAAAGGGACAGTTATCCGAGCTGTTATCAAAACCGTCGCCATCGGTGTCGGTATTGCTGTCGCACACATCGCCGATTCCATCAAAGTCGAGATCCGATTGATTGAGGTTGGCGTTACGTGGGCAATTATCGCTGCCATTGGGAACCGTATCGCCGTCCACATCGGGATCGCAATTATCGCCAATACCGTCGCCATCCAAATCCGCTTGGTTAACGTTAGACATCAGTGGGCAATTATCGAGAGGATTATCAATGCCGTCGCCGTCGCGATCATTATCGCAATCATCACCGAGACCATCGCCATCCAAATTCGACTGGCTGCTATTAGAAACTGACGGGCAGTTATCCAAGGTATTGCTGACGCCGTCGCCATCCAGATCGCTATCGCAGACGTTACCTATGCCATCGCCATCCTGATCAGTCTGATTGGAGTTGGACGCAAGCGGGCAGTTGTCGATAACATTGAGCACACCATCGTTATCTATATCCGGATCACACGCATTACCGAGACCATCGCCATCCAAATCACCCTGGTCGGGATTGGCAATTGCTGGACAGTTATCGACACCATCATCAAAACCGTCGCCATCGCTATCGGTATTTGCATCACACGCATCACCTGTTCCATCACCATCGCCATCTACTTGAGTTGGGTTAGCGACCAATGGGCAATTATCGAGGGCATTGTCGATGCCATCGGCGTCGAGGTCCGCATCGCAAGCATCACCTACACCATCGCCATCGAAATCAACCTGATTTGAGTTTGCTGTCATTGGGCAATTGTCTAATGCGTTATCAACACCATCGCCATCAATATCCGTATCGCAAGCATCACCCCCACCGCTGCCATCCATATCCGCCTGACTCGGGTTCACAACCAGTGGGCAGTTATCCAGCAAATTGTTAATACCGTCGCCATCAATATCGGGATCACACACATCGCCTATGCCATTGCCGTTCAAATCCGACTGATCGGCATTGGCGATTAATGGGCAGTTATCCGCATTGTTAGCGCGGCCGTCACCATCGATATCCGGATCGCATGGATCGCCGATTCCATCGCCATCGCGATCAAGCTGGGTTGAGTTGCTGATCAATGGGCAGTTATCAGCGCCATTGGTAACGCCATCACCGTCCATATCGCTATCACACAGATCTCCAAATGCATCGCCATCCTGATTCGCCTGATTCGCGTTGGAAACTAACGGACAGTTATCGAGGTCATCACGCACACCGTCGCCGTCGCTATCCGTATTCGCATCACAGACATTCCCAATACCATCGCCATCTGTATCGGCCTGATCGGTATTCGCATTGAACGGACAATTATCGAGCCCATTGGGAACCGTATCGCCGTCGGCATCGTTATCGCAGGCATCACCTACGCCGTCGCCATCCAGATCGAGTTGGTTCGAGTTAGCGGTAATCGGGCAGTTATCAACACCATCCTGCACACCATCGCCATCGGTATCGACGTAAGTGTAGGAATCGCACAGATCGCCAATACCATCGCCATCAAGGTCTGATTGGTTGGTGTTCGGGATGAGCGGACAGTTGTCGCTGGCATCCGGGATTGAATCGCCATCTCGGTCGGTATCGCAGACGTCACCTATGCCATCGTTATCCTGATCCAATTGAGTTGCGTTGACGATATTCGGGCAATTGTCGAGATGGTTAGGAACACCATCACCATCGCGATCGGTATCGCAGGCATCACCGAATGCGTCTGCATCTTGGTTGTCCTGGCCGGGGTTAGCGATTAACGGACAGTTATCCGCACCATCAAGAACGCCGTCGCCATCGCGGTCAGTATCGCAGGCGTCACCCAGCCCATCGCTATCCAAATCACCCTGACCCGGGTTGGCGATTAATGGGCAGTTATCTCCCGCATCGGCAACACCGTCGCCGTCGCGATCACTGTCACAAGCATCACCAATTCCATCGCCATCCTGATCGGCCTGAGTCACGTTGGAGATCAGTGGGCAGTTATCAAGACTATCGGCAATGCCGTCGCCGTCGCTATCGGTCAGCAGATCACACAGATCACCAATGCCGTCGCCATCAGTATCCAGCTGGTTCGGATTGGCAATAGCAGGACAGTTATCAGTACCGTTTGCAGTACCGTCACCATCCATATCCGGATCACATAGATCGCCAACACCATCATGGTCCAAATCAGTTTGGGCAGGATTAACAACCAATGGACAGTTATCGCTGCCGTCATCAATACCATCTCCATCGCTATCTGTATTCGCATCGCAAGCATCACCAATACCATCGTTATCAGTATCTACCTGAGTTGGATTTGCAGTAACGGGGCAATTGTCGTGGGCGTTAACTACCGCATCGCCATCGACATCGTTATCGCACACATCCCCTATTCCATCGCCATCCTGATCGGCTTGGTTGACGTTGGGCATTAATGGGCAGTTATCGAAAGCATTATTGATAGTGTCGCCGTCCGTATCTGTATCACAAGCGTCGCCAATACCATCTGCATCCAGATCATTTTGATTGGCGTTAGCGACTGTCGGGCAATTGTCGATAACACCCGCAACACCGTCGCCATCGACATCTGCGTCACAGGCATCGCCAATACCGTCACCGTCCTGGTCGGTCTGCGTTGGGTTAGCGACGAATGGACAGTTATCAAAAGCGTTATCCAGACCATCGCCATCGGTATCGGTGTTGCTATCGCAGACATCACCGACACCATCAAAATCGAGATCGGATTGATTCAGATTGGCATTGCGCGGGCAGTTATCGCTGCCATTGGGAATTGTGTCGCCGTCCACATCGGGGTCACAGACATCACCTAACCCATCAAGATCGAGATCAAGCTGGTTGGTATTCGGTATTAGTGGACAGTTGTCTAACCCATTGGCGACGCTATCGCCATCAATATCGCTGTCGCAGTCATCACCAATGGTGTCGCCGTCTGAATCTATTTGAGCGGGATTGGCGACTAACGGGCAGTTATCCAAAGCATTACTGAAACTGTCGCCATCGATATCGCTATCACATAAATCACCGATGCCATCACCATCCTGATCGTTCTGATTGGAGTTGGCAGTGATCGGGCAGTTATCCAGCAGATTAGTGACGCCGTCATTGTCCATGTCGTTGTCACACACATTACCTATGCCATCGCCATCCAGATCCGCTTGATCAAGATTGGCGATGAGCGGACAGTTATCGCTGCCATCATCAATGCCATCACCATCGCTGTCCGTATTCGCATCACAAGCGTCGCCAATGCCGTCCACATCCGTATCTATCTGGGTCGGGTTGGCGATCAGCGGACAATTATCCAAACCGTTCGCTACGCCATCAGCATCAAGATCCAGATCGCAGATATCACCAATGCCATCGCCATCCAAATCATCCTGGCTGGCATTCGCGGTGACTGGGCAATTGTCGACAGCATTCAGGACACCGTCACCATCGACATCGGGATCACAAACATCACCCACTCCATCGCCATCGGAATCGACCTGACCGGGATTTGAATTAATCGGGCAGTTATCCAGGAGATTGTTGACGCTGTCACCGTCCATATCGGGATCACATAAATCACCTATGCCATCGCCATCCAAATCCGCTTGATTGGTGTTTGTTACCAGCGGGCAATTATCGAGCGCGTTGGCGACAGTATCGCCATCCATATCGGGATCGCAGGCATCACCGAGCCCATCGGCATCGTGATCCAGCTGATTGGGATTACTGACAATTGGGCAGTTATCGAGGAGATTGAGGATGCTGTCGCCGTCGCGATCCGGATCACACAGATCGCCAATGGTGTCGCCATCCTGATCGGCCTGATTTGCGTTGGCGATGAGCGGACAGTTATCAACATCGTCATTGAAGCCATCGCCATCTGTATCGGTATTGGCATCACAGACGTTACCAATACCGTCGGCATCAGAGTCCGCTTGATCTGGGTTTGGATCTATCGGGCAATTGTCGAGCAGGTTGAGAACGCCATCGCCATCGCGATCCGTGTCACAGACATCACCAATTCCATCACCATCCTGATCTGACTGGGTCGGATTGAAAGCAAGCGGGCAATTATCGAGTGCGTTGGCAATACCGTCGCTGTCGGTATCGATAAACACGTTTGGATCGCAGGTATCACCGATGCCATCGCCATCAAGGTCGATTTGGTTGGTGTTAGGAATGAGCGGACAATTGTCTACACCGTTCGCGACTGCATCGCCGTCCAAGTCAACATCACAAGAATCCCCAATACCATCGTTATCGAGATCATCCTGTGAGGTATTGGCAACCAGCGGGCAATTATCCAGCGCGTTGTCGATACCATCGCCATCAGTATCGGTGAGCGGATCACACAGATTGCCAATACCATCGCCGTCCGCGTCTGCCTGATTCGCATTGGGGACTACAGGGCAGTTATCGACACCATTCAATACACCGTCGCCATCGATATCGGTATCGCAGAGATCGCCTACTCCGTTGTTGTCGAGATCAGCCTGATTTGCGTTGGCGATTGCGGGGCAATTATCCAGACCATCATCGATACCATCCCCGTCACTATCAGTGCTGGTATCACACACATTACCTACACCATCGCCATCACCATCAGCCTGATTTGCGTTAGCCGCCATTGGACAGTTATCAGCAACATTGGTAACACCATCTCCGTCAGCATCAGTATCACAGGAGTCGCCAATTCCATCGCCGTCCAAATCATTTTGTGCGGGGTTGAATACCACGGGGCAATTGTCGAGCAGGTTATCTACGCCATCACCATCGGTATCGTTGTTGATCACAATCGGCGTTGGATCGCACAAATCACCCAGGCCATCGCTATCAGCATCTGCCTGATCAGGGTTGGGTACTGACGGGCAGTTGTCGATCACGTTGGCAACGGTATCGCCGTCGAGGTCGCTATCACAGCTATCGCCAATGCCATCGTTATCCACATCAGTCTGGGTCGGGTTGGCAATTGCGGGACAGTTATCGAGGCCATCATCAACGCCATCACCATCAGTATCGATACTGGCATCGCAAGCATCGCCAATACCGTCAGCATCTGCATCGACCTGGGCTGGGTTAGCAATCGCAGGGCAATTATCAAAAATGTTGTTGATACCATCGCCATCGCTGTCGGTATCGCAGGCATCGCCGAGACCATCGCCATCCAAATCCGCTTGATCCGGGTTGTAGACCAACGGACAGTTATCCAAGCTATTGGCAATGGTGTCGCTATCGGTATCGATAAAGGTGTTGCTGTCGCACACATCACCAATTGCATCATTGTCGAGATCCAACTGGTTGGCATTCGGAATTAACGGGCAATTATCAATGGTGTCGTTAACGCCATCGCCGTCACGGTCGAGATCACAGGCATCGCCTACTCCATCGCCATCCAAATCATTTTGAGTGGGGTTTGCGATTAGCGGGCAATTATCCAAACCGTTATCGACGCCATCGCCATCCGTATCCGTACTGGTATCGCACGCATCACCAATTCCGTCACCATCGCCATCCAATTGATTGAGGTTACTGACCAGCGGACAGTTGTCGAATGCATCAAGAATATTATCGCCGTCGGTATCGGTATCGCAGACATCACCAAGACCATCGCCATCCAAATCAGCCTGGTTCGGGTTATAGGTGATGGGGCAATTATCAAGCGCGTTGGCGATTCCATCGCTGTCGTTATCGATATTGAGATTGATGGGGGTGATATCACAAAGATCGCCGGCACCATCGCCGTCCGCATCCAATTGATCAGGGTTGGGGGTGTTAGGGCAATTATCGGAAGCATTGGGGATAGTGTCGCCATCAATGTCGTTATCGCAGGCATCACCTACACCATTAAGATCCAGATCGGCTTGATCGCTGTTAGCAACTGCAGAGCAATTATCAACACCATCATCAATACCATCGCCATCCGTATCGGTACTGGTATCGCACGCATCACCAATGCCATCGCCATCACTGTCAAGCTGAGTGTTGTTGGCAATCAAAATACAATTGTCGATGCTATCAATAATACCGTCGCCATCCGTATCCGTATCGCAAACATCACCAAGGCCATCAGCATCCAAATCAGCCTGATCCGGGTTGTAAGCTAACGGACAGTTGTCGAGACCGTTAGCGACACCATCGCTGTCGAGATCAAAATTGGTGTTCGTATCGCACACATCACCAATGCCGTCATTGTCGCTATCCAATTGGTCTTGGTTGGGAATTAACGGACAGTTATCAAGATTATTAGGAACAGTGTCCCAATCCATATCAGAATCGCACGCATCACCGATAAGATCCCAATCGGTATCCAGTTGATCTGTATTAGCGATTAAGGGGCAATTATCCAAACCATCATCAATACCGTCACCGTCAGTATCGAGATTACTATCGCAAAGGTCACCAATACCATCCAAATCAGTATCGAGCTGATCAAGGTTAACGACCCAAGTGCAATTATCAATGGAATTAATCAGTGAATCGCCGTCGAGGTCCGTGTCGCAGGCGTCGCCCTGTCCATCACCATCCAAATCACTTTGCAGCGGGTTGTAGACCATTGGGCAGTTGTCATAAAAATTAATTACACCATCGCCGTCGCTATCCACATTTGCAAAAAATAAACGGAATTCGCACGCATCGCCTCTACCGTTACCATTACTATCACGCTGATCCGGATTGGGAACATAAGCGCAGTTATCCATTGCATTGGGCACACCGTCGCCATCAATATCAGGATCGCAGTCATCGCCAAGACCATCCCAATCACTGTCCCACTGATCGTCATTTGCAATTAGCGGGCAATTATCGACACCATCATCAACACCATCACCATCAGTATCCAAATGGGTTTCGCAAACGTCGCCCACACCATTGTGATTAATATCAGCCTGGCCCGGGTTAGCAATTAACGGGCAATTATCAGAGCTATTCTGTACACCATCATTATCACGATCACTATCGCAGGCATCACCAATTCCGTCACCATCGGTGTCTTTCTGCGTTGGGTTATAAACCATCGGGCAATTATCAAGCGTGTTAGCTAATCCATCGCTGTCGAGATCACTCACAGTCACTTGATCACATGAATCACCAATTCCATCGCCATCAGTATCAAGCTGGGAAGGATTACGCACGTAAGGACAATTATCTACCGAGTTATTAACGCCATCGCCTTCGATATCAATATCGCACGCATCGCCAATTCCATCGGTGTCCAGATCATGTTGATCAGGGTTATAAGTGAGCGGGCAATTATCCAGCGCATCAAAAATAGTATCGCCATCGATATCGGTGTTGAATCCAACATCGCACGCATTACCAATTCCGTTTGCATCACTGTCGAGTTGATTTGTATTAGCGACTAACGGACAGTTATCGCTGGTGTTGAATACACCATCACCATCAATATCCGAATCGCAGGCATCACCAATTCCATCTGCATCTGCATCGAGCTGATTATTGTTGGCTATTGCAGGGCAATTATCCGAACCATCATCAATACCATCGCCATCACTGTCGATATTTGAATCGCAAGCATCACCAATTCCATCGCCATCAACATCAACCTGCGACGGGTTGCTCACCAATGGACAATTATCAAGATTGTTCGCAAAGCCATCGCTGTCGCGATCGCTATCACAAACATCACCAATACCATCGCCATCCTGATCACTTTGCGACGGATTTACGATGAGCGGACAGTTATCGCTCGCATCAGGAACTCCATCATGATCCGCATCGAGCACAGTGTTGTTATCGCAGGCATCACCAATTCCGTCGCCATCCAAATCTGACTGATTGGTATTCGGGATGTAGAGACAGTTGTCGATATTATTGCTGACACTATCGCCATCAATATCCATATCGCACACATCACCCAAACCATCATTATCCTGATCAGCTTGATCGAGGTTATGAGCCCAAGGACAGTTATCAAGCGCATTATCAATACCATCGCTATCACTATCGGTATTGGTATCGCAGGCATCGCCAATTCCATCACCATCTGTATCAAGCTGGTTAAGATTGGCAGTTAATGGGCAGTTATCCAGAACATTGGAAACTGTGTCGCCATCGGCATCACCATCACAAGCATCACCAATTCCATCGCCATCTTGATCGTGTTGTGTGGGGTTATAAATGATCGGGCAATTATCAAGCGAATTAGCAATTCCATCACTGTCGGTATCAATAAACGTGCTGGAGTCGCATGCATCGCCAATTCCATCGTGATCAGCATCTGCCTGACTCGCGTTAGGAATTGCGGGGCAATTATCAAGCGAATTATTTACACCGTCGCCATCACTATCAGGATCGCAACTATCACCTATGTCATCATTATCCTGATCAGCCTGATTTGGATTTGCGATTGCCGGACAATTATCCAAACCATTATCGATACCATCACCATCGTTATCATTATTGGTATCACATAAATCACCTATGCCATCGCCGTCTATATCCGCTTGATTAGCGTTAGCGATTAATGGACAGTTGTCGACGTGATTGCTCGCACCGTCGCCATCAATATCCGTATCGCACGCATCGCCGATTCCATCACCATCAAGATCACTTTGATTCGCATTAAAAATTGTTGGGCAATTATCCAGTGAATTAAAAACACCATCGCTGTCCGTGTCCAAACCGACGTTAGTATCACATGCATCGCCAACACCATTTCCATTTGTATCAAGCTGATTTATATTCGGAATTAATGGGCAATTATCAGCAGCATTAATAACCGTATCGCCATCAATATCGTTATCGCACGCATCACCAACGCCATCATTATCAAGATCTACTTGCGTGGGGTTTGCTATTAGCGGGCAGTTATCGATTCCATCATCAAGCCCATCACCATCACCGTCATTACTGGTATCGCAAATATCACCAACGCCATCGCCATCACTGTCGAGCTGACCAGGATTTACTTGTAACGGACAATTATCCAGCGAGTTATCAACACCATCACCATCGACATCGGAATCACATGCATCACCGATTCCATCAAGATCGAGATCGGCCTGATTTGCATTTAATACCGTTGGGCAATTGTCGATTTGATTGGGAACACCATCCCCATCAGTATCAATTATTGTGCTGGAGTCACATGCATCACCAATACCGTCGAGGTCGCTATCAGCTTGGTCGCGGTTAGGAATTAACGGACAATTATCAAGATCATTACTGACACCATCATCATCCACATCAGTATCACAACTATCGCCAACACCATCGTTGTCTGTATCCAGCTGATCAGAGTTGGGAATTAACGGGCAATTATCAGCGCCATCATCAATGCCATCTCCGTCGCGATCATTATTGTTATCACACACATCACCAATGCCATCACCATCGGTATCAAGTTGATCAGGATTGGAGTCTCGCGGACAGTTATCTACATTGTTCGGATGAGTGTCTCCATCCATATCAGTATCGCAAGCATCACCAATACCATCGCCGTCCAGATCAGACTGATCCGGGTTATAAACTGTAGGGCAATTATCAGTTCCATTAGCGTTGTCATCCCCATCGCCATCCATATCAACAGTGGGATCGCACACATCTCCGATACCGTCATCATCAATATCAAATTGTTCCGGGTTAGAATTTAACGGGCAGTTATCAACATCATTTAATATTTTGTCTCCATCAATATCCGGTGAACATGCATCGCCAACACCATCGCCATCCATGTCAGCTTGGTTAGTATTAGAAACTGAAGGGCAGTTATCAGAGATATCAGGAATTGTGTCGTTATCGGTATCGACGACAGGAGGTTTTGGTGGCTCTTGCCAAGGTGGAGTGGCCAAAGGAAATCCACCCTGCCCGCCGCAGCCTACCAACATAAAACTTAGAAAAAATATTACGTAAAATAGAGCCTTCACATGAGCAGCCGTTTTAAAATCGGTTACATTTCATTGCTTAATAGCACAGTTGAAATAACACCTTCCACATATTGATCAATCGTGTTTTCAGATAAAGAAATAACAGGATTTACTGCAAGTGATGTCGCCACTGAGGAGTAAGTAGAAGTTTTTGATTGGACATTACTGTACTTTTTGGTTTTAGAAAAATTCCACACAAAAGAAAAGCTAAAAAAATGTGCGTCGGTATAACCCATCCAGGAATTACCGAGCCGATCGAAATACTGATAATCAATTCTACCGTCAATTTTATTAGAAAGTGGAAATTGAATTCCTAAACCTGCGGAGGGACGCTCACCGGAATCTTCGGCAACTCGATCCCACCCAATAATCCTCCCTTCCCAATGAGCCACACCCACTTTGCCAAAAAGATTTATTTTTTCAGATAGTTGATAAGTATATTTTAACGATAGATCAGCGGTAAAAAGCTCTCCGCGCAATTTCACATCAGGGTACACAACCGAAGTGTCACCGAGCCTTGTTGCAGATAATTCCACACCCAGTTGATTTTCAAAATCATAACCAGCGAAAAGCCCGTAACCAGAATCTTCCCTGTCACATGTTATTGCTATATCAACACATGAGTGTCGATTGTAAGAATAACCGAGTCTTGCTCCGAGATACCCACCCGCATAAGGATCATCTGCTGCGAATGAAGCACTCGCAATCAAACTAACTAATGCAGAAGACAGGACAGTTAACTTAAGCGA
>Ga0247822_10002241_pt1 | contig 12250 bp, 12 predicted proteins | sample 13C_Cellulose_Da_FD_192423 | JGI IMG/M metagenome (GOLD analysis project Ga0247822, IMG submission 192423) | Soil microbial communities from agricultural site in Penn Yan, New York, United States - 13C_Cellulose_Day30 | ecosystem: Environmental > Terrestrial > Soil > Agricultural land | place...
GGGGTACATCAGCACTTCGCCCGAGATCGGCAGCACGTTGGTCCACTGCTTCAGCCAGACCTGCTCGGCGGAGCCGGCGGAGTGCTCGGCGGTATCGTCGGCGGTGATCAGCAGCGGGTCGATGACGCCTTCGGAGGCGAGGGCAATGGCTTCGAGGTTGACGTGGTGGTTGCGTAGCCGGCGGCGCTCGAAATCGGCGACGATCTCGGCCGGGAGGGCGGTGCGGAGGGCTGAGAGGTCTGTGGCGTTGCCGGCGAAGGTGGCGCCGAGCGTCTCGAGCAGGTCGCGGTGGTGCAGCGCACCAAGCTTGTGCAGCTCCATGCCGTGCTGGGCCCAGTAGTCGGGCTCTTCCTGCGGGTTGTAGGAGTTGGAGGCGCGCATCACCAGCGACACGGCGCAGAGCGGCAGGTCGGGGTGCGCGGCGTGCAGGCGCCGCAGCACGTCGAGCCGGGTGAGGGCGCTCAGCGTCGTATCGGCGGTGGTGCGGGCAGCGATCAGGCCGCCGTAGCAGAGCATATCGAGCGAGGCGATCACCGCGTCGGTGGTCGGTGCGGTGCCTTCGAGCCAGTGGCCGAGCGCATCGGCGTTGCCGGGCTGGCGCAGCTCGGGCAGCAGCTCGTCGGGCGGCAGGACGAGCGTGGCGCCGGCAATGGCGGCAATGCCGGCCGGCAGCCCGATATTGACCGGGCGCTCATCGAGGGGAAGGAAGGCGAGGGAAAGGGCACGTGTGGACGTCAATTCGTATTGTCTCTGGTCGTGCGGAAAATGACGAAGTCGTAGGAGTAGCGGTCGGCGCGATAGACGCTTTCCGCATATTCGATGCGCTGGTTCTTGGCGTCATAGGCGACGCGCTGCACCTTGAAAGCGGGTGAGAATTCGGGGACGCCGAGGAGTTTTGCGAGCGGCGGATCGAGCACGGTGGCGTGGATCGACTGCTCGGCCTTCTCGATCTTCAGGTGATAGGTCTCGGTCAGCATCTGGTAGAGCGAGCCGTTAAGGCCGCGCGCTGCGAGACCGGGAGCGAGCTTGGCCGGTACGTAGGTGTTCTCGATGCACATCGGCTCGCCATCGGCGGTGCGGACGCGCGAGATGTGGGCGACGAGGTCACGCGGGCTGAGCGCGAGGCGTGCGCCGATCTCGGCGCCGGCGGGGATCTCTTCCACCACGGTATCGAGCGAGCCGGGGACGAGGCCGCGGGCGCGCATGTCCTGGGTGAACGAGGTGAGTTCCACCGACTTGGCGATGCGCGGTTCGGAGACGAACGTGCCGGCGCCCTGGGTGCGGTAGACGCGTCCTTCATAACCCAGCTGGTCGAGGGCGCGACGGACCGTCAGGCGGGTAACGCCGAAGGTTTCGGCGAGCTCGCGCTCGGTCGGCAGCTTCTCGTGCGGCTTCAGCTCGTCCTCGATGAGGCCGAGCAGATAGCTCCGCAACTGGGCGCCCTTGGTGCCCGTGCGACCGTTTCCGGTGGTCTCAGCCATGAATCGGGATCCTCCCACTCGCGTGCATACAACCACAGCTCGGCCCGCTTGAGCAAGCGAGTGGTATACTCCAATTGCACCGGTATCGTGCAACGTTCGCCAGATTGTGACGCCGTGTTGACGGGCTGGAAAAAATTGGGCTACACCATTTGATGGCATAGAGCCAAGGGAGATTGCAGATGGAGCGGAAAGCTCAGGGTCGCGCGGCGAGGGCCGCGATGTCGACCGCGCTCGGCGTGGTCATGATGTTCGGTGGGGCTCTTGGCGCTTATGCGCAGGACAAGACCGAGATCACCTTCTCGTATCTGTGGGGCGGCGCCGAGGGCGCGGCGCTCGAGCAGATCATCGCCGATTTCAACGCCAGCCAGGACAAGATCGTGGTCAAGGGCGTGTCGAGCCCCGACATGACCAAGCAGCTGGCTTCGATGTCGAGCGCCAAGGGCGCCTTCGACATTTCGGACAACTTCGCGTCCAACATCGCGTCGTGGTCGAACCAGGGCATCCTGCTGCCGCTCGACGAGTTCGGCATCGACACCTCGGACTTCCCCGAGAGCGTCATGAAGCAGCTGGTTGTCGACGGCGTGCTCTACTCGCTGCCGATCGCGACCCACAACTTCCAGCTCGTCTACAACAAGAAGCTGCTCGATGAAGCCGGCGTCACCCCGCCGACCACGACCGCCGAGCTCGCCGAAGCGATCAAGAAGCTGACCAAGGTCGATGCCGAAGGCAACGTGACCCAGCTCGGTCTCGGCCTCACCGATATTTCGGCCGGCATGAAGACGCTCGGCTATGCCTTCGGTGGCGACTGGAACCGCGACGGCAAGCCGACCCCGACGGACGCGAACTTCGTCAAGGGCGTGCAGTTCTACTACGACAATGTGGTGGCGCCGGTGACCCCTGCGGCCTACAACAAGTTCGTCGCTGGCTTCGGCCCGTACATGTCGGACCAGGACTCGTTCAAGCAGGGCAAGATTGCCATGGTGTTTGAGGGCGAGTGGCGCGCCAAGTTCAATGCCGAAGCCGGCATGGACTGGGGCGTGGTGCCGGTTCCGGGCGAGACTCCCGAGCTGCTCGGTTCGACCTGGGCGGACGTGTCGACCATGTTCATCCCGACCAACACCGGCAACAAGGAAGCTGCTGGCGAGTTCCTCAAGTACATCGTCAGCCCGCCGGTCATGGAAAAGTTCAGCCACGTGCTGGCCAACCTTCCGGGCCGTATCTCGCTGGCCGGCAGCGCCGCCTATGACGACCTGCCGAACTTCAAGGTCTGGCTCGACGCAATGAACAGCCCGAACACCCATGGCCTGCCGCCCGCTCTCTACATGGCCGAGTACAATGCCGACCTCGCGTCCGCATTCGACTCCGTGCTGCAGGGCGCGCAGACTCCGGAAGCGGCCCTCCAGGCCGTTGCCGACCGCACCGGCTCCTACTCGCAGTAAGACCGTTGTCAGAAGCGCGTTCGAGAAACAGCGAACCGACCGGCCGGGCCCTTCTCAAGGGCCTGGCCTTCGCCTCTCCGTTCATCATCGGCTTCCTGGTGCTCTATGCGTGGCCAATCCTCGCGTCGGGCTACTACAGCCTCACCGATTTCAGCCTGTTCAAGGCGCCCAAATGGGTCGGGCTCGCCAATTACGAGCGGATGATCTCGGACGCCAAGTTCTGGAAGAGCCTCTACAACACGCTCTTCTTCACCTTTGTCGGCGTGCCGGTGGATATCGCGATCTCGATCGCCGGCGCCCACATCCTCAACCAGAAGCTGAGGGGCCAGCCGCTGTGGCGGGCGCTCGTCTACCTGCCGTCGATCGTGCCGGCGGTGGCAGCGGGGTTCCTCTGGCGCTGGCTGCTCAACGCGCAGTACGGCTTCGTCAACGAGATCCTGCGCTGGTTCCACATTCCGCAGCCCAACTGGCTGCTCGATGCCAGCTGGGGCGGCATCTCGGTGATCGTGCTGATGCTGTGGACGGTGGGCGGCACGATGCTGATCTACCTCGCAGCGCTCAAGAACGTGCCGCAGGAGCTCTACGAGGCGGCCGAGCTCGACGGGGCCGGACCGCTGCGCCGGTTCTGGCATATCACCTGGCCGATGATCTCGCCGGTCACGCTGTTCCAGGTGATCGTGCTGATGATCGCGTTCCTCCAGGTGTTCACGCAGCCCTTCGTGTTGTCGAAGGACCCGGGACTCGGCACGCAGACCGCGACCGGTCCGGGCGACTCGATGCTGAGCTACTCGATCTACCTGTTCCAGAACGGCTTCACCTTCCTCAAGATGGGCTACGCCTCGGCGATGGCCTGGGTGCTGCTGTTCGTGACGCTGGCCATCACATTGCTGATCCTGTGGTCGGCCAAGAAGTGGGTGTTCTATGACAACCGCTGAGATCCAGGGCACGACGCTCGGCGAGCGCGTGCCGGTCGGCGGCCGCTTCGGTTGGCTGATGACGATCTACCGCTATGCGCTGGTGATCCTGCTCGCCCTGGTGTTCGTGTTCCCGTTCGTCGTCATGCTGACGACGGCGTTCAAGGTCTCGGACGAGATCTTCACGGCGCCGCCGGAGCTGTTCCCGCGCAGCTGGACGCTCGAGCATTTCTACAATGCGCTCACGCAGATCCCGTTCTGGCGCTTCCTGATCAATACGGTGGTGATCGCGGGGCTGAGCGTCCTCGGCACCGTGCTGGTTTCGCCGCTGGTGGCCTATTCGCTGGCCAAGCTGCGCTGGAGGGGCCGCAACCTGCTTTTCATCATGGTGCTCGCCACCATGATGCTGCCGCCGCAGGTGACGCTCATCCCGATCTACATGATGTGGAACAAGGTCGGCCTTACCGGCACGATCCTGCCGCTGGTCATCCCGGCCTTCCTCGGCACCCCGTTCTTCATCTTCCTCATCCGGCAGTTCCTCCTGTCGGTGCCGGATGAGCTGATCGAGGCGGCCAAGGTCGATGGGGCGTCGGAGTTCCGCATCTACTGGTCGATCGTGCTGCCGATCGCGCGGCCGGCGCTGATCACCTCGGCGGTGTTCCAGTTCGTCTGGGCATGGACGGATTTCCTCTATCCGCTGATCTATCTGAACGACGAGGAGAGCTACACGCTGTCGATCGGGCTCTACTCGTTCCTCGGCCAGCACGGGGTGCAGTGGGGGCCGTTGATGGCGGCCTGCGTGCTGTTCACGCTGCCGGCGTTCCTGATCTTCCTCATGTTCCAGCGCTACTTCATCGGCGGTATCGCGACGGGCGCGCTCAAGTGAGCGAGCTCGTGCTGGCCGTCGATATCGGCGGCACCAAGATCCTCGTCGGGCTGGTCGATGCCGAGGGCACGATCGTCGCCAGCGAGCAGGTGGCGACGCCTGCACGCGAGGGGGCGGAGGCGATCATCGCCGCCGTGGCCGGGCTGGCGAAAGAGGTGCTGGCGGCTGCGCCGTCGCCCGTGAGCCGCTGTGGTGTCGGCACCGCCGGCGTCGTCGGCGAGCATGGCGAGATCACGTCGGCGACCGACCACCTGAGCGGCTGGGCCGGGACGCAACTGCAGCAGCGGCTCATCGCAGAACTCGGCCTGCCGGTGACGGTGCTCAACGACGTACAGGCGTCGGGGCTCTGCGAGGGCGTGCTCGGCGCGGCCCGCGGCAAGCGCTCGGCGCTGATCGTGGCGCTGGGGACCGGGGTTGGCGGATCGCTGGTGCGGAACGGGCAGGTCGAGCGCGGAGCATACGGCATCGCGGGCAGCGTCGGGCATCACCTGTCACCGCTGCGGCAGGGGCGACCGTGCCCGTGCGGCGGCACCGACCACCTCGAGGCCTATGCCAGCGGCACGGCGATGGAACTCGAGTATGAGCGGCGCACCGGGCGGGCGATCCGGCTGCGCGAGATCGCGGCGCTGGCCGAGGCGGACGATGCCGAAGCCGGGGCAGTGATCGCCGAAGCGGCCGAAGTGCTGGGCGCGGTGCTGGGCAGCGCCAACAACGTGGTGGATGCCGAAGTGATCGTGGTGGCCGGTGGCGTGCTGGCGCTGGGCGACCGGCTGCTGGAACCCGCACGTGCCGCAGCCCGGCGCGAGGCGCTCGGGCTGTCGAGGGCGGTGCAGATCGTGCCGGCCCGGTTCGGGCCGACAGCCTGTCTCATCGGCGCGGCACTCGCCGCCTTCGGCGCGGCCTAGGCGGCAGCCATCGCGGGGTTGCGGATGGTGACATCGATCTCGAGCGTCGAGACCGTCTGCCCGCGATCCATGGTGACGCTCACGTCGTCGTCCTCGACCTGAACATGCTTGGTGATCACGGCCAGGATCTCTTCGCGGAGGACCGCGACGAGATCGGGCTGGCTGCGGCTGTTCCGCTCATAGGCCAGCAGCACCTGGAGGCGGTCGCGCGCCACCGGCGCACTGGTGCGCTTCTTGAAGAGGTTCATCAGGCTCATGCCGCTCTCCTACCGAACAGGCGATCGAACAGCCCGCGGCGGTCGACCGGAAGGACCATGGGAACGTCCTCGCCCATCAGGCGCCTTGCGGCATCGACATAGGCCTTGGCCGCGCTGTTGGTCGGCTCGTTGAGCGTCACGGGCGAGCCCACGTTCGACGAGCGCAGCACGCCTTCGCTCTCTGGGATGATGCCGAGCAGCGGCGTCGAGAGGATCTCGAGCACGTCCTCGATACTCAGCATCTCGCCGCGGGCAGCGCGGGCGGAATCGTAGCGGGTGAGCAGGATGTGCTTGGGCATGCTCTCGCCGCGCTCGGCCTTCAGCGTGCGCGAATCGAGCAGGCCGATGATGCGGTCGGAATCGCGTACCGAGCTGACCTCAGGGTTGGTGACGATCACCGCTTCGTCGGCATAGCGCATGGCCAGCTGGGCGCCGCGTTCGATGCCCGCCGGGCTGTCGCAGAGCACGTAGTCGAACTTGTCGCCCAGCGAGGCGATGACGGATTCGACGCCCTCGTCGGTCAGCGCGTCCTTGTCGCGCGTCTGCGAGGCGGGTAGCAGGAACAGCGTGTCGACGCGCTTGTCGCGGATCAGCGCCTGCGAGAGCTTGGCGACGCCCTGGGTCACGTTGATGAGGTCGAACACCACGCGCCGCTCGGCCCCGAGCACGAGATCGAGGTTGCGCAGGCCGACGTCGAAATCGATGAGGACGACCCGCTTGCCCGTCTGGGCGAGGGCGGCGCCGAGAGCCGCAGTCGAAGTGGTTTTGCCGACGCCTCCCTTGCCGGATGTGACGACCACTACCTTGCCCATGTCAATTCTCCAGTGTTGTCAGTCGAGGGCCGCTACCCAGATCACGTCATTCTCGAGATAGGCCTGGGTGGGTCTTCCACGAGTGGATGCTTCCATGTCGTCGGCGGTGCGGTACCAGCCGTCGACAGCGAGGAGTTCGGCTTCGTTCTTCTGGCAGAAGATGCGCGCCCCGGAATTGCCCATCGCCCCGGCGATGGCCCGGCCGCGCAGCGTGCCGTAGATGTGGATCGAGCCCGCGGCGATGATCTCGGAGCCCGAGCCGACCGAGCCGAGGACAATGACGTCGCCATGCGGGTGAAAGACCGACTGGCCCGAACGCACGGGCGTTTCGAGAATCAGTGTCTTGGCCTCGGGCTGCGGTTGTTCGGCCGGGGCCGGCGGGGCTGATTTCTGGCCCGGCGGGGTGACAGTCTCGTCGAGCGTCGAGGGCCGTGCGCCCTTGAGGACCGGCGGTAGATTCGGGCCCAGGTCGTCGACGCCGGCGAGTTCCATGGCGTAGACGCGGATGCCGCGCTGGGCGAGTTCGTCCACCAGTCCCGCGACCTCGCCGGCACTGGGCTTCAGGACATTGAGGTCGAGGACGACCGGCCGGCCGAGGAAGAAACCGGGCGAGTTCTCGATCCAGCGATCGAGGCCCTGCAGCCAGTTCGCGAGCGGCGCTTCGGGCGCCAGCGCGAAGGCGACGAACGAGCGCGCGTGAAAGCGGATGGCCTTCTTCTGGATGGGAGCGGCACTGACCACGGGCAGGGATCCTTACTGAGTGGTTAAGGCTAGGCGTCCATGGTTAACAGGACGTAAACCGCACCATCACAGTCGTGCCAAAAGCGGTCGTTCCGAACCGAATTCGGGCCGCAAGTGCCGGAGAAGAAAGCAGGATCAGAAGGCGACGGCCCGCATGCGAGCGTTGTGGATATGTGCCTCGATGGCACGTACCGCGGCGTCGCGGTCGCGCTTCAGGATACCGTCGATGATCTCGAGGTGATCGGCCAGTGCAGGGGCGAGAACCACGGGGTTGAGGCGAATCCGGTCGAGCTGGATCATGCGCACGCGGATGGCGATGATCGAGTAGGCTTGGATCAGGGTCTCGTTGCCGGTCGAGCCGATGAGGAAATCGTGGAAGTCGGAGTCGATCTTCTGCGCCTCATCGAGCAGGGAGCCGCTGATGCCGCCTGCCGCCCGTTCGAGGATCGAACTGTGCAGCGCGCGCTGCTGCAGCAGGGCATCATCGGAAACGTGCTCGACGGCGTAGATGGTCGCCTCGCGCTCGAAGGCGATGCGCATCTGGTAGGATTCGCGGATCATCCTGAGATCGATCGTGGTGATCTGGATGCCGCGCTGGGGCAGCACGGCCAGCAGGCCCTCGGCCTCGAGACGGGGCAGCAGCTCGCGCAAGGCGCCGAGCGAGATGCCGAGCTTCTGGATGATCTCGCGTTGCGACAGGTTCTGGCCGGGCCGCAACTGGCCGGCGAGCAGCAGTTGCTGGAAGCGGCGGTATGCGACCTGGCGGTTGAGCGCCAGGTCGGCCGGCATGGTCGCCTTCCGTTTGGCCTGCCGCTTGGGCGCTTCCAGATCCTTCACCGCCATCTCTTCCAGGCTCCTCGGGGCTGACACCCCACGTAAATCAAGCAGACTCGGCCGGGAATGGGAATTCGCTACGCTCGAACCTCCCCAGCAACTCGGCGGTCGTGGCGCTGTCGAGGGCGCGGAGCGGGGGCAAGGTCACCCGCCAAGCCGGATCGCCGATGATCCGTGCCTTGATGGCCTTGAGCGCCGGGATGCCGCTGAAGTCGTCGACGGCCTGGATGCGAAGCGCCGCGCGCTCCCGCAACTGCGCTGTGCCCGGTCCCGTCGGGTCGCCGTAGATGGTGCAGAGGTCGCGTGCGACGATGTTGGGCAGGCCGCCGATCATGCCGGCGCCGCCAGCGGCGAGCAGGTCGGGCAGGACGCGATCGTCGCCGGTGAAGATGCGCAACTCCGGGAAGGTGCGCTGCAGCATCAGCGTGTGGTCACGGTCGCCGGTCGAATCCTTGATGCCGGCGATGCGGTCGCCGTGTCGGGCGATCAGCTGGCGGACGAGTTCGACCCCGAACGGAATCCGGGTCATCTGCGGGATGTGGTAGAGCACGATCTCGGTCGGCAGCGTGCCGCCCAGCCGATCCGCCAGCATGGCGAAGAAATCGGCGATCCCGCCCTGGCTGGCTGCACCATAGTAGAAGGGCGGGGCGACCAGCACGGCGCGGCTGCCTGCCTCGGCGCCGAAACGGACGATCTCAACCGCATCGTCGAGCGCGGCGCTCATCGTGGCTGGAATCAGCCGGCCGGGGTCGATGCCCGCGGCGGTGAGGGCCTCGAGCGCCCGTATCTTCTCGCGCACCGAGAACGAAGCGCCTTCACCCGTGGAGCCGAAGGGGGAAACGAAGCTGCAACCTTCGTCGAACAAGCCCCTGATATGCGCGGCCATGCGCGGAATATCGATCGCTCCAGCGGTGGAGACGGGGGTCAGCGACGCGCAGATGATGCCGCCCAAGGCGGGCTTGGCGTGGGTGTCAGAGGTGGAAACCGGTCGATGTGTCACTGATACAATCACCTGATGAAGCAGCTATGCAATCTATCTTTACACCTGCCAGATTCTGTTGCAAGGTCCATGCGCTGCCGGTGGATGGAGCCGGCGATGGGGGGCTCTCGTTTTGGCTGCACTGGAACTTCGCGACGTTTCCAAGAGCTACGGGGCGTTCGAGGCTGCCAAGTCCGTGTCGCTCGCGATCGAGGCCGGCGAGTTCGCCGTGTTCGTCGGTCCGTCCGGCTGCGGAAAGTCGACCCTGCTGCGCCTCATCGCCGGGCTCGATCCGGTCACCGACGGCGCCGTCCTGATCGGCGGCAAGGACGTGACGCGGCGCCAGGCCGGCGAGCGGCCCGTCGCCATGGTGTTCCAGTCCTACGCGCTCTACCCGCACATGAGCGTGTTCGAGAACATTGCCTTCCCGCTGCAGATGGAGAAGCGGTCCAAGGTCGAGATCAGGGAAGAGGTGGCCAAGGCTGCCGCGACCGTGCAGCTCGAGACGCGCCTCCAGGACAAGCCGGCCAAACTTTCTGGCGGCCAGCGCCAGCGCGTTGCCATTGCGCGCGCCATCGTCCGCAAGCCCGAAATCTTCCTGATGGACGAGCCGCTCTCCAATCTCGATGCGGCGTTGCGCATGGAGATGCGCTCCGAGCTCACGCGGCTGCACAAGCGGCTCGGCTCCACCATGGTCTACGTCACCCACGACCAGCTCGAGGCCATGACCATGGCCGACCGGATCGTGGTGCTGAACCAGGGGCGGGTCGAGCAGGTCGGCCGGCCGATGGATCTCTATCATCGCCCGCGCAACCTGTTCGTCGCCGGCTTCATCGGCAGCCCGCCGATGAACTTCATCGCCGCCACCGTGCGGGGCGCGAACGGGGGCTCGGCCGCGATCGAGATGCCCGGCGCGGGACAGCTCGAGCTGGAGGTCGAGGGGCCCCTGGCCGTGGGCGAGAAGGTGACGCTCGGTGTCCGGCCGGAGGCGATCTCGGCGACCCCGACCGGCGGTCCCGAGCTCACCGTGAAGATAACGCCGCATACCGTCGAACGGCTGGGCCTGCATGTCATCGTCTATGGCGAGTTCGCGGGCGGCAAGCTGACCTGCCTGTTCGGCGGCGATCCCGCCCTGCGCCAGGGCGAGCCGCTCACCGTCCACATTCCGTTGTCGCAGGTCCATGTCTTCGACGGCGAGGGCATGGCGCGGACAGCGCCGCGCTGAACCATTTCATCCCGGCCGGGCGGGGAGGAGTTTCCCGGCATGAGACACAGAAAGGGAGACCAATGCCAATCGACACCATGCGTCCTGGCCCCAGCCGCCGGCAGTTTCTCGCCGGTGCCGCCGCCAGCACCATCGCCCTCGCAGCCGCAGGCTCCATCGGGCAGGCTTTCGGACAGGCGCAGCAGCTGACCTTCTGGTCGCAGCTGGCCGGCAGCAAGAAGGTCGCGGGCGAAAAGCTCGAGGCAGCGTTCAAGGCGGCGCATCCGGGGATCACGCTCAACTCGAGCCTTTATGCCGAGCCGAGCCAGCTCAACGAGAAGATCCTCACCTCGATCAACGGCAACACCGCGCCGGACCTGTTCGTCCAGCACTGGGACTACAACCTGACCTATGCCTCGGGCGACAAGATGCTCGAGCTGCAGTCGGCCCTGAAGGGCGTCGACTTCGCCGGGCTCGATCCCTCGCTCCTGGCCTATGGCCACATCAATGGCGGCCAGTACTCGATCCCGCTCTACGGCACGTCGCGCGGCATCGGCCTCAACAAGAAGCTCGTCGCCGATGCCGGGCTCAATCCCGAGGTCGGTCCGCAGAACTGGGCCGAGCTGCGCGAGTGGGCCAAGGCGCTCACCAACCGCGCCGAGTCCGGCCTGCTGCAGGTCGCCGGCTTCAGCCTGTTCCACAACGACCTCGAGGCGTGGGAAGTCTTCACCCTGTTCCTCCAGGGCGCCGGCGGCACGCTGCTCACGGCCGACAACTCCGCTCCCAGCTTTGCCGGGCCCGAGGGCGTCAAGGCGCTCACGTTCCTGCACGAACTGCTCCACACCGAGAAGGTGACGGACCTCGGCTTTGGCCTCGGGCCAGGCGGGCTCGCGAGCCCGTTCAATACCGGCCGCGCCGCCATGATCATCGCGGGCAACTACTCGACCAACAATGCCCTCAAGGCCGGTATCGACGTCGACGTCGTGCCGGTGCCGATGGAGAATGGCGGCTTCACCTCGCTGGTGGATCCGTTCTGCTTCGCCATTCCGGCGGCCTCGCCGAACAAGGATGCCGCGCTGACCTTCGTCGAGACGGCGCTCAGCACCGAGCAGCAGGTGGCGTTCGCGCTCGAGAGCAAGAACGTGCCCGTGCTTAGGGCGGCGCAGCAGGATGCGGCGGTGCAGGCCGATCCGTACCTGTCGAAGTTCGTCAAGACCGCGGGCTTTGCCCCGGCGACGGCGCCGGCCATTCCCGCCTTCTCGCGCATGGTGACGATCCTTGCGCGGGCGGTGCAGGAAACCCTGTTCAACCGCCTGACGGCCGAGCAGGCCCTCAAGGCGGCCGAACAGGAAATCACCAGCATCCTGTCCCGCGGCTGAGGTCCAGATGTCGCGCCCCAATAGTCCTGCGGCGGCAAAGGGCCCCGCTCGTTTCACGCAGAACTGGGGCGCGTACATCTTCCTGGCGCCCGCGCTGCTCATCCTGTTCCTGTCGCTGCTGCTGCCGGCGGCGGCGACGCTGGGGATGAGCCTCACGGACATCTCGTTCCTGAGGCCGACGAACTTCGTCGGCCTCGACAACTACACCAAACTGTTCGCCGATCCGCGCTTCCTGCAGGCGATGGGCAACACCATCTACTACACGGCCGGCGTAACGTTCCCGACCATGGTGCTCGGCCTCATTGCCGCGGTGGCGCTCAACCGTAAGTTCCCGTTTCGCATCGCTTTCCGCACCATCTTCTACCTGCCGGTGCTGACCTCGCTGATCGCGGCGGCGGTGGTGTGGGTCTCCATCTACG
>Ga0247822_10002242_pt1 | contig 12250 bp, 5 predicted proteins | sample 13C_Cellulose_Da_FD_192423 | JGI IMG/M metagenome (GOLD analysis project Ga0247822, IMG submission 192423) | Soil microbial communities from agricultural site in Penn Yan, New York, United States - 13C_Cellulose_Day30 | ecosystem: Environmental > Terrestrial > Soil > Agricultural land | place...
CTTCTGCTCCTGCAGTTCCTCGAAGAGTTCCCCCACTGTGTCGTCGAGTTCCTCGATCCAGTCGTTGAGGAGGCCGTTTCCGGACCGGCCTCGCGCCCCTTCGGCGGGGTAGTGCGGGAAGTGGACGGCGGTGTGGGGGAGGTACAGGAAGAACGGCTCGCCGCGATGCTCGCGGATGAAGGCCCGCGCCTTCTCGGTGTACCGCTTTGTGAGCGTTGCCTGCTCGGCGATCCGGACCCGCTCGATGACCTTCTCGTTCTCGAGGAGCGGCAGCGGGGGCTGGGCGTTCCCCCGCAGACCGTACTCGTCATTCATCGGCTGCGCGGCGCGATTGGCCGCGGGCCTTTTCGGCATCGGGATCGGCTGGCCCGGGTTGCTCTTGGAGCCGTCGGCCGCCGTCCCCATGTCGTTCGAGTACGGGAGGCCGAAGTAGCTGTCGAAGCCCTGCCGCGTCGGGAGGAACTCCGGCTGATCCCCCAGATGCCATTTGCCGATGCAGGCGGTCGCGTAGTCCGCCCCCTTCATCACTTCCGCGATCGTCACCTCGTCTGGGTGCAGACCGACCTCGGAGACCGGGAAGAGGACGTGGGGGATCGGGAGGGACCGCTTGGGATAGCAGCCGGTCATCAGCGCCGCCCGGCAGGGGCTGCAGACCGGGGCGGCGTAGTGGCTCGTCAGCCGCATCCCCTCGCGAGCCATCCGGTCGAGATGCGGCGTCCTGGCCTTCGTCGAGCCGAACGGGCCGATGTCCGCATACCCCAGGTCGTCCGCGAGAATGATGATGACGTTCGGCCGCTCGGCGGAGTGCGCCGAGGCGACGAATGCCAGAACGAACAGGCTGCAGAGGAGGCGGGGCATTCGGCTCTTTGTGGAATGGAGGTGATGAGTGCCACCGATCCCGCTCCGCGCGAGTCGGACGCGGCCTCCCGCTGACATCGCCGACCGCGGGCTCCTGTCGCGGCGCGAGAGGGCTACTGCTTTCGCAGCCAGACGTAGTCGAGGCCGAACATGTAGGCCTTGACCGCCTTGGCATTCGCCCCCGTGATCTCCACGGCGAGCTGCTGCTCGCCCGGCGTCAGGGCGTGCGTCCCGAGGGAGATCGGCTGGGTGTTGACGACCCCCTCGTTGAAGTTGTCCATCGGCCCGGTGACCGGCTTCCCGTTCAGCGAGAACTGGACTTCGCCGTAGTCGACCGCCTTTGTCAGGACGACGAAGACCTCGTACGTCCCGGACTCTTCGACCGGGAGCCCGATGACGAGCTTGTCCTTGGGATGGGCACCGGTCCACCACAGGTGCGACTTGCCGCTCCAGCGTCCCAGCGGGAACCCGCTCATGTTCTGCGGACCCGCGTTCCCGCCGGTCTTGGAGATCACCTTGAGGGACTCCCCTTCGATGGCGTTGGCCACCTTGCCGCTCGTCGGATCGAGATACGGCCCTTCGCCGGGCAGGGGGACCTGGCTCGGTCCCTGGACGTAGGCCACGAGGTCCCGCACGTCCCCTTCCGAGAGCTGCTTGAGCTGCCCTTCGGGCATCAGCGAGAGGGGCGACAGCTGCCGCTCCTCGATGTCCGCCTTGGCGAGTGTCACCTGGTCGGTCGGGGTCTGGATCAGGACCGTCTCTCCCTGCTCCTGCTTCACGATCCCGTTCAGGACGCGACCGTCCTGCATGACGAAGAGCGTCATCTGGTAGTCGCGGCCGACGACGGCGCTCGGATCGAGGAGGTTTTCGAGCAGGTAATCAAGGTTCGCACGGTTCGAGCCGGTGATGTCCGGGCCGATCTGCTTGCCGCTGCCGAAGAGGGTGTGGCAGGCCGCGCAGGTCTTGTTGAACAGCTCGCGGCCATGGCTCAGGTTGGCCTTGGTCAGCGAGTCCGGCTTAAGCAGTCCCTTGTACCGCTTGAGGTCCTCCGCTTTGTCGGCCGGAGTGTCGCGGAGCGTCCCCCAGACCTCGTTGAGCCGCTTCGTCACCTGTTCGTTGTTGAGGCGGGCGATCTGGCGGACCGTGAACGCGGTCAGGTCATTGCGGGGAATCGTCTTCTTCTCGATCGCCGAGAGGAGTTCCAGGACCCAGGCGGGACGGGCGCTCAGGACCGCGATGGCGGCCTGCTGGTCGGCGGCCGGGAGCTTGGCGTACGCCTCGATCAGAGTCTGAGGCGTGCGAGGGGTGTCGAAGGCCGGAAGGGCGTTGATCGCCAGCGAGCGGACGGCCGGATCGTCAAGGAGGCCGTAGAGAACTGCGGGAAGCTCGGCGTCTTCACCGGCCACGAGCGAGTCGAGAGCCAGCTTGCGGCGGGGGAGTTCCTGGGCCCGATCGGCGAGCGTCGCCCGCAGGCTCTCGAAGACGCGGCGGTCGCCGAACTTCACGGCGATGAAGTCGCGATACTGGAAGGTCTTGGGGTCGGACGAGGCCGAGAGGGCGTCGTAGGTTTTCTCCCACGACTTCGGCATCGCGACTCTCCCGCGTCCCTTGAGAGCGGTCACGACCTCTTCCAGCATCCACGGCCACTGGCTGGCGGGTGTCTGGGCAATCGTCGTGAACAGGGCGTCGTAAGAGCGGTCTTCCGAAGCGGCCCGCCGCACGATGTGCCGGGCGACGGTGGTGAACGGCGTCGTCGTGGCGATCTGCATGGCTCGCGCCGGATCGAGGGCGACGCACGGCTCCACGGCGTACCACAGGAGGAGCGGCAGGTTGTGGTCGTCCGTTCCCTCCTTCTGGCTCAGCAGCGTCTCGAGAGCGGCCCACCGGCTTGCTGGAGCCGATCGCAGAAGCCCGGAAAGGGCCTGGCGCTTGATCCGCAGGTCGGTCTCCTTCTTGAGCAGAGGCAGGAGAACGTCGTCGGCGGGCGTGGTTTCCGGAGCGCTCATGGCCAGTCGCAGCGTCCATCCGCGGACTTCGGGATCCGCATTCTGGAGAAACGCTCTCACGTCGTCCGAGCGCAGGCCACCGACGTCATACAGGGTCCACAGGAAGTGCAGGGCGTGCGTCGGGGTCTTCGCTGCCGAAACCTCCGCACGGATCCTGGTGAGGAATGCGTCATCGAGGCGGCCCGCCGCGGCCCGTTCCTGGAGGATCCGACGCGCGTGCCGGACGTACCACTGGTTTTCGTGAGTCTGGAGCTTCAGCAACTCCTCGTTTTCGAGAGCCTTCAGATTCACCTGGACCGGCTTCGTCTGGCCGTAAACGACCTTGAAAATCCGGCCGTTCGTCCGGTCGTGGCCGGGGGAGTTGCCGTGGTGGCACTGGTTCTTGTCGTACCAGTCGATGATCGTCACCTGGCCGTCCGGGCCGTAGGTGAGGTAGATGAACTGCGACCAGATGTCGTTGGCGAACAGGAAATCCGGAGCGCCGTCCCCTTCATAACCGGAGCCCTTCGCCGCCAGGAGGTCGAGGTTCAGCCGGGCGCCGTGGATGTTGTTCATGAAGAGCTGGTTGCGGTACTTCTCCGGCCAGACTCCCCCCTGGTAGATCATCGCCCCGGCGTGGGCGTGTCCGCCGCCGATCCCGTCCGACTTCAGGCGGTCCTCGTTGTTCCACTGGTTCCCCGTCCAGTGGCGGTGCTTGGCGATCGTCTTGATGTCGTCGTAGGTGTAGGGGTTGAAGTGCTGCCCCGCCTGCCGCTGGTACCGCGCGCCGGGGATGATGTGGTAGAGGTGCGGGATGACGCAGGCGGTGCAGAACGCTTCCCCCTTGTCATTGAAGTCGACCCCCCAGGGATTGCTCGTCCCCTCGGCGAAGACTTCGAAGACATGTCGCGTCGGGTGATACCGCCAGATCCCGGCATTGATCGGGATCCGCTGCTCATCGGGCGTTCCCGGCTTGCCGACGCGGGAATGCGTGAAGACGCCGTGGCAGCCGTAGAGCCAGCCATCCGGTCCCCAGATGAAGGCGTTCAGCGTCTCATGTGTGTCCTGGTAGCCCCAGCCGTCGAGGAGGATCTGCGGCTCGCCGTCCGGCTTGTCGTCGCCGTCGGCATCGGGGATGAACAGAAGGTACGGGGAGGCACCCACCCACACGCCACCGAAACCGAGCTCGATTCCGCTGACGAGGTTGAGCCCCTCTTTGAAGACGGTCCGCTTGTCGTGCTTCCCGTCGCCGTCGGTGTCTTCAAAGATCAGGATCCGGTCCTTCCCCTCGCCTTCGGGGGCGCGGAGGGGGTAGGTGTAGGCTTCGGCCACCCACAGCCGGCCGCGGTCGTCGAACGCCATGGCGATCGGCTGCTGGACGTCCGGCTCGCCGGCGAAGAGCTTGACCGAGAAGCCGGGAGGAACGGTCATCGCCCGGACCGCTTCCTCCGGGCTGAGGCCGCTCGCCATTTCCGGCCGTTTCCGTGGCCGCGCGTCTTCGAACTCCTGCTTCGAGACCTCTTTGACGATCTGCGTGTGGGCGAAGATCCCCTTCTTGTTCCCGACGATGACATCCGGCTGGCCGTCCCCCGAAAAATCGCCGGCAACGACCTGCGTTCCGATCCCTGAGTCGTCGTCGATCAGGTGCGGGACCCAGTCGACTTCGCCGTCCTTGCCGCGCGACAGCTCGAACCAGTAGAGGACGGCGGCGGCGTTCGGCTCGGCGTCCCCCTTGGGACCGTGGGCCCACCATCGCTTGCCGGAGACGATGTCCATGAGCCCGTCGCCGTTCATGTCGACGAGGTCGACCGCATGCGGCTGGGAGAAGACGACGCCGTACGGATTTTCATTCGCCTTCGTGCCGACGATGACGTGCTGCTGGAAGGTCGGCTCGGCCTCGTCGCCCCCCTGCTCCCACCACACGAGACCGTAGCCGTGGGCCTGGAGGGCGGTGATGACGTCGTTGCGGCCATCGCCGTTGACGTCGTACGCGAACATGTGCGAGCCCCCCTGGCTGAAATTGAAGGGGTGCTTCTTCCAGAGCGGGTCGTTCGCCAGCGAGGCGGGCTGTTCCCACCAGCCGTTCTTTTCGAGGATGTCGAGCCGGCCGTCGCCGTTGACGTCTCCCACGCCGATACCGTGCGTGAACATCCCGCCGGCCGACTTGTCGGAGATGACGTGGAAGGGCCACGGCTTCGTCGGCTCCTTGGGATCGTATGCCGCGTAGCCGAAGAACCCGCCGGTCGAGCAGATCACCTCCGGCTGCCCGTCGCCGGTGATGTCGAGGAATGTCGGCGACTCGTTGTCGACGACCGGGACGACGACATGCCGCGTCCAGTGACCTTCCTTCCCCTGGGGGTTCTCGAACCAGCTCGCGTCCTTGCCGGGGAAGCCGTAGATCAGGATGTCGGTCCAGCCGTCCCCGTTGAAGTCGCGGGTGAAGGCGAAGAAGTTGTCCGAGTAGCCGTGCGGGTCGAACGGCTTGGGGGTGTAGTACTCGCGCTGCGTCTCGAACGTCGGCCCCTCAAACCAGTAGGGACCGGCGACGAGATCCATCTTGCCGTCTTTGTTGAAGTCTCCGAAGGACGCCCCCTCGCAGAGGAACTTGTCGGAGAGCTGCTGCTTCCGAAACGTCCGCAGGAGGAATTTGTCCTCCGCGTGGGACGTCTCGGAAAGTGCCAAACACAGAAGGGCGGGCAGGATGACCGCGATGCGAGCGACCGGCATCGAACAGACTCCGCGATGGGATGGGAGCGGGGAGAATGGATCAGCGACAGTTTATCCCGCTTGGCGATTCCCGCCACGGTGCGGGCTGTCTGCAGTCAGCGATGGGGGCGTTCGCTCGGCAGTGGTCGGGTGGTGCAGCAAGCAAGCGCGGACGATCCATTGCACGAGTAAACCGGGGTCCAGGGGGTAACCCCTGGTGGGGAGTGCAGAGGGGCAACGCCCCTTTGCCCGCCGGAGGCCTGGCCGTCGAGAGATGTCTGAAGGAGCACGTGTCCAAGCGCGGGCAACGTGTCGGATGCCCCCTCACCAACCCGCGTGGATTGCAAAGCGAGCGGTGTAGGTTGAGAGAGTCCTTAACGCTGTACACGTTGGGTCGAGCTTCCCGGCAGGACTCAGTCCATGAAGATCCGCTGCCAGCCCGGGAAGATGCAGTCGAACAGCGCCCGCCCTTCCGGCGTGGCGTCGAACTGGATCTTGTCGCCGTCTTCCGCCACCCGGTTCACCAGGACGACCGTCTCGCCGTCTTCGGTATAGAGCCAGTCAGGCTTCGTGAACCACGTCACGATGTCGACGAGGTCCTGACGCTTCGTCGGAATGAAGACCTGGCCGTCCAGGAAGATCTGATAGCCGTACTCTTCGAGCTTGGCCCACGGCAGCGCCGTTTCGGCTCCCTTCCAGTAGGGCCGCAGCACCGACTCCGCATCCGGACTCACGTTCGGATTGTGGAGCATGTCGATCGCGTTCCACGGACAGATCGTCAGCGTGTAGATGTCCGTGCTGTCATTCGGCGACCGGTAGCACATCTGGCAACCGATACAGCGGGACGTATCGATCTGGTGATAGCTCTGGCCAGGTTCACCCCGGACTTCGTAAATGCAGTCAACAGGACAAACCGTCGCGCACGACTGGCAGCTCGTGCAGTTGTCCTTGTTGATGACGTTGATGTACCGGGTTTCTTTCTTCCGGTCGTCTTTTCGCGTCTGGAAATACTCGGTGACCGAGATCGTCATGGGATTCCAGTGAGCGGGGCCGCGGCGAGTGAGGGGCCGATTTGAGGAACCGGGCCGCGGGAGGATTCCCCTTCCGCGCACGAACATCCATCAAAACTCACATGCGAAGATATCGGCCGGACGAGACCGCCACCAGACCTGCGGCGGCATTCCCGACCGTGAGAGCGAGCCGGAGGTCAGCCGCCGCCCGCCTGCTGGGCGGCCATCGGTCCGGCCGCCGGTGTCGCGGGAACGTTCGCGGCCGGCGGGCCCGTTTCGTAGGCGCCGCGGGTCTTGGGATCGGGGATCGCGGGGCTCTTGGCGGTCACCTTGCGATTGGCCGGCGCGTTCTTCTCCAGCCATTCCAGAGCCGTATTGAGGTCCACCACTGGGACAACCGCGGGATTGGCGGGGTTCAGCAGCGTCGTCAGGATCGGCTTGCAGGCGGTGTAGGCCGCGTCGACGAGCGGCTTCTGGGCGGCAAGCCCCGGACGCTGCGAGACCTGCAGGAAGCCCCACAGCTTCGGGGCCAGGGCCGTCTGCGGGTTCTCCGGCTTGAAGGAGAAGTACAGGTAGGCCGCCGACCACTTGAAGGCCCCGGATCGTTTCGCCGGCAGCGTGGTGTTGTACTCATGCCCCAGATGGAAGGCGACGATTGCGGTCTCGTGGACGATCAGCGGGACGTTGAACGACCCGTTGAGCGAGAGCTGGGAGGTGGCTCGCACGGCCGCGGCCCGGACCTTGGTGTTCTCCTTGCGGTCAACCATGCGGTCCATCAGGGCGTCGATCGGATCGGACCCGCCCGCCAGGGTCATCGGAAGGTCACAGCTTCCAAGGGCTTCGACGAGGGCTTCGCGATACCAGCAGGGACCGACCGTCATTCCCTCGGCGGCCTTCGACTTCAGCCCGCGGACCAGCGCTCCGACGATGGCGTCCCGCTTGGTGATCGCCAGATCGCCCCCGGGAACCCCGTTGACGGCATTGAGTCCGATCGTGCCGAGCGCCTTGGCGGCTCGGATCTTGGTCTCCACCGGGAGGACAGCCGAGTCGAGGACCGCGATCAGCGGATCGGCCGTGGCCACGAGCGGAACGGCCGGAGTCCCCTTGGTGAGGTTCGGCTTCGCGGCGACGAGCCGGCTGAGAACGCCCACCAGATTGACGGTCACGACCGGCGGGTGCGGCGGGTTCCGTTCAAGGAGCTCCTTGCAGCGGTCGATCGTCGCCTGATGCAGAATTGCTTCGGCGGCTTTGCTCGTTCCGGGGCCGTAGATGTAGTTGTTGAAGTACTGATCGGTCTTGGTGACGAGGGCGGCCTGATTCTCCGGGATCGTCATCCGGTCGACGTAGAACTTGGCGCCGTTGATGAGCAGGTCTTTGCTGGCCCCGGCGGGATTGGATTCCTTCGCCGCCTTCGTCATCGGGAAGTTGTTCTTCTTCCCCCAGTCCTCATTGGCGATCTCGGGCGGGGCGGCGGCCGACTCGGCGATCGCCCGGGCCGGAGCGGCGGCGATCAGAACGGCCAGCAGCGCCCAGAGAATGCGTACGGAGCGGGGCGAAGGACGGCACTGACCGAGCGAAAGATCGGAACAATCTGGCACGGGGAGGTCCTTCAACAGGGATGTCCCGCTTTCCCCTCGTCGTGCGGGGAAGGGCAAAACATCGACCGTCTGAACACCGTTCCGGGCAGCGGCGGCTGCGACGACCCACCCGGCAAGGTTCGAAACGCGAATGGATAACGACTTGAGGGACATCAGGGCCGCGGACGGATCAAACCGATCATCCGAAGCCCCGCTGAGGAAGGGCATTACGAGCCGGTCCGCAAGGGGGACGCCGGGAGGCCCGGCAGCCCGCTGCCCCAAGTCGCTGTCTCCGCAGAAATCCACGGAAAGCACGCCCTGGGCCATGCGGAACGACAGTTTCCCTACGTTATCACCCATTTTCTGCGGCTGTCAACTTGGCTGAAGACTTGGCGGGAACGTTCCTTACATTCTTCCGCCGGGGGCGTTTTCCACGGCGTCTTCGCTCTCTTCGGGCATCCGCTCCCGCCGGCGGAGTCCCCTACGACTGCCAGAGGCGGGGAGATTGGCATGATCGGCTCATCCGGCCGACCATCGACGGTACGGGGCGCCTGTTCAGTGGTGCCTTTGCCGGCACGTCGTTGCTCGCTCTGCCCCGACGTGCGACGGTGGTCTGGGGTCAAGGGGGCCACGGTCCCTTGCCGCCGGAGGTGCTTCCATGAGGAACCGTGGCAGACAACGGGCGTCCGCTTTGAGGGACCGGCGGTGAGGACTCAACGCTCGCTCTGAATCCCCGCGTGTTGGTGAGGGGGTATCCCGCACGTTGACCGCGCTTGCACACGTGCTCCTTCAGACATCTCTCGACGGCCAGGCCTCCGGCGGGCATGGGGGCCAAAAAAACAACACAGGCCCCCTTGCATCCCCCACCAGGGGCGAGCCCCTGGACCCTGATTCTTCGGACAACCATCCAGCGAACGTCTTCTGGTCAATTGTGGGGAGCTGTATCACTCGCTGCGGATGGCTCGGAGGAACTGATCCGCCGGCTCGCGGGATGGGACGCCAGCGGGAGCCGGACCTCGAACATCGTTCCCGACGCCCCGCTTTCCACTCGAATCGTCCCACCATGCCCTTCGACAACCGCCTTGCAGATCGCCAACCCCAGACCTGTTCCGGGGGTGTCGCGGGACCGCGATCGATCCCCCCGGAAGAAGCGGTCGAAGACACGGGGCAAGTCCTCCGCCGCAATCCCGATCCCGGAATCGCGGATCGCCAAGACCGCCTCCTGAGCCCCGGCGTCCTCCTGAAGCGTGACCCGGACGGTCCCACCCGTCTCGGTGAACTTGATGGCATTGTCCAGCAGGTTGTTCACCACCTCCCTGAGGTGGAACTTGTTCCCCGCCACCTCCGCGGAGTGGAGATCGTCAGCCGTGAAGGTGATCTCCTTCAGCTCGGCGACCCCCCGGAACATGCTTGCCGACCGCGAGACCACCTCCCGCAGGTCGAGCACGCTACTGTGCGTCTCCAGGTGCTCCCGCTCCGACTCGGAGATCAAGAGGAGCTGGTTGACCAGGATCTCGAGGGCCGCCCCCTGTTCGATGATCGATTCCAGCAACTCCTCGTACTCTGCCACGGGACGGGGCTGCTGGAGCGTCACCTCGACCGAGCTGCGGATCGCCGCGAGAGGGCTGCGGAGCTCGTGGGCCGCGTTCGCCAGCGATTCCCGGTGCTCCTGCAGGTAGGCAAAGATCCGGTCGAGGAGCTGGTTGACCGTCATCGCGAGCTGGTCGAGCTCGTCCCCCGTCCCCCGGATCGGCAGGCGTTCGTCGAGCTTCTCCGGATGCAGTCCCGCGGCGGTGGCGGTCATCTGCGACACGGGATCGATCGCCTTCCCCGCCAGCCAGTAGCCGACGAGCGGCGCCGCGATCAGTGACGTCAGCGCCGTGAGGATCACGATCCGGTCCAGGGTCCGCATCTGGTCGTCGATCATCGACGCCTGCGCCCCGACGGTGACGACGGCCCGGGCGGGTTGCGTGTTCTTCGGAAGCGACTGCTTCACGATCCGGTAGCCGCCGATCGTCAGCGGTGTCTTGTTCGGCAGCTCCATCGGCGAGGGGCGGTTGAGCGGGGCCGTCCGGTTGATCGCCAGGACTTCGCCATCGGCCGAGAGGATTTCAACGTACTCCTGGAGATGTCCGTGACCATAGGTCTCGCGGTCGACAATCCGCGTGAGGACGACCTCATCGAGGGTCGCCGGGAAGTTGTTTCCCGGGGCGATCTCCCCGGCCGCTTCCTCCAGCTCATCGAGGAGGATGCCGTCCAGCTCCGCCCGCAGCGTGAATTCGACCTGCACCCGGACCGCCAGCAGCAGCGTCAGTGAGGTAAACAACACCACGCCGGCGTTCCACAGGATGACCCGCACCCGCAACGGGCGCGTCGTCCTGCGCCACCACGACTGCTTCGTGACGGCCTCCAGGGATCGAACGGCGGCTCGTGGGCGGTGCGAGATCATGCTCCCTCACGGGCGATCTTCCGCAGGACGGCGGCCCCCTTCCGGAGCGTGTCGTCCGGCGCGGCGTACGAAAGCCGGAAGTGGGTGTCCTGAGAGCTGAAGACGTTCCCCGGAATGATGAGCAGCTCGTTCTCGATCGCCTTCCTGACGAATTCGGTGCCCGTTCCCCAGGGGTTCTTCAGGAACATATAGAACGCGCCGTCGGCCCCGATGATCTCGAAGTCCTCCTGGAGCTCCGCCTTCATCAGGTCCCGCTTGCGGCGGTAGTCCGCGACGTATTCCGAGACGTCAAAGTCCCAGGCTTCCGCCGCCGCCCACTGCAGGGGATGCGGCGAGCAGACGAAGGTGAACTGCTGGAGCTTGATCATCTGCTGGAGGACGTGCTCCGGTCCGTGGCACCAGCCGACCCGCCAGCCGGTCATGGAGTGCGACTTGCTGAAGCCGTCGATGACGAGGGTCTGGTCGTTGTATTTCGCCGGGCTGACGAAGGGCTGGTCGTAGCAGAAGGCGCGGTAGATCTCGTCGCTGATGAGGCAGATGTCTTTTTCGCGGCAGAGTTCGGCGAGGCCGCGGACTTCCTCTTCCGTCGCGACGCGGCCGGTGGGATTGGCGGGGCTGTTGAAGAGGAGGACTTTGGTGCGGTCGGTGATCGCGGCCTGGACTTTGTCCAGGTCGATGCGGAAGTCCGGGTAGGTGCTGAGCTGGACGCACTTGCCGCCGGCGAGGGTCGTCAGGTGCTTGTACATGACGAACCAGGGGTCGAAGGCGATCACCTCATCGCCGGGATTGACCAGCGTCGAGAGGGCGAGCATCAGGCCTCCGCTGGTACCGCTGGTGATGAAGACCTTGCGGTCCGCGTGGCCGTACTCCGCCTGGACGGAGGCCTGGATCTTCTCGAGGAGGGGCTTGATCCCCTGGGTCTGGCTGTAGGCGTTGCGGCCGTTGTCGATGGCTTGGCGGGCGGCAGCCTTGATCGGTTCCGGGGTGTCGAAGTGTGGCTGCCCGATGCTGAGGTTGATCGGGTTCTTCATCGTGGCCGCGAGATCGAACACCTTGCGGATGCCCGAGGCGTCGATCTTATGCATCCGGTCCGCAATCCACCGCTCGCTCATGTCGCATCTCTCTCTTGTGTTGGCGAGCTAGAAGGTAACGGCCAACCCGTCCCGAGCGAAGCCAGCGTCCCGCTGGACCGGGCGGCCGTGGAACGATGGGATTGAGGGAGCAGAACTGCGCCGGCAGGTGCGGTGCTCGAACAGGTGCCGGAGCTCGCGCCCGGCGAACGAAAGCTCTTGGCTCAAGCTCTTGTCGCTCGCCGCCTGGGGGGGGAGGGCCCGTGTCGTGATTTCTGGGCCCCGCCGCCGACAGCCCCTTTGTCGAGCTGCTTCAAATGGGTCCGCGCCGCTTAGGGCAGACCGGTTCGCTGCTCCTGTGCAGCCGAGAACCTCCGATGGCGGCAACTCCGGGTGCCCTTTCCAGCGGAACGCTCCAGGGCGCGCCGCTGGCTCCTTGATTAGAAGGACCGGTGAGGAGGCTGGAACTCCGCTCGCGAACGTGAACGTTTGGCGCCTGCACGCGTTTTGTCCGCGCGCAATTCTCAAGTGATCGATGACCTAAGATGCCGGTGCGCGAGGGCTTGCGTCAGCCGGCTGCCGCTGTGGGGGAGTG
>Ga0247822_10002246_pt1 | contig 12240 bp, 10 predicted proteins | sample 13C_Cellulose_Da_FD_192423 | JGI IMG/M metagenome (GOLD analysis project Ga0247822, IMG submission 192423) | Soil microbial communities from agricultural site in Penn Yan, New York, United States - 13C_Cellulose_Day30 | ecosystem: Environmental > Terrestrial > Soil > Agricultural land | place...
TCATATAGTTATACCACAAACAGACGCAGGCCCGGAGACGACTTCACGCCTCGCGATTCTTGGTACGGCCCTCTGATTTCGCCCAGCCAACGGTCGCCTCATCGCGGCGTTCCGTACGCCGTCTAATTCTTCCGTAGGTATCGGCGTGGAGGGGCGTGCCGCATCACTTTTCGTCAGGCGCGGCGCATTGCGCGAAACAAGGGTAACCTGACACGCTCAAATATTGGCTCGGCCTAACTAGAGGCTGACATGAAGCTGGCTTATGCGATGGTTGCCTCGGGGCCGCTCGCCGGCTCGTCTCGGCACCCTAACTTATGTTGTTGCCGGGCTTTCTGACGAGCCTATGGTCGAGGTCTAACTGGTCCACGCTACCAGTCGTTCAGGTCACCCCGCATATCGGATGCTCGGTTCGGATAGTCTGCTGTCCCCCAAAGCAGCTGCGTCATTTGGAGACCGATATGCCCGTCCTCGCGCACATCGACACCGTTCTGATCGTAGAAGATGACTATTTCCTCGCGTCTGACCTCGGCGAGACCCTGAAAGAACTTGGATGCACGACGGTTCGCATCGCCAGGACTGTGCCTGAAACGCTCGCTGCCATTGAACAAGGGGTTCAATTTGTAACCCTCGATATCAAGGTCGGGCAGGTTTCATGCCTTGAGGTCGCCGAGTGCCTCGCGGCGCGCCACATTCCTTTCGTCTATGTCACTGGCTATCCCGAGGCGGATCACGCTTCGCTGCCGCGGGCCCCTTGGGTCGGCAAGCCCGTGGACCTCGGCAGACTTGTCGAGGCCATCAATTCCCAATTCCAGAGCGCGTGAGGCAGAGATGAAAAACTTCAAAGTCGTGAGCCTTACCCCCGAACTGACGCCCGGAGCTGAACACGTTGTCACCGCGCCGACCCCGGAGGCTGCCGCATTCAAGGCGTTAGGTGTCGATGTCGTCCGCGGAACTTCGAAATCAGCCCGCCCAATCGCGCGTGTTTATTGGCAGGACACGCCTGAGCAAACCAATATGGTTCGCCTCTACACCCGGATTGGTATCGCATAGCAAGAAGATCGCTCTGGCTTTTCCGACCGCAGCCCCCCTGCTGTGACATCACATTGCCGGGCCAAATGACAGCAATTCTCCACGGAACATCATCACTTGGGAACCGTTGGCCCGGCCTCACCAACGTAAGGAGTGCCGTGCATGTTTATGCGTGTCGATCGGTTGATTACCGAATTACCTCCCCCGTCCAAGCAAGACCCCAACGCCGCCGCGGCGTTGCAAGAATTGCTCGGCGGCAAATATGGCGAGATGTCCACTCTCGGGAACTATATGTTTCAGAGCTTCAACTTTCGCTCCAAGGACAAGCTACGGCCATTTTACGCCCTCGTTGCGTCAATCACAGCCGAGGAACTTGCCCACGTCGAGCTCGTGAGCAATGGCGTTGCCATGCTCAACAATGGTCCGGAAAAGCCCAAGGGCGATATGGGGACCGGTGGCGACATTTCGAAAAGCCCGTTTGAAGCGATGGAAGATATCCGCCTCGCCTCTGCATTCTTTGCCAATGGCGGGGGCGCTACGCCGGTCAATGCCAATGGTGTGTCATGGAACAATGATTTCATCACCACAACCGGCAATGTCATCTTCGACCTGTTGCACAATTTCCATCTCGAGTGCGGCGCGCGGCTCCACAAGTTGCGGGTCTATGAGTCACTGAGCGCTGACAACAAGACAGGCCGCGAAGTTTGCGGGTATCTGCTCGTGCGCGGATCGGTGCATGCCCATTCCTATGCTTTAGCGCTGGAAAAACTGACGGGCGTTGACATCAAGAAGATGTTGCCAACACCCAACATCCCGCTCGACAAGATTCCTGAGAGCCAGAAGTATCTCGATGAGGGCTCCCATCGGCGCCTTTATACGTGGAGCCCGGACGACTACAAAGAAATCTCCGGCATCTGGTCTAATGACGACGTGGCGCTGCCCGATGATCCACCGGGGCCACTGGAGGTCATCGAAGGCATTCCTGACGGCGGCAAGATGCAGCAGCTGCAAGGTGTGCCGGCGGCTTTTACACCCGACTATGCGCCTGAAGAGTTCTACGAAATTGCGAGCAAGCTTTATAAGGCCTCGCGTTAAACTCGAGGGAGCGGGCTTTGGGTCCGCTCCCACTTTCGGCGGTCAGTGCTCTGGCAACATGTGACGGAACCTAACGCCAGCAGGACTGTTCATGCGGGCCACCTCACGGGTGGAGGGCCGTAAAAGCCAAATTTCTTGATAGTTTTGACTCACGCCATCCGGCGGGAGCGCGGCGGAGCTTTTATGTCCAGCGAGGGTCTACGCACGTCCATTGTTGTGATCAGCGACCGGGTTGAGCGCGACCACGCGGCGAATGGGCTAACGTATGACACCGCGCCACTAGAGCCCGGTTCGGGCGATAGCGCGCCCGACGTTGTCGGGGGGTATCTCGAGAGACTACCGCTTGCGGCAGTGCAGCACGGGCTCGTCGATTTTGCCGAGATCTGGCATCACAGCACCGGCGATGGGTCGGTCCGGCACGATAGCCCGCACCTCGCCCGGCGGGTCTTTCCGCTGGGGAACGACAGCGCACCGTTTCACTCCGACGCGATGCTCGATTTTATCCATCGCCATGGTGCGCCGCGCATTCTCTGCGTCTGGGGGCTCGGCGTCAGCGAGGCCATCCTTGAAGCCTGCAGCGACAGCGTTATCATCTACAATTCGATCGACGCGCCGGCGCTGCGGGTGCCGCCTGAGGTCAGCCAGCATTTCGATCTGGTGCTGACTGGGGCCGAGTGGCAATCCGAAGTCGTGCGCGATCGACATCCGCAGATAGTGACCACCATCATGCCGGTCGGCCCGGAATTTGCCGCGCCCGATACGTTTTTTCCCACCGGCGAGGCCAAGCGCTACGACATCATCTATGTCGCGGCCGCACAGGCTTATAAGCGCCACGATATCCTCTTTGCAGCCATGGCGCGGACGCCGCGCCGGCTCAAGGCGCTCTGCGTCATGGGCTATGGCGAGGACGTCGGTGCGCTTCGTCAGCAAGTCGTGGGTCTTGGGATCGACGTCGATTTCATCGAGCCGCCTGGCGTGTCCCATGCCGAGGTCAACCGGCTGATGAACCAGGCGCGGGTCGGCGTTGTCTGTGGTGTCGATGATGGCGCACCGGCCATTCTCACCGAATACATGCTGGCTGGCCTGCCCGTCGTAGCCAATGCCGACCTAGCCTGCGGGCTCCAATATATTCTCCCCGAAACGGGCATCGCCGCACCGGCGGATGCGTTCGAGCACGCCATCATCGCGGCGATTGATCACCCTGAGCAGTTCGCGCCGCGGGAGACCGTTATAACGCGCTGGGCATGGCCGCACACGATCGCCCGGTTTGAGCGCCTGCTCGCCGAAATGCCCCCCAAAAATCGCACTGACAAAGAACACCGACAAGGAGCCTCGCTTGAACCAGCAGCTTCCGCCTGACCAATTCGACGCCCTGCCTAAGGGGCTTGCCGCGCCGCTGATCTGCTTTTCGCACCTGCGGTGGGATTTCGTGCTGCAGCGGCCGCAGCATTTGATGCAGCGGTTTGCCCGGGAGCGGCAGGTCTATTTCTTCGAGGAATATATCCCGACAGATCACCACCTGCCCTATCTCGAATACCACCCCTTTGCCGGCACGGAGGTGATCGCCGTTCGCCCGCGCATTCCGCACTGGTGGGATGAAGCGCAGCGCGAGACGGCGATCGGCGAGTTACTCTCGACCCTCCTGCGGCTGCATGGCGTTTCCAAGCCTGTGCTGTGGTTTTATAGCCCGATGATGTTTGGCTTTGCGAGGCATGTCGACGCTTCGGCTGTGGTCTATGACTGCATGGACGAACTAGCCAATTTCCGCTTTGCCCCGCCGCGTCTGAAGGCGCTGGAGGCCGAGCTGATCGAGCGGGCTGATGTGGTGTTTACGGGTGGCGAAAGCCTTTATGCGGCAAAGCGCGAGCGGCACGACAATATTCATGCCTTTCCATCGAGCGTCGATGTCACTCATTTTGTCCAAGCCCGCAATGGCCTGGCGCCGGCTGGCGACCTCGGCGCATTGCCCGGCCCGCGCCTTGGGTTTTATGGGGTGATCGACGAGCGTATTGAGCTGTCCCTTCTGGAGCAGGTGGCGCGAGCGCGGCCGAATTGGTCGCTGGTTATGGTCGGGCCCCTGGCAAAGATCGATCAGAGCGATCTTCCGCGTGCGCCGAACCTCCATTTTATGGGGCAGCGGAGCTACGCTGATCTCCCGGCCTATCTGGCTGGCTGGGATGTCGCGCTGATGCCGTTTGCCATTAACGAAGCCACGCGTTTTATCAGCCCGACAAAGACGCCGGAATACCTGGCGGCTGGCATTCCTGTCGTTTCTACGCCGATCACCGACGTGGTCGCAGCCTATGGCACGCTGGATGCAGTTAAGATTGCAGCGACGCCAGAGGAGTTCATCGCGGCTTGCGAAGCGGCGCTGGCGCTGAAGCCGGCCGATTGGCGGCCAGCGGTCGACGAAAAGCTTGCGTCCATGTCCTGGGACCGGACTTTCGATCAGATGTCGCAGCTCGTTGACGAGGCGATGCGCAAAGATCGGCCGGTTATCCGTTTGCCGGTGATGCGCAGTTCGAGGCGCCGGTCGGCTTATGACGTGGTGATTGTCGGCGCGGGGTTTGCGGGTTCGGTGTTGGCCGAGCGACTGGCTGCTGATGGTGGGCAGCGCGTGTTGCTGTGCGATCGTCGCAACCACATCGCCGGCAATGCCTATGACAAGCACGACGATGCGGGCATCCTCGTCCATCAATATGGTCCGCATATCTTTCACACCAATAGCGAGGCCATCGTCAGCTATCTGTCGCGGTTTACTGCATGGCGGCCCTACGAACATCGCGTGCTCGCAACTGTCGGGGACAAGCGTGTGCCGATGCCGATCAATCGCACGACGCTCAATGCGCTTTATGATCTCGATCTCAAATGCGAGGCAGAGGCCGAGGCATTTTTGCGAAGCCGCGCAGAGCCAATAGCCGAGCTCTTTACCTCGAAAGACGTGGTGATCAATCAGGTAGGTAGCGAACTCTATCGCACGTTTTTCGAAGGCTATACGCGCAAACAATGGGGGCTCGACCCGAGCCAGCTGGACAAAGCTGTCACCTCGCGGATTCCGACCCGCTACACTGAAGACGACCGCTATTTCCTCGACACGTTCCAGGCCATGCCACTCCATGGCTACACCGCCATGTTCGAAAACATGCTCGATCATGACAATATCGATCTCGCGCTCGGGGTCGACTTTGAAGACATAAGGGCGGATGGCCTCGCGCCACGCACAATCTACACCGGGCCAATCGACGAGTACTTTGGCCACCGCTTCGGCGCCCTGCCCTATCGCAGCCTCGCGTTCCGCCACGAAACGCTCGATCAGCGGCGTTTTCAGCCGGTGGCCGTCGTCAACTACCCCGACGAGACCGTGCCCTATACGCGCATCACCGAATACAAGCACCTGACCGGACAGGTGCACCGCCAGACCTCGATCAGCTACGAGTTTCCGCAGGCCGACGGAGACCCCTACTATCCGATACCGCGGCCCGAAAACGAGGCGCTCTACAAGCGATATGCCGAACTTGCCGACGCGCATCCCGAGGTTAGTTTCGTCGGGCGGCTGGCGACCTATCGCTACTACAATATGGATCAGGTGGTTGGCCAGGCCCTGGCACACTATCGCCGCATGACCGTCCCTTCCGATGTGGCGGTGGATTCATGAGGCCGGTCTTGGTGCTGGCAACCGACAGCCGAGATCCCTCTGGGCTTGGCGAACATATGCTGACTTTGGGCAGTGCTCTTTCGGACCAATTCGATGTGGTGATCGCTGCCGATGCGGAGGCTGGCGTCGCGCTGCTGAACCATGCGGCGGGCCTCGGCATGCGGATCAAGGCATTTTCGCTCGATGCTCTGAAACCGTTCAAAGCGTGGCTGGCCGAGAATGCGGCCCTCCTCCATGTCCATGCAGGCATTGGCTGGGAGGGGCATGAACTGGTGCGGATCGGCAAAGCGGCGGGTCTGCCGGTCGTGCGGACTGAGCATTTGCCTTATCTACTGACCAGTCCGGTGCAGCAGGCGGAATATGGCGCCATGCTGCTGTCGGTCGATCGCGTTGTCACCGTATCGCGCGCCGCTTATGACAGCTTCTCGGCGCGTCACGGATCATCGCGTTTCGCCCTTGTGCCGAATGGCATCAGTCCGCGCGCGTCCGACGCCGATCCGCAAGAGACGCGCGCCGCCCTGGGGCTTCTGGCCCATGAACAGCTGTTGCTGACCGTTGCGCGCTTCACCCCGCAAAAGGGGTATCCGACATTGCTCGAAGCTGTGCCCGCAGTGCTGGAAAAGCAGCCAGCCGCGCGCTTCGTTTGGGTAGGTGATGGTCCGGATTTCGATGCCATGGCCGATGCTGTGCGCGAAGCAGGTCTCGGGCATGCCGTGACGCTGCTCGGCCGGCGTAGTGATGTCCCCGACCTCTTGGCTGCGGCTGACGCGCTGGTTTTGCCATCCCATTTCGAAGGCCTGCCGCTGGTGCTGCTCGAGGCCATGGCCGCCGGCCTGCCGATCGTGACCACCGAGATCGGCGGCAGCGTCGAGGCGGTTGGCGACGCGCATCCCTATCTGGCTGCCCCAAATGATAGCGGCACCCTTGCCGCGGCCATCAACAAGGCTTTGGCCGACCCGGACGCCGCCCACGCATCTGGCGAAGCGGGCCGCGCACGGTTCGACACGCATTTTCGCGCCAATCGCATGGCCGCGCAAACGGCCCAGATTTACGCCGCCGTCATGGCCACTTCATCATTTTACTCGCAGGCTCGCTCCGCATGAACAAGACTCGCATAGGTTTTATCGGCGTCGGCGGCATCGCCCAGCGCCATCTCGGCGTGCTCGAACAGTTTGACGATGTCGAACTGGCCGCCTTCGCCGATCTCGATTTCAACCGCGCCGTAGCATCCGCCGCGCGCTTTGGTGCACGCGCTTTTGCGAGCCACGATGAACTGCTGGCGGACGATAGCCTCGACGCTGTCTATATCTGCATTCCCCCCTTCGCCCATGGCGCTGCCGAGCGCGCCGTGATCGCCAAGGGCCTGCCGTTCTTTGTCGAAAAGCCCATTTCGCTCGATCTGGCGCTGGCTGAAACTCTCGCCGCCGAGGTTGAGGCTGCGGGGCTGACGACCGCCGTCGGCTATCACTGGCGCTATCTCGACACCGTCGAGGAGGCGCGGCGGCTGTTGGCGGAGCACCCCGCGCAACTGGTTTCGGGTTATTGGCTAGACCAGACGCCGCCGCCGCAATGGTGGTGGCACGCCGACCAGTCGGGCGGCCAGATGGTCGAACAGACCACCCATATCATCGATCTGGCGCGCTATCTGGTGGGAGATGTGACCCAGGTTTTTGGCCTGGCCGGTCACACCGATCGGGAAAGATTTCCAGGTCTGGACGTCCCGACCGTCAGCACGGCAAGCCTTCGCTTTGCGTCCGGCGCGATCGGCAATATCGGCTCGACCTGCCTTCTCAACTGGGGCCATCGCGTTGGCCTTCATCTCTTTGCCGATGGAATGGCGCTGGAACTGACTGACCATGATCTGATGGTCGATGTCGGCGCCGGTCGGCCTGTCCGGCATGCCGAAGGCGATCCGGTATGGCGCGAAGACCGCGATTTCATTGACGCTGTGCGCGGCGCGCCGAGCCGGATCCGCTGCTCCTATGCCGAAGCACTCAAAACCCATCGCATAGCGCTTGCCATCAATCAGTCTGCCCAAAGAGGCCAGGCCATCGATCTGGCGGCACGCTGATGCCACACCGCCATATCCGCTCGCTCGGCATCGAGCACGAAGGCCGCGCTTATCACTTTGGCTATGACGAGGGTCCGCCCGGCGAAGGCCAGGTGCAATTGCAAACGCTCTATTCCGGCTTTTCGGCCGGGACCGAACTGACCTTCATGAAGCACACCAATCCCTATTTCTTTTCCCGATGGAATGGCGAACGCGGTGTGTTCGAGGCCGGCGAACCGAGCCTTCACTACCCCGTGCCTTTCCTTGGCTATATGGAATCGGCGCGGGTGCTGGAAAGCCGAAGTCCTGCCTTTAGCAACGGCCAGGTTGTCGGCGCGGCCTATGCCCACAAAAGCGGCCACACTGCCGACCCGTCGCGCGATGTGCTGCTACCCTTGCCGACTGACTTCGATCCTATTCTGGGGGTCTTTGTCGGCCAGATGGGGCCGATTGCTGCCAATGGCATTCTTCATGCCGATGCCGAAATCTTCGGGAGCCAGGTTACGCAACTCGGCCAGGGCGTGGCCGGCAGGAATGTCATCGTCATCGGCGCCGGCTCGGTTGGGTTGATGACCGCGCTTTTTGCCCAACGTGTCGGCGCGGCGGGTGTGATCGTTGCCGATCCATCGCCCTATCGGCGCGGCAAGGTGGAAGCCTTCGGGATCACCGCAATGGACGAAGAGCAGGCATGGCAGCACGCCAAGACGCAATGGCATAGCGGAGGGGATCGCGGCGCCGATTTCGTGTTCCAGACCCGAGCCCATGCTGGGAGCCTTCACACGGCATTCCGGGCCCTAAAACCCCAGGGTATTGTGATCGACCTGGCCTTTTATCAGGGCGGCGCCGAGGCATTGCGGCTGGGCGAGGAATTTCATCACAATGGCCTGGCGCTCAAATGCGCCCAGATCAACCGGGTCCCGCGTGGACTTGGTCATCAATGGGATCGGCGCCGGTTGGCGGGCGAGACTGTGGCGCTGCTCCAGACGGTTGGCGATATCGTCAAACGCGAAGCCATCACCCACGTCGTGCCCTTTGACGATGGCCCGGCTTTCCTCGCCGACCTCGTCGAAAAGCGGCCCGAATTTTTGCAAATTGTCTTCAAGGTGGCCGATTGAATTCCGAACCGACCCGCATCCTCTTCGTCTTTGCCTGGCTCGTCGTGGGTGGCGAGGAAACCGAAGTCCGGCTGTTAGCGCAGACATTGGACCCTCAGCGCTACCGCATCGATGTCGTCGCGTGCTTCCACAAGCCGGGCATGCCGGACCAGACCCACGAGCAATTGCGGGCGCTCGGCGTTGATGTCGACACGGTGCCCTATGCCCTGTCGTTTGAAGAGACAATCGCCTATCTCGCGCGGAAGGTCGCGACCTATGACGTTGTGGTTTCCTGTCAGAACGTCGCTGATATTTATCCTGCGCTCGAACGCGCGCATCAGCGGCCGCCGCTGATCGAACATGGTGGCCTTGTTTCAGAAGCGCTGGCCGGCCCCAAGCATTTCACCAGCCGCTATGTCGGGGTCTGCCGTTCGATCCGCGATGCTGCTGCGGGAAAAATGCTGGGCCGCGAGGGCCGTGCCGTGGAAATTCCGTCCATGGTTGACCTGTCCGAATTCGACATCGGCGATCGGGAGCGTATTCGGGCCGAACTCGGTATTATGGAGACTACGCCGGTTATTGGCTGGGTTGGGCGGCTCGACGAAAAGAAGCGCGTCGAGGATTTTATTGCGGCGGCTGCCGTGGTGCATCGGCAGCGACCCGATGTGGCGTTTCTGGTTGTCGGCGGGCCCGATGCGTTCATGCCGGAATACGCCGAAAAGCTCGCGCTGCTGGCGCTGAAACATAGCCTCCACCATGCCTTGCGTTTTCTTGGAGACCGCCGCGATGTGCCCGCCATTTTGGCGGCGATGGACATTTTCACCTGGCTCTCCGAAGGCGAAGGCATGCCCCATGTCATAGCCGAGGCCGGTGCTGCGGGACTTCCCGTGATCGCCACGCCGGACAATGGCGCGCTGCAGCAGATCGAGGACGGTGTTTCCGGGCTGTTCGTGCCGCACCGCGCGCCGGATGTGGTTGCGGGAGCGATGTTGCGCCTGCTAGAGGCGCCGGCTTTGCGCCGGCAGCTCGGCGGCGCACTGCGCGCAAAAGTCGAGAGCACCTACAGCGCCGCAGTCGTCGTGCGTCAATGGCAGGCTTTGATCGACACCGTCGTCGCCGAGCGTGAGGCAGCGCCCGACGCCGCTTTGTTTCAGTCGTTTTATCAGGGCGGCTTTGAGTGCTCAACCCATCGGTTGGGCAATGGCAAGCGGCTCGATATCATCGCATCGAGCCTTCACGATCAACATGCCGAAGACGACTATCGGCAGCTCGCGTCGATGGGTATGCGCACGGTGCGCGACGGTTTCCGCTGGCACCTCATCGAGAAGTCGCCGGGCCAGTATGACTGGTCGAGCGTCGTGCCCATGCTGACGGCGGCTCGTACTGCTGCCACGCAGGTGATCTGGGACCTGTTTCACTATGGCTGGCCGGATGATCTCGATATCTGGCAACCACAATTCGTTGATCGCTTTGCCGATTTTGCCCGCGCTGCGGCGCGAGTAGTTCGCGATTATAGCGACGACGTGCCATTTTATTGCCCGGTCAACGAGATCTCCTTTACCGCCTGGGGTGGCGGCGATGCTGGCTATCTCAATCCCTTCGCACGCGGCCGCGGCTTTGAACTGAAGGTGCAGCTGGCTCGGGCGGCCATTGCGGCGATGCACGCCGTTCTCGATGTCGATCCACGCGCCCGGTTCGTGCATTGCGACCCGGCGATCAACGTGTTGACGGCGCCCGATCGTCCGCACGAGTTTTGGGCTGCGGAAGGCCATCGGCAGGCGCAATATCAGGGTTGGGATATGTTGGCGGGGCTGGCGTGGCCGCAACTTGGCGGCTCGATGCGGCTGCTCGACATCGTTGGGGTCAATTACTACAGCAACAATCAATGGATTCATGGCGGCCCGCCGATCGATCGTTATCATCCGCAATATCGGCCGCTGCACCGGCTGCTGATGGAAATCCATGGTCGCTATGGGCGTCCGATCCTCCTTGCCGAAACCGGCACGGAGTTCGATGCGCGCCCCGAATGGCTGCGTTATGCGGCCGGCGAAGTAGCGCTCGCGCGCACCAAAGGCGTGCCGATGGAGGGGCTGTGCCTCTATCCCATCCTCAACCATTTCGGCTGGGACGATGATCGCCCCTGTCAGAATGGCTTGCTTGAACACGGTTGGTCCGAGGGAGGCCGGGTGGTTTACCGGCCGCTTGCTGCGGAACTAGCGCGCTGGACTGTCAAGCAAGCGCACGCTTCCTCCGAGCCCGATAGCTGAGACGAATTTGTCACCGCAGTAGCCGTGTCAGCCGCCCAGGATATCGAGCATTTCGATGCCGTTGATCTGGGCCGCGCCGGAGGCAGTATTGTCGAAAATGCACCAGGAATGTGGACCCAACAGAGCTGCGAAGCCAGTGAGGTCTTCGGCGCTGTAGGAAGAGAAATAGACTTTTGGCGAGCCGTGCAATCGTAGATAGCTGGACCGCGACTCGATAGCCGCTTTCCGCAGTTCGCTGCCTTGCGGGTCGGCATAGACGAGACCGATATCGTGGTCTCTCAGTACGCCGAGCGCTGACCTATCGCTCCACGAGACATGGCGCGGCTCGATCTCGACCCTGCCAGACCAGTGTTTTCTCAGGCATTTCAAGAATGCCACTGCGACCGGTGGGACGAATTCAAGCTTGGGCGGCAATTGCACAAGGATAGGGCCGAGCTTACCCTGCATGGGCGCCACATCGGCGAAGAATGTTTCGATCTCGGCGTCTGCATCAACGAGCGCCCGCTCATGCGTCACGGTTCTCGCCAGCTTCACTGCAAACATGAAGCCTCCAGGCACGGAGTCATGCCACCGCTGCCACGTGTCGGGCCGGTGCCGGCGATAAAAAGAGCTATTGACCTCTACACCGCCGAAGACACTCGCGTAGCGCTCCAGCATCGAACCGGTCCGTGCGAAGCGCTCGACTTTTCGGTCGACGCTCCAACCGGCCGTGCCGACAATGGGCTTGCTCATGACGCCATGTCGTCGAGCAGCGCCGATAGTTCCGCAAGCACTTGTGCGCCCTCGCCGAGCTTGCAGATGAGGCGATCGTTAGCCTGATGCAGGCGTTTGGTTGCGGCATTCAACCGCTTGCCAGCCTGCTTGTCGGCCGGGGTGAGCGCTATGGCCAGAGGACCTGCATCGATCTGGGCTACGCCCAGCTCTGCTGCTTTGACGCCGAACCGGGCGAGATCAAGCAGCATCTCGATATCTGGCGGACGCTCGCCGAAGCGGTCCTCCAGTTCGTCCGCAAAGTCGTCGATGTCCTCAAGGCGCAAAAGCCGCTGCAAC
>Ga0247822_10002247_pt1 | contig 12236 bp, 13 predicted proteins | sample 13C_Cellulose_Da_FD_192423 | JGI IMG/M metagenome (GOLD analysis project Ga0247822, IMG submission 192423) | Soil microbial communities from agricultural site in Penn Yan, New York, United States - 13C_Cellulose_Day30 | ecosystem: Environmental > Terrestrial > Soil > Agricultural land | place...
TCACCGTCGAGCTCGACGTCGCGCCATGCTCGTCGGTGATGTTGTAGCTCACCGTCACGACCTCGCTCTGACCAACCGCCAGATCGTCAAAGTCGGTGCCCGGATTGAACCGCACCTGGTTGGCCTCGACCACCGCTGTGCCCTGGCCCGACGGCGCACTCGCCGACGTCACCGTCAGAACCGCGCCACTGTCGACGTCCGTATCGTTGCCCAGAACGTTGACCAGGATCGACGCATTCTCGCTCGTCGTCGCCGTGTCCGGATTGGCAACCGGGCCGTCGTTCGTGCCCGTCACCGTGATCGTCACCGTCGCCCAGCTCAAAGTGCCGTTCGATAGCCGGATCGCGTAGGTGAAGGTGTCGGTGACGCACTGACCGGCACCGAGATAATTGAAGACCGACGCGTCATATTTGATCTTACCGGCCTCGATCCAGATCCGCGCGCCCTTGTCGCTCTTCTCTGGGCAAAGCGCCGCGTCTTGTTTCAGGAGGTCGTAGGTGCCGTCGCCGCTCGCCGTCACGCCGTAGGTGCCGTCCAGATTCGTATCGTCGATCGACCACAGGATCTTGGCATTGCCGCCAAGATCGTTGGCCATGACGTCGAAGGTATAGATGCAGTCTTCAACGACCTTGTAGAAGTCATCGACGGCTTGCGGCGTGTTCATGAAAGACGTGGTGGTGCCACCACTGGTGTTCGTCGGCATCTGTACAGGCCCCCCAAAGGCAATACCGATCCACCCCCCGGCGAATCGGTTAACTATCGTTAGCTAGTACAGATTTTATGTTTAGGACCAAGGGCTTGGTTTCGGCGCCGTGCCGAAATGAAACGTTTTCCGATCCGTACGAAGGGGAATCAAGTCCGCAAAAGTGCGGTTCGAACGGCCTTCCCGAGCGCCTCCGCGCGGAACGGTTTGGTCAGCAATGGCGCATTCGGCGCAATGCGTTTGATCGAATCCGTTTCGCTGTAGCCGGACACGAACAGGATCGGCTGGCCGGGATGCGTCGAGAGGATCCGGCTGGCCACATCCGCGCCCGACAGTCCGGGCATGATGAAGTCGAGAACGACAAGGTCCGGGCTCTCGGCGGCGAAAGCGCTCAGCCCCGACTTTCCGTCTGCGGCCTCCGTCACGCGATAGCCCTGCTCGGCAAGGGATTCCGTGATGAATGCCCGAACGTCGGGATCGTCGTCGATGACCAAAATGCGCTCGATCGCCGGTTCGAGCGGCGCCTCGTCGTCCTCGGCGTCGCCAGTTCCGGGATGGTCGCCGCGTTGGCCGGCGATCTTGAAGAAGAGGCTGACAGTCGTCCCCTTACCGGGCTCGCTTTCGATCCGAGCGACACCGCCCGACTGACGCGCCATGCCATAGACCATCGAAAGGCCGAGACCCGTTCCCTTGCCCACCTCCTTGGTGGTGAAGAATGGTTCGAAAGCGCGCTCCAGAACGCTGGCGGGCATGCCGACGCCCGTATCGCTGATGCACAGCCGGATGTAGTCGCCATCTTCCAGGTCGGCGTCGTTCGTCACCCTTTCCTTGCGCGTGGTGAAGTTGAGAACACCACCGTTCGGCATGGCGTCGCGGGCGTTGATCGCAAGGTTCAGGACGGCGACCTCGACCTGTGTCGGATCGGCGAGGACAGGCAGCATCTCCTGATCCAGCTCGAACTCTTTCTCGATGCCAGGCCCGAGCACGTTGCGCAGCAACGGCCGCATGTTCTCGATCAGCGGCGCGATATTCGTCGCCCGGACCTCCAGCCGCTGAACGCGGCTGAACGCGAGCAACTGGCCGGTGAGCCGCGCTCCGCGTTCAGCGGCGGTCAGCGCATTGGTTGCGTAACGCCGCAGCTTCTCGTCCTCGGTCCGCTTCGCCAGCAGGTCTAGCCCGCCGACCACCACCGTCAGAAGGTTGTTGAAGTCGTGGGCGATGCCGCCGGTCAACTGGCCCAGCGCCTCCATCTTCTGGCTCTGCCGGAGCTGCTCCTGCGCGGCCTTCAACTCGGTGATGTCGCGCGCTTCGAACAGTAGATAGATGATCGAGCCTTCGGGGTCTTTCACGGGCTGGACGGAGACGTCGAGGGTCGCGGTCGGCATCCCGTCGCGTTCCATCCGCACTTCGGTTGTAAAGATGTGGCCCTTCGCGGCCCGGGCGATGCCCTTCTTCATGATTGCGATATGCTGCGGATAATTTCGCAGCGTCGGCGCGTCCCAGAGCTTCTGGCCGATGGCGTCTTCGGGATTGGGGTGGCGCCAGATCTCGCGCCGGTTGTTCACGGCCAACACGGTTCCGTCGGGTTCGAGCAGAACCATCACTTCGAGCGCGGCTTCGAAGACGGCACGGAACTGCGCCTCGCGGCGGGCGAGTTCGGCGGTACGTTGCTCGACCTGCCGCTTGAGATCGAGCTCGGCTTCCTTGGCGACCGTGATGTCGGTCGCGGCGCCGATGAAGCCGTTCAGCTCGCCGTCCGGCCCGAAGCGGGGCGAGCTATTGCTCTTCAGCCAACGATATTCGCCGTCGGCGCGCTTATAGCGGCCTTCCAACGTAAACGTCTCCCGGCGCGCTTCGCCGGCGATCGACTTTTCGACGATGCCGTCGACGTCGTCGGGATGGATCCGGCTGCGCCAATCGAGCTTGCAGGCTTCCTCGCGCGTTCCACCCACGAACTCGGCATAGGCTTCATTGACGAAGTCGCGAGTGCGATCGAGCCGGGTTACCCACATCAGCACCGGCGCCTGGTCGGCAATGCGGCGAAAGCGCTCCTCGCTTTCGCGGAGCGCGCGCTCGGCCGTCCGCTGCTCGGTCACGTCCTGCACCATGATCAGCAGGCCGCGCACGGTTCCGGAGGGGTCGGTCCAGGGCACGTAATTGGTTTGCACCGACAGCGAACCGCGGGACGGATGGTTGAAGTCGGAGGCGAAAAACTGGCGATCGCCGGCGAGCGCCTTGGCGATCAGCGGTCCTCGCTTTTCGTAGGCCTCGTCGCCCATCAACTCGTGCAGGGTGAGGCCGAGGATCGAGTGGCGCGAGCGTTCGAACCATTCGGCCAGCGGCTTGTTAACGAAACGGAGCCGCTGATCCTTGTCGGCGAAGGCTAGCATCACCGGCAGCATGTCGGCGACGGCGAGGATGCTGGAGAAGTCGAAGCCGGCCTCGTCGAACGGCAGATCGGCGCCTGCTTGATCGCCGCCGCCGCGGCCCAACGCCTCGCCTCTGCTCATGCCGAAGCCATGCTAATCTATTCCCCCTCCGAGTCACGCGCCAACACAGAGCTCGCGATCCGAAAGATCAGAACCGTCGGCGGGGACTGCTGTTCCCGGCCTGTCCCGCAAAGGGAACGGAAAATCCATGGATATCAGAGGTATGAATTGCCAAGTAGCCTTGCTACTCAGTGGGCGAGGCCAGCCTGCTGCCTGAATCGTCTAGCCACGTCGGCGCTGGCGGTCTCGTCCCTGGCACTGTCGCCCCCCAAGGGTTGTCAGGGGAGGGGGCGGTTCGGTCTTCCCACTTGGATCCGGGCCGTCCCCAATTTCCTATCCGGCAGGAATCGCGGGCGAAACTTATCGAAAGTAAGCTCCTCGCTGCCAGCGCCGGCCTGGCTGATCCAAATCAATTCCCTTGGAGCGACTCGGCTGTTCGTGGTCTTCTCCGCGCCGACGTCGCTCGCCTGTCACAGGGGGAAGTCCAATGAAGGCGATCGTTCTTTCCGCGCTCGGCGCGGCTGCCATCACTCTTGCAAGCGTTCCGGCCGCGGCCAAGCAGTACGTCGATTACAGCCCGCAGAAGGGCTATTGGGACATCAACGCGGTCGAGGTCGATCCCAACCACATCGACGATTACCTCACCGGCCTCAGCAGATCGCTCGTCCCCACCTTCGAGACGCTGAAGCGCCGCGGCCTCATCGACGAATATAAGTTCATGAGCCGCGTCGGCTATGTGAAGGGCTCGCCCAACGTGCTGATCCTGACCCGTTCGAAGTCGCTCGGCGTGCTCGACCCGGAACGCGAACGCGATCTGGCCATCGAGTCCGAAATCAACGCCGCCTTCAGCGAGGCGCAACAGGACGCGGCGGTCGCCGGTTACGAGAAATATCGGACCTTCATCGACAACGCCCAGTGGATCGACATCAAGATGGGCAAGTGAAGCAGCGCGTGGCGGAGGCGGCCGCCGCCTCCGCCACCAGCTTCAGGGCCGCTCCCCAGCCTCGCTCGGCTTGGCGATCAGCAGCTTCTCCTTCTCCGTCACGCGGGACATGTTGATGACATGGTCGACGCCCTGGATGGTGATCGCCAGCGTCCCCTGCTCCGTGATGGAGATGAAGCCCTTCTCCTTCAGATACCATTTGTGGAAATCGAAATGCTCGTCGGAGCATTGCACGAGCTCCTGCAGATAAAAGCCGACGACCCCGGCGTTCTGCGCATTCTCACGCCGCGCCTTGTAGAGATACATCAGGATCTTCGCGTGATCGTCCGCGTCGGAGACCGCGGCCTTCTCGTCGATCCCGATGTCGGCGCCGGACCGGATTTCGTACCATTCCTTATGATTATGACCGGCGTGGAGCGTGTCATATTCCGCCCGCCGCTCCGGATTGCGCAGGATCCGATAGGCCGCGGTCACCTCGTTGAACTTGGTCGTCTCCTCCGAGCCGCTGTGGTCCGGGTGATAGGCCTTCGCGAGCGCGTGATACGCCGTCTCCAGCGTCTTCGCGTCGCAGTCCGGACTGACCTGCAGGATGGCGTAATAGTCGACGAAGGCGGCCTGGCCGTCAGCCATTGCAGGACTCCACCGCGCGCTCGCCACCTCGCCTCATCCCCCGAGCCTAGAATGACGCGCTTAAACAGAAACTTATCAAAAGTTAGCGCAGCACCGAGCGCAGCGACGCCGACGCGCGGCTCGTTCGGTTGGCTTGGATGGACGAGCCACCCAAGCGCATCGCCGGAGCAGCGCGGAGAGATGCGGAGCGACCGGCCGGGTGCGCGAGCGTAGCGAACGACAGCTCGACGTCACGGGATTCACTCCCGTGACGGCCACCGCCCCCCTTTCCTATTTGGATTTCCTTTGCTCCACGCTCGCCGATGAGCACCACCCCCACCATCCCGGTCATCTGCGACCGTTGCCGCTCCGTCGGAAATTGCGGCGAGGGCGACTTCTCCCACCTCGGCGATCTCCTCGCCTTCACCCCCGTCGCGCGCCGCAAGCGCCTCAACGGCTGGGACGCGGAGGCGCAACGCGCCTTCATCGCCGCCCTGGCCATCACCGGGTCGAAGACCAATGCGGCGAAGTCGCTCGGCCGAAACACCTTCGGCATCGACCAGCTGCTGAAGGCCGAAGGGTCCGACAGCTTCCGCTTGGCCTACGACCGGGCCATGGCCATCGCCGAGGAGAACGGCTCCAGGCGCCTCGCCACCGGAGTTGCCGATGCCGCCGCCCGCAATCAGTGGCTCGACAAGCGCTCCGCCTTGCGCGGCGCCGAGCCCGAGCCCGAAATCACCATGAGCGACGACCAGAAGTGGGACCTCGTCCAGAGCATCGCCGCCAAGCTGATGAAGAAGGTCGCGGCCGAGCGCTCGGCCCGCCTCGCCGGACAGATCGTCGCCGCCGACTTCTACCTCCGCCAGGTCACCTTCATCGAAGTCATGTTCGACCTGAGCACAAGCCAGCTCGGCTTCGACCCGCACGAGGTCATGGCCGAGCTCCGGCGCGGCCGGCACGACCTGCGCCAGATCGTCGCCACGCCCTTCTCCGAATGGCTCGATGCAGCGCGACGGCAGTGGTGGGCGGAAGAAGGCGAGCCCGAGCGCCCGAGGCATCCGGACGTGCGCTTCCTGGAACAGCACCGCAGCGCCGAAGGCGGCTACAGCGTCGCCGCCGACGACAGCGGCACCGGAGCCACCACCACGCCCGCGCGCGGTTTCACGCAAGAGCAATGGCGGGCGATGTCTGGCGATGAGCAGCGCACGGCGCGTCAGCGTCAGTATGCGGAGGATGCGGCCCTTCAGATGCAGTGGGAGCGCCACGCCCACGACCAGTTCCTTGCCCCCTCGTCATCCCCGGCTTGACCGGGGACCCGGCCTTTCAGGAGCTCAAATGAGAAAGCCCGACGACGGCACCCGCCCGCCAATGAACGAACACCCGCAACCAGGCGCCGGACCAGGCGAGCAGCGACCCGAGCATTTTCAGGATGAGGATGAAGCCGACGCGCTAAGCCGTTGGCTGGCGCATGCCTGTCCTGAGCGCGAGGGCGAAGCCTGAAGCAGTCGAAGGGTGGAGGTGGGGCGGATAGGATAAAGTTACGCCTCCGGGCTTTCCGCGTTATGACATCCGCATGAACGACGAACTCAAAATCCGGAAGATCGGCAACTCGGCAGGCGTCGTCCTGCCCAAGGACCTGCTGGCTCACCTCGATGTTGAAGTCGGCGAGACCCTATCGGTCAGCAAGACCCCGCATGGCATCGAGCTGTCGGTCCGCAATTCCGAGTTCGGCGCCCAGATGGCCGCCGCGCGCGAAGTCATGGCGCGGCGCAAGCAGGCCCTGCGCGAACTCGCCAAGTAAGCCCCAGCTTTTTCAGGATTTGGATGATTGAGCCTCACAGCTCTGTCCCGTGGACAGACCGAGAAGCTCAACACCGTTCAGCCGGTGGCTGGCGCAAGGAGAATCCGGCCAAATTCGGTCAAACGCTAATGCAAGTTAGGACAAATGCTGTCGAATATGTCGCATTATCCGAAATGGATGCATCTGCTCGTCATTACAGACAAATTATGGTTGCGTTTAGAGATGGTTAAACGTTGAGTGGCGGAGCCGAATTGCTCGATACTGGTGGATTAAAAAGTGCAAGAAAGTGCGTTGTCAGCGACCAACTTTGCTCGCCTGTTAGTACTCGTCGAAAAGGTTGCCCGGGAGCGTACCTGCTCACCCAATGAAGCCATAGATCTGATGGCTGCGGCTCATCTCAACGAGCCAAGTAAAACTCTTGTGAAGCTGGATAAGTTCGTAAATGGCCTTAGGCATCTGAGATTACGCCGGAATAAATTGTTGGGGGCTAATCTCTTTCGTGATCCTGCGTGGGATATGCTTCTGGAACTCTTCGTTTCGGAACAGAATGGGAAGAAGATTTCGGTGTCATCGCTTTGCCTCGCGAGCGGTGTGCCACCGACGACCGCACTCAGGCACCTCCAACGTCTGGAGGCGCACCACATGATCTACCGTGAAGGGGACAAATCGGACGACCGCCGTTGTTGGGTGCGACCTACAGCGAAGGCCATGGATGGCATCGAGAGGGCTGCGACACTCCTCGCTGAGCAAGCGCACAAGTCGACATACGCGTCATCATCGTTCGACATTGATGTCGTCGCCGCGGATGGTTTCACGTTGAGGTTGGCCGCCTAACAGCGCGGCCGAATATAGGGCCGACGTCGCACAAACGACGTCGGCCCTTTCATTTCACCTTCCCTTGAACGTGTAGCGCAGGTTCAAACCGACCATCGCGCCCTGCGCGACAACCGAAATTTGCGCCCCCAGTCTCGCGCCCTTCGGATCACGATCCCGGATGTGATCAAACAGAAGGTAGTGGAGGCCACCCATGATGGCTTTGAAGGCTACCACTTTTCCACAGCTTGGGTTCTTGCCCAGGAGGGGATTCCCCTCGGAACCGACGCCCCTGGAAAGTGCATCGCAGGTTTGCGCAGCGTCAATAGCGCTCAACGTCAGATAAGCCGCTTCCCATCGGTTTGCGCTCCGTGTCAGCCGAAGCCGTTCCGCTACAGCCGGATCGACTTGCCCCAGTTCACTCGTCGGTGCTGCGGCGGTCGCGATTGGCCCTTGGACTTGGCCGTCGGCGGCTGCAGCGGGCGTGGCGATCGCCAAACTCAACGACGCAAGAAAAACGTTTCTCATCAATTTCCCCAACAAACAATTAGCTCGGCGGGAAAAGGAGAAGGCGGAATGGGCGGCTGGCCTCAATGCAACCTGCTTCCGGAATGGACGCGCAGGCGCAGAGATAGAACCGAAATGGATCGGACTCGCCTTTTAGGGTCTGACCGGTCTCTGCAATGGAGGATCACTCTAACGGCAGAGGTAAAATGATCGAGAAAAGTCGCGTCGTGACCGCGAACCTGTCCGCGGAACTAGTCTCCGGAATGGACGAGGCTGCCAAACAAATCGACCGCTCGAAAAGCTGGATCATTCGGCAGGCAGTCAAGGATTGGCTGGCGGAACATCAGCGTCGGAATGAAGTAGCCTAGAGCTAGGTTACAGCTAATCTAGGTTAGGCATCACGGAGAATTTCCCTAACTAAAATCAGGAACTAGAAGCTGGGCTATTGACCCATGTCAGATGGGTTGCTTCAGGAACGTGCCGAATTGCCTGCCGTAGATTTCAGTCAACGGTTGTTTACTACGTGATTTTATATGTTCACATTTCTAATTGCCGATTTCAGACGGGTTCGTTCGCAGGTTCGGCTAAGCTACTGGCAAGCCAATCTACTCTCATCGGTAGTGACTTTTGTCGCGTTTTGCTGGCTCCGTGACTTCCTGCCTAATTCCAACGACGAATTTGCGTTGTGGTTTGCGCTCGTTCTGGTTGGCTTGTTAGCGGCAACGTCCTTCGTGTTGCTTTGGAACAAAGGGGTTGTTCCGTTCGAAAAAGAACCCTTCTTTCTCTGCAGCCTGCCTGAACCGAGCGCCGAGCCGGTATTCAAGTATAAGGTTCGTGCCAAACCCAAGCTGCACATTGTGTTGACCGAACCTTCGGAAGAAGATTTGCGGCGGTGCAGGGTCGGTGAGGACGCTTAGCTACTTAACAATCGCCCGCCGATAACCGGCAGCGCGTGCTTCCGCCTCAGTGCAGAAAATCTCTTCCGGCCTTGTCTGATCGTAATAGGGCATTCCGGGTACGTGGTAGATCCACTGCCCCTTCCGATTGCGGTTGCCCTTGATGTTGCATCCGCCGCTCGAACTGACCGAGCGCGAGACACTGACCGGTCGTTCCCTTGACCGTGCGGCGGCCCTCGGTACGGGAGCCGCATCAGTGTGTCGAAACTCGCTCGGCATCTGGAACGTACCGGACCAGATGCCGCGCTTGTTCACCTTGGCGCTGTCTTCGGCAGACACATAGTCGGACGAGTATCGGCGGAAGGCGACGGCATAGCCGCTCGCGACCATTGCCCGGTTGATGTCGTTCGCGCCGACCATGCAGCGGCCAAGCATTCGGTTGTGCTGGTCCATTCCCATCGAAGAGCAGACGACGTTCTTGCCGTTGACGAGCTGGGCCAGCTTTTCGGCTGCGGACGCGCCGCAGGTCCAGTCCTGGCCGTTGCGTTGGCACCTTTGATCATATTCGGGGGCGTCGATGCCGAAGAGGCGCACTTCCTTGATGCCGACCATCAGGCTGTCGCCGTCCTTCGCTTGGCCGGTCCCGTAGACGGGGGCTTGGGCGGCTGCCGGGGTGCAGGCGGCAAGCAGAAAGGCGCCGCTAGCCACACGGACGTTACGCAGCGGAACTCAACTCAAAGCTAGCTTCTTCTTTTCCATCGGCTGATTCTACAGTCAGACGTAGTTTCTTACCCCGAGCATTCACCATGCGGGCCAAGACTGAAAGAGTTGGATCACCATTCGCCTCGATCTTCGATACGTTTGATTGGGTAACACCCAACAATTCCGCCACTTGCTTCTGAGTTAAATCCAAAGTCTTTCGGATTTCCCGCATGAGTTCAATCTGCGGTTCGATCTCCCTACGTAGCCGTTCCATGTGCGCGAGAGCGTCAGCCGAAAACTTTGGCTCCCACACCGAAAATTCTGTCTTAGTTTTTGCCATCGCAATTAATCGAGCTCATCCTGATCTGTCGTAAAGCACGAACACACCAGAAGCTCGCTCCTCTAACCAAAGGGAAGTCCAGACCCCCATCACCTTCAGCAAGAACTCGATACGATTGGCTGTCTTTGGCGGACCGATCACCGGAACGGTGTACCGGGGAACTCCAATGGCCGTCATACCGTGTTGCTTGAGCATCTTGATGAAAAAGAAAATCTCGACCTGATATTCTTCTGAAGAATCTCGCAGGCGACCCTGAAAAGCTAGGTCGACGAATACCTGACAAGTATCCAACATCGTAGTTTCCCTCCTAATGCGGGAAGTCCCGTGGGACCTCCGCCCCGTACACCCCTGTCACGCATCGTCTCTCTCCCTCGGTTACACTGACCCCCAAGTCAGTGCGCCACAGACGACGTCTCCAGAATCGTCTGTGAGACCTATGTAGTATATTCCGCAGAGGAATACAACCATATGGAATAATTTTGGAGGCGGACTCGGTCAGCGCGTGACGTCGGAAGCGTCTCGCTTCTCGGATTAGGCGATTTGCTCGCGAACCGGTCGGCTCGTGGTAGTCTTTACGCGCTGCTTCTGCGGCGCTGCGCTCGGCTATTCCTCGCCGATCCTCAGCGCCTCATTTCGCGGTGACGTACTTGCGCATGGCGCTAATCGTTTCGCGGACCATGACCTTGCCGGCGACGCGCTCGGCTACTTCCGCCGAGCCTTCCGCGCGGCATATCTCGCATCCCGCGCAGCCTTCATCTCTGCGGCGGTGGGTGGGACCAGGCGGGCGGCCTTCGCGGCGGCCTCGGCGGCTTTCGCTTCGGCTTCGGCCTTTTTCGCGGCAGCCTTTTCGGCTCGGGCGGCTTGCTTGCGCTGCTCGGCCGCCAGGCGTTCAGCGGCGGCTCTCTCGTCTACCGGCGGGCGCGCCTTGTACTTTTCCAGCGCCTTCTGCTTGGCCTCTGCGGCCTGACCGGCGCGGTCCTTGAAACTGCTATTGTACGTCATGCGGGAATGAACTCCTGATTTTCGAATGGGTTCGCTGTGCGGGGTCCTTCGAGACGCCGCTTCGACAGGCTCAGCGGCTCCTCAGGATGAGCGGGGCGGAGTGTAGAAACAGGCCCTCACCCCGGCCCTCTCCCGCCAAGCGGGAGAGGGGGTTAGGCGTCGTCGCCCATGCGTAGGGCGGCGATGAAGGCTTCTTGGGGAATCGAAACATTCCCATACTCCCTCATCTTGGCTTTGCCCTTCTTCTGCTTCTCGAGCAGCTTGCGCTTGCGGGTGGCGTCGCCGCCGTAGCATTTCGCGGTGACGTCCTTGCGCATGGCGCTGATCGTCTCGCGGGCGATGACCTTGCCGCCGATCGCGGCCTGGATCGGGATCTTGAAAAGGTGACGCGGGATGAGGTCCTTCAGACGCTCGCACATGCCGCGGCCGCGCTGCTCGGCGGTGCCGCGGTGGGTGATCATGCTCAGCGCGTCGACCGGCTCCTCGTTGACCAGGATGCTCATCTTGACGAGGTCGCCCTCGCGGTGGCCGATCTGCTCGTAATCGAAGCTGGCGTAGCCGCGGCTGATCGACTTCAGCCGGTCGTAGAAGTCGAACACGACCTCGTTCAGCGGAAGCTCGTACTTGACCATGGCGCGCTGGTGGACGCCGCTGCCGACGTAGGTCAGGCCCTTCTGGATGCCGCGGCGGTCCTGGCACAGCTTCAGGATCGCGCCGAGATATTCGTCGGGGGTATAGATGGTTGCCTCGATCCACGGCTCCTCGATGCTCTCGATCCGGTTGGGGTCGGGCATGTCGGCCGGGTTGTGCAGCTCGATCGTCTGCGCCGGCTCGTTCTTCGAATGGGTGAGGTGCATCTTGTACACCACGCTCGGCGCGGTGGTGATGAGGTCGAGGTCGTATTCGCGGGTCAGCCGCTCCTGGATGATTTCCAGGTGGAGCAGGCCGAGGAAGCCGCAGCGGAAGCCGAAGCCCAATGCCGCGCTGCTTTCGGTTTCGAAGCTGAACGAGGCGTCGTTGAGGCGGAGCTTGTAGAGGCTGTCGCGAAGCTTCTCGAAGTCGGCCGCGTCGACCGGGAACAGGCCGCAGAAGACGACCGGCTGGACCTCCTTGAAGCCCGGCAGCGCCTCCGCCGTGGGCTTCTTGGCATCGGTGATGGTGTCGCCGACGCGGGTCTCGCTGACTTCCTTGATCTGCGCGGTGATGAAGCCGATCTCGCCGGGGCCGAGCTCGCTCAATTGCTCGATCTTTGGGCGCATCACGCCGACGCGGTCGACGAGGTGGGTGGTGCCGGCCTGCATGAACCTGATCTGCTGGCCCTTCTTCAGGACGCCGTCGATGACGCGGACCAGGATGACGACGCCGAGGTAGGGGTCATACCAGCTGTCGACGAGCATCGCCTTGGTCGGCGCGTCGCGGTCGCCTTTCGGC
>Ga0247822_10002248_pt1 | contig 12235 bp, 8 predicted proteins | sample 13C_Cellulose_Da_FD_192423 | JGI IMG/M metagenome (GOLD analysis project Ga0247822, IMG submission 192423) | Soil microbial communities from agricultural site in Penn Yan, New York, United States - 13C_Cellulose_Day30 | ecosystem: Environmental > Terrestrial > Soil > Agricultural land | place...
GAGGTGGCCGACGCCGGTCGCCTCGTCGTCGTCGCGACCGGCCGGCACGTCGACCGCGGTCGACGGCCGCGGCGGCACGACCAGCGGCGGGGCGATGGGCGGCGGCGGCACCACCGTCGGCGCCCGCGGCGGGATCACGGCGACGCCCACGCGGGGCGGGAGCACCGTCGGGGGCCGGCCCGCCGGCTTGGCCAGCGGAGGCAGCGGGATCGGCGGGCGCGGGATCGCCGGCGGCGCCGGTGGCCGCGGCGGGATCGCCGGCCGGACGGGAGCTGCCGTCGACAGCGGGGCCGACTCGGCCTCGAGGTCGTCGAGCGACAGCTCCTCGACGCCCTCGCTGGGCTCGGGACCGTCGCGGACCTCGGGTGCGGCCTCGACCGGCGCGTCGTCGACCGCGGCGACCTCGACCGGCGCGTCGTCGACCGCGGCGACCTCGACCGGCGCGTCGTCGACCGGGGCATCTTCGACCGCGGCGACCTCGACCGGCGCGTCGTCGACCGCGGCATCTTCGACCGCTGCGACCTCGACCGCCGCGACCGCGACCGGCGCGGCGTCGATGGCGGGCCGGTCGCCCGAGACGACCTCGACCGGCACGGCGTCATCGACGCTCGGCTCGACGAACGAGACCGCCGGCTCGGCGGTGACGCCGTAGCCGTTCGACGTGCCGTTGTGGCCCGCCGACGAGCGATCGGGCGCGACCGCGGTCACCTGGCCGTCCATCGCGTCGTCGTCGATCGGCTCGGGCACCTCGCCGGCGAGCTCGATCGGGCGCGGCGCCGCGTCCTCGTCGCGAACCATGGTGACCGCGTCCTCGCCGCCGCCGGCGTTGCCGAGCACGACCTCGTCGTCGTCGTCGCCACCATCGTCCTCGAAGCCCGCCATCATGGCGTCGATGCGCGCGGCCATGCCGCCGAGGCGGGCGGGATCACCCGCGGGTCCGAGCGCGACGTCGACGTGCTCGGAGTCGTCCGAATGCGAAGGCACCGGCAGTCCGGTTCCGCCGGAGTCGGGGGGAATCGCCACCACCTCTAGCTCATCATCGGCGACGTGCCGCGTCAACGGAACCCGTCGACATTCCGTCGCTTCTTCCCCACGGCGAGGCCCGCGCGCATTGACCCACACCGCGCGCATCGCTACACAACGGCGGTGCCCGAATCTGCCTCTCCCCTCCGCCTCGGTGACGCCCCGCTGACCCTCGAAGCCATCGCCGCGGTCGCCCGCCGCGGGGTCCCGGTCGAGCTCGGCGGCGACGCCCGCGCCGCGATGGTGCGCTCGCGCCGGCTGATCGACGACGTCGTGGCGCGCGGCGACGCCGCACCCGCGGTCTACGGCGTCAACACCGGGTTCGGCGCCCTCGCCGAGGTGCGGATCTCCGCCGATCAGGTGCGCGCGCTGCAGCAGAACCTGGTGCGCTCGCACGCCGCCGGCGTCGGCGAGCCCCTGCCCCGCGACGCCACGCGGGCGATGATGCTGCTGCGCGCCCAGGTGCTCGCCACCGGCCGCAGCGGCGCCCGCCCCGAGGTCTGCGATCGGCTGTGTCAGCTGCTGGTCGCCGGGGTCCACCCCCTGGTGCCGCGCCGCGGCTCGGTCGGCGCCTCGGGCGATCTCGCACCCCTCGCCCACCTCGCGCTCGGCCTCACCGGCGAGGGCGAGTGCGAGCTGCACGGCAAGGTGCTGCCGGCGGCGGTGGCGCTGGCCGAGGCCGGCCTCGAGCCGATGCCGCTCGAGGCCAAGGAGGGCCTGACCCTCCTCAACGGCACCCAGCACATGACGGCGATCGGCGCGCTCACCGTGCTCGACGCCGAGGACACCGCCCGCCTCGCCGACCTCGCCGGCGCGATGTCGCTCGAGGCGCTCAAGGGCACCGTGCGCGCCTTCGACGCCCGCGTGGTCGGCGCCCGCTCGCACCCCGGCCAGCAGGACGTCGGCGCCAACCTGCGCGCGCTCCTCGACGGCTCGGCGATCGCCGCCTCGCACCGCGACTGCGGCAAGGTCCAGGATCCGTACTCGCTGCGGTGCATGCCGCAGGTCCACGGCGCCAGCCGCGACACCCTCGCCCACGCCCGCGCCGTCCTCGAGCGCGAGGCCAACGCCTCGACCGACAACCCGCTGGTGTTCGTCGACGACAGCGGCGACGGCGAGATGATCAGCGGCGGCAACTTCCACGGCCAGCCGGTCGCGATGGCGCTCGACTTCGCGGCGATCGCGATCGCCGAGCTGGCCAACATCAGCGAGCGGCGCATCGAGCAGCTGGTCAACCCGCACCTGTCGAGCGGGCTGCCGCCGTTCCTCGCCCCCGACTCCGGCCTCAACTCGGGCTTCATGATCGCCCAGGTTTCGGCGGCGGCGCTGGTCAGCGAGAACAAGGTCCTGTGCCACCCGGCGTCGGTCGACTCGATCCCGTCGTCGGCCGGCCGCGAGGACCACGTGTCGATGGGCGCCCACGCCGCGCTCAAGCTGGCCACCGTCCACGACCACGTGCGCACCGTGCTGGCGATCGAGCTCCTGTGCGCGGCCCAGGGCCTCGACCTGCGCCGGCCGCTGACCACGACGCCGGTGCTCGAGGCGGTCCACGCCGCGATCCGCGCCCGCGTCCCCGCCATGATGACCGACCGTCCGCTCGCGCCCGACATCGCCGCGGTGCGCGCGCTCGTCGACGACGGCACCCTGCTCGCCGCGGCCGCCGCCGCCGGCGCTCCCCTCCGCTGAGGCCAATCATGTCCGAGACCATCCGCGCTCCCCGAGGCTCCGAGCTGTCGTGCAAGGGCTGGCCGCAGGAGGCCGCCCTGCGCATGCTGATGAACAACCTCGACCCCGACGTCGCCGAGCGGCCGCAGGACCTGGTGGTCTACGGCGGCACCGGCAAGGCGGCGCGGTCGTGGGACGACCTGCGCATCATCCAGCGCGAGCTGCGCCGGCTCGGCGACGACGAGACCCTGCTGATCCAGTCGGGCCGCGCGGTCGGCGTGTTCCGCACCCACGAGGACGCGCCGCGGGTCCTGCTGGCGAACTCGAACCTGGTCGGCAAGTGGGCCACCTGGGAGCACTTCCGCGAGCTCGATCGCAAGGGCCTCATCATGTACGGCCAGATGACGGCCGGCTCGTGGATCTACATCGGCACCCAGGGCATCCTGCAGGGCACCTACGAGACCTTCGCGGCCGCCGCCCGCACCCACTACGGCGCCGGCGCCGACCTCACCGGCAAGCTGGTGCTGACCGCCGGGCTCGGCGGCATGGGCGGCGCGCAGCCGCTGGCGGTCACCATGGCCGGCGGCGTCTGCCTCGCCGTCGAGATCGACCCGACCCGCATCCAGCGGCGGCTCGACACCCGCTACCTCGACGAGCGCGCCGACAACCTCGACGCCGCCCTCGAGCGGGCCAGCGCGTGCGTCGCCCGCGGCGAGGCGCGCTCGATCGGCGTCGTCGGCAACGCCGCCGACGTCTACGCCGAGCTGGTCCGCCGCGGCGTCATCGCCGACCTGGTCACCGACCAGACCGCGGCCCACGATCCCCTCCACGGCTACATCCCGCAGGGCTTCACCCTCGACGACGCCGCCGCGCTACGTGTCCGCGATCCGGACGACTACGTCGCGCGGGCGCGGGCGTCGATGGCGGTCCAGGTCGAGGCCATGCTGGCCATGAAGGCGCGCGGCGCCCACGTCTTCGACTACGGCAACAACCTGCGCGCCGAGGCCCAGATCGCCGGGGTGACCGACGCCTTCGCCTACCCCGGCTTCGTGCCGGCGTACATCCGGCCGCTGTTCTGCGAGGGCAAGGGCCCGTTCCGCTGGGCCGCGCTGTCCGGCGACCCCGCCGACATCCGCGTCACCGACGAGGCGGTGCTGGCCGAGCTGCCCGACGACAAGGCGCTCCACCGGTGGATCCGCATGGCCCAGGACCGCGTCGCGTTCCAGGGCCTGCCCGCCCGCATCTGCTGGCTCGGCTACGGCGAGCGCGACCGCGTCGGCCTGCGCTTCAACGAGCTGGTCCGCAGCGGCAAGGTCAAGGCGCCGATCGTCATCGGCCGCGACCACCTCGACTCCGGCTCCGTCGCCTCGCCCAACCGCGAGACCGAGGCCATGAAGGACGGTTCCGACGCCATCGCCGACTGGGCCATCCTCAATGCCCTCGTCAACACCGCCGCCGGCGCCACGTGGGTCTCGTTCCACCACGGCGGCGGCGTCGGCATGGGCTACTCCCTCCACGCCGGCATGGTCGTCGTCGCCGACGGCACCGCCCGCGCCGACCGCTGCCTCGCCCGCGTCCTGCGCAGCGACCCCGGCATGGGCATCCTCCGCCACGCCGACGCCGGCTACGACGAGGCCCTCACCGCCGCCGACCAGCGCGGCGTCCGCATCCCGAAAAGGGACAGGATCTAGGGTCGCAACCTAGCGACATCTCAGGGCTTCTGGACCGAAGCGCAAAACATGCCGGCAGTCGCGATCCACTGGTGCGCCTGGGGAGTTTTGCGTTTCGGCCCAGAACCTCAAGCATCTCGCCAGATTACGACCTAGGATCCTGTCCCCATGCTTCTTCGAGGCGGTCGCGTGATGACGTGCGTCGGGCCGGAGCTCGGCGTGATCGACGACGGGGCCGTGCTCGTCGAGGCGGGCAGGATCGCGTGGGTCGGGCCGACGGCGGCGGCGCCGGCGGCGGACGAGGTGGTCGAGCTCGAGGGGCGGCTGGTGTCGCCGGGGCTGGTCGACTGTCATACGCACGCGATCTTTGCGGGGGACCGGGCGGGTGAGTTCGGGATGCGGGCGCGGGGCGCCGGGTATCTCGAGATCGCGCGCGCGGGCGGGGGCATCGCGGCGACGACGGGGCCGACGCGGGCGGCGAGCGACGACGAGCTGGCCCGGCTGACCGAGGGGCGGATCCGGCTGGCGCGGACGACCGGGACGACGACGATGGAGGTGAAGTCGGGCTACGACCTGACGGTCGAGGGCGAGCTGCGGCTGCTGCGGGTGCTGGCGACGGTGGCGGGCCGGGTGCCGGTCGACGTCGTGCCTACCCTGCTCTGTCATGTCATCCCGGCCGAGCGGCAGGCGGACCGGGGCGTGTACGTCGAGGAGCTGTGCGCGCAGCTGGTGCCGCGGGCGGTCGGGCTGGCGCGGTCGGTCGATGTCTACTGCGACGAGGGCGCGTTCACGCGCGACGAGACCGCGGCGATCCTCGGCGCGGCGCGCGCGGCCGGGCTCGACGTGCGCGCGCACGTCGGCCAGTTCCGCGACCTCGGCGCCGCCGAGCTGCTGGCGTTGCTGGGCGCGCGGTCGGTCGATCACGTCGAGCAGCTCACGCCGGCGGCGATCGCGGCGCTGGCCGCGGCCGGGACGGTGGCGGTCATGCTGCCGGGCGCGTGCGTGCAGCTCCGCCTGCCGCCGCCGCCGGTCGCCGCCCTGCGCGCCGCCGGTGTGCCGCTCGCGGTCGCGTCGGATCTCAACCCGGGCTCGAGCTACGCGTCGTCGCTGCCGTTGCAGATGTGGCTCGCCACCACCCATTACGGCATGACCGTCGAGGAGGCCTGGCTCGGCGTCACCCGCATCGCCGCCCAGGCCCTCGGCCTCGCCGACCGCGGCATCGTCGCCCCTGGGGCGCGTGCCGACCTGGTGGTCTGGAACGCCGAGCACCCCGCGGCGATCCCGTACCGGTATGGCGAGAACCTGGTCAGCCAGGTGCTCACGGCCGCGTGACGAGCTCGGTGGCCGGCGCAGGCGGCCCGCGGCCTTGGCGATTGTCGCGAGACACCGGCGCGCACCCATCGTAAGGTCGGGCCCACATGGGCTTGCCGGGACGGCGAATCCTCCTCGTCGACGACGACGTCGACACTGCGGAGATCCTGCGCGACGTGCTCGCGCTACGTGGACACACCGTCGAGATCGCGCTCGACGGCGAGGCGGCGTTGCAGACGATCCGCGCCTTGCGTCCCGAGCTGGTGCTGTGCGACCTCGGCCTTCCGAAGCTCGACGGGCTCGAGGTCGCCGCCGAGGTGCGCCGCGATCCCAGCCTCGACGAGGTCGTGCTGGTCGCGGTCACCGGCCACGCCCGGCTCGAGGATCGCCGGCGCGCGCTGGCCGGCGGCTTCGACGATCACGTCGGCAAGCCGCTCGACGCCCGCGCCCTCGACCGCGCGCTGGCGGCGACCCGCGCTCGCGCCGCCGACGCCGACCCCGACGCCCGCACCGCGACCTGATCGCCGTGGCGCCGCCCGAGCTCCCGACCGCCCTGGCCACCCGCGACGGGGACGACGTCGAGCTCGCCGGCCGCTACGAGGCCGACGACGCGCGCGCCGTGCTGGTGCTCCCTGACGGCGCCGGCCGCCTCGCCCTCGGCGCCCGCGCCGACGCCGAGCGCGACGCGCTGCGCGGCCGGCAGGTCCGCGCCCGCGGCCGCCTGCGCCTCGGCGCCGCCGGTGCCCCCGACGACGCCCCCGCGCTCGACGACGCGGTGGTCACGCCCGACGGCGAGCTGCCGCTCTACGATCCGGTGCCGCACGGACTCCCCGGCGAGCGACGCATCGTCGAGGTCGTCGTCACCAGCCTCGAGATGCGGCGCGCCCCCGCCGGCGACGCCGGCCCGGCGCCCGACGGCACCCGGGTGATCCACGCCCAGCGCCCCGGGGTCCGCTTCTACCGCTACCTCTACGACGCGGTCGGTGCGCCGTGGCACTGGTATGATCGCAAGCGCCTGCGCGACGACGAGCTGGCCGCGATCGTCGACGACCCGCGGGTCGAGGTCCACGTCGCCTACCGCCGCGGCACGCCGGCCGGCTACGTCGAGCTCGACCGGCGCACGCCCGGCGAGTGCGAGGTCGCGTACTTCGGCCTGGTCCCCGAAGCGATCGGCGGCGGCCTGGGCACGTGGCTGTTGCGCTGGGGCGTCCACGAGGCCTGGCGCGCCGATGGCCTGACCCGGCTGTGGGTGCACACCTGCACGCTCGACCACCCGGCGGCCCTGCCCGTCTATCGGAAGGTCGGGTTCACGGTGATCGACCAGGAGCGCCACCGCCAGTACGTCGCCGTGGCGCCCTGAGCCGCGTCGCACGGATTCGGTCCGAAAATCGTCCGCGCGTGGCGCCGACGCCCTTGCGTGTGCGCAAAGTGATATCATCATGATGTCGTCCCGACAGCAAGGAGCGACACGATGCAAGAACGTCAGGTCCGTACCCTCCCCGGCAGCCTCGCGCTGCTCCTGTCCCTGGCCGCGGTCGCCGGCGGCGCCTACGTGCTCGCGACCATGCTGCCGCCGACCTCGCAACAGCACGCCCCCGGCTTCGACCGGCAGGTCGCGCTCGCGGTCGGCCTGGCGTCGCTGCTCGGCCTCGGCGCCCTGCTCCTGCTGATCGGCATGTTCACGATCGCGCCCAACGAGGCGCGCGTGCTGCAGCTGTTCGGCCGCTACGTCGGCACCACCAAGGACGAGGGCTGGCGGTGGGTGAACCCGTTCTACACCAAGCGCGCGATCTCGCTCCGCATGCGCAGCTTCGAGACCACCAAGATCAAGGTCAACGACGTCGAGGGCAACCCGATCGAGATCGCCGCGATCGTGGTGTGGAAGGTGGTCGACACCGCCCAGGCCTGCTTCTCGGTCGACGACTACACGTCGTTCGTCCACGTCCAGGCCGAGGCCGCGGTGCGCAACCTCGCCACCCACCACCCCTACGACGGCCATGACGAGAACCAGATCTCGTTGCGCGGCCACACCGACGCGGTCGCCGAGCAGCTCAAGAAGGAGATCCAGACCCGCTGCAAGGCCGCCGGCGTCGACATCGTCGAGGCCCGCATCGGCCACCTCGCCTACGCCCCCGAGATCGCCCAGGCCATGCTGCAGCGCCAGCAGGCCGGCGCCATCATCGCCGCCCGCACCCGCATCGTCGAGGGCGCGGTCGGCATGGTCGAGATGGCCCTGCAGCACCTGTCGCGCAACAAGATCGTCGACCTCGACGAGGAGCGGAAGGCCGCGATGGTGTCCAACCTGCTCGTCGTCCTGTGCGGCGAGCGCTCGACCCAGCCGGTGGTCAACGCCGGCACCCTGCACCAGGGCTGAGAGGTCCCGGCGTGGCGGCCCGCAAGCCGTTCCTGCTCCGGGTCGACCCGGCCGTGCTCGCCGCGGTCGAGGCCTGGGCGGCCGACGATCTGCGCAGCGTCAACGCGCAGATCGAGTTCCTGCTGCGCGAGGCCCTGCGCAAGGCCGGCCGGACGCCCAGGCGCGGCGCCGCGCCGGCCGCGGTCGAGCCAACCGCGGCCGAGCCGGCCACCACCGAGGCGGTCGAAGCGACCGACGCCCCCGTGGCCGCCGCCGCGCCGGCGCCGAAAGCGCGACGGGGCGCCGGCTGACCGGCGCCCCGTCGGTGGTTCCGTCAGGTCAGGTGGCTCAGGCCGCCTTCTTCTCGGTGGCCGTCGTCTCGGCGCGACCGCTGTCGATGCGCATGCCGTAGAACGAGCGGTACGCGAACACCATCGCCAGGCCCAGGCCGACCACCGCGATCGCGGTGTTGACGTTGCGCGACAGCTGCAGCGACAGGCCGACCGCGAGGACGCCGAACAGGGTGGTGAACTTGATGACCGGGTTCAGGGCGACCGACGAGGTGTCCTTGAACGGGTCGCCGACGGTGTCACCGACCACCGACGCGGCGTGCAGCGGCGAGCCCTTCTCCTTCAGCTCGACCTCGACGATCTTCTTGGCGTTGTCCCAGGCGCCGCCGGCGTTGGCCATGAAGATCGCCTGGTACAGGCCGAACAGCGCCATCGAGATGAGGTACCCGATGAAGAAGTACGGCTCGAGGCAGGCGAACGCGAGCGTCGAGAAGAACACGGTCAGGAAGATGTTCAGCATGCCCTTCTGGGCGTAGATGGTGCAGATCTCGACGACCTTCTTCGAGTCCTCGATCGACGCCTTCTCGGCGCCGCCCTCGAGCTTGATGTTGGCCTTGATGAACTCGACCGCGCGGTAGGCGCCGGTCGAGACCGCCTGGGTCGACGCGCCGGTGAACCAGTAGATGATCGCGCCGCCGGTGATCAGGCCGAGCAGGAACGGCGGGTGGAGCATCGACAGGTTGGCGACCAGCTCGGGCCGCAGACCCTCGGTGAGCAGCATGATGATCGCGAAGATCATCGTCGCCGCGCCGACCACCGCGGTGCCGATCAGCACCGGCTTGGCGGTCGCCTTGAAGGTGTTGCCGGCGCCGTCGTTCTCCTCGAGGAAGTGCTTGGCCTTGTCGAACTGCGGCTTGAAGCCGAAGTCCTTCTCGATCTCGCCCTCGATGTTCGGCTGCGCCTCGATCAGCGACAGCTCGTAGACCGACTGGGCGTTGTCGGTGACCGGGCCGTACGAGTCGACCGCGATCGTGACCGGGCCCATGCCGAGGAAGCCGAACGCGACCAGGCCGAACGAGAACACCGCGGCCGCCGCCTTGGCGGCGAAGCCGACGATCACGCCCTGCGAGCCGATCTCGATCAGCTCGACCAGGCCGGCCGAGGTCGACACGCCGTAGGCGATGCCCATCAGCGCGACGATGGCGAGGCCCATCCAGTAGCCCGAGAAGTTACCGGCGGTGAGGCCGGCCAGCACGTTGAGCGACGGGCCGCCCTCGCGCGACGCGGTCACGACCTCGCGGACGTGGGCCGAGCGGGTCGAGGTGAACACCTTGACGGTCTCGGGGATGATCGCGCCGGCCAGCGTGCCGCACGAGATGATCACCGACAGCTTCCACCACAGGCCGTAGCCGAGGCCGGAGCCGACCCACTGGCTGTCGACCAGGTGCAGCTGCTGCGCGCCCGGGCCGATCAGGAAGTACGAGATCAGGAAGGTCAGGCCGACCGAGACCAGCGAGGTGAGCCACACCAGGACGGTGAGCGGGTGCTCGAAGTCCATCTTGTCGGCGTTGCCGTACTTGCCCTTGGTGATGGTCTCGTTGATCAGGTAGCTGCCGATCGACGCGATGATCATCGCGATGCGCATGGCGAAGATCCACACCAGCAGGACGGTCTGGAACTCGTGGATGCCGGCGAGGGCGATGAGGACGAAGGTGATGAGCGCGACGCCGGTGACGCCGTAGGTCTCGAAGCCGTCGGCGGTCGGGCCGACCGAGTCGCCGGCGTTGTCGCCGGTGCAGTCGGCGATGACGCCGGGGTTACGGGCGTCGTCTTCCTTGATGTTGAAGACGATCTTCATCAGGTCGGAGCCGATGTCGGCGATCTTGGTGAAGATGCCGCCGGCGATGCGCAGCGCCGCGGCGCCGAGCGACTCGCCGACCGCGAAGCCGATGAAGCACGGGCCGGCGTAGTCGCCGGGGAGGAACAGCATGATCGCGAGCATCAGCAGCAGCTCGGTCGCGATCAGCATGGTGCCGATCGACATGCCGGCCTTGAGCGGGATGGCGTAGGTCGGGTACGGCTTGCCGCGGAGGCTGGCGAAGGCGGCGCGGCTGTTGGCGAAGGTGTTGACCCGGATGCCGAACCAGGCGACGCCGTAGCTGCCGAGGATGCCGAGCACCGAGAACGCGGCGATGGCCAGCACCTTGGGTGCCGGCACCTTCTCGAGGACGCCGAAGTAGACGACGATGATCGTCGCGATCGGCACCCACAGCAGGGCGATGAACTTGCCCTGGGTGGTCAGGTAGGTCTTGCAGGTCTCGTAGATGAGCTCCGAGACCTCGCGCATCGACTTGTGGACCGGCATGTTCTTGAGCTCGGAGTAGATCCGGAGCCCGAACAGCAGGCCGAGGGCGCACACCGCCAGCCCGATGGCCAGGAGCGTCCAACCGCTCAGGCCGAGGAACTCGATCTTCGAGAAGTCAGGGAGGACCAGGTCGGCTTCGGAGTGGATCAAGTGCGGCGATGCCGGAGCGCCGCCCGCACCGGGCGCTGCGCCCGCTTCGGCGGCGGGTCCCGCCGCCAGAAGGGCAGTCAGCAGGGAGATCATGGGGTCACCTCGTGAGATGGAACGTGTTCGTGGCCGCCCTTATATGCAGGTGCCTTCAGCGCTGCAAGCCCCGATGTTCCTTCGCTGCTGTCGCGCATGATCGCGATGGACCATCCGTGGTAGAGGTGGTAGCTGGGCGAGGATGTTCCACCGGGATCCGCCCGATCGGCCGCGCCGGCCGGAGATCCTCGCACCTGCGGGCGACGAGCCGGCCCTGGCCGCCGCGCTGGCCGCCGGCGCCGACGCGGTCTACTTCGGGCTGGACGACGGCTTCAACGCCCGCGCCCGGGCGACCAACTTCTCCCTCGCCCGCCTGCCCGCGGTGGTCGCCCGCATCCACCACGCCGGCGCCCGGGCCTACGTCACGCTCAACACCCTGGTCTTCGAGCCCGAGCTGCCGACGGTCGAGCGGATCGTCCGCGGGGTCGCCGCCGCCGGGGTCGACGCCATCATCGTCCAGGATCCCGCGGTCGCGCTGATCGCCCGCGCGCTGTGCCCGGCGCTCGAGGTCCACGCCTCGACCCAGATGACGGTGTCGTCGCCCGAGGGCGCGCGGGTCGCGGCCCGGCTCGGCGCCACCCGCGTGGTCGTGCCGCGCGAGCTGTCGGTCGAGGAGATCGAGCGGTTCGCGGCCGACAGCCCGCTCGAGCTCGAGGTGTTCGTCCACGGCGCGCTGTGCGTGTCGTGGAGCGGTCAGTGCCTGACCTCGGAGTCGTGGGGCGGCCGCTCGGCCAACCGCGGCCAGTGCGCGCAGAGCTGTCGCCTGCCCTACGACCTGATCGTCGACGGCCGGGTGCGCGACCTCGGCGAGGTGAAGTACCTGCTGTCGCCCCAGGACCTGGCCGCGGCGCCGGTGGTGCCGGCGCTGGTCGCCGCCGGCGTGGCCAGCCTGAAGATCGAAGGGCGCCAGAAGGGCCCGGCCTACGTCGCCACCGCGGTCGGCGGCTACCGCCGCTGGCGCGACTCGATCGTCGCCGGCACGCCCGACGAGGCCGGCCTGGCCCGCCACCTGGCCGCGATGGGCCTGGCCTACACCCGCGGCCAGTCGCGCGGCTTCCTCGGCGGCACCGATCACCAGCGGCTGGTGGTCGGGCTGGCGCCCAAGCACCGCGGCGTCTACGTCGGCACCGTGGTCGCGGTCGGCCACGACACCGTCGAGGTCGTCGACGACGGCCGCTGGCGCTCGCTCGCCCCCGAGGCGGCGGCGGTCGCGCCGCGGGCCGGCCTCGGCGTGGTGTTCGATCAGGGCCGGCCCGAGGACGACGAGGTCGGGGGATTTCTGTTCGGCGCCGAGCCGGCCGGCGCCGAACAGAAA
>Ga0247822_10002249_pt1 | contig 12232 bp, 9 predicted proteins | sample 13C_Cellulose_Da_FD_192423 | JGI IMG/M metagenome (GOLD analysis project Ga0247822, IMG submission 192423) | Soil microbial communities from agricultural site in Penn Yan, New York, United States - 13C_Cellulose_Day30 | ecosystem: Environmental > Terrestrial > Soil > Agricultural land | place...
GGCCAGCAGCCGCGAGATCTTGCGCGGATCCTTGTCGATGCACGTCACCACGTGACCGAAGTCCGCAAAGCACGCCCCGGACACCAGGCCCACATAGCCCGTGCCAATCATCGCTACGCGCATGGATGTCCTCTTTCCACGGATGGAGGCGGCCGGCGGATCCGAACCTTCCGCCCGCTAATCGGCCAATCGCGGGCGCGAGACAAGACGTCGGGTGCATGCGCCTTGGGCGCCGGCGCGAAAATGCCGGGCGACATCGCGCGCGAGACCGATTTCAAACAAACAATCACGTCGAGGTTGTAGGGTGGTCGCAGCCAGGAGTGGAAGCTTGCTGTTCGCCGCCGCCGTCATCGCCGTCCTGGTCGGTCTTCTCATCTGGCCCAGCCTCGAACGACCCCTGCGGCGAGAATTTCGACGACTGACGCGCCGTCGTCGTTGAATCCGCAAGCTGATCAAATGATCGCTCTAGTATAACCCATGGTTGAATCAACTTGTTTCACTGTCGAGCTTGCTAATGGCGAAGCTTGTCAGGTGATCAAGACCCCAGGTCGTCGGCGCCGGAAATATTCGCGCGAGAGGATAGATCGTGCGCCGGCGAGGCGATCGCCGCCCATGTCATGCTCATGTCGTAAGAATTGATCTGATCCCAAGCAGACGGTCATGAAACTGTGCCGCTTATGTGCAAAGACGCAAGTCTGAGCGCTTCGATTAACGTTTATAATAGTTTTAGGGCTGGAATACCCGGGAGGCGCGGCTTATAGGGGACGCGAATTCTTAACAGGGGGTAAGCCATGTCATCGCGTTTCGTAGGCGCAGTCGTCGCGGGCCTGGCCCTCGCCGTCGCGCCCTTCGTGTCGACCGCCGCCGCCGTGCAAGGCGGCGCAACGCCGGCCTCGACCGCGCCGCCCAGCGCGGCTTCGCTGCAAGCCGTGATCGCCGCCGCCGCCCGCTCGGCCGCCGCCGATCCCAGCTTCGCGGCCAAGACGCCCGACGCTAAGCTTGAGGCCGTCCAGGCGTCGGTCGCCGCGGCCCTGGCCGCCAGCGGCGCCTCGCCCGAGGTGATCGCCGCCGCCCTGATCCAGGCCGTGGCCTCCAACGTCATCAGCGCCGGCGTGGCCCTCAAGGTCGCCGCCGCCGTCGCGCCGGGCATGGCCGCCACCGTGGCCAACGCTCCCGCCGTCGTCGCTCAGCTGAAGGCCACCGGCCAAACCGCCACGGTCACCTCCTCGACCGCCGGCGGCTCGGTCAGCGTCCTGGTCAGCCTGTCGGGCACGCCGGGCGGCGGTGGCGACGGCGCCGCGCCGCCAGCGGCCTACGACCCGTGCGCGGGCGTGACCGCCGACTACTGCGGCACCTAGGACTTCACTACGCGTTAGACCAGCGCCGGGACGTCCGGCGCCGGATCCCTTTTTTGTTTGTGTCGGGTTTCCGAAGGCGACTGAAGTCGCCGAACTGGGGATGGACCATGAAGATACTCGCCTCGGCCGCGATCGCGGCTGTTCTCGTCGCGGCTGCGCCGCAGATCGCGTCCGCGCAGAGCGACGCGTCCAGCTTCAAGCGCGACAAGCACACCAGCGTGCGCCAGCGTCCCCGCCCGGACTATGAGGCCGCGGGCGTGCGTCTGGGCGCCTTCATCGCCTACCCCCGCCTGACGGTGGACGTCGAGCGCGACGACAACATCTACGCCGTCGCCGCCGACGAGACGTCCGACACCATCTGGCGCGTGAAGCCGGAAATCGCCCTGCGTTCGGACTGGTCGCGCCACTCGCTCAGCGCCTTCGCCTCGAGCTCGATCAACCGCTATTCGGACAACGGCACCGAGGACAACGAGGAATACACCCTCGGCCTCAACGGCAAGCTCGACGTCGTCCGCGGCTCGTTCATCTCCGGCGGCCTGCAGTACCAGAAGCTGACCGAGCCGCGCTCGGCCCCGACCTCGCCGGTCGCCGCCCTGGCCCCGATCCAGTACGAACTGGTCACCGCCGCCCTGACCGGTGTGAAGGAATTCAACCGCCTGCGCCTGACGGGCGATCTGAGCAGCAAGTCCTATGACTACGAGGACGGCCGCAACGCCGCCGGCGAGCTCGACCAGGACTTCCGCGACCGCGACCAGTACCGCTACGGCGTCAAGGCCGACTATGCCGTCAGCCCCGACACCGCATTCTACGTCTCGCTGACCGGCGACTCGCGCCGCTACGACACCGACTCGGCCCGCGACTCCGACGGCTACATCCTGTCGGCGGGCGTCGACTTCGAGCTGGCCCAGGCCGTCCGCGGCCAGATCGACGCCGGCTACATGAAGCAGACCTACGACAACTTCGTCACCTCGACGGGGCGTCGCGTCGACGACATCAGCGGTCTCAGCACCAAGACCAAGGTCGAATGGTTCCCCACCGAACTGACCACGGTGACCTTCAACGCCACCCGCAACATCGACGAATCCGTCGTCGCCAATTCGCAGGGCTTCGTCTCGACCACCGGCTCGGTGGCCGTCGACCATGAGCTGCTGCGCAACGTGCTGCTGTCGGGCCAGGCCAATTTCGGCAGCGACGACTACGAAGGCATCGACCGCGAAGACAAGCGCAGCGGCGCCAAGGCTTCGGTTTCGTATCTGATGAACCGTCGCGTCGGGGTTTTCCTGACCTACACTTACCTGAAGCAGAAGTCTGAAGGCGCCAATGCCGCGCGAAGCTTCACCGACAATAAGCTGGCCGCTTCGCTCGCCCTGCAATTCTAGTCCAAAAAAGGTCGCGACCCTCCTCTAGCGGAGGGTCATCGACCACTGAGAGTGCGCATCATGGACGGCTCGACCTTCGAGACCCCGATCGCTGCGGCGTCCGACGCCGCGGCGCCCGCGTTTGACCTCAACGTCATCATCGCGATCTTCCGGCGCAGGCTCAGGCTGTTCGCGGCGGTGGCCCTGGCGATCTTCGTGGCCGTGGTGCTGTTCACCCTGCAGGAGACGCCGCGCTACTCGACCTCGGCCCAGGTCATGATCGACGTGCGCCAGGAGCAGGTGACCCCGGACATGAACGCCGTGCTGTCGGGCCTGCCCGCCGACAGCGCCGTGGTCGACACCGAAGTGGAAGTGCTGCGCTCGCGGTCGCTGGCCGGCCGCGTGGTCGACCAGCTCAAGCTCGACCAGGACCCGTACTACAATCCGAGCCTGGCCGGCGCGAAGGGCGTCAAGGCCTGGTTCCCCTTCCTGAAGAAGACGGTGGCTCCCACCGCCGCCAATGACCCGGTCGCCGCCCAGCGCCTGCGCGAGCGCATCGTCGACCGCGTGCTCAGCGGCCTCAGCGTCCGCCGCGCGGGCGTGACCTACCTGATCACCGTGCAGTACACGCACGAGGACCCGGCCCAGGCCGCGCGCCTGGCCAACGCCTTCGCCGACCTCTACCTGACCGAACAGCTGGAAGCGAAGTTCGAGGCCACCAAGCAGGCCAACGGCTGGCTCAACACCCGCGTCGCCGACCTGCGCGGCCAGCTGCAGCAGGCCGAGGCCGAGGTCCAGCAGTACAAGATCGCCAACAACCTGCTCAGCGCCCAGGGCGCGACCCTGACCGAGCAGGAGATCTCGGGCCTGAACCAGCAGCTGGCCACAGCTCGCGCCGAGCAGGCCGAGACCGACGCCCGCCTCAACATCGCCCGCAACCAGCTGGCCCGCGGCAGCAACGGCGAGGACCTCGGCGAGACCATGACCTCGCCGGTCATCCAGCAGCTGCGCAAGCAGCGCTCGGAGAAGATCGCCCAGGTCAACTCCATGGCCGAGCGCTACGACGAGCGCTGGCCCGACCTGATCAAGGCCCGCCGCGAACTGGCGGAGGTCGACACCCAGATCCAGGCCGAGATCAAGCGCATCATCTCCAACCTCGAGGCCCAGGCCCAGATCTCGCGCCAGCGCACCGGCTCGGTCGCCGGCAGCGTCGGCGCCGCCCGCGGCACCCTGGCCGGCAACAACCGCGCCAGCATCCGCCTGGCCGAGCTGGAGCGGAAGGCCGAGTCGGTCCGCACCCTGTATGAATCACTGCTGGGCCGCTTCAAGCAGACCACCACCCAGCAGGGCATCGAGCAGCCCGACGCCCGCGTGCTGTCGCGCGCCACCATCCCCAGCAAGCCCAGCGAACCCAAGCCGTCGGTCAACCTGATCCTAGGCCTGGTGGCCGCGCTCGGGGCCGGCGGCGCCGCCGTGGTGCTGGCCGAGATCCTGATGGCCGGCCTGTTCACCGAGGACGAGGTCGAGCGCCGCCTCGGCGTGCCCTATCTGGGCTCGGTGCCGCTGCTCAGCTCCACCCTGGACGACGCCCGCGCCGCCCGCGGCCTGGCCCCGCCCGACTACCTGCTGAACAAGCCTCTCTCCAGCTTCGCCGAGAGCCTGCGCAAGCTGCGGGCGGCGATCCTGTTCTCCAAGGTCGGCGAGACGGTGAAGGTGATCGCCGTCACCTCGTCGCTGCCGGGCGAGGGCAAGACCACCACCACCTTCTCGCTGGGCCGCACACTGGCCGCCTCGGGCGCCAATGTCGTGGTCGTCGACTGCGACCTGCGCCAGGGGGCGATCAACCGCTTCCTGCCCACCGCGCCCACGGTCGGCCTGATCGAGGTGCTGAACGGCGCGGCCACGCTGGACGAGGCGCTGTACGTCGACGAAAGCGGGGCCAGGGTCCTGCCGCTGACCAAGTCGGCCTACACGCCGCGCGACGTCTTCGGCTCGGCCGCCTTCCAGCGCCTGCTGGCCGAGCTGCGCCAGCGCTTCGACGTGGTGCTGCTCGACACCGCCCCGCTGCTGGCAATCGCCGACACCCGCATCCTGGCGCCGCACGCCGACGCCGTGGTCATGCTGGCCCGCTGGAAGCGCACCCCGGTCAAGGCCATCACCTCGGCGCTGTCGCTGCTGCAGGGGCGCGGCGTGTTCCTGGCCGGCGTGGCCCTGACCCAGATGGATCTCAAGGCCCAGTCCCGCTACGGCTACGGCGACGCTGGCTACTATTACAAGAGCTACCGAAAGTACTATGCGGACTGACGGGCGTCGGACCCGGCGGCTCGCGGGGTCCGAAACCGCCGCCTGCGCGGGCCTGACGGCGCTGGTCTTCGGCGCCGTCCTGGCCTTCGGCGCCAGCGACACGGCCGTGGCGGCCGTGTTCGCCGGGCTCTACGCCCTCTCCCTCGTCATCCTGCTGGCCGCCTGCGGCTGGGCCCGCCGCGACCTCGCGCGGCTGGGCGGCTGGACGGTTCCGGCCGTGCTGGCCGGCCTGCTGCTGGCCGCGGTCCTGGTTCCGTTGACCCCGTGGAGCCCCGACGGCCCGCATCCGGTCTGGACCTTCCTGCCCGACGGCCCGGCCGCCTCGACCCTCGACCGCTCGGCGGTGCTGCTCAACGTCCTCAATCTCCTGGGGCTCTTCTGCCTCTATGTCGCCGCCCGGGTGGTCGCCGCCTCGCAGACGCGCGGCCGCCGGCTGCTGGCCTTCATGCTGTGGGGGCTGGGGATCTACGCGGCCGGCGCCCTCGTCCACCACGTCGGCCTGCGCGGCGAGGGCCGCATGGCCGCCTCCCTGCTGGGGCCCAACAGCGCCGCCACGGTGTTTGCCGCCGGCGTGGTCATGGCCGCGGCGAGCCTGGCCCAGCGCCTGCGCCGGGGCGGCTCGGCCACGCTGAAGAAGGGCGATCCGCGCGCTGTCGCTATGGCCGGGCTGGTGGCCCTGCTGGTCGTCTGCCTGCTGATGACCGCCTCGCGCGGCGGCCTGATCGCCGGCGCGATCGGGGCCGGCCTGTTCACGGTCTGGCAGGTCTTCGCCGGCCGCCGGATGACCCGCGGCGGCGTCCTGTTCATCGGCGGCGCGGCGGTGCTGCTGGTGGTCGCCCTGGGCCTCAACGGCGCGGGCCTGGTGGTCGAGCGCTTCGACCTGGCCCAGCAGGATCTCGACATCCGCCGGCAGATCATCGCCCCGCACTGGCGGGCCTTCCTGTCCTCGCCCTGGTTCGGCTACGGCCTGGGGTCGTTCACCTCGGTCAACCAGATGCTGATGACCGAGGCGGCCCTGCCCGAACTGCACAACGTGCGCGCCGTCCACAACCTCTATGTCCAGTGGCTGGAAGAAGCCGGCGTCGTGGGGACCGTGCTGATGGCCGCCCTGCTGGGCGAGCGCCTGGCCCCGGTGGTCCGCGCGGCGTTCGGTTCCGGCGGCGTCGGGATCTGGGCGCGGGGCGCGGTCTGCGCGGCGGCGGTGTTCCTGATCCACGGCCTGTCGGATTTCGCGCTGCAGGTGCCGGCCATCCAGGCCCTGGCGACGCTGGGCCTGGGCGCGCTGGGCGGCCTGGTTTCGCTGCGGGGCGAGACGCGCGGCGCCAAGCCCGATCGCGCGCCCGCCCGGCTGGCCCTGGCCGGCGGCGGCGCCTGCGCGCTCGTCGCGGTGCTGATGGCCGCGCCGCTGCTAGCGGCCAAGGTCGGGGGCGATCTGTCGGCCTGGCCGACCGCGCCGGCCGACGCCCTGGCGGCGAGCATCGAGCGCGGCTTGGCGCGCAAGGATCTTTCAAAGGTGGAGCTGGCGCGCCTGGACGGTCTCAGCCGGCGAGAGTTGGCGTCACGTCCGGGATCGGGATCGGCCTGGTTGCGCCGCGCGGCGGTCGACGCCGCGGCGGGTCTCGACGGGCCCTCGGCCCTGGCGCTGGAGCGCTCGTTCACGGTGGCGCCGCTGCAGACCAGCCTGTTCAGCGCCCGGACGCGGTTCGCCTACGAGCGCTGGGACCGGCTCACGCCGACGGCGCGCGCCCAGACGATCGAACAGCTCAGCGCCGAATGGCGCCGCGCGAACTGGAAACGCAAGGAGCTGGTTCGGATGGCCAACGACATCCGCAACCCGGCGGGCCGGGTGGGGCTGGCGCTGCAACTGACCGTGCTGCGGCTGCGGCAGCCCTGATCGTGCGGGCCGATCAGATGAGGGCGCGGAAAAGTTCCAGGGCGGCGACCCACAGGCCGGCCGAAACCAGAGCGGCCAGGCCCAGGCCGACGGCGCGCGGCAGGCGGCGCGTGGCGGCCGGAACGGCGTCGGCGACGTTGCTCATCGAGAGGTTGGCGTGCGGCATGAAACTCAAGGCCCCTTCAGCGCAGCTTCGTCATCTGCGCGAATATAAGCTTAGCTTTTCACCCCTAAGCCCTAGTGAAGGAACAGGGTTTACGCAAAATGACTGTATTTTATGGTTAAGTATCAGTTTCCGCGCGACGTCGTCGGAGAGTTGCATTAGGTAGTTAGAGACGAAGTGGGGTGGCTTCGTTCCTTTTTGTGTGTCGTGGGATAGGGGGTTACGCTGTGAGCGGAAGCTCGAACACCGAAACCATGAACGCCGTCGCGGGCGAGATTCTTGCTCGTGTCGCCGTGGATCCCGGCAAGCGCTTCATCGATGTCGTCGTTGCTGCCCTTGCCTTGATCTTCTTCGCGCCCGTGCTTTTGCTCGCGGCGCTCTGGATCAAATTGGAGTCGCCCGGACCGGTGCTGTTCCGCCAGGCGCGGGGCGGCCTGAACGGTCGAACCTTCACCATCTACAAGCTGCGCTCGATGCGGTGCGAGGAGAACGGCGACAAGGTCACCCAGGCCCGTCGCGACGACGACCGCATCACCAAGTCGGGCAAGCTGTTGCGCACCACCAGCATCGACGAGCTGCCCCAGCTGCTCAACGTGCTGAAGGGCGACATGTCGCTGGTGGGCCCACGCCCGCACGCCATGGCGCACGACGCCTATTACGGCGCGCTGATCTCGACCTACAACATGCGCTTCCAGGCCAAGCCCGGCCTTACCGGCCTGGCCCAGATCCGCGGCCTGCGCGGCGGCACGACCGACGTCGAGGACATGGCGGCCCGCATCAAGGCCGACATCGCCTATATCGACGGCTGGTCGCTGATGAGCGACATCCGCATCCTGCTGCTGACGGTGCCGCACCTGCTGATGGCGGAAAACGCCTACTAAGCAGGCAATACTGTCTGAATACGGAAAAGGCCTCGCTTCTGTTCGAAGCGAGGCCGTTTTACTTTCGGGCGGGGATCAGCCGATCGTCACCCAGGCGGCCGAGCCGGGGGCCTGACGCTCGATCCAGCGATAGTTCAGCTCGCTCCAGGGCGTGGCCCAGGGGGTGAGGTTGTCGAGCACCCAGTCGCCCTGCTCCATGGCGACCACCAGCACGGCGTGGCTTTCGCCGCGGGCGGTCACCGCCACGGCCATCGACAGGGCCGCGGCCGGCACCCCGGCCTCGATCAGCCGGCGGCGCTTTTCCAGGGCGTAGTCCTCGCAGTCGCCGTACATCTTGCCGTCGATCACGCGCGGCAGGCTCCAATACTCGATCATGCCGTAGAGGTCGAAGTCCTCGGCCTTCTGCACTTCGCGATTTACGCGGCGATTGATGTCGTTGAGCAGCTTCATCTGGTCACGCGACAGGCGCGGAAGTTCGCCGGCCGCCGAGGCCAGGCTCACCACCGGGCGGGCCGGCGCGGCGGCCCCCGGAGACAGGGCCGCGGCCAGCGCCGCCTCGGGCGAGACCAGGGCGAAGGCGGTGTCCAGGCGCAGGGGCGCGAGGGCTTCCACCGTCAGGGCGGCGACCGTGTCCTCGTCCCCGGTCTCGTCCGGGGCCTCGGTTTCGGCGGTGATCGCCTGGGCCTGGGCGGCGAAGGTCAGGCGGCGGCCGCCGCTCCAGGCGGTCGAGGTCGACGAGGTGGCGATGCCGGGGCCGGGGCCGGGGCCGGGCTGCGGCGCCTGGCCGGTCAGGGCGGCGATCTCGTGTGCGGCCGCGCCGCAGCTGTCGAGGTCGCGCTGGCACAGGTCGGTGAAACCGGGCGGCGCGGCGGCGGGCGCGCCCATCGGCATGAACGCCGGCGCCGGCCCGGCCAGGGCCGGGGCGGCGGCCATCAGGCCAAGACTGGCGATGGCGGTTCCGAGAAAGGCGGTGATCTTCATGACGGGCTCGCGAAGTTCGTGAGCTCATCATCGGGATATCCATTGAATTCGAGGTCAAAATGCTTGGTGTTTTAACGTCTAATCAATCTGGTTTATTTGGCGTTATTGGTAACGGTGGATGAATGTGCAAGGTTAAATCGCTCTCGAAAATCTCGGTTTATTTATCGTAAATATGTGTGGCGGAGGTTGAAGGGGCCTTGCACGTAAGGCATTTTGGCCATCGACCCCGTCTCGTCCTCCTTCATCCTCCTAGGTCCATGGTCTTCGGCTTCCTGCGTCCCAAGTCCCGATCCAAGTCGCAAACCGCCTCCGCCGACGGCCGAGTGGTTTACGGCGTCGGCGACATCCACGGCCGTCTCGACCTGCTCGACCTGCTGCTCGACGCCGTGGCGGCCGACTTCGCCGCGCTCGGCCGGCCGGACCGGCCGGTGATCGTGTTCGTCGGCGACTATGTCGACCGCGGCCCGGAGTCGGCGGGGGTGATCGAGCGCATCGCCGCTCTCAAGGCCGCTTCCGGCGGGACCGCGGGCTTCGAGGTCCGCACTCTCATGGGCAATCACGAGCAGACCCTGCTGCAGTTCCTCGACAGCCCCGAGGGCGGGCCGGTCTGGGCCGAGTTCGGCGGCGGCGAGACCCTGGCTTCCTACGGGGTGGCGCGGCCCGCGGGGCGCGACCCCGAGGCCTGGCGCGCGGCCCAGGAACAGTTCCAGCGCAACCTGCCCCTGCGCCACCTGAACTTCCTGCGCCAGCTGGAGCTGACCGCCGCCTATGGCGACTACCTGTTCGTCCACGCCGGCGTGCGCCCGGGCCGCTCTCTGGCCCAGCAGGACCCGCAGGACCTGCTGTGGATCCGCGGCGATTTCCTGCATCAGCCGCACGGCCTGGGCATGGTCGTCGTCCACGGCCACACCCCCGACGAAGAGCCGTTTCTGGGCCGTGACCGGATCAATGTCGACACCGGAGCCTATGCGACGGGCGTTTTGACCGCCGTCCGGGTGGGCGAGGGCGCTCCGGCCATGCTGCAAGCGCGAAAACGGCGCCCCGTTCCGGGGTGAAGCTTGTGACGCCCGGGTCTCCATGCGATGAGACCAGGGAGGGATGCAGCCGAGAGACGTGACGAGAATGATTACCGTTCGACGCCTTATTCGGGCGGCTTCGATCTGCCTGGCCCTCGCCGCGGCCGCGCCGATCGCCCAGGCTCAGGACACCCTCCCGCCGCCTCCCGCCGCCGCTGCTGCGGCGCCGCAAACCGCGCCTGTCGCACCGTCCGCGGCCGCGCCCGCCGCGCCGGTCGATCCCGACTACCAGCTGGGCTCGGGCGACAAGATCCGCGTCACCGTCTTCGGCGAGCCGACCCTGTCGGGCGAGTTCTATGTCACCGGCTCGGGCCTGGTGTCCTTGCCGCTGCTGGGCGAGGTCAAGGCCGCCGGCCTCAGCGTCCGCCAGTTCCAGGAAACGGTCGAGACCGCCCTGCGCAACGGCTATCTCAAGCAGCCGCGCGTCAGCGCCGAGGTGCTGAACTTCCGTCCGTTCTACATCCTGGGCGAGGTCAGCAAGCCGGGCACCTATCCCTATACCTCGGGCCTGACCGTGCAGAACGCCGTGGCCACCGCCGGCGGCTACACCTACCGGGCCGACAAGAACAAGGTCTACATCAAGCGTCTTGGCGAAGAGAAAGAGACCAAGATGAGCCTGACCCCGTCGACCCAGGTCGCGCCTGGCGACACGGTGCGTATCGGCGAGCGCTTCTTTTAAGAGTTCAAATGCAGACGCCGCGTCTGTCGCGGCGTCGGCGGCGTTAGGGTTCGATTCACCACGGCGCGCGGCGATAGGTCGCGCTTTCGACTACCTGGCCGCGCAATAGAAACCATTTTTTTGTATCTTTCCGCACAGAGTGGCGCCGTACCACTCTGGGGGAACGCCTTTGTTGAAGGTTCTGACCTGCCTGACGGGGCAGCATGACTTCAGGCTCGTGCTCGTCGCCGGCCTCGTCTGCTTCGCCGCCTGTTTCACGGCGTTCCGACTCTTTTCACGCCTGCGCGGCGCGCGCGGCCTGGTCCGCGGGGCCTGGCTGCTGCTGACCGGCCTGGTGGCCGGCTCGGGCGTCTGGGCCACCCACTTCATCGCCATGGTCGCCTACGACCCGGGCCTCAAGACCGGCTACAGCCCGGCGGGCACCCTGCTGTCGCTGATGATCGCGGTGCTGTTCATGGCCGCCGGCTTCGCCGTGGCCTCGGCCGAGCGCACCCGCACCAACGACTGCGCCGGCGGCCTGCTGCTGGGCCTGGGCATCGGCGCGATGCACTACACCGGCATGTCGGCCTTCGTGACCCAGGGCTACGTGCTCTGGGAGCAGGCCACCGTCGCCGCCTCGGTCGTCATCGGCGTGTCCTTCTCGGCCATCGCCCTGGTGATCGCCGGTCGCGCCCGCTCGCTGACCAAGCAACTGATCGGCGGCACGGTGCTGACGCTGGGCGTCTGCGGTCTGCACTTCACCGGCATGGGCGCGGTGACCATCATGCCCGACGTCAACGTCGTGGTGCCCGAGCAACTGCTGTCGGGCGCCATGCTGACCCTGGCGGTGACCGCCATCACCGGCCTGATCATCCTGGGCGGCCTGGGCGCGGTGACCATCGAGTCCTCGACCAGCCGCTCGGCCCTCGACCGCATCCGCCGCCTGGCCAACGCCGCCTACGAAGGCATCGTCGTGGTCCAGGACGGCCGCATCAACGACGCCAACGCCGCCTTCTGCGAACTGGCCGGCGCCTCGCTGGACGACCTGGTCGGCAAGCCGCTCTACACGTCCATGCTCACCTTCGACGGCAAGGAGCCGGCCCGCGAGGGCGTGCGCCGCGAGGGGCTTCTCCAGCCGCTCGAAGGCGGCCGCGCCATCCCGGTCGAGGTGTTCTCGCGCCTGATGGACGACGGCGCCCGCACCGAGACCTCGGGCCTGACCGTGCTGGCCATCCGCGACCTGCGCGAGCGCCGCTCGGCCGAGGAGAAGATCCGCTACCTGGCCGAGCACGACGGCCTGACGGGCCTGCCCAACCGCAACTCGCTGCAAGCCCGCCTGGCCGCCGCCCTGGAGCGCGTCGAGGCGTCCGGCGAAACGCTGTCGCTGGTCTGCATCGATCTGGACCACTTCAAGGAGGCCAACGACCTGCACGGCCACCTGGCCGGCGACGCCCTGCTGGTCGAGGCCGCCCGCCGCCTGCAGGACTCGGTCGTCGCCCCGTCCTTCGCCGCGCGCCTGGGCGGCGACGAATTCATCCTCGTGCAGATCGCCGCCCAGG
>Ga0247822_10002252_pt1 | contig 12228 bp, 11 predicted proteins | sample 13C_Cellulose_Da_FD_192423 | JGI IMG/M metagenome (GOLD analysis project Ga0247822, IMG submission 192423) | Soil microbial communities from agricultural site in Penn Yan, New York, United States - 13C_Cellulose_Day30 | ecosystem: Environmental > Terrestrial > Soil > Agricultural land | place...
ATCAACCGCAGAAGTAAGAAGGGCGGCCTTCGGGCCGCCCTTCTTACTTCTGCGGTTGATCGCGAAGGCTAGGGCCCAGGTGTGGCTTGCCGTCCTTCCAGAACAATGGCGCGATGTAGAGGTAGCGCTCCGGCTCGAAGGGCTTGCATCCGGAGTTCGCGGCCCAGGCGTGGAAGGCGATGAAATGGCGAGCGCCAACGGAGAAGATCGCCGGATGGCCGGGTCCGCTCAGACAGCCGGCTTCGCGGTCGTTGAAGCTGTGCAGCAGCGGATTCTCGGGCGCATCCTTGCAGGGTCCCAGTGGTCCGCTGCAATTTGCGTAGCCGGTTGCGTATCGTGACAGGCGTTCGTTCGGATAATCCCAGCCATAATAAGCTGCGGAGTAAAACATCTGATAGCCACCGGGCGATTTCACCATGGCTGGCGCCTCGACCAGCTTGAACTCCCATTTCTGGTCGTCTTGGATGAGCGGGACGGCGTCACCGACGAGCTGAAATCCGTCGTCGGACAGCCGTTGTCCCCAGACGATCGAGCGCTTGCCGACCGCATTCCCGTCGCTCTTGTAGTAAAGGTAGAGCTTACCGTCGGCGTCGCGGAACGGGTTTGCGTCGATCGTGCCGCCTTCGGACGGCTGGCACACGAGCGGTTTGGACGAACTGTCGATGAAGGGGCCCTTAGGGCCGTCCGCTACAGCCACACCCACGCACTGCGTCTTCGTGCTCGGATTGGCAGCGGTGTAATAGAGCAGCCACTTCGGTCCGATCTGAATGACTTCGGGTGCCCAAGTCCGTTCGGTCTTGGCCCAGGAGCCGAGCCGCGGCAGGCCGTCGACAGGCTTGCCGTCGGCGCCCGTCACCGGCGTCCAGTGAACCAGATCGCGCGATGTCAGCATCGGCAGGTTCAGCCCGTAATTGGTCGAGTAGGCGATGAACTCGCCGCCGTGCGGCACGATGTGCGGGTCGGCAAAGTTGTCGCGATAGACGGGAACGAAGGACGGCTCCGCGGACGCGCCAACCGCCCAGGACGTCAGAAGTAATGCCGCCAGCAGGCGGACGTTACGCAATACTCGCATCGGACGTGTTCCTCCCGGATCGAAGCCTAGCAGGTTTCACGATGAATGAAGTCAGACCTGCCGCAGGGTTACCGTGTCGCCGTCGAAATCCAGGCCCACGGTCAGCAGCGCTCGGAAAGCATTGTAGCCGCACTTGCCCGGGAAGAAGGCGTGGAAGAACAATTGCGGTCGTCCGTCCGCGCCGGGCCCAACGGACGCGTGACCGGGAGCCCACCACTCTCGGGATGATTTCAGCAACGGCTCAGGATGCTTGAGGTAAGGGCCGAGCAAATGGTCGGCGACCGCAACGCCGATGCCATAGGCGGGCGTCGAGAAGTCGTTGCCGGCATAGAACATCCAGTAACGGCCGTTCTGCTTGGTCACGAACGGCCCTTCGATCAGGTGGCCTTCCCAATCGAGGTCGTTGGACAGGACGATCTTTTCCTCACCGACTAGTGAGCGGCCATCGGGCGCCAACTGTCGCGCGTGGATCGGAGTGCGCATCGCCGCGAGAATGTCCGGAGCCTTGCCGAACTCCACGAGCGCCGGAAGCACGCGCGTCCAATTGTCGAGCGCCGCCTCGATCAATGGCTGCATCAGGAAGAAGCGCTCGAGCGGGCGCCGCGTGTTCGCCCAGGGCTGAAGCGCCGCCGCGAGGGCGGCGCTGCGTTGTTCGCGCTCACCTTCGAACAATTTCTCGATGAGGTCCGGATGCTCTCGCAGCAGGCCGGCAAGCGGTCTCGGCCACAGCCCGTTGGTGTCGTTCTTCCAGTAGAGAAACGGCGTGCCGTCGTCGTCGACGAAAATGTGGGAGTCGATGACGCCGCCACTCGCGGTGCTGCCGGGATAGAGGACCTTGCCGCCAGTGATCAGCGGCTCTCCATTGTCGACCCACGGACCGAAAGGCGTGGGCGCTCGCGCCAGACCGATCGCCAGCGCGTTCGATTTTTCACGCGCGGTGTATGCGACCCAATATTCGTCCCCGACGCGCTTCATCTCGGGTGCCCAGAAGTCCGCCGACCTTTTGCCGGTGAGTGTCCAGTCGGGCGCCTGGCCTTCCGGAAAAATGAACCCGCGATGCTCCCACGTCTTCAGGTCCTTCGAATGGGCGATGGGAAAAGCGTCGGGCGCGTCATTGGATGTCGCGATGAGTACCCAGCCGTCGTCGACCTTCAGGACTGCGGGATCGCCGTAGCCGCTTAGCGTCGTGTCACTGAGATTCTCGGTGATCAGCGGCTGCCATTGGACCTCGCCTCCGTCGACCGTCGGGATTTGCGCGGATCCCGGCGCTCGCGTTCCGAAGTCCCCTGCGACCTCGTCGAAGAACAGCATGTAGTCGGGGTGATTGCCGTTCTTGAGGCGATAGGTTCGCTCCACGCCATCGGAAGCGGAGATGGTGAACACAGTCCCGGCGCCGTCCTCGACGGCGTCGACGCGGAAGGCGATCTCGGTCATCCGGCGGCGCGATAAAGGTCGCAATTGTCGTTTGAAACCAATTTCGAACGTCATGCGCGATTGTGTGCATCGCGACGTCCGATAAGCTGACCATATGCTTCATCGAAGAGTCGCGATCGCCTTCCTAACGCTCTCCATCGGCTGGGGCTGCGCGCCGCAGAACTTGTCGGCCACACAGCCCGCTTACGCCAACCCGGTCATCGACGCCGACTTCCCCGATCCGGCCGTGCTGAAGGCGCCTGACGGATACTATTACGCCTATGCCACGCAGACCGAGCGGGACGGTCGATGGATCAATCTGCAGGTCGCACGATCGAAGACTCTGCGTGACTGGGAATATCTTGGCGATGCGCTTCCCGCGAAGCCGGGCTGGGCGAGCAAGACGCAGGACTTCTGGGCGCCGGACGTATTTTACGCCGACGGCCGCTACTTCCTCTATTACTCCGCCAAGCCCGATGCTGCGCTGACCGATGACAAGCGCGGCCTGTGCCTGGCGGTGGCAACCTCGAACAAGCCGGCGGGCCCGTTCATCGACATGGGCAAGCCGCTCCAATGCGGCGACACGTTCGTCAACATCGATCCGATGGCCTTTGACGATCCGGCGACGGGCAAGAGACTGCTTTACTGGGGTTCGGGATTTCAGCCGATCAAGGTGCAGGAACTGGCCGCCGACCGCATGTCGTTTGCCGCGGGAAGCGCGCCCGCCGATCTGATGCCTGCGATCAAATCCGACGATCCGAACGAATATCAGAAGCTGGTCGAGGGAGCCTGGGTCGTCCAGCGCGGCGGCTATTATTACCTCTTCTATTCCGGCGACAACTGCTGCGGTCCGAAAGCGCATTACGCGGTGATGGTCGCCCGCTCACGGTCCGCAACGGGACCCTTCGAGAATGCGCCTAACAAGGTCATCCTGCAGATGGATTCGAATTGGATCGCGCCCGGACACAATTCGGTGGCGACGGACGAAAGTAGGCAGGATTGGATGCTGTACCACGCCGTGGACGTAAACCGGCCGAGGACGAAGCCGACGGACGACGTCAACACGCGCAGGGTCATGCTGATCGATCGAATCGAATGGCAGGACGGCTGGCCGGTCGTCCAGAAGCGCTAGGGAGTGAGGGACCATGCTGCTCGATAGACGCACCGCAATCGGTGGACTTGGAGCGGCGGCGATCACTGCTGCTGCCGGCGCGCAACTGGTGGGCAATCGCGGCGGGCGGAAGCTCGGTTATGCCATCGTGGGGCTCGGTTATTACGCCACACGGCAAATCATGCCGCAGTTTGCGAACTGCACCCACTCCAGGCTTACAGCGCTGGTCAGCGGCACGCCCGAGAAACTGGAAAAGTTCGGCGCGGAGTACAAAATCCCGGTAGCGTCGCGGTACAGCTACGCCGACTTCGACCGCATCCGCGACAATCCCGACGTCGATATCGTCTACGTCGTCCTGCCTAACTCGATGCATGCCGAATACACCATCCGCGCCGCGCGGGCTGGCAAGCACGTGCTGTGTGAAAAGCCGATGGCGATCTCGTCCGCCGAATGTGAGGCAATGATCGCTGCTTGCCGGGCTGCCGGACGGAAGCTGATGATCGGCTACCGCAGCCACTTCGAACCGCACAACATCGAAGCGATGCGCCTCGCCCGCACCGGCGCGATCGGCAAACGCCGCTACGTGCAGTCCGAGCATGGCTTCTCGGCGGGCGACCCCAAGCAATGGCGGCTGAAACGGGCGCTGTCCGGTGGCGGGTCGATGATGGATATCGGAATCTACAGCGTTCAGGCGCTTCGCTACATGGCGGGTGAGGAGCCGATCGCCGTCACTGCGACCGAACACACCGATCGCAACGACCCGCGCTTCCGCGAGGTCGAAGACAGGATCGCGTGGAGTTTCCTCTATCCGTCAGGACTGATCGGGCAGGGCCTGTCGTCCTACAGCTCGCACCACAATCATATCCGGCTCACCGGCGACAATGGCTGGATCGATCTGGAACCGGGCACGGGTTACGACGGCCATCGCATGATCGTCCGCCGTGGCTGGGACGCGCCTCAGGACATCAAGCCGCCGCCGGGTCCGGGCAAGAACCAGTTTGCGGCGCAGCTCGATCACCTTGCCATATCCGCTCTCGAGAATCGCGAGCCGATCGTTGCCGGCGCGGAAGGGCTACAGGACCTCCGGCTGATCGAAGCGATCTACCGTTCCGCGAAAGAAGGCCGAACGATACGGCTGTAGTGGCTTGCTGCGGCGAATGGGAACGCTAACACTGGACGCGGGAGAGAGACATATGCTGGCAGTTTCGCGTCGTGGGTTCCTACTTCAGGGCGGTGCAGTCACCGCTGCAGCGATGATCGCTGGGCCGGCGTCGGCGGCAAAGCTCAAGTTTCCGCCGGGCATCCAGCTGTGGACGGTCAAGGACGACATGGCGCGCGATCCCGAAGGGACGCTGAAGGCCCTCGGCAAGATGGGCTACAAACGCGTTGAGGCGGCCGGCTGGTACGGACGCACGCCGCAGCAATATAAAGCGATGATCAAGGCCGCCGGGCTGGACTGCGTTTCCGCGCACTACGGCCTGAAGGATCTCATTGACGATACGGAGGGCAAGCTCGCCTTTGCGCGCGACGTAGGCGTCAAATATGTGGTCGCCTCTTCGCCCGCTCCGCCCAAGGCGCTGGATCCGGCCAAGCCGTGGCCGGTCGCTGTGGCCGAAGCGATGAATCTCGAAACCTGGCGGTCGAATGCGGCGGCCATGGAAAAGATCGGTGCGCGCGCCCGCGAGCTCGGCTTGCGTTTCGGCTATCACAACCACTCCGCGGAGCTGCTCGACTATGAGGGCGTGATGCCGCTGGCCGAGATCGTGCGGATCACCAACCCGAAGAATGTCGCGCTGGAACTCGACATCGGCTGGGTTGCCGCCGCGGGTTATGATCCAGTGACGATCATCAAGCGCTTCGCCCCGCGCATCGAGCTATTGCACATCAAGGACCAGCTCAGCCCCGAGCGCGTGCCCGGCAAGATGATCGCGGACGATCGCACGACGGTGATCGGACAGGGCACGATCGACTGGAAGGCCACATTCCGTGCGCTTCGCGGTTCACCGGTCCACTCCTACTTTGTGGAGCAGGAGGATCCGTTCACGGAGCCGGCTCTCGATGCCGCCCGCAAGAGCCTTGCCTACATGCGGTCGCTGTCCATCTGATGCTTGTCGCCAATCCTGTTCGATATGCGATGATCGGCGGCGGTGAGGGGGCCTTCATCGGCCCGGTGCACCGCATTGCCGCAGCCATTGCGGGCAATTGCGAACTGGTTGCGGGCGCGTTGAGCAGCGATGCACAAAAGGCCCGGCGCTCGGGCGCGGCGATCGGTCTGGCCGAGGAGCGCAGCTACGCGAGTTTTCAGGACTTGCTGCGGGGTGAGAAGGGCCGCCCCGATGGCGCCGAATTCATCGCCATCGTCACCCCGAACCATGTTCACGCACCCGCGGCGATCGCAGCGCTGGAAGCGGGCTTCCCGGTCCTTTGCGACAAGCCGCTGACGGATACGCTGGACGCGGCGCTGGAGATTGCCGCAGCGGCCAAGCGGACCGGAGGCCTGGTCGGCGTCACGCATACCTACACCGGCTACCCAATGGTCCGCGAGGCTCGCGACCTGGTCAGCTCCGGCAAGTTCGGCGCCGTTCGCCGTGTCGCAGTCAAATATACGCAAGGCTGGCTGGCGAAGGCCGAGGATGGCGTTGGTAAGCAGGCGGAATGGCGCATTGACCCGAAGCGCTCGGGCCTCGCTGGCGCATTTGGCGACATCGGCACCCACGCCTTCAACCTCGTCGAGTTCATCACCGGCGAGCGCATGACGCGTCTCAGTGCAGAAATTCGGGCGGCTGTCGAAGGCCGTCAACTCGATGACGACGGCGCGGCCATGTTTCATCTGGACGGCGGCGGGCGAGGGACGCTCGTCGCCAGCCAGATCTGCACGGGCGAGGCCAACGGACTCGCCATCTCGATCTGGTGCGAGGAAGCAGGGCTGCACTGGCGGCAGGAGGAGCCCAACAGCCTGCGCGTCTCACGTCGCGGCGGACCCGAGGAGATCTGGACACCGGGCGGCGACCGCAAATACCTCGGCGAGGCAGCGATGGCGGTAACGCGCCTGCCGTCGGGGCATCCGGAAGGCTATCTTGAAGCCTTTGCCAATATCTATCGTGACTTCGCAGATGCCGTTCGCGGTAACGCACCCGCGCAACCGAGCTACGCCAGCCTTGCCGACGGTCTTGCTGGCATGTGCTTCATCCAGGCCGCGCACGACAGCAGCGCGAACGATGCCGCCTGGGTCGATCTTCAGGAGACTGCACGATGAAGGGCCCCGCAATCTTTCTCGCCCAGTTCGCGGGCGATGAAGCACCGTTCAACACGCTGGGAAGCATCGCGCGATGGGCGGCCGGACTCGGCTACGTCGGTATCCAGATTCCAAGCTGGGACTCGCGCTTCATCGACCTGAAGCGCGCCGCCGAAAGCAAGGACTATTGCGACGAGATCGCCGGCGTATGCAGCGAGGCTGGCGTGGCTATCACGGAGCTATCCACGCACCTGCAGGGCCAGCTCGTCGCGGTTCATCCAGCCTATGACGAACTGTTCGACGCCTTCGCGCCACCCGAACTGCAGGGGAAGCCGGCAGACCGTACGGTCTGGGCAACCGAACAGGTCAAGCTTGCCGCCAAGGCCAGCCGGAACCTCGGCCTAAACGCCCACGCCACCTTCTCTGGCGCGTTGCTATGGCAGACGGTCTATCCGTGGCCGCAGCGGCCTGCGGGCCTCGTCGAAGAAGGCTTCGCCGAACTTGCCCGTCGCTGGAAGCCTATCCTCGACGTGTTTGAAGAAAATGGCGTCGACGCTGCGTACGAACTGCACCCCGGCGAGGACCTGCACGACGGCGTTACGTTCGAGCGTTTCCTCGAGGCGGTTGGCAACCATCCGCGCGCCAACATCCTCTACGATCCGAGCCACTTCGTCCTGCAGCAGCTCGACTATCTCGCGTTCATCGACATCTATCACGAGCGGATCAAATGCTTCCACGTGAAGGACGCCGAGTTCCGGCCCAACGGCCGTGCCGGCGTTTACGGCAGCTATTCTGGCTGGGCCGAGCGCCCGGGCCGCTTCCGCTCCCTGGGCGACGGGCAGATCGACTTCCGCGCGATCTTCTCCAAGTTCACGCAATACGATTACGCCGGTTGGGCAGTGCTCGAATGGGAATGTGCGCTGAAGCATCCGGAGCAGGGGGCCGCAGAAGGCGCTCCGTTCATTGCCGACCATATGATCCGCAAGGCGGAGAAGGCATTCGACGATTTCGCCGGAGCGGGCCCCGATGCGGCGCGCAACCGGCGGGTGCTAGGGCTCGACGCCTGAGCACGAAGAACCAGGGGAGGGGATTGCAGTGGATCTGACGATTAGAGCGCGCCTGTCGGCGATGATGTTCCTGCAATATTTCGTGTGGGGCGCCTGGTTCGTGCCCTTCGCGACCTACCTCACGCACCACGGCCTGCAGGACAGCGTCGGCACGATCTACTCGGCTCAGGGCTGGGCCGCGATCGCCGCGCCGCTTTTCGTTGGTGCCATTGCCGACCGCTATTTCTCCGCCGAAAAGGTGATGGGCATATTGCACCTGTTCGCGGGTGCGTTGCTGTTCCTTCTTTCGTCGATCGGCGCGGACGCGGGCGTGATGTTCTTTGCCACCCTCGGCGTGCTTCTCGCCTACATGCCGACCATCGCACTTTCGAACTCGGTAGCGCTCAATTCGATCAGCGATACGGAGAAGCAATTCCCGGCGATCCGCGTGTTTGGAACCATCGGCTGGATCGTCGCAGGACTGATCGTCGGCCTCGTCCTGCCGGGTGACGCGGAACGGACGCAGATGCCGCTGTATCTCGCGGGCGGAGTGTCGCTGGTTTACGGTCTCTACTCTTTCACTTTGCCGAACACGCCGCCACAGGCCGGACAGGGGAAGCCGTCGGTTTTCTCTTTGCTGGGTCTGGATGCGATCAAGACTTCGGACCGCAGCTTCTGGGTGTTGATCATCTGCTCGATGCTGATGATGATCCCCTTCTCCTTCTACAACGTCTACGCGAACCCCTTCCTCGACGACATCGGGGTGCAGAATCCGGCTGCGACGCAGACCATCGGGCAGGTGTCGGAAGTCGGTTTCCTTCTGCTCCTGCCGCTCTTCTTCCGTTGGGTCGGCATCAAGGGCGTACTGTTCATCGGCATGGCGGCCTGGGCGGTTCGCTATGTGCTCTTCGCCAACGGCTTCACCGACGACGGCCCGATCATGCCGATCATCTATCTGGGCCTCGCGCTGCACGGCGTCGGTTTCGACTTCGTCTTCGTCGCCGCCACCATCTGGGTCGGCAAGCACTTCGCCGCCGACGCACGGAGCCGTGCACAGTCGTTCCTGGCACTGATGACGTGGGGCGTCGGCTATCTCATCGGCAGCAACGCCGCGAACATGGTGCAGGTCAACACCGGCGCGGGTGCCGGGCCCGAATGGCAGAGCTTCTGGCTGCTACCGGCCGGCTTCGCCGCAGTGACCGCAGTCGTGTTCCTGTTCCTTTTCCGCGACCGTGCGGAGAAGACCGCAGCGGCGACGGCTTAAGGTGTCGGATCGTTCGCGGTGAAGGGCGAGCAGCACGGCCTCATGACGGCGCTATATTCCATCAGTTCCACGCGGGTGCCGTCGGGGTCGTAGAGGTTCGCCTGCCACTTGCCGTCGAGGCCCATGCTGGGCCCGTCATGCCGCGGGGGCAGGCGCTGTTCGGCGTAGAGGCGGGTGACAGCCGCCTGCATGTTGGGAACGGCCAGCGAGACGTGATTGAGAATGCCGAGCTGCCGCGCGTCGACGCGGTCGACGGGTGTCGTCGAGCCTTCCCCGACCATCATATATTCTAGCCAGTCGGTGCCGTCGGGGACCTGCTGCGAAATCCAGTCGATGGCGTCCGGCTTCATTGCCCCGTACCAGTAAGGCCGAAACCCGAGCACCTTGCGATAGAAGGCATCCTCTGCAGACCGGCTGCGGACGAGATAGCCGACATGGATGATCCGCCCGCTGATTGCCGTTGGCGCCGGTTCGGCGGGCGTTCCCGACTGGACGAAGCGGACTTCATTGCCCTCGGGATCCTTGACGGCGAACCAGCGCGAGCTGTTCTCGCCGCGCTGGACGGCTGACGCCCTGATTCCACCATTGGCGAAATGCTTGCTGAGGCCGGCAGCGTCCGACGTGGTGTAGGCTACGTGCGCCAGCATCGACGCGCCGAGCGTCGGGGGTGCGGGCAGAATTTCGACAAACTGGTGCGGGCCGAAGTAATAGCGAGCGCCCGTCGGATCCTCGGGATTTGGCGCCTTCTTCCCACCGAGGATGTGGCCGTAGAAGTGGTCAGACGCCGCCATGTCGCGGGCGTAGACTGCGATATGCGAGATGCCGGTAATCGGCGGTCGAGCCGCCTCCTTGGCCTCTGCCACCACCGGCAATGCGCCAAGTGACACCGCCAGAGTAAGCCCCGATACGTGCCGCATCTTTCGTCCCCCTTGTCGCCGTCAACCTATTTCCGTTTCAGGACCCAGGCCAATCCACCGGCCAGATGGTTCAGGAAGTTCGGGTCGGAATAGGTCTCCGGCGTGTGGCCCATCGCCGTGTAGAAGACGCGGCCGCCCTCGAACTCGCGGGCCCAGCTGACGGGGTTCGGATTGACGTCCTTCTCGCCGATCGATTGCGGATCGAGCGTGATCAATAGGGTCGAGCGCGGATCGTAGTCATCGAAGTAATACCATTCGTCGACGCGGCGCATGGTCGGCGCGACGCCCTTGTTGGCGCGATGCTTCTTGTCGATCACCGTCAGATTGCCCTCCGGCGTTCCCGGCGGGTGCTTGGCGAAGTGACCGCCGATCATCTGCTGATACCAGCCCCAGCCGTAGTGCGAGTCAGACGCGGCATGAATGCCGACTATTCCGCCGCCGCGATGGACGAACGCCTGCAAGGCATCGCGGCGCGGTCCCTGGAACCACTCCGACTCCGGCTTCTTCGGGTCGGTGCTGGTGCTGAGGAAGATGATCGCGTCATAGTTCTTGAGTCCGTCCGCGCTGAACACGTTCGGGTCCTCGCTGTGAACCATCGTCAGTCTTTCGCGCTTGCCGAGTGCCTGGATTGCCGCGGCACCAGGTTCGATCGACGCATGCCGATATCCGGTTGAATGGGAGAATAGCAGCACGCGCGGGTCGCGGGCCTCCGCTGCGGCCGACATCCCTGTCACACCGATGAAAAGCACGAACAACGCGAGCCACTTACGCATAGTCTCTCCCCTTGCGCAGCACTGCCAAGCAGGCTGGACAGTCAGTTTCGTACCTGTACGTTAGCGTTCACAATTCGCTCTGGGGAGAGGAATGTAATGACCGAAGGGCCTGGCCTGCCGGAAGTTGATCGGCGGGCTTTGTTGCGGACGGCGATCCTGCTTGTCGGCGGGAGCCTTGCGGGCGTTCCGAAGATTGCGCTCGCCGCAACGACCGATCGCTTTTTCACGCCCGCCCAGTACGCGATCATGAGCGATATGGCCGATATCATCATGCCGCGCACGGCCTCTCCGGGCGCAAAGGATGCGGGCGTTCCCGATTATCTCGACGCGCTGATGAGCAATTGGGCGTCGCAATCCCGGCAGGCGCAGTTCCGCGCTTTGTTCGACGAGGTCGGCGGTGTCGGCTTCATGAATCTCGACGATGCCGGCCGGGTGTCCTTCATGCGCAATTTCGATGCCGGCAAGCTGCGCGTTCGGGACCCCGTCTACACCAAGTTCAAGGAGCTGGTTCTGACCCTCTATTATTTGTCCGAAGCGGGAGCGACGAAGGAACTCCGCTACGAGCTTATCCCCGGCAAGTGGGAGCCGTGGACCGAAATCTCGCCCGACGCCCCCGCCTGGGCTGTTTGAGGAGCATCGCGGATGTTTGACGCGATCGTCGTCGGATCGGGCATGAGCGGTGGCTGGGTCGCCAAGGAATTGTGCGAAAAGGGACTCAAAACGCTCGTCATCGAGCGCGGTGCCCACATCGAGCATGGCGCCGACTACACCGACTCCTTGTCGCCCTGGGAGGTCGAGAATTTCGGCATGGTGCCGGAAGCGGAAGTCGCCGCCGACTATCCGGTGCAAAGCCTTTGCTACGCTTTCTCGACCGCTAACCAGCATTTCTGGGTGAAGGACAGCGAGCACCCCTACACGGTCGCCGAGGGCAAGCCGTTCAAGTGGATTCGCGGCTATCACCTTGGCGGACGGTCGCTGATGTGGGCCCGGCAGTCGTACCGCATGTCGCCGATGGACTTCGAATCCAATGCCAAGGACGGGCACGGATCCGACTGGCCGATCCGCTACGAGGACATGGCGCCCTGGTACGACCATGTCGAAAAGTTCGCCGGCATTTCCGGGTCGAAAGAGGGGCTAAGCCAGCTTCCGGATGGGCAGTTCCTGCCGCCGATGGAACTCACCGGCGCGGAAAAGGACTTCAAGTCGAAGCTCGAGGCGAACTGGCCAACGCGCAAGCTGATCATCGGGCGTTGCGCGCATCTGACCGAGGCGCAGCCGCAGCATGAAGAGCTTGGCCGCATCAGTTGCCAGTATCGCTCCTTGTGCGAACGCGGCTGCTCCTACGGTTCATACTTCTCGAGCCTGAGCGCGACGCTTCCGGCTGCGAAGCGGACGAA
>Ga0247822_10002255_pt1 | contig 12226 bp, 6 predicted proteins | sample 13C_Cellulose_Da_FD_192423 | JGI IMG/M metagenome (GOLD analysis project Ga0247822, IMG submission 192423) | Soil microbial communities from agricultural site in Penn Yan, New York, United States - 13C_Cellulose_Day30 | ecosystem: Environmental > Terrestrial > Soil > Agricultural land | place...
GTGTAACCCTGCTGCGGCACCTGCGGGTAGCCCTGCGGAGCCTGGGGATACCCCTGCGGAGCCTGCTCAACCGGCTGCTGGTAGCCCTGCTGCGGAGACTGCGGATAGCCGCCCTGCGGAGGATAGCCGTGCTGAGCCTGCGGGTAGCCGCCCTGCGGGCCCTGCGGAGGATACCCGCCACCCTGCGGCGGGTAGCCGCCCTGGGGGTAGCCCGCCGGCACGATCGACTGGACCCGTGCCGTGATGATCGCCATCACCTCGTCGGTGAGGAGTTCGCGATGATCCTGGAAGGCGTAGTCGACCAGCGTCGCGTCGAACGCGCGTGCGAGCTCCAGCACCTGCCGCTCAGGCGGGAGGATCTGGATGATCTCCGGCCACGCCTTGGCGCGCGACAGGATGTACTGCTCGTTGCCGGCCAGAGACGGACCCTGCGCGGGCCCGCCGGGCAGCTGATCCGTCACGAGGATGTCGTAGGACGGGAACTTCTTCCCGTCGCTGCTCTGCGCCTGCTGGCTGCCCTGTCCGGATTCCGCGACCAGCCGCGTGAGCTGTCCGTTGTCCTGGCAGAGCCGGATGTACTTCCCGTGCGCCGGGTCGATCGGATCGCCGGCGAGCATGCTCTGGGCGAAGTTGTTCGGATCGCCGGCGTAGTTCGGCGTCCGGAGCGCGAGGATGTCGAACAGCTTGCGTCCCGCGCCGCCCGAGAGCTGCGCGAGGTGGACCTTCTCAGTCGGAGCCCAGCCCATCGGCGGGTTGCAGAGCTTGTTCTCCTTCTCCATGACGAGCGTCTGGAAGAAGAAGGCCTGGTCGGGCTTCGGAAGCTCGGCGCCCTTACCCGTGGCGCCCTTGAAGAGCGGACGGCAGTTCAGGCCGGCGGGTCCGATGGAGTGGCCGGCTTCGGTGGCGTTGTAGATCGCCCAGTAGAAGATGTTCGCGGGCGACGTCCGCGGATCGACGTACGCCGGATCCTCCGGCGGCACCGGCTCGTACATGATGAAGCTGGTGAAGTGCTTCGTGCCGCCCTTGAAGACGTAGAAGTACCGCACCCAGTCGCCCATCATGGCCTGGCTCAGGCGATACGGGGTGAGGTTCCCGTTGTGGTCCTTCGCCGGCAGCGGCCGGAAGGTGGTGAGCTTGTTGTTCCAGGCGGGCGAGACGAGCTGCACGCCGGAGTTGGGGACGACGATGAGGCTGCTGCTCTGGCCGTAATCCGGCCGTTCGGGCATGCCACCCTGGACGCGAGGACGATTGGTGTTAACGGGCATTTGGTGCTTTCGTGTTGTGATTAAAGTGATTAAACAGCAAGGGACAGCCCCCTCAGACGAGCGATTGCTTCGAGATCCGCGGCGGGCTTGTTCTCCTCAATGAGATTGACGATCTCGTCGTCAATCGTCTCGCCCCAGCGGAACATGATCTCCCGATCGCACCCGAGGTAGTACGGGCGTTCCACACTGAGTCGCTGGCCGTCGAGGTCACACGGCCAGATCGGAACTGCATCGACCATACACGCCTGGAAGATCTCGCGATAAACCCGTGGCGCGTGTTCGATGGGGACGTGCAGCAGGACGGCGTCGTGAATCTGGAGGAGGAACTGGAAGGGGATATTGGTGCGTTCGCGCCATTTCCACATCGCAGCCAGCGCCGCCCACACGCTGTCGGCCACCAGATTCTGAATTGGGAAGTTACATGCTTGTCGCTCTTGCTCCTTGAGAACTTGTTCGTCGGCGCTCCAGTGGAAGCGCCGATAGCGGCCGTCATAGCCGCACATCCACATTGGCTCGTACGGTCTGCGTTGGCACGCTTCGAGGAACGGGCCTACGCGCTGGTAGCGATTGAAGTAGCCGTCGATCAGTTTCTGCGCGTCGTCGACCGACGTCTCAACTCCTTCCTCGCGACACTGTCTGGCGATGGCCTCTGCGCCTCGCCCATACGGGATACCGAACGCCACACTCTTGGCGGCCACGCGAAGGCCCTTACGCCCGAGCGCCTCAAGCGCCTTTTTCGTCGGAGCGCATCTGTTGCCGTCCCTGTCCAGAAGATTGAACGCGTTGACGGCATTATTCGCATGCAGGTCCAGATAGTCTGGGTGAGATGGCGGCAGCAGATTTCGCCGCACGTCCTCCGTCCCCTGTGCGTCACCGGCGAGCCACATGATACCGGCCAGCTCGGCTCCGGTGTAGTCAGAGTTGATGAGTACGTAGCCAGGATCTGCGGTAAAGATCGTCTTCTGCGGCCACTGGTATCTGGGCTCGCCAAGAAGCTTGAGATACCGCCCCTCGGGCTTCGGCAATCCGGTGTCTTTGTCGACACCCCAGTAGCCGAGCATCGCCTTGTAGTCGTCCTCCCGCCGGGAGGTCTGGTTCTGCAACGGAGGCGATGAGGACGACGACCGCCCCGTCTCCATCGTCTGACGGATCCGGGTGTGGACCTTGCCGTCCGGACCCCGGTACGACATCAGGCCCTTCTCGAAGACATACTCGCCGGAGTCGTCACGCAGTCGCTCGCCCGTGTCCGGATCGGTCTCCGGCTCGCGCAGCACGGTCTGCAGCGCCTTCGTCAGGAAGCGAATGTCGCGGAGCACGGAGACAACCGGGTTCTTGTGTCCCAGGATCCCCAGCGTCTCGCGGCCGGTCGACGGTTTGTAGATGTCCGTCTCTTTCTTGGCGACAACCTTCTCCCAAGCCTTCGGCCGCTTTCCGGTCGAGGTGATGGGTGTCAGGTCTAGCGTCAGGGCGCCCTCAGGCTTGAGGTAGCCCCAGTGTACTTCTCCGTCCGGGCGCTTCGCGACACGACCCTCACGGATGTCCTTCTTCACGCGCTTGACCGCGTCGGTCAGGCTCTCATACGGGAGCGGCCGGATGTCGGGCAGGCCGGGCTCCATCTCCTTGCGTCCGCCGAACTGCTCGCCGAAGAGCATCACGCGACACTGCTGGTCGGAGTTCGGGTTGAACGTCGGCCAGCGGATCAGCTCCCGCAAATGCTGCACGATCGCGCCGCGGGCCATGGCGTATGTGTTCGCCAGGTCGTCGACGCGCTTCGGGTCGGCGCGGAGGCCTGTGACCTCCATCTCCAAGACCGCGAGCGACGCGCTGTGCGTCCGCCAGTACGGCTTCCAGCAGTCGTGCTGGAAGCGATCGGCGTCGAGCGCCTTGCGGAGCTTCGTGACGATCCGGCGGGTCACGTCGGCGTCCATCAGGGCGTAGTAGTAGAAGTCCTCGCCTTCCCAGTCGCCGAAGCCGTCGATGTCCTTCTCTTCGATGCCGTGCAGCGAGCAGTACTTCTTGAGCCACTTCGTAAGGGCGACTTCGTAGGCCGGCGCGGTCGTGTACTTCGCGCGGAGGATGTCCAAGCCGAGGAGCGCTGTCTCGCAGACGGCGTGCTCCATGAGGCTCGTGTCCCATCCGCCCTCGTGGGGGCAGCGTTCCGGCGTGTCGGCCGGCGCGTACTTCTCCCGCAGGTCGATCCCCGTGAAATGGTGGATCCACGGAATATCTGCGCGAAGGAAGTGCCCGCCGATCCGCATGATCGGGTCAAGGAAGAGTCGCCGCAGTTGCCGTGTTACACCCTCGACTCCGGTGTCGAACGCCTCAGCGCCGCCGGCATGCCGGAGCGCCACGCAGCGGGCAAACTTCTCCTTGTGGGAGAACTGAATCGTGCGGAGGTACGCGTTGGGGATCCACGGCTTGTCGCCGTGCCACTCAGCGTCAACCGCCAGCCAGCGGTACTCGGGGTTCTGCCGGGCCTCGTCGAGGATCTGGTCGACGATGTCGGAGAGTTCCGACTCCGTGAAGATGACACCGTGGTCGAGGTCGCGCTCCTTGGCGCCGATCTCGTAACCCTGCGTCAGGCGGTAGAACGAGTGGATGGTCGAGCGGAGGTCATCCATCCGCTCTGGCTCACGATGCACGCGCGCCGGGTGTGTCGCCGTCATCACCTGGGCGACGCAGAACTCGGGTGGCTCGCCAGGCAGGTGAATCGGGTACCGGAGCTGCTCGACGCGGCCGCGCATCTGGTCGACGTTGTAGCCGATGACCGCTTTGCTGGCCTCGGCGCCGAGGCACAGGATGTAGCGGGGGCGCACGATCCGGAGCTCTTCGGCGAAGACCGGCGCGCAGTCGGCAAGCCAGGACGACGGGAGGGTCGCCTTGTTGGGGTCCGGATTATTGAACCTAACAATGTTCGTCAGGTACCAACCCTGCAGCTCCGCGTCCGGAATCCCGATCTGTTCGCAGGCATTCCAGAAGTGCTGGGAGGTCGGCCCGACGAAGTGCTGGCACTCCGTCTCCTCGTCTCGGCCGGGGTGTTTGCCGATGACCATGACGTCCGCCGGGCGCGGACCGTCCGCGGGGCTCTTGTAGAGATGTCCGGGGATGAACTTGCACCAGACCGTACGCTCGCCGACCGCGATCGGCAGCGCGAAGTAGGGGTCGTAAAGCGCCTGCCAATAGAGCGTCGAGAGCGTGGAGCTCGCGTGGGCTGGCAGCGCCGGGCTTTGTCGCGTCGCCTTGACGGGCGCGGGTCTCGAGTCGTCCTCGCCGTTCGTGATGTCGCGGGCGAACTTGAGGAAGTTCGGACCCGGGGGCGGCATCTCGGGGCTGAGCAACGGGTAGAAGGGGTAGCCCTGAATGTCAAAGGGGCCAGTCTGATGCAGACGCCATCGGTCCGCATCGGTCAGGGGGAATTGCACACTCCGCTCCTATTCGGTGGGCAGCAGGACCCGTCGCGGGGGAACCCCCAGCGGCGTATCACGCTGCGTCTCAAGCTCCCAGGGAACGCCGGCACTTCGCAGCACGCCGTTGAGGAACGCGTGGTTGAAGGTCTGGTCGAAGCTGCCTGGGTCCGTCCCAACCGGGAGGATCGCCTCAAGCACACGCCCTGGCAGAACAGCCCGGAGTCGCTCCAGGATAGCCTGCTGGTGTTCGTCGGACGGCGTCCCGTCGCCGTTCTTGCCGTTCATGTCGTAGAGCCAGACGAGGACGCCGTCGTGGCCGACGAGCTCGTACATCATCTGGGCCTGTTCCGTGCTGAGGCTCGAGCCGAAGGTCGCAACCGACCCCAGACCGATACTCCACACGTCGCTGACGCCTTCCACGCGGACGATCGTCTTGTACCGCGTCGCGTTGTCGAAGCCGTACAGGTAGTGCGACTTCGAGAAGTGGTCCCAGTTCACGTACTTGGGCGCCCAGCGCGCCTCGCCGATGACCCGCCCCTGCCAGCCGACGTAGCGCCCGCGGCACCAGATCGGAATGACGATCCGGTGATTCATGAGCGGGTAATCGTCAGACGGCCGCTGACAGTAGCCCACGCCGTACTGATCGGAGAGGGCGACGGGGTCGTAGCCACGACTCAGGATGTACTCGACCGCCTGATGGTGGTCGGGCAGGTCCTTGAGGAGGACGACGGCGCCGGGCGGGTCGACACTGGAGGGCGGGACGTACGGGACGCCCTTCTCCAGATCGCGGACGTGCGGCCCCCGGCCTCGTCCGCCGAGATGGTAAAGGAGCTCGAAGAGCTCCTTGCGCCGACCCTGCTGCTCCATGCAGCCGTGGTAACAGTGCGCCAGCTCGTAGCCGGCCGTGCTGTACTCCGGCTGCCACACGCCGAAGAGGTAGCTCACGTAGAGGTGCTTGCCGCTGTCGCAGTGCCAGGGGCAGTCCGCGAGGTAGTACTCGCCTTTCTTGAACTCCCAATAGTCCCCACGACCGAGATCGCGGCGGAACTGTGGGAGCGCCTCCTGGCCAGGCGACATGATCCGGATCTTTCCGAACCGCGCCTGCATCGCCTCGTAGAGTTGATGGTTGAGGGGCACGTCACACTCCCGCCGTCAGTTCTGCTGTCCGACCCTGGCGCTGCTCTGTCGGGGTGCATGTCTGCGGTCCGACGAACTGCGAATCGACGTTGGGCACGATCCGCTGCGCGATCGGGTCGCAAACGTATTTGCCGGTCCCATCCTCGAGGGTCGCATACTCGCCCAGGATGTGGATGATCGTCGGCTCTCGGTAGTCGCCGGCGCGTCGCCCCTTGCTGCGGTTGAGAAGGCAGCAGTTCGACTGGTGGTCCTTCGTGCCGAGACACATGGCAAACGCCAGAACGTGGGCGAAGTTCCCGGCCTCACTGGCCTCGGTGTGCTTCGTGACCTTCGTCGGCGGCTGCTTGTTCGCGATCGTGTTGAGCTGCTGCAGGGCCCAGACCGGGCAGTCCATCGGAATGGCGATCTGCCGCTTCAGTTCGGCCACGTAGTTGAACGTGTAGGTGCGGAGGGCGTGGCCCTCGTTCTCGTTGTTCGCAGCAATCCAGCGCTGCACGGCTGCCAGCACGTAGTCGACGATGACGACGGCGACGCCCGGGTTTCCACGGCGTCGCTGGTCTCGCGCGATCGCCTGGGCCACTTCGCTCGGCCCGCCGGTACCGCGGTGCGGATCCTCCATCGTGCCGACCATGTTGATGATCTGGACATGCTCGCGGAGAAGGGGCGCGACGGCGTTAAAGCGGTCGAGCTCGCCGGTCATCTCGACCATATCCGCCTGCGCGCCGTACTCGGCCTTGTGCCGGGCGATCTCGTAGGGTTTGAAGTCCCCCTTGGCTCTCGAGGAGAACTCGGAGTAGTTCTCGATCTCCTCGGTCGTATTCATGTGGATCTGCGCCGAGTGCGACCACGCGCGGGAGCGGAACTCGTCCTCCGTCATTTCGTAGGTGACGATGTAGGAGGTCGGGATCTTCGCGCATCCACCTTCGTCGAACCGCTTCTTCCAGACGCACGTCGAACCCCAACCGAGGGCGACCGCCGTCTGCGACTTACCGACCCCGGAGGGCCCGAGCAATCCGTTGACTTCGCCGGGCGCGTGCCCGCCGTTCATCAGGTCGTCAAGGAACTTGACGCCGGTGGAGATCTTCCGCAGCGGCTTGCGGTCCAGGACCTCCGGGGCCGCCGAGTGCACGGGATTGGAGCCGAGACCCGCAAGCTGCTGCCGCTGCGCGTGCAGCGTCTCAATGAGCTGCGGCATGCGGTCCTGGCTCGTCCCCCGGTTGAGGGCGTTGGCCATCGTGTCGTACAGGACCCGGCGCTCGAGGAACCGCATCAGCATGTTCCGCGAAAGCGTCGGGTCGAGGCTCTTGGCGTCGACGCCGAAGAACGTCCAGTAGAGCAGACCGTTCATCGTCGGCGGCTCGCCGATCAGCAGGTCGACCTGCGGGCCCACGATCCCGTTGCGGTGCGCCTCCATCTGCACGCCGTCGCGCAGGGTGTGGTAGCAGCGGGTGCGATGAATCAGATCGCTCTCGCCGGTCCGCGGCATCAGCATCGACTGATACTGCAGGGCGGTTGACCAAAGCAGGCGATACGGAATCTCCGCGTACTCGGTGAAGTGCTCCGGCTTCAGGATCTGCAGGAGTTCATCCAGCATGTCCGGCGTACGGAAGGCCCGGGTCAGCATCGATTCGATGAAGCTGCAATCAAGTTGCTGCTCAGGCACGGTTCGCTCCTTCGATAATGTCAGCCAGCGCCGTCGCTGTGGCGCCGCGGAGATCGGGAGGCAACTCGTCCCTCCAAACCTCGTCGTACAGTGCGCGGTCCGGCAGGTACTGCCCGACAGCGGGAATAAACCAATGAGTGGCCACGCGCGGCAAGTTCTGTCTGAGCGCCTCGCAGTACCGCAGTAGCGGCGAGATATCGAGACGGCAGTTCAGCAGGAGAGCAGTCCATCTTGCCGCATCTCCTGAGTAGGCTTGGTTCGCACGCAGTTTGTGGAACTCCAGGGCAAGGGCCTCGCGGGCCACCTTGAGAGCTTCTTCGAAAAAGGGGAGCCGATCCGTCTCGCGACGAGCCAGCTCGACATTCATCGCCGTGATCACCTTGTTCGGCGGCGGTGGTTCCGCTCCCTTGTGGGCTCGGAGCGCCACCCGGATCACGTCGAACGGACTGACGTTGGCCGAGGAGGCCGTCTGAATGAGACGCCCCCAGGCCGGCTTGAACGTCCGACCGCTCCGCATCGAACGTCCGCCGTCCCAGGCGAGGATGGGCTGCGACCCGTAGTCGGAGGCCCGTCCCGTCAGGTTGAAGTTGTGCGCGCGGAGTTCCGCAATCCAGAACGCGCGGAGCTGCCGCTCCAGAGAGTCGCCCGGCACGTCGCCGACGACATCGTCGTCGAGGTCGACTTTCCTCATGCTTTGCTCCTCGGGTCCGCCGCTGCCATGTAGTCACGCAGCTGCGTCCAGCCCTTATTCCCGTAGCGCTTGTAGCGCTCCTTCGAGCGGCGCTCGGCCCCGGGATTCCAGAGGTCGTGTGCGTCGTACATGATGGCCGAGGCCTTCCCGGACGGCGCATGCGTTCGCGTCACGCGGCCCGGGGCCTGGTCGTCAAGAATCTCACTGCTCCGGCCGCAGAGGCGGGCCAGGATCGCCAGCGCGTCGAACGACACCCCTGTCGACCAGACGTCGGTGGCAATGACGCGACGGACGCGGCCGTCCTCAAACCCGCTCCGCAACGCGTCGCGCTGCTTCGGCGTGAGCGGCTCGTAATCCTCGGGCAGCAGGTCGTTCGCTTTCGCGTACTCGAGGAAGCCTGGATCCATCTTGTCGTAGCACAGCTCGTAGTGCGGCAGGTGCTTCCGCAGATGGACGGCGTGATCGATCGTCTCGACGAGGCACAGGGCCTGATCATCGAACTCGTGCCCGTGCGTCAGCGCGTAGCCGAAGGCGGCATTGCGCGGATCGTTCCGCCACAGCCCCCAGCGTTTCTTCGCGACATCGCTTGTGTAGCCGGCGGTCGGATCTCGCGGCAGTGTGATGTTCAGCCAGCGGACCTCGACCGGGACGATCATCCCGTGCGCTTCCGCCTCCTGCCACGGCATGAAGAAGATCTGGGGCCCGAACATGTACTCAAGCCGCGGGCTTCCGCCGTCCGCGCGGCCGTCCGGCGTTGCGGTAAAGCCGAAGTTGCGGGAGTGAATGAAGGTCCGGGTGAACTGCTCGGCGTACCAGTCGCTACAGGACTCGTGCGCCTCGTCGTAGAAGCAGAAGTCGACGTCGCCATCGCACTTCGTCATCGACTTCGCGATGTAGACGGTGACGCGCTCCCCCTTGGGTCGCTTGCCGCCGCCACAGAAGCCGACGTTCGGCAGGTAGGCCTTGAGCCGCCGCACGATCGTCTTGGCGACGTCGGCGCGCTTCGTGACGACGGCGATCTTCGCCCAGGGGAAGAGGATCGCCAGCCAGGCAATGATCTCCGTCTTCCCGAACGCCGGCGGCGCGTTGATGATCCCGCCGTAGGCCGTCGTGAGGTTGCAGATGCATTCGAGCTGGCGATGCCGCCAGACCCACTTCTTCTCGGCGACCTTCCGGTTGAAGAGGTCCCAGTCGACGGTATACGCCTTTGGGCGTGGCTTCGGGGGAGAGCAGTCGACGATCCGGACTGGATGTCCGGCGGCGTGCAGCAGTCCCATCAGCCGCGGAAGGCAGCCGAAGCCCGTCAACAGCGTGTAGCGGGGACTCAGGTCGTAGAGGCGCCGCGTCTCGAACTCAACTCGCCGGATGCTTCCGTCGGGACCGATGCGATCGGCGCCCTGGAGGAAGTGGCGGTGCGTATACGTGAGGGTTGGAGCAAGCAATCGCTCCACGTCAGCGGGGATCGCGCCGATCTGTCCGGCGAGGTCGGATCCGATCTCGATGAACATCCCGGAACGAAGTACCAGTAGGGGCGCACTCATGCGCACCCCACAGAATCTGGTGTACGCGACGCTTGCTGTGGGCTGCGTGCGTACGTAGACTGAGCCAGCCGAGGCATTGTCGCTTCCTTTGCCTTCGCTGCGGACATCCGCAAAACCCTGTCGCCGGTGAACGACAGGGTTTTTTCTTTTGGTGGGGCGTTAACTTACAGGCGTCGCCGGGTGAACGCTAGTGTGCGCTGACCCCCGCCGCGAACTCGCTGTAGGCCTCGACCTCCGCTTGCTTTAGGAACTCCCGCGGATCGAACAAACAGTCGCTCGTATGGGTGGACTTCACCGCGTTCATCCATGACGCGCGGACGAACCGCACAAACGCTTGAGATGCGCGGACGGCGGCCAGCTCGCGCGGTCGGCCATCACGCAGGTGTTCGCTGTAGATCCGCATCAGGAAGTTGCGCGGATCAGACAGGCAGGCATTCTGGTCAAACCAGCAGGCCATCGTCAGACGGCAGCGACCGACATCGCCGCTGTCTTTGTTAGGCCTGAGAAACACGGCGCGCTGCGTCGTGGGCCGCAACCCGAGGTAAGCCTCAAGCCGCGACGTGCTCTCAGGATGCGCAGGGTCCACGTACCACCGCGGGTCTCGCACTGCAGCGAGCCAGTCGGCGTACGTGACGGGGGAGAGTCCGCGGATGAACCGCACGGAGTCCCAGGTCGGATGATGCATCGCGATCCCGGCTCGCATCGCTGGCACGGGAGGTGCGTGGCCGAGCCGGAAGATGGTGGTGTCCGAGTTGTCGAACGACCGCCAGCCGCCAATCACCTTGGGATACATCGGGAGTCGTGATGCAAGCTGGGCTAGGTCCTCTGGTACAGTCAGCCCTTGGACAAACACGGGCGAAGCTACCCGCACGCGGGAAGCGAGCTCGGATGCATGCAGTCGCGCTAATTCCGATGCGTGTTCAGGCGTTGCGAAAACGCGCAGAACACCTTCTCGGAACACTTCCGCGTACTCGTCAGGATGGCCCGGCGCGTGGCGTGGAAGGCCGTCCGAGCGGCAGTGCCAAAACCCGGACGGCGTCACACACAAGCCGAAAACGGCCTCAGCTGAATTGATGGACGGCATCGAACATTGATCCCACGTTTTCGTGGGTGATGAGGATCGTCTGCAGTCCGTGCGTCTGTGAGAAACTGCGTAGGCAATCCAATGCCAGCGCAAGGCACCCCAGGTTGTCGCGGTCCAGGTAGGCCGTCGGCTCATCCAAGCACAACAGACCCAGGTTCCCAGCGAACCGGGAGTTGACCGCGATCCGGAAAGCCAGCCCCATCATGACCGACTCGCCCCCAGAAAGTCGAGAGGCTCTCTGGACGCGGCCATCAGAAAACGTCGCGCTGTAGCTCAGCGGTCCGTCGGAGTGGAGCTGGAACTTGGTCCCAAACGTTGCGAGAACAGAGTTTGTGGCGACTCCGAGGTTTCGGAGATGCCAGTCGGTCAAGGCTTTGGGCAAGGCATCACGATGTAGGGCCGCCCGAGTCTCTTCCAGCTCCGCTCTCACTTTCGTACGGAGCTCCGCGGCCGCGGCGATCGCCAGGCCGTCTTGGAGCTGCTTCTGGCAGGTCGCTTCGACCTGCAGTGCGCCAGCGCGGGATCCTAACAGCTGAGATCGCTGCATGAGCCTGCTCGTCTTGTCGGCGAGCGTCTTCCGCGCTGTCTCGACCGCTGCGAGCGTGGGGATGTTGCCGACCACCATCCGCTTGGCTGCGTGCTCCTGCTTGCGGAGCGTGTCGGCCTGGGCTTCGAGAGTCGCTGCGCGCTGTTCGGCCCCGCGGAGGGCGGTCCGCCAGCCGGAGATGTCCGCGTTCGACTTGTCGACCACGTTGACGAGCGTCTGGCTCCGTGTGATCTCGTCCTGAGAGGGGGCAGGCGGGATCTCCGGGGCGGGCGTTCCCACAAGCTGCGCGTCGAGACGGGCTGCCTCGGCGGCGTACGCTGAGCACGCCCGCGAGTAGGCGATCGCTTCGTTGAGCTGTCCGCTGAGATTCTGCTGCGTCATCGCCGCCATCTGCAGCCGGGCCTGCGCCTGCGGGATGTGCTCTCGCAGATGAACCGCCTCCAGGCCGCAGGTTGGACACTTGGTTTGTCCGGCCCCGAATGCCTGCAGGAGCTGCTGATCCGGCACCATGGCCGTGGCGGTTTCCGCCAGCATCGCACGCAGCACATCCTCGCTGAGGCCATGCGCGGGCGGCGCGGGCGCGACGAGCGCGTTGCGTGCGGCTTGCGCCGCCGCGAGACGGGCTGTCTGCGTTGCCACGGCGTTCGCCATCGCGGCCGACAGTTGCTGATCGCTCAGCACCTTCCGGGCGGCTGCGAGCTGCGGCGCAAGCTCCAGGAGCGTCGCTGAGAGCGTGTCGATATCCCGCTGGAGGCCTTCCATCTCGTCGCGGACGGCGATCCGCTGCGGGTGCAGGGTCCGCCGGCCGGCGTTGGCGCGCTCCCGGGCCGTGGAGGCCTCCTGGGAGGCGCTCCAGGCGTTGATGATCTGCTGCTCCCCCGACGTGGCCGG
>Ga0247822_10002257_pt1 | contig 12223 bp, 10 predicted proteins | sample 13C_Cellulose_Da_FD_192423 | JGI IMG/M metagenome (GOLD analysis project Ga0247822, IMG submission 192423) | Soil microbial communities from agricultural site in Penn Yan, New York, United States - 13C_Cellulose_Day30 | ecosystem: Environmental > Terrestrial > Soil > Agricultural land | place...
GGCGCGGCCGCAGGCGTGTTCTCGTCGATCACGAATCCGCGCGGCACCGGGAGCTGCGCGCGGATCAGGCGCGCGAGCCCGAGCGCCTTGCCGCCACACGAGGCGTCGGCAGCGGCGAGATCGTGGACCCACATGGACGGGTTGTACCGCGTGGCGTACGATCTGCGCGTGCGCCTCGTCGTCCTCGTGCTGAGCCTGCTCGTCGGCACGGCTGCGGCCGACACCAGCAAGCTCGGCAAGGAAGACGTGCGGCTGCAGCCCAAGGCGAGCCTGCGCGGCAAGAACAAGCTGTGCTGCGGCTATCCGCTCGTCGACGATCTGCAGTGGGCGCTGCGGTTCTACTGGCTCGCGCTCGAAGCGGACTACCAGGACAAGGACAGCAGGAGCGTGCCGAAGAGCGGGCGCGGCGCGCAGGTGTCGCTGAAGACGTGGGTCGAGCTGTATACGCAGGACGGCTACTACTTCGGCCGCGTCCCCGAGCGGTTCGCGTGGGCGCTGCGCCTCGAGGGGTCGGGCCTGATGATGGACGGCCGGGTCGTGAACTACAAAGGTGCGTGCAAGTTCGGCTACGGCACGTGCTTCGAGCAGCTCGATCTCGACAAGCATCCGTTCGGGCGCGGGGCGGGGCAGCGGCCGTTGGTCCCCTTCAAGTCGGTCGCGGTCGATCCGCGGATGATCCCGATCGGCGAGCCGCTCTACATCCCGGAGTTCGACGGGATCCCGCTCCCCGACGGCTCGATCCACGACGGCTGCGTGCGCGCCGACGATACGGGCGGCGGCATCAAGAAGCGCAAGATGGACTTCTTCGTCGTCACCTACGGCAACTTTCGCTCCATCCTCGATCAGCTGCTCAACGTCACGTGGATCACCCCGCACATCCAGTCGCCGCGCTGCGAGTACCTGCGCGATCTGACGGACTGACCTGGCGGACCGAGCGATGTGCTAGCGTCGAGGCAGTGCTCGACGGGTTGTTCGTTACACCATCGGTCACCGCGATCACCGAGGCGCTGAGCTCGGCGGCCGCGACCGAGGGTCCGATCGCCGTCATCGGTCACGCCAAGCTCGCCGCCGCGCTGGCCGAGCATCGCGAGGTGATCGCCGTCGGGCTCACGCCACGTGCGGCGAAGCGGCTGACCAACGTCCACCCGGACATCTCGGGGCTGGCGCCCGGATCGTGCGCGGCGGTCATCGGCCTCGATGTCACCGACAACGCGCAATGGGCCGAGATGCTGCGCGCGTGGAGCGGCCTCGTGCGCGACGGCGGCGCGATCGTGCTCGTCGATCGTAGCCACAGCCACGCCGCCGAGGCGAGCCGGCGCGCGCTGTGCGCGGGGCTGAGCGAGCTGGAGCAGCGCCACGCGGGGCGCGTCGTGATCACGAGCGGGCTGGTCTCGCACCTCGAGTGACCCGTGGCGCTCGCGTGGGAACCCTTCCCGAGGCCCAGGCCGGGGCACGAGCACGAGTTCGACGAGCTGTTCTCCAAGCTCGAGATGACGACGGGGGACCGCCGCCACCGCTTGCTCGAGTGGTTCGCCCCGGTCTCCGAGCCCGCGTACAGCCTGCTCGGCGCACCGCGCGTGGGCTACGACGACGCCGCCGACGAGTGGCTCGCGGCGCGCGCGCAGAAGCAGCGGCGCACCGAGCCGCTCGAGGTGCTGAGGCGCGAGATGCACGGCTTCTACGTGCTCGCGCTGCTGCCGCCGTGCGACGGCTTCCCGGTGTACTCGACCTACCTCACGACCGAAGGGCTCGAGCGCTACGCGTTCGACGCCGAGCGGCTGCTCGCCGAGCGCGCCGTCCTCGGCGACGAGCTGTGCCGCGTCGCGGGCTTCGAGATGTCGGCGGAGACGCTCGCCGCGTATGCGGAGCGCTTGCACGAGGCCGCGCAGCGGTTCGCCGTCGAACACGACCTGCCGGGCAACGTGGAGACCATCCGCGAGCCGGTGTTCCCCGCGGGCACGCCGGCGGGGCGTGGCCACCTGCTGTTCGCCGCCGCGAAGTGGGCGACCTTCTGGTCGCATCGCGGCCACGGCCTGCTGCCGATCGAGTGAGGGTCGCTCGCCGGATCACTTCGCGCGGGTGGCGAGCGCCTTCTTCGCGTTGTCCTTCGCGCGTGGGTGGCGCGACAGGTCACGCAACATCGCCTTCGCGTCGGCGCGGCTCAGCGTCTTCACCACCGACGGCGTGCGCGCGAGGAACAGCGCGATCTGGGGGAAGTCGACGTAGCTCGCCCGGCCCTTGCGCACGTGCGCCGCGAGCACCTTCGCGATCGCGGCATCGTCCTTGGCCTTCGCGAACGCGACGATCAGCGACGCACGAGCACCGCGCGACGATCTATGCGCAGGCGGCCACTAGACGGGTGGGCGTTCGGCGTCGTCGCCTTCCGGCGGCTTCTTGGGCGAGCGGAAGATGAGGTCCATCTGCGGACCCTTCGTGCCCTTGCTGTGATCGCCGCGGTCCTTCGGGTTGACGCCCGGCGGGACCTCCCACGGGATCGTCGGGTTCGGATAGCTCTTCGCCGCTTCGTACATGTAGCGCGACCACAGCGGCACCACGGTCATGTACGCGGCGTCGTTCTTGCCGAGCGCGCGCTCCTTCTTGTCATCGCCCATCCACGTCAGCGTCGTGAACTTCGACGTGTACGCGATGAACAGCGTGTCGTGCGTGTCGCTCGACGTGCCGGTCTTGCCCGCCGCGTTGACCTGCGTCGCGCGCAGCACGTTCGCGAAGCCGTAGATCACCTCGTGCGCGAGGAGACGCGTCATCAAGTAGGCCGTGCGCGGCGAGATCGCCTCGGGCGCGACGTTGCCCGCCGTGGCGGCGAACCGATCGAAGCGGTCACTCGCGGCGAGCTGCGGGTCCTCGGGGAACGTGTTGTCCTCGATGGTGTTGCCGTCGCGGTCGAGGATCCGCCGCACGTAGACCCAGTTCTTCTCCTTGCCGGGCCGCGGCCACCACTTGCCGAGCCGCGCGAACACGGTGAACGCGCGGGCCATCTCGTCGAGCTTGCTGCACGACGCGCCGAGCGCGAGCGCGTCGTCGGCGAAGATCTTCGTGGTGAAGCCCATGCGGCGTGCCCAGTCCTCGACGTTCTTCGCGCCGAGCCGCTGGAACAGATCGACGGACGGGATGTTCTTCGAGAACACCAGCGCGTACTCGAGGGTGACGTCGCCGTCCATCGTGTCGCCGAGGTTGTTGGGCGTCCACTCCTCGCCCGTGTCGGGGTCGACGATCGTCTTCACGACGTCGTTGAGCACCGTGTCGAAGCCGTAGCCCTGATCGAGGCCGAGCGCGTAGTAGATCGGCTTGTAGGTCGAGCCCGGCTGCCGGCACGCCTGCACCGCGCGGTTGAACACCGAGCGATCGAAGTCGTACCCGCCGGTCATCGTCACGACGTACGCGTTGTGGTGATCCGCGGTGAAGATCGACATCTGCGGATGCGGCACCTGCTCGAGCGCGACGACGTCGGGGTGCTTGGCGTCCCAGTCCTCCTGCTTGTCGCTGACCCGCCACTGCGGGTTCTTGGTGTCGGGGAAGTGCCAGTCGCGGTAGCGCCCGAGCGTGCGGATCTCGCGCTTGACCCACACCACGTAGCCCGGCTTGAGCACGGTGCGAACGCTGTCGACGGTGAGGTCGTTCTCGGCGTTGCCGGGCTGCCACTTCGACGCCCACCGCATGTTGCGCAGCGGCAGCTTCAGCCGGCGATCGCCGATCAGCACCTCCGCTTCATCGCCAGTCACCTTGTCGACGATGGCGAGGTAGCGCTTCTCGGGGACCAGCGGCCCGTCGCCGTACAGCAGCTTCTGCCGCGCGAGCACCATGTCGCGCGCGGGCCCGTCGACGCGCCACTCGGGGCCGCGCCAGCCCTGGCGCTTGTCCTGGTGGTGCGCGCCGAAGTCGGTGTTCGCGTACGCCGCGGCTTCCCACGTCGGCTCGGCGGCGGTCTCGACGGTGAGCCCGCGCTCGTACAGCGCGTCACCCTCGATGGTCTTGCCGTCCTCGACCCGCGTGGTCGTGTACTGCTTCTGCACGTACGTGCGGACCCACTCCGCGTAGTACGGCATGCGATCCGGGAACACGTCCTTGTACAGCTTCAGCGTCAGCGGCTCGGCCCTGGCCTTCGCGACGTCCTCGGCCGTGGCGAAGCCGTAGCTCTGCATCTTGTCGAGCACGACGTTGCGCCGCTCGTTCGCGAGCTTCGGGCTGCGGATCGGCGAGTACGCGCTCGGCGCCTTCGCGAGCCCCGCGATCAGCGCGGCCTCCGCGAGCGTGAGCTCGTCGAGCGACTTCTGGAAGTAACGCTGCGCCGCGCCACCGACGCCCCACGACCCGGCGCCCAGATAGATGTGGTTGAGGTAGACGGAGAGGATCGCCTTCTTCGAGTAGGTGCCCTCGAGTCGGCGGGCGACGATCGCTTCCTTCCCCTTGCGCGCGAGCGACTTCTCGTCGCCGAGGAACTGCTTGGCGACCTGTTGCGTGATCGTCGAGCCGCCCTGCGCGAAGTCTCCCGCCGTCACGTTCGCCCACACCGCGCGCGCGATGCCTTTGAAGTAGATGCCGCGATGGCCGTAGAAGTCGTGATCCTCGACGGCGAGGAACGCATCGACCAGCCGCTGCGGCATCCGCTCGAACGGCACGATCTGCCGCCACTCCTTCGCGAACTCTCCGAGCAGCGTGCCGTCGGCCGCGTACATCCGCGACACCGCCGGCGCGACCTTCGCGTACGTCCGCAGATCGGGCAGGCACTGCTTCGGGTTGCGAGCGAGCTCCGCGGAGTCACAGACGCGTGGCGCCTCGACCAGGAAGAACTTGAGGACCCACAGCCCGAGCACCAGCCCGAGCGCCAGGATCACGAGCGCGGCGAACCCGTAGAGCTTGCCGATCCAGTACCAGACGCCGCCGTCGGCGCGATTCGCGATCCGGACGCGCGGACGCTCCACCTTCGCTGCGGGCAGTGCGGTGGGATTCAGGGCCGTCGGCTCGTTGGCTTTCGGGCCCGCGGCCTCGGCGCTCGTGCTGCTGCTCGCGTCGGGATCGCTCACGGAGGGGTCATCTAGCCACGGGGCGCGACGGTGCAGCAAGTGCTAGGCTCCGTCCTCGTGTCGGCCACCCGCGTCGCGTTTGTCCTCGGAATCGCTGCACTCTTCGGTGCGTGTCGTGACAAGTCTACGGGATCGCAGGGGAGCGGCACTCAGAGCGGCTCGGGGGGGCGCGCCGCGATCGCCGCGCCTACCGCGCCCTCACTTCCGCAGCCCGCGCCCGCGCCCGCGCTCCCCGCATCGTCCGGTGCGCCCGAGCCCTCCCAGGTCTTCGCGGCGCAGCAGCGCGATCCGGCGTGGGCGGACGCGACCGAGCGCGAGCTCGCGAAGCGCATCCCCGCGCTCGCCAGCGCAAAGCTCCTCGCGACCGAGTGCCGCCGCGATCAGTGCATGCTCGAGCTCGGCGGCTCCGACCAGGACGTCGCCGCGATCCTCGCGCGCCTGGAGTCACCGACGAAGGGCATCACCGGCTACGCGAAGTCGTTGATGCTCACCGCGCCCGAGCAGCGCGATGGCAAGACCGTGATTCGCGCGTACGCGCAGTTCGAGCGGTAGTCGATCCTCAGGCGGCCGCGGCCGCGACCGCGAGGTCCGCGATCGGGCTGTCGCCCGCGAGGCCCTGCAGGCAGCGCACGAGGTGCGCGCGGATCTTGTGCTTCTTCGAGTAGACCGTCTTGAGGCTGATCTGCATCTCGGCCGCGATCTCGTCGGCCTCCATGCCCTTCTGGTAGTAGAGTTCGACGAAGGTGCGGTCCTTGTCGGTGAACTCGGCGAGCAGCTCGTTGAGGTGACCCCAGCGCTCCTTCTCGATCAGGTGATCGAGCGGCGTGCGATCGGTCTCGCCGAACGCCGTGCCCTCGTGCGGGTCGAGCGAGCCGTCGACCTTGTCGAGCAGCGGGCGGCGGCCGGCGCTGCGGAGGAAGTCATAGGCGGCGTTGACCGAGATCATCCCGATCCACGAGCCGAGCTTGGTGCCGCGCGACGGGTTGTAGATGCGGAGCTTGTGCATGTCGTCGCGCACGAGCTGCATCATCACGTCGGCGTAGATCTCGTCGAGGTCGGCGGCGCCGAGCGACGGGGAGTACTTCAGCGTCACCTTGGTGATGCACCGGTAGATGAGGGGGCGGAAGCGGCGGATCAGCTCGGCCCACCCGCGCGCGTCGCTGCGCAGGACGGACTTGAGGAGCTCGCGGTCGGTCCAGTCAGCGGGCTTCTTCGAGATGCGGGTAGCGAGCAGCGCCATGAGTCCCTCCGGTGCGGAGCCTAGGAGCAACCCTCGGGCCGATGCTTAACTCGCTGAATTGTTTATCGTGATCGCCGTATCCACAGGTGCCTCCCGCCATTTGTTGGTGGAATCGACCAGGGGAGGGAAGGTGGCGATCGCGGGAGTCGTATGTGACGCCTTCGCGCCGGGCTTCCCGTGCTGCGTGTAGGTATCGCTGCGCGTCAGGCCTTCGCGACGGCGGCGTCCCACCGGCGGAGGTGATCGTCGATGCCTGCGCGATCCGCGGTCGGCTTGAACCGGCGCTGCTCGCGCCACGTCGTGCGGACCGAGTCAAGATCGCTCCACACGCCGGTGCCGAGGCCGGCGAGGAACGCGGCGCCGAGCGCGGTGGTGTCGACGATCTCGGGGCGCGAGATCTCGACGCCCAGCACGTCGCTCTGGAACTGCATCATCAGGTCGTTCGCCGAGGCGCCGCCGTCGACCTTGAGCACCGTGAGCGTGCGGCCGGAGTCGCGCTCCATCGCGCGCAGGATGTCGACGTTCTGCAGCGCGATGCCCTCGAGCGTCGCCCGCGCGATGTGCGCGCGCGTGGTGCCGCGCGTGAGGCCGGTGATCGCGCCGCGTCCGTCGGGCCGCCAGTGCGGCGCACCGAGGCCGGCGAACGCGGGGACGACGATCACGCCGGCGGAGTCGGGGACCGAGCCCGCGAGCGCCTCGATCTCCTTCGCCGACTTGATGAGCTCGAGGCCGTCGCGCAGCCACTGCACCGCGGCGCCCGCGATGAACGCGCTGCCCTCGAGCGCGTAGCGCAGCTCCGAGCTCTGGGCCGGTCCGAGCTTCCACGCGACGGTGGTGAGCAGGCCGGACTTCGATGCGACGGGCGTCTCGCCGGTGTTCATCAGGATGAACGCGCCGGTGCCGTACGTGCACTTCGAGTCACCCGGCGTGAAGCACGCCTGGCCGAACAGCGCCGACTGCTGATCGCCCGCGAGGCCCGCGATCGGGATGCCATCGGGCAGGCCGGGCACGCCCTTGGTCACGCCCGCGGTGCCCGACGAGGTCACGATCGCCGGCAGCATCGCGCGCGGGACGCCAAGCAGCTCGCACAGCTCGTCGTTCCACGCGAGCGTGTGGAGGTCCATCAGCATCGTGCGCGAGGCGTTGGTGACGTCGGTCGCGTGCACGGCGCCGTCGGTGAGGCGCGACAGCAAGAACGAGTCGACCGTGCCGAACGCGATCGCTCCCTCGCGCGCGAGCGCGGCGAGCCCGTCCACGTTGCGGAGCAGCCAGCCGACCTTGGTGCCCGAGAAGTACGGATCGATCGTGAGGCCGGTGAGCTGCTTGACGCGAGCTTCGTGGCCGGCGGTCTTGAGCTCGGCGCAGCGCTCCGCGGTGCGGCGGTCCTGCCACACGATCGCGTTGTGCACCGCCGCGCCCGTCTTGCGATGCCACACCACGGCGGTCTCGCGCTGGTTGGTGATCCCGATCGCCGCGATCGACGACGGCGCGATGCCCTTCAACGCCTCGCCGAGCGCGGACACCACCGAGCTCCAGATGTCCTCGGGATCGTGCTCGACCCACCCCGGCCGCGGATAGATCTGGCGAAACTCCTTGTAGCCGCGGCCGCGGATCTGGAGCTGCTCGTCGAGGACGAGCACGGTGGATCCGGTGGTGCCCTGGTCGATCGCGATCACGTGGCGCATGACTGGTCTCCTTCCGTACGCAAGAACGTCGTGACCTCGGAGGCGACGATGTCGCGCTCGACGTCGACGGCGATGAGGTGATAGCTGCGCGGCAAGATCCGCACGCGGCGCGCACGCGCTCTTTCGGCGATCCGGTGCGCGCACGCGACCGGCGCGGTGTGGTCCTGCGTCGCGTGCACCACGAGCACCGGCTGCGTCACGCGCGGCAGCGCTTCGTCCGTGACCGCCATGAACTCGACGAGCTGCGACAGCGCGCGGGTCGGGATCGAGCGGTAGCTCGGGTTGTCCGCCTTCGCCTGCGGGTCGCGGAGGTCGGAGCCGCCGAGCTTGGGCAGCGTCCGGATCCAGCACAGCGGACCGCGCGGCGCCGTCCACCGCGCCATCCGGCCGCCGAGCCCTTCGAGCCACAGCGGCGCGGCGAGCGATGCGACGCACGCCACGTCGGCGCGCCGGCTCGCGAGGTGAAGCGCGAGCAGCCCCCCGAGCGATTGCCCGACGACCGCGACGCGGCGGCAGCGCGCGCGCAGCGCGTCGTAGGTGCGCTCGACGGCGGCGGCCCAGTCCTCCCACGTCGTGCGGTCGAGGTCCTTCACCGACGTGCCGTGCCCGGGCAACCGCGGCGCGCTCACCGTGAACGACGCCTCCGCGAGCCGCTCGCCGAGGTAGCGGATCTCGTACGGCGTGCCGGTGAAGCCGTGCACGAGCACCACCCCGACGTCGTCATCGCCGACGAGATCGAACGGTTCGGCCGCCGTCACGTCGCCGGCTTATCACACCGCCGCATACATTGCTTTGGAGCCGAGCGCTGATTGACAGGTCGGAACCGTTGGAGTCAGATCGATCGCAACGTCCCGCAGTCATGAGCGAGTGGAAGACCCGCATCACCAAGGTTCAGGTCGTCAAGCCGGCCAAGGAGGCGGGGGAGGCGTGTCTGGTCCTCATCTATCCGCCGGGCCCGGACATGGGAAAGCGCTTCCCGCTGTCGCGCAACGAGATCGTGCTCGGTCGCGGCGCGGACTGCGACATCCAGGTCGATCGCGATAGCGTCTCGCGCCGCCACGCGAAGGTGTTTCGCTCGGGCGACGGCTGGTCCGTCGAAGATCTTCAGTCGACGAACGGCTCGTACGTCAATGACGTCCCGGTCACCAAGAGCGTGCTGCGCGACGCCGACTTCGTGAAGATCGGCGCCGCGATCTTCAAGTTCCTCTCGGGCTCCGGCGTCGAGGCGAGCTACCACGAAGAGATCTACAAGATGACGATCGTGGACGCCCTGACCGGCGCCCACAACAAGCGCTACTTCCTCGAGTTCCTCGAGCGCGAGATCGCCCGCTGCGCGCGCTATCGCCGCCCGCTGTCGCTGCTGATGTTCGACATCGATCACTTCAAGCAGATCAACGACAAGCACGGCCACCTCACCGGCGACTACGTGCTGCGCGAGATGTCGAAGCGCTTGCTCGGGCGCGTGCGCCGCGAGGAGCTGCTCGCGCGCTACGGCGGCGAGGAGTTCGCCGCGGTGCTGCCCGAGACCGACCTCAGCGGCGCGCGCACGTTCGGCGAGCAGATCCGCCGGATCGTCTCGGATACGCCGTTCGAGTACGAGGGCGACTCGTTCCCCGTCACCGTCTCGGTCGGCGTCGCATGCGTCGAGGGCGAGGACGTCGACGTGCCGGCCTTCATCAAGGTCGCCGACGACAATCTCTACAAGGCCAAGCGCGAAGGCCGTAACCGGGTGATCGGCTGATCCAGCGCCGGTGAACACCGGCACGTGGGTTGCTGATCGTCGGAGGCGTGAGCTCGACGAAGGACGGCCTGCCGCACGGACACCGTCCGGGCGAGTCGGTGCCGGACTTGCTCGCACGGCTCGGGACGAACGCGGAGGGGCTCTCCTCGAGCGAGGCGTCGCGCCGGCTGCGCGCCGCGGGCGCGAACGAGCTCGCCGCCGTGCCGCTCTGGCGCCGTGTCGCTGACCGGGTGCGGTCGGTCGTCACTCCCCTCATCGTGATCCTCGTGATCGCGGCGGCCGCGTCCGCGGTGCTCGGAGAGCCGATCGAAGCCGCGATCATCGGCGCGATGGTGCTGATGGGCGTGGGACTCGACGTCTGGCAGACGTCGCGGTCCACGCGCGCCGTCCGCAAGCTGCAGGCGCGGATCGCGCCGACCGCGAGCGTCCGGCGCGACGGCGAGTGGCACGAGATCAAGCGCGCGGAGATCGTCGTCGGTGATGTCGTACGCCTGACCGCCGGTGACCTCGTCCCCGGAGATGCACGGCTGCTCGAGGCCGATGACCTCCACGTCCAGCAGGCCGCGCTGACGGGCGAGTCGCTCCCTGCCGAGAAGCGCGTCAGCGGCGAGCCGCCCACCACCCTGGGCCCCGATGCGCCCGACCTCGTCTACCTGGGCACGTCGATCGTGAGCGGATCGGCGACCGCGGTCGTGTTCGCGACCGGCGCTGTGACCGAGTTCGGCGACGTCATCGCTCGGCTCGCCGAGCGTCCGGACGAGACCGAGTTCGAGCGCGGCACGCGCAGGTTCGGGATGCTGATCCTGCACACGGTCACGTTCCTGGTGCTGTTCATCCTCGTCATGAACATCGCGCTCGGACGGGACGCGATGCAGTCGGTGCTGTTCTCGGTCGCGCTGGCCGTCGGGCTCACGCCCGAGTTCCTGCCGATGATCATGACGGTGACCCTCGCGCAGGGTGCGACGCGGATGGCGCGCGAGAAGGTGATCGTGAAGCACCTCGCGGCGATCCAGAACCTCGGTAGCGTCGACGTGCTGTGCAGCGACAAGACCGGCACGCTCACCGCGGGGACGATGTCGCTCGACGCTTCGCTCGATCCGCTGGGTGCGCCATCGCACCGCGCGCTGGTGCTCGCGCAGCTCAACAGCCGGTTCGAGACCGGGATCAAGAGTCCGCTCGATGCGGCGATCCTCGCGCGCGAGGTCGAGGGCACCGCCGGCTACGTGAAGACCGACGAGATCCCGTTCGACTTCGAGCGGCGGCGGATGTCGATCGTGTGCGCGCGCGCCGGCGAACGCCTGCTGGTCACCAAGGGCGCGCCGGAGAGCGTGCTCGCCGCGTGCGCGCGGTTCGAGCGTGACGGCGCGATCCACGACCTCGACGCCGCCGCGATCGCGCGGTGCGATGAGGTCTATCGGGCCGCGAGCACGCGTGGGTTCCGCGTGCTCGCGGTGGCGTATCGCGCGGTGGCCGCGCCCGACGGATTCACGATCGCGGACGAGCGCGGGCTGACGCTCGTCGGGTTCATCACGTTCGCCGACCACGTGCTCGAGGGCATCTCCGAGACGATCGCGAGGCTCGAGGACGACGGTGTCGCGATCAAGATCCTGACCGGCGACAACGAGCTGGTCACGCGCCATATCTGTGAGCAGGTCGGCCTCGACGGCGGCCGCATCGTGCTCGGCAGCGAGGTCGAGCGCATGGACGAGGCCGCGCTGATCCGGATCCTCGACGAGGTCCGCGTGTTCGCGCGCGTATCGCCCGCGCAGAAGCACCGGATCGTCCGTGCGCTGAAGGCGGGCGGTCACGTCGTCGGCTACCTCGGCGACGGCATCAACGACGCTCCCTCGCTGCATGCCGCCGACGTCGGGGTCTCGGCCGCCGGCGCGGTGGACGTCGCGCGCGAGGCCTCGGACATCATCCTGCTCGAGCGGCGGCTCGACGTGTTGCACGCGGGAATCGTCGCGGGACGGCGATCGTTCGGGAACGTCCTCAAGTACCTGCTGATGGGCACGAGCTCGAACTTCGGCAACATGTTCAGCATGGCGGGCGCGGCGCTGTTCCTGCCGTTCCTGCCGATGCTGCCGCTGCAGATCCTGCTCAACAACTTCCTCTACGACCTCGCGCAGATCACGATCCCGACCGATCACGTCGACGACGCCTTCGTGCGCCGCCCTCAGCGCTGGGACATCAGCCTGATCCGCCGGTTCATGGTGCTCGCCGGGCCGATCAGCTCCGTCTACGACTTCCTGACGTTCGCCGCGCTGCTGTACCTGTTTCGCTTCGATGAGGCCGCGTTCCACACCGGCTGGTTTCTCGAGTCGCTCGCGACGCAGACGCTCGTGCTGTTCGTCATTCGAACGGCCGGCCGGCCCTGGCGCGATCGGCCGAGCACGCCGCTGATCGTCACCACGCTGGCCGTGGTCGCCATCGCGCTCGCGCTGCCCTATACACCGGCCGCGCGCCACCTCGGCCTGGTCGCTCTCCCGGCGCCGTACCTGCTGTTTCTCGCCGG
>Ga0247822_10002260_pt1 | contig 12220 bp, 9 predicted proteins | sample 13C_Cellulose_Da_FD_192423 | JGI IMG/M metagenome (GOLD analysis project Ga0247822, IMG submission 192423) | Soil microbial communities from agricultural site in Penn Yan, New York, United States - 13C_Cellulose_Day30 | ecosystem: Environmental > Terrestrial > Soil > Agricultural land | place...
ACTGGCCACTAGTGATTACTAATTACTCATTAACGCTCTCATCCTCCTCCCAAACGCCTCAATATCTTCCTCCCTCGTTTCGAACGAACACATCAACCTTATCTCATTGGTAACGTCATTCCAGATATAAAAGAAACGCTCTTCCTGAAGAGGAGCAATCATACTTACTGGTAGCATAGCAAACACTCCGTTTGCATCCACGCTTTGGGTGATCGTTCCTCCATATTGTTTGATAACATCAGCCAGCTTGCGCGCCATTTTGTTTGCATGCATAGCATTGCGCTTCCACAGATCATTGCTGAGCAGTGCTTCGAACTGTGCTCCAATGAAACGCATCTTCGAATGCAACTGCATGCCTTGTTTCCGGATGTATAAAAAGTCAGTCGCCAGTTGCTGATTGAAGAATACGACCGCTTCACCGAACATCATTCCATTCTTGGTCCCGCCAAAGGAAAGAACATCTACACCTGCATCGCGTGTGAAGGAACGAAAGTCTGCACCAAGACTCACCGCCGCATTCGAGATGCGCGATCCGTCCATGTGGAGATAAAGGCCGTGCTTCCTTGCAACAGCACTTATAGAACGTATTTCATCGGCTGTATATACGGTTCCGTATTCCGTTGATTGCGAAATGGAGATCACCTTCACTTGCGGATGGTGCTGATCGCCGACACGCTGAATTTTTGCTTCGATTTGTTCCGGCTGAAGCTTACAGTCCGGCGAGTCGATGGTAATCAGTTTGCATCCGGTGAATTTCTCCGGAGCGGTTGACTCATCAACGTTGATATGCGCGAGCGACGAACAGATGATCGAGTTATACGATTTCGTGATTGCGCTTAGCCCAAGCGTATTAGCGGCAGTGCCATTGTAGACCAGATACACTTGCGCATCCTCACCAAAGTGTTGCCTGAACAGGCTAACAGCCCTTTCCGTGTACGGATCGCCTCCATATGAACCCGCGTGATCCGCATTAGCACGAACTAACGCATCCATAATCTCCGGGTGTACTCCCGCATAGTTGTCGCTTGCGAAAGTTCGCTTTCCTGTGATCATTGCTATTGTATGTACAGATAAGGATGAATTATGAACTACCCGGTGCGGCGCATAGCCACTATCCGATCACTAACGCCTGATTTATCAGAACTCCGAGTTACCCGGATAACGAGGGTAGGGGATCACGTCACGTATGTTCGTCATGCCGCTGACAAAAAGCATCAGGCGCTCAAACCCTAAACCGAAACCGGCGTGAGGAGCAGACCCGAACTTGCGCAGTTCAAGATACCACCACAGGTCCTTCTCCGGAAGTTTAAGTTCTTCGACACGACGCATCAACCTGTCGTAACGCTCTTCGCGCACTGAACCACCAATGATTTCACCGATACCGGGGAACAAGACATCCATCGCACCAACTGTCTTTCCATCTTCGTTCTGACGCATATAGAAAGATTTGATAGCTGCGGGATAGTCGTAAAGTATGACGGGCTTCTTGAAGTGTTTTTCAACAAGATATCTTTCGTGCTCCGACTGAAGATCGGTGCCCCACGACTCGATGATATATTGAAACTTCTTCTTTTTGTTTGGATTCGAGTTCTTGAGGATGTCGATCGCTTCCGTATAGGAGGTACGTTGGAAGTCGTTTTCGGTCACAAATTTCAACCGGTCGATCAACCCCATCTCAGCGCGCTTATCCTGCGGCTTCGTGTTTTCTTCGTCCTGCGCGCGCTTGTTGAGGAACTCGAGATCTTCCTGACAGTTTTCCAGCGCATAGCGCACCAGGTACTGAAGCAGATCCTGCGCCAGCTGCATGTTGTCCTGCAGATCGTAGAAGGCCATCTCTGGCTCGATCATCCAGAATTCCGCCAGGTGGCGCGCCGTATTGGAGTTTTCAGCTCTGAACGTGGGACCAAACGTGTAGATGTCGCCTAATGCCAGTGCATAGGTCTCGCCCTCCAGCTGACCCGATACAGTAAGGTTCGTTTCCCTTCCAAAGAAATCTTCCTTGAAATCTACACTACCGGATGGTGTGCGTGGCGGATTGTTTGCATCGAGCGTAGTTACGCGAAACATAGCGCCCGCTCCCTCGGCATCTGACCCCGTAATGACCGGAGTGTGTATGTAAAAGAATCCACGCTCGTTGAAGAATTTGTGGACTGCATACGCCATTGCGTGGCGCACACGCATTACCGCCCCAAAAGTATTGGTGCGTGATCTGAGGTGCGCGATCTCTCTCAAATATTCGAGGCTCGGCCGGTTCTTCAGCTGAAGAGGATACTTTTCAGGGTCGCAATCTCCCAGGATAATGAGTTCTTTTACCATCAGGTCGAGCGACTGCCCTTTGCCTAACGACTTGTGTAGCTCACCTTTAGCCTGAATACAGGCACCCACCGTGAGCCGCTTCAGGGTAGCCTCTCCCAAAGCATCGCGATCCACAACAGCCTGAAGATTTTTTATTGTCGAGCCGTCATTGATCTCAATAAATTGGTTGTTTCTGAATGAACGGATCCAACCATGAACGCTGGCCGGCTGGCCCGTCGGTTCGATCTGCAGCAATTCTTTTATTTTGGTACGTTTCATGTATATCTCAAATACTGTTGATCCGCGTCTACCTTAAAACTGTGCACCTAACCATTCACCATGATCCTACATACGACATGTCCGGCAGCTTGCTCATGGTGATGGGTCTGCTTCATGCAGATTGGCGTTTCATGTTTAGTGAAAGCACGGCCTATCCGCTTTACCGCCAGGCCAAAGGGCTCGCAAAAAACGAAAATCCGGCAGATTTTCATAACCTCAGCTCCACTAATCGTGATTCGTGGAACGATCTGGCTGGTAACTGTTTCCAACACCCCAGACTCACTTTATTGTATTACATTTGGTATTTTAAGAGAGGAAGATGCAAAAGCTTGGTTTAAATCAGTCATTACAGCAAAAGCTTTCCCCGCAGCAGATACAGTTTATCAAATTGCTGCAGGTTCCAACGGCTGAACTTGAAGGCAGAATCGAAGAGGAACTGGAAGTAAATCCGGCCCTCGAAGAGGGCGAGGAGCAGGAGAAGCCGGATGAGACCCCCACAGAGACGGAATCCGAAGAGTTTCAGGAGTCGTCATCAAACGATGACATCGATATCAAAGACTATCTCCAGGACGAAGATTACAGTGGCTATAAAATGCAGGGGGACGGCGATTCGGACGAAGACAATCGCGAAATGCCCATACCCATGGCGTCATCACTGCATGAGCAGCTGATGGGGCAGCTTGATTTTCTGGGCCTCGATGATCAACGATATGCCATCGGAAAGCAGCTTGTTGGTTCTATTGAAAGCGACGGCTATATCCGCAGAGAACTGGAGTCGATCGTCAACGATCTGGCATTTGCCCAGGGTATCGAGACCACGGCCGAGGAAGTGGAACAGGTTCTGAAGATGATACAGACCTTCGATCCTCCCGGAATTGCCGCGCGCAACCTGCAGGAGTGTCTGCTGCTTCAGCTCGATCGTATGGACAACGGCCACGACATCGACGTGGCGGTTGCCAAGAAGATCATCTCTGAATGCTACGACGAGTTCACGAAGAAGCATTATCAAAAGATCCAAAAGAAGCTGGATACAGAAGACGAGGACTTCATCCGCGATGCGATGGAAGTAATCGTGAAGTTAAATCCTAAGCCGGGTGGCGGAAGCACGCAGGCGGCGACGAAGAATCAGTATATCATTCCGGATTATATCCTTACGAACAATAACGGAAAGCTTGAACTCACTTTGAACAGCCGCAACGCACCCGACCTGCGCATCAGCCGATCGTACAGCGACATGTTCAAAGCGTACGAAAAGAGCAACAAGAAAGATAAGAAACTCAAAGAAGCCGTGACGTTCGTGAAGCAGAAGCTCGACGCTGCCAAATGGTTCATTGACGCCATCAAGCAACGCCAGCAAACACTGCTTAAGACGATGAATGCGATCATCGAGTTTCAGTATGATTTCTTTTTGGAAGGCGACGAAACAAAGCTTCGGCCCATGATCCTGAAAGATATCGCCAGCATGATCAGCATGGATATTTCAACCGTGTCGCGCGTGGCGAGCAGTAAAGCGATTCAAACTGACTTCGGAATCTATCCCTTAAAATATTTCTTCTCGGAAGGTATTGCAACCGACTCAGGCGAGGAGGTGAGCAGCCGTGAGGTGAAACAAATCATCAAGGACATTATCGAAAGCGAAGACAAAGACCGACCCTACTCCGACGATAAGCTCGAAACTATTCTCAACGAGAAGGGATATAATATCGCACGTCGTACGGTTGCCAAGTATCGCGAGCAATTGAACATTCCCGTTGCCCGCCTGAGAAAGGAAATGTAACGTAATGATGTTGGCGAGAATTGTCTCCTGGGTATTTCATCCGCTATTGCTGGCCACGTACCTGTTTGCGCTGTTCACTCAATTGCTTCCCACCGGAATGGACCCCATTCCGGAGGATGGTCAATTGAAGTTTATCTTCCTGATTTTCTGCGTGACGTTCGCCCTGCCGGCGTTGAACATCTTTTTGTTTAAGGCTATGGGGACTGTGAGTTCAGTCGCTATGGAATCGCGACAGGAACGGATTATACCATTTTCGTTCGTCGCAGTTCTTTACGTATTGATCACGTGGTTGCTGTATTCACGAACGCGCATCAGCATCAACGACAATCTCCTGAAGTTTCTGATATTGATCGACGTGCTGGTCGTTGTGGCCACCATCATCACACTTTTTTATAAGGTAAGTGTACACGCCATGGCGGTGTGGGCTTTCATTGGTATACTTCTGCCATTGAACAAGATCTCAGAAGAAGGCAAGCTGTTCGGTCCAACTGTAATCGCGATACTGCTGGCGGGCGTAATCATGTCGGCACGCCTGCAACTCAATGCCCATACGCCACGCGAGGTGATGGTCGGCGCCATCACGGGACTGCTTATCAGTGTGGGAGGAATGACGCTGCTGTTCTGATTACTTTTGTTAAGCTCTTGCTGTTTGACACGGTTTGTCATGCTCGTGTTAATTTCGGGCTTTCAAATCCTTCTTGGTAGCAGCAGTATTGAAATCCCGTTTGATTTTTCCTCGGGATTCAAATCCCGTTTTGATTTTGGGAAGCAGGTTTACACGATCAATCCCGACGACAATAAAGACAGCAAACCGCAGATCACAACGGGCGCACTATACTTTCTGCGGCATTCAAATCCCGAAGGCATTTTCTGTCTGTAGCAAGATCCGTTCGTATAAACCTCCGCGTCGCAGGACCACGATGATTTGACAATTCCCGCCGGCCGATCACTTCTCCTTCACGCTATTATTGGAATGTCCTCCGCGATCACATCCCTTTCGGCAATCACAGCATTTGTAATAACTAGCGCAACCGTTTGTGTTAAACCCATTGTTGTGTTAATTTGATCCGGACACGACAACCAACTCCTCACATGGATTACAAGTACCTTGATTACAAAGCCGACGGAAAAGTCGCACGCTTAACCCTCAATCGCCCCGAAATTTACAACGCCCTGAATGACCAGCTAACCTTTGAGTTGCAGGATGCGCTGAAGAAGATACAAGACGACGACAACTGCCGCGTCGTTGTATTAACCGGCGCTGGCAACGCGTTCAGTTCGGGACAAGATCTCAAAGGGATTTCTCCTGAACCCGGCTTTTCGTTCAAGTCTGCTATCGAACGCCGCTATAATCCCATCATCCGGTTAATGCGCGGAATGCCTAAGCCGATTATCTGCCGGCTCAACGGCGTTGCAGCAGGCGCAGGGTGCTCACTTGCCCTCGCTTGCGATCTTATCATCGCATCAGAATCAGCGGCGATGTCGCAGGCGTTTGTAAACATCGGTCTTGTACCTGACTCTGGATCCGCATTCTTTCTGCCGCGGCTCACCGGACTTGCTCAGGCATTTGAACTGGCAACAACCGGAAAAAAGGTCACCGCCGCAGAAGCACTCTCACTCGGACTCGTCAATAAAGTCGTTCCCGCCGATAAACTCGACGACGCCGTAAACGAGTATGTGCAACACTATTCCAATGCTGCAACGAAGGCCGTTGGACTCATCAAACAAATGTTGTATCGATCCGGTACCTCATCGCTTGAAGATATGCTCACCTACGAGGCCTACTGCCAGGAGATCGCCGGACAGACTGCCGATCACGCAGAGGGGGTTAAAGCTTTCCTGGAAAAACGGAAGCCGGCATTCAAGGGCGCATAGCGGTTACGTTATGATACCGTTGGCCATCACGATGGCAGCCATACAGCAAAAATAAGGATGAGAAGTGCTGATCTGGATTCACCACTTCTCACCTAATCTCAAAAATATCAAACCCGACACAACAAAGTAGGCAGAACGGCTCTCCATAATTATCGAGCGTTCGTGTCAATTATCAGTTGCGCGCCGTCGTCTTGTCAGCGAGCTTTACGGGTGCAATCATCACCGCATTTTTAATTTCATCTGACTTGTAATAAAGTGTGGCGCTCTTCCCACCCGTTGCAGCAACAATTTCTTTAACCGTCACAGGCATCGGATCCTTTACTTTGGCATTGACGTTAGCATAGGTCCATTCCTTAAGCACTCGCTTTTGTTCATCGAGCAAACTAAGCTTGCGCGAGGAGCCCGTAATCCCACAATGGTCGTAGCTCACCGTTAGCGTCGCACTTGAGTTTTTGTCCAGCACGATCGGGTTGTTCGAACGTTGGCCGTAGGCATTCTCCTTTAGCAACAACTCATTGCCGAGATAAACTTCAAACGTGTCCATGCCCGGGCGAACGACAAATGATGCGAGTACGGAGAAAGCAAGCGGCATTGCAATGGCAAGAAATAATTTCGTTTTCATAAGTGAAGAATTTATTCACGAGAGACACGATCGTGCCTCATTCCACTATGAATGTACGATGAACAGAAACCTGTGACTCAACTGTATGACGCAGGGTCATCAATACTTGACGAAGTGACAACTGTCGAAGGAAATGTGTGCGGCCTATTGATGTATTGCGCCGGACATGCGCGAAGACGTTCAAGTCAGAAAGGAGCACAAATGGACAACCGATGCTGACTGGAATATTCACCGATCAACATACTACAGTACCAATAAATCTTCGAAAAACTCCGCGTCTTAGTCTCGCGGTGGAGAATGCGCTCTCTATTTCCACTACTGCATTTTACGAACCGATAGCACCCACACGCAAAGTTGCCAGATAACCCTGGATTTCTACTCAGACCTCAGACTCTTCACAGGGTTCATCAACGCCGCTTTAACTGCTTGAAAACTGACGGTTAGCAACGTAATGGTTACTGCACAAACTCCGGTCGCTACAAATACCCACCACGCAATTTGCGTCCGGTAAGTAAACCTGCCGAGCCAGCTATCCATTGCATAGTACGCGATGGGCATCGCGATGATGCATGAAATGACAACCAGAACGATGAACTGTCCTGACAGCATCGACCACAAATTCAGCACAGACGCACCGACCACTTTCCTTATGCCAAGTTCCTTCGTACGCTGTTCGGCGACATAGGCAGCAAGCGCAAACAAACCAAGGCAACTGATGAGAACAGCAAGTGATGAAAATACGGCGGCAAGCACTCCAATGCGTTCTTCCGCAGCAAACTTCAGGGCGTACTCCTGATCAGCAAACTTGTACTGCACGGGCACGCCGGGCACAACCTTGGTAAATGCAGACTGAATCCCCGTCATTGCCTCAGCCGTCGTAAGCTCCGGCTTCATTCTCATAGCCATCCAGTTTACATTCCCGCCGAGAAAGTATACCGATGGAACCGCAGGATCATAAGGCGACTTCATGATTTGATCCTTGATGACACCTACTACATAGAAGTCTCTCTCACCGTTCGTCCACCATGATCGGTATTTTACAAGTTTGCCAACCGAAGTCTGAAAACCCATGAGCTTTGCCGCGGCCTCATTGATGACGAAGGCAGATGAGTCGCTGGCCAGCTCACGGTTGAAATCACGACCTTCGGTAAACTGCCAGCCTACTGTTTCACCGTAACCCGGAGTGACCGTAAACGTTCCGAACTCGGCGATGAACCCTGGTGTCATTCCTTCCCACGCAAAGCCGCCGTTGGAATTCCAAATGTCTGTAGGTGGACTGGAACAGAATCCGACATGGGTAACTGCGCCGCTGGCGAGTAGTTCGTTTCGCAATGCATCGTTCTTGCCCTGATACTCCTGCGAGTTGAGTTGTATGTTCACGAGTCCGTTTCTCTCATAACCAATCGGACGATCTTTGGCGAAGCTCAACTGATTGTAAACGACAATTGTCCCGAGGATCAATAAGACGGAAACTGAGAACTGCGTGATCACCAATACCTTCCTGGGTAATGCGGAAGCCCGTCCGAGTTTCACTCCACCCTTCAATGCTTTCGATGCGCTGAACGACGAGAGAAAGATAGCCGGATAGCTTCCGGCAACAATGCCGGTTATCGCGATGAATCCCAGACAACATGCCCAGAAGTAATTGTTCATCCAGGGCATGGAGATTTGTTTGAACGACAGTTCATTGAGCCAGGGCAAACTCATGGTGACCAGAAGAATGGATAGCACAAAGGCCGAACCGGCGATGAGAAATGATTCACTGTAGAACTGAGCGATGAGTTGGGAGCGAACGGAACCAATGGCCTTTCGAATCCCGATTTCTTTCGCCCGCTTTTCGGCTCGTGCGGTGCTGAGGTTCATGAAATTGATACACGCAAGCACAAGGACGAACACACCGACAACGCCAAATAACCACACCATCTCAATAAGGCCGCTGAACACACCATTGTGAAAGTCTGCCCAGAGATGCCACTTCTCCATGGGATGAACGAACAACTGCGGATTCACCGCCTTGTACTCGGCGTTAGTAATGTTGCTGAGGACAGCATCTTTAATCCGCAACGACACGTCATCGACCTTAGCATGATCGGCGAGTTGTACGTAGATTTCTGAAAAGTTGTTATCAAATCCCTGATTTCTGATCCATGGATTTACCGATACGATGAGATCCCAGGGTGAAAAGAACTGTACATCATTGAAGTGAGCGTTGCGTGGAATGTCTTCATAAACACCAACAACCTTCGCATCCATGGTATTGTCTATTCTCACGAGTTTGTTCATGGCGCTTTCTTTTCCAAACAGTGTAGTTGCCGCCGACTGCGACAATACAATACTGTGAGGATCGGAGAATGGCGCATAAGATCCCTCAACCATTCGAAGCGAAAACATCTCCAGCCCCTGTGGTTCAATGTAAGCTCCGCGGAGTGACCAACTCTCTTTGTCTGTAGCGACAACGTGATCATTGGTTGGCCAGGTCACGGCGACGTGCTTGAATTCAGAACCGTATTTAGAACGCAGCTCTTCACCCAACGCTAAAGACTGCCACGGTGTCGCCATGGTTTCGCCATTAATCGTTCCGGTTCGGTACACCTTGGCTATGCGATTGTAGTTATCGAAGTAAGTATTGAACGTTAACTCATCCTGGATCCAGAGACCGATGAGGATTGCAACGGCCATACCCATCGCGAGACCCCCAACGTTGATAAGAGAGAATCCTCTGTTTTTCTGAAGGTTTCTCCAGGCGATTTTCAGATAGCTTCGGTACATGATGGTAGGATTAATGAATGTCTGTTCTTTGCGTGAGCGGATAATCCCGGGGCGGAACAAGAGCACGACGTCAAGGATGAATTGCCATTTTGCATGATCTATTCCCTTGCGATGGCGCCGTGCATTGAACTCTTCGAGCAAGTCGCCCTCGATGTGCGTCAAAAGGTCCCGACGGCAATACCATCTGAAAAACCGATGCGCCAGCGAAGGCGGCATATCGTTTTTATTATTGATGTCTGGTCGTCTGGACAAAGCGGAGATCCTGGTTACTATTTTCCTATTTGTAGGAATAAGAATTGTGCCAAAGGCATATCAGCGATTTGGATGCAAATTGAAAGGGTAGTATATTTTTGTAGTGACCGCAGGCGAATCGTTTATGTGCGCCAGCGGACATACTTCGGTGACCAGATTGATTGTCTGAGCAGGAGGTAGAGATCACCGACATTCATCCGGGTGAAACAGATTCAATCTATATGCTCGAACACCTGCCAATTTCTTTATCTATTGCATTCACGCTTGTTACTGTGCTTACCTTCGTGCTGTTCCGCAGGATTGTGTCACAGGCAAGAACACCTCGCACGCGTCAACTTTCAAGAGCAATCACCTGGGGCATTCTGCTATGGCTTGTATTACAGGGAGGACTTTCATTTTCGGGAGTCTACTCGGAAAGTTTAAATGCACTACCTCCGCGGATTTTCGTCTTTGGAATATTGCCGGCATTGATTGTCATCGTGGCAACTTTCGTGACTCCCTCAGGAAAACAATTTGTCGACTCGCTTGATCTTTTTCAGGTGACATCACTTCACACGATTAGAATTTTGGTGGAGCTGGTGCTGTGGTGGTTATTCCTGGAAGCAGCCATACCAAAGGTGATGACATTCGAAGGCAGAAACCTTGATATCATCGCAGGACTTACCGCTCCGATCGTTGCCTGGCTCGGCGTGCGTAAAGGTATGCTCACGCGATCAACAATGATCATCTGGAATTTTATTTGTCTCGGGCTGTTGTTTAACATCGTTATCATTGCTGTCCTGGCCTTGCCATCACCGCTCCAGAAACTTGCCTTCGATCAACCAAACAGGGCAGTGCTTTATTTCCCCTTCAGTTGGCTACCTGCGTTTGTAGTGCCTGCCGTTTTGTTTTGTCACCTTACAGCAATCCGGCAATTGTTGATGGGTTCGAAAAGAGTGTAAGTTGACTCTTAAATACTTGAAGTGCGACTTTACAGAGCGGTAAAGAATTCTTACTAATTCGTCGCACACCGATTACATGATCTGAGGCATTGCTACATGTTCGCCATCTCGGAACTTACGGAGTGATCAAAACTTTGTCCTGGAAATGAATACCCGCGAAATGCCGTACGTAGACTTCGCGGGTACTCATTAACGCATGCGCTACTGTTTAACAAACGTCGATTCCTTTCCTCCCTCTATTAAAATGAATTTATGTTCATCAAGATGGAACTCAACGACAATGTTGCCAGGTAAATACCTGAACTTGTCCGTATCGAAGTACTCCAATGCAATTGAAGGCGAGCCTGGATTTTTTCCCATAAGCACATTATTCTCGGCGGTTAATATGATGTCGGGAAATTGGGGAGACTTGTAGGTGCCGGTATATTTGGTGAGATCTTTTGGCGGATCCGGAGGCTTGGGAAAGTCGGAAGAGATGGTAAGCCCTTCTACATCTTCAAGCAGCGCGATAATGCCCCACCCAAAGAAGTCGTTAGCAAGCCCAATGAGCAGTTCATTGTCTCCTTCCTTCAGCGGGATCTCGAAATGAGCGTTTTCGGTCGACAACCGTCCATCCGGTTTCTTGCGCATCGCAGAGCGATAGTCGTTCTTGTCTGCAAAAACAGGTGATCTGTTCGCATACACCCAAACATCGTCACTGAACCCCAGTGACATCGTTATCTTCTTCTCGGAAGGTGAGTGAATCCTGGTGCGCATCCATACGTATCGTCTGTTGCTGCTGTTACCATATTCGCGGCTGAGATTGATCATTCCTCTTCGCTCGGCATTGAATGTTAACCACTCAGTTGCATGGGTAGGGAAGTCGGCATCAAACAATTCTTTTCCCCGCGGTAGTTCCGAAGGCTTGCTTACCTGCCAGCTTCTGATATAACGGGGATCGTGGTGGGTGGGGTCGAATCCCGCACGCGCCGATAGACCTTCAGTTACTCCGGGCCTGATCACAACGTTGGCCACAGCACATCTGCCGTCAAAGGCTATGCGTCCCGTTTGCTGATTTCCTTCGAGCCGCGGGATCTCAAGTGTCGTGGTATTCAGGTCGTTCACATAAACAATCATCTGCGCACCTGACACGATGATCTTGATATGATTCCAATCATCCTTCTTGATCTTCGCGGGCCCCTGGAACCAATAGTACATATCCCACAGCAGCACGCCCTTGTTATATGGCGCGTATTGAATTGCATCCATAGCCACGGGATTGCCGGCCCTCGCTGTTCGCAGATATAGGTACTCGGTTTCGTCGTTGTTGGCCATGTGAAAATAGATGCCGGCAAAACCTTCCGACAGCGGCTCGACATCGTACTCAATAGTACCGTCGGTGAACGCATAGTCCTTGAGCAGGATGCGTTC
>Ga0247822_10002261_pt1 | contig 12218 bp, 8 predicted proteins | sample 13C_Cellulose_Da_FD_192423 | JGI IMG/M metagenome (GOLD analysis project Ga0247822, IMG submission 192423) | Soil microbial communities from agricultural site in Penn Yan, New York, United States - 13C_Cellulose_Day30 | ecosystem: Environmental > Terrestrial > Soil > Agricultural land | place...
GCGCCGACCCGACGATGGCGCCCTCGACCCCGGCGGAGACCAGCTCGCGGATCGCGGCGATGTCCCCGAGGGTCGACACGCCGCCGGACGCGACGACCGGCCGGTCCGTGCGCTCGCAGACCTCGCGGAGGAGCGCCAGGTTGGGGCCGGCCAGCATGCCGTCCTTGTTGACGTCCGTGACGACGTAGCGGGCACAGCCCTCGCGGTCGAGCCGACCGAGGGTCTCCCAGAGGTCCCCACCCTCCTGGGTCCAGCCGCGGGCGGCCAGGGTCGTGCCGCGCACGTCGAGCCCCACGGCGATCCGGTCACCGTGCTCGGCGATCGCGGCAGCCGTCCACTCGGGGTCCTCGAGCGCCGCCGTGCCGAGGTTGACCCGGCGGCACCCCGTGGCGAGCGCGGCCTCGAGCGAGTCGGCGTCACGGATGCCACCGCTCATCTCGACCTTGATGTCGAGACGAGCGACGATGCTCGCGAGCAGCTCGCGGTTGGAGCCGCGCCCGAAGGCCGCGTCGAGGTCGACGAGGTGGAGCCACTCGGCGCCCTGGTCCTGCCACGCCTTGGCGGCCTCCCAGGGGTCGCCGAACTGGCCCCCGGTGCCGGCCACGCCTTGGACGAGCTGGACGGCCTCACCCCCGGCGACGTCGACGGCGGGAAGGAGCTCGAGTCGGGGCTCAGTGGTCATGGCTGGTCCTCGCTGGTCGGGTTCTGCGGTGGTGTCATCTGCTCGTCATCCTGCTGCCGGGGCCACAGGAGCCACCCGGCGACCACGAGCGCGGCCGTCAGGGCGAGTCCGATGCGCACAGGCCAGGAGGCCTGCAGGAGCGCCGCGACGGCGAGGGTGCCCAGAGCCGCGCCCAGCGTGGCGGCCAGCCGGGGCCTGCGCCGGTGTGCCGCCCTCCCGCGTCGCCGGCGCGTGGTGCCGCTGCGCGTGGTGCCGCGGCGGGTGGATCGGCGTCGCGGCGGCGTGCTGCTGCGGGCCGCGCCAGCGCCGCGCCCGGCCCGCGAGGAGTTCGTCCGTCGTGGCCTGGTCACAGGGTCCGGACCCAGTTCTCGAGCAGGGCGAGCCCGGCCTCGCCGGACTTCTCCGGGTGGAACTGGGTCGCGGACAGGGGGCCGTTCTCGACGGCGGCGACGAAGTCGGTGCCGTGGTGGGCCCAGGTCACGCGGGGCGCGACCGCCGCGAAGTGGCCGGTGGGGGGTGCCATGGTCCACTCGCGCACGGCATACGAGTGGACGAAGTAGAAGCGCTCGTCCTGCACTCCCGCGAACAGTCGGGAGCCCTCGGCCGGCTGCACGGTGGACCAGCCCATGTGGGGCACGACGTCGGCCTCCAGCCGCGCAACGGTGCCGGGCCACTCGGCGAGGCCCTCCTGGGGCTCCGAGCTCGGCTCCTCCGAGCCGTCGAACAGCACCTGCATGCCGACACACACCCCGAGCACGGGGCGTCCGCCTGCGAGCCGGGTGTCGATGACGAGGGGGCCATCAGCGGCGCGCAGCCCGGCCATGCACGCGTGGAAGTTGCCCACACCGGGGACGAAGAGACCGTCCGCGGCGAGCGCGGCTCTGCGGCTGGCCGTCAGCTCGACGGCTGCGCCGACGTGCTCCAGCGCCCGCACGGCCGAGCGGACGTTGCCGCTGCCGTAGTCGAACACGACCACTCGGGCTGTCATCTGGTCAGTCCTCCTCCAGCTCGGCGCGGTGCCGGGCATCTTCGAGTACGAGCGCGTTGAACCGGGCGATTCCGCGCTCGCCGGGCTCGACGACCTCTCCCTCGGTGGGGCGGTCGCCGGACAGCAGGGCCGAGCCGGGAAGCCCGAGCGCCGCCATGAGGTCGGCGAGCAGGCCCACGGCGTCGCCGCGCGTGTCCCGCAGGAGCTCGGCGACCTCGGGGAGCGCACCCCGGGTCTCGGCTCGCGCGGCGGCGACCAGGTCGACCGGCCGGGCCAGCCGCAGCCTGGGCGTGCGGACGACACCCCGCCCCGGCTGCCACACCACCCAGCGCTGGACGGTGCGCCAGCCGCCCCTGTGCGCGGTCACCACGGCACGCCCGTCCACGGCGAACAGGCCGAGGGACGAGCGCAGCCGATGGCTCACGGGGCGCGAGGCCAGGACGGTGAGGGCGTCGTCGTACGGCGGCAGTGCGCGGGAGGAGTCCGCGGCCGGAAGGACCGCCGTCCATCCCGCCAGCGGGACCACGCGTGCGGCGACCAGACCGCGGGCCGCCCACCGGGCGGCCTGGTCGGGCTCACCGCGCACCAGGAGCAGACCCCGCCCGTGCCGCGCCGACTGCCACGGCACGCTCACGGCTTACAGGCTGCCCTTCGCACTCGGGATGCCGGTGACGCGGGGGTCGCGGGCGACCGCCGCGCGCAGGGCGCGTGCCACGGCCTTGAACTGGGCCTCGACGATGTGGTGCGGGTCACGGCCCGCGAGGACGCGCACGTGCAGGGCGATGCCGGCGTGGTGGGCGAGGCTCTCGAGGACGTGGCGGGTCAGGGAGCCGACGTAGTTGCCCCCGATCACGACGTACTCCTGCCCCTCCGGCTCGCCGGTGTGCACGACGTAGGGACGGCCTGCCACATCGACCACGGCCTGGACCAGCGCCTCGTCCAACGGCACCGTGGCGTCGCCGAACCGGGAGATGCCCCGCTTGTCGCCGAGGGCCTCCCTGAGTGCGTCGCCGAGGACGATGGCGACGTCCTCGACCGTGTGGTGCGCGTCGACGTCGATGTCCCCGGTGGCCTTGACCCGCAGGTCGATGAGCGAGTGCTTGGCCAGCGACAGCAGCATGTGGTCGTAGAAGCGCACCCCGGTGTTGACCTCACCGGCGCCGGTGCCGTCGAGGTTGATCTCGAGCTCGACGGTGCTCTCGGACGTCGTGCGGGTCAGCGACGCGGTGCGGTCGGGGGTGCTCATGCAGGACGCTCCTCGGCGGGGATGGTCTGGGCCATGGCGGCCAGGAAGGCATCGGTCTCGGCGGGGGTCCCGGCCGTGACACGAAGATAGTGCGGGATGCCGACGTCGCGGACCAGGACTCCCCTGTCCAGCAGTGCCTGCCACGTGGCTGAGGCGTCCGCCAGGCCCCCGAACAGCACGAAGTTGGCATCGCTCGCGACGGGGTCGAGGCCGAGCCGGGCCAGGCCCTCGACGATCCGGTCGCGCTGCTGCTTGATGACCGCCACGGTGGACAGCATCTCGGGGGCGTGGCGCAGCGCGGCGAGCGCGATGGCCTGCGTCGGCGAGGACAGGTGGTACGGCAGGCGGACCAGACGCAGCATGTCGGTCAGCGCGGGGTGCGCGGCGAGGTAGCCCAGCCGGCCGCCGGCGAAGGCGAAGGCCTTGCTCATGGTCCGGGTCACCACGAGCCGCTCGCGCCCCTCGAGCAGGGTCAGGGCGCTCGGCGTCCCCTCCCGGGCGAACTCCGCGTAGGCCTCGTCGACGACGACGATGGCATCGGGTGCCGCGTCGTGGACGGCCTCGACGACATCGAGCGAGAGAGCCGTGCCGGTGGGGTTGTTCGGCGAGCAGAGGAAGACCACGTGCGGGCGGTGCTGCCGGGCCTGCTCGACCGCCGATTCGGCCGCGAGGTCGAAGGGCGCGTCGCTGCCCTGGCCGCGGAGGCCGTCGACCCAGGTGGTGCCGAGGGTCTCGCTGATGATCGGGTGCATCGAGTAGGCCGGGGTGAACCCGAGCGCGATGCGGCCCGGGCCTCCGAAGGCCTGGAGCAGATGCTGCAGCACCTCGTTGGAGCCGTTGCCCGCCCAGACCTGCTCGGCCCTGACGTCCACTCCCGCCGTGGTCGTGAGGTATGCCGCGAGGGCAGTGCGCAGCTCGGTGAACTCCCGGTCGGGGTAGCGGTTGAGGTCTGCGGCGACGTCTGCCACGGCGGCCGTGATGTCGCGCACGACCGACTCCGGCACCGAGTAGGAGTTCTCGTTGGTGTTCAGGCGGACCGGGACGTCGAGCTGGGGCGCGCCGTACGCGGTCTTGCCGCGCAGCTCGGGGCGCAGCAGCTCGTTCAGCCGGCTCACAGCGCGTCGCCGAAACGGGCCGTGACCGCCTCGCCGTGGGCGGGCAGGTCCTCGGCCTGGGCCAGCGTGACGACGTGGCGGCCGATCTCGCGCAGCGCCTGCTGGTCGTACGTCACGACGTGGATGCCACGCAGGAAGGACTGCACGGAGAGGCCGCTGCTGTGGACGGCGCAGCCCCCGGTGGGCAGCACGTGGTTGGAGCCGGCCGCGTAGTCGCCGAGGCTGACCGGGGAGTACGGGCCGACGAAGACTGCGCCGGCGTTGCGCACCCGAGCGGCGACCGCCGCCGCGTCGCGCGTCTGGATCTCGAGGTGCTCCGCGGCATACGCGTTGACCACGGCGAGGCCGCCGTCGATGTCGTCGACGAGGACGGTGCCCGACTGGCGCCCCGACAGGGCGGTGCGCACCCGCTCGGTGTGTTTGGTGTGCGCGACGCGCCGCTCGAGGGCGACCTCGACACGGCCCGCGAGCTCGTCGCTGTCGGTCACGAGGACCGAGGCGGCCAGCGGGTCGTGCTCGGCCTGGCTGATGAGGTCGGCGGCGACGTGCTCCGCGTCGGCGCTGTCGTCAGCGAGGATGGCGATCTCGGTGGGACCGGCCTCGGCGTCGATGCCGATGAGCCCCTTGAGCAGCCGCTTGGCCGCCGCGACGTAGATGTTCCCGGGTCCGGTCACGAGGCCGACAGGCTCGCAGACCACGTCGCCGTCCTCGAAGCCGTAGGCGAAGGCGGCCACGGCCTGGGCGCCGCCCACGGCATACACCTCGTCCACGCCGAGCAGGGCGCACGCCGCGAGGATCGTCGGGTGCGGGAAGCCCGCGAAGGCGCCGGTGTTCTCCCGCTGGGGTGGGCTGGCCACGGCGAGCGAGCCCACGCCCGCCTCCTGGGCCGGGACGACGTTCATGACGACGCTGGAGGGGTACACGGCGAGGCCGCCCGGCACATAGAGCCCGACACGGTCGACCGGCACCCAGCGCTCGGTCACCTCGCCGCCCGGGACCACCTGTGTCGTGGTGTCGGTGCGTCGCTGGTCCGCGTGCACTGCGCGAGCCCTCCGGATGGACTCCTCCAAGGCGGCCCGCACGGCCGGGTCGAGGCCGGAGAGTGCCGCCTCCAGCGCCCCGTGCGGCACGCGCAGCGAGGGCGGCCGAACCCCGTCGAAGCGCTCCCCGAGCTCGTACAGCGCCTCGGCTCCACGATGCCGCACGCTCTCGCAGATCGGGCGCACCGTCTCCAGTGCCGCCTCGACGTCGAACTCGGCGCGGGGCAGGGCCTGACGGAGCTCCCGCACGCCCAGCGTGCGGCCCCGCAGGTCGATCGTGGACATCATGGGCGCAATTCTAGGCGGCGCCCGGCAGGCCCCCGGTCGCGGTCTCAGCCTGCGGAGCCGCGGCGGTCGCGCCGCCCGGGGTGGTCACGCAGCCTGGCTCGTGCCCTCCTGCGGGCTGAAGGTGCGCTCCACCGCCTCGGCCAGCTCGCCCCGGGGCCACCGGGCCGCGACGAGCACCATCCCGCCGAGGCTGACGATGGCGCACACGCCCACGGCCGCCGCAGGCCGGGTGTTCTGGGAGATCCAGCCGGCCAGCAGGTAGAACGCGCCGGTGGCGGCCACCGAGATCGCACCAGCGAGGCCGAACACCCGGCCCCTCAGGGCGGCGGGCACGAGCAGGGTGAAGGTCGACTGGAGCGGCAGCATGAAGGCCTGCAGTGCCCCGCAGGCGAACCACGCCACCCAGATGACCGGCAGCGGGGGCTCGACGACCGTGATGAGCAGGGGCAGCGGCATGGTCAAGGACATCCAGAGCATCGAGCGGTTCTGCTTCACGGCCCCGAGCCGGCTCACGACCAGCAGGCCCGCGACCGCCCCCAGGATCGGCGCAGCCATGAGCAGGCCGCCCCACGCGGGGCTGTCCGTGTGCGTGTTCACGTAGGGAATCGCGACGGCCTCCGGGGCCGCCATCGCCAGCGTGCTCGTGACGCTGAGCAGCAGCAGGTAGGTGAGCACGCGGTTGGTGAAGAGGTGGCGCCCGCCCTCGATCGCGTCCCGGATGAACCCGGTCAGCCCCTCCTGCGGGTGTCCCACGGGCTCGCGTCGAGCGACGGCCCAGGCCAGCACCGCCGCGGCCACCAGGAACGTCGCGAGGTCGAAGAGCAGGCCCTGGGCCGCGCTTGCCGTCGTCACGACAATGCCGCCCACGGCCAGGCCGATCGCCTGGTTGACCTGCTCGGCGAGCGTGTTCAGCCCGAACGCACGCGCATACAGCCGCCGGTCGGGGAAGAGGTCCGTGAGCAGCATCTGGTTGGCCGCGACGGTGGGTCCGCCGAAGAGCTCGAGGACGAAGAGCAGCCCGAGCAGCATCGCCACCGGGGCCTGCGAGAGCACCGCCGCGATGAGGACGACGACCAGGACCGCCCGCACGAGGTGGCTGCCGATGAGCACGTGCTTGTACGGGAGCCGGTCGGCGAACGGCGAGAGCAGCATCCGCCCGAAGATCGAGGGCAGCAGGGAGACCGCGAACGTCGCGGCGGTGGCCACCGCCGAGCCTGTGCGGTCGAAGACCACCGCTGCCACGGTGATCCGGGCGATGTAGTCGCCCCAGGTCGACAGTGACGCGGAGAGGAAGAACGGAAGGAACGCCGGCGCACGGAGGACCTCGGCATAGGACGGAACCCCGCCGCCTCCGTGTCCCCGCTGTCGCATGGGGCGACCGTACCCCGCTAGGGGGAGTCGTAAAAGTCGACTTCCACAACTGACCTCGCCCGCCGGGCGACGCGTCGGTAGGACTCTGCCAGCTCTCCCCCGCTGCCGGGCTCGCCGCCCATGATCCGGCTGACCCCGTCGGCGACCCGCAGGTCGGACGGAACGCTGTCGACGGGCCGGCCGCGGAACAGGATCGCGGCGTTGCGCATCCGCGAGGCCAGGGTCCACGACGACCTCAGCGCCTCGGCGTGGGACGGGTCGACCAGGCCTGCGTCGAGAGCAGCCTGCAGGGCGGGGAGCGTGGCCGTGGTCCGCAGGCCCGGCACCCGGTGCGCGTGGCACATCTGGAGCAGCTGGACGGTCCACTCCACGTCGCTCAACCCACCGCGCCCGAGCTTGAAGTGCGTCTTGGGGTCGGCGCCGCGCGGCAGCCTCTCCGCCTCCATGCGCGCCTTGAGGGTCCTGATCTCGCGGACCTGTCGGGGAGTCAGGCCCTCGGCCGGCCACCGCAGCGGGTCGATGAGCTCGAGGAACCGGCGGCCGAGGGCTGGCTCCCCGGCGATGGGGGTGGCGCGCAGCAGCGCCTGCGACTCCCAGGTCAGGGACCACCGCTGGTAGTAGGAGCGGTAGCTCTCCAGGCTGCGCACGAGCGGGCCGCTCTTCCCCTCCGGCCGAAGGTCCGCGTCGAGGCCGAGCTGTGGGTCGGGTCCCTGGGCGCCCAGGAGTCGCCGCAGCTCCTGGACCACCTCGAGCGCCTGGTCCTGGGCGACGTCCTCCGGCACGCTCCCCGAGGGCTCGTGCACGAAGAGCACGTCGGCGTCGCTGCCGTAGCCGGACTCTCCCCCGCCGAGGCGGCCCATCCCGACGACGAGCAGCGAGGTGCCGAGGGTGCCACCGTGGCGCGCAGCGACCGATCGGATCGCCACCTCGAGGCTGACCTCGATGAGCGCGGCCGTCAGGTCGGTCAGTGCCCGGCCCACCTCGTCGAGGTCCAGCTGGCCGGTGAGGTCGGCCACGGAGATCCGGAACAGCTCCTGCCGCCGCACCCCCCTGGCGGCCACGACCGCACGCTCGGGGTCGTCCTTGCGCCCCGCGGCAGCGGTCATGCGCCGCACGAGGTCCTCCCGGGGGCGGGGCGTCAGACCGCCGCTGTCACCCAGCATGGCCACCGCCTCCGGAGCACCCATGAGCAGGTCCGCGGCGAAGCGGCTGCGGGCCAGGGTGTGGGCCAGCCGCTCGGCAGCCGAGCCCTCGTCCCGCAGCAGCCGGAGGTACCAGTGCGTCGAGCCGAGGTCGTCGCTGACCTTGCGGAAGGCCAGGAGACCGCCGTCCGGGTCCGCCTCGTCCGCGAACCAGCCGAGCATCACCGGGAGGAGGGTCCGCTGGATCGCCGCCCGGCGGCTCACCCCCGACGTGAGGGCCTCCAGGTGCCGCATCGCCCCTGCGGGGTCCCGGAAGCCCAGCGCGGCGAGGCGCTCGCGGGCCGCCTCGGGGGTCAGCCGGGCCTCGGTGGTGCTGAGCCGCGCCACGGCGGCGAGGAGCGGGCGGTAGAAGAGCCGCTCGTGGATGCGGCGCACGTCCCTGGCCTGCTGCTGCCAGCGGTTCACGATCTCCGCGACGGCGTCACGTCGGTGCCCGAGGCCACGGCCGAGGCGGCGCAGGTCGGTGTCGGCGGTGGGCATGAGGTGGGTGCGGCGCAGCCGGTAGAGCTGGATACGGTGCTCGAGCGTCCGCAGCAGCCGGTAGCTGTCGTCGAGGGCCGCGGCGTCCTCGCGGCCGACGTAGCCACCCCGGGCCAGGGCGTGGAGTGCCTCGAGCGTGGTCCCCGAGCGCAGCGAGTCGTCGGCGCGGCCGTGGACGAGCTGCAGCAGCTGCACGCTGAACTCGACGTCCCGCAGGCCGCCGGGCCCGAGCTTGAGCTGGCGGTCGGCCTCGGCCGGGGGCACGTGCTGCTCGACGCGCCGCCGCATCGCCTGCACGTCCTCGACGAAGTTCTCCCTGGACGCCGCCTGCCAGACGAGGGGGGCGACAGCCGCGAGGTACTCCTCCCCGAGCTCGCGGTCCCCGGCGACGGGCCGGGCCTTGAGCAGCGCCTGGAACTCCCACGTCTTGGCCCAGCGCTCGTAGTAGAGCCGGTGGCTCTCCACGGTCCGCACGAGGGGGCCGTTCTTGCCCTCGGGTCGCAGCGCGGCATCGACCGGCCACAGGGTCCCCTGGGCGGTCGAGGTGGAGCAGGCGCGCATCAGGTGCGTCGCCAAGGCCGTGGCCGCTGCGAGGGCGGTGGTCTCGTCGGCATCGCCGGCGGGCTCGGCGACGAAGATGACGTCGACGTCGGAGACGTAGTTGAGCTCGCGGCCCCCCGTCTTGCCCATGCCGATGACCGCCAGCCGACAGCTGTCGGCCTGCTCCCCCACTTCGGTCCGGGCGATGGCAAGGGCGGCCTCGAGGGCGGCCTCAGCGAGGTCGGCCAGCGCGGCCGCCGTGTCAGGGAGGGTGGCGGTGGCCTCGGCGGAGGTGAGGTCGAGTGCGGCGATCCCGAGCAGCTCCCGGCGATAGGCCACGCGCAGGGCGTCGTATGCCGTCACCGTGCCGTGGTCGCGCACGGCGGCGACCAGCCCGGCGGTCCGCTCCGCGGTGGTGCGTGGCCTCGCGTCCGTCACGCTGCGCCAGTGCTCGGGGTGCGCGACGAGGTGGTCGCCCAGCGCGGTCGAGGAGCCGAGGACGGCGAGCAGGCGGTCCCGCTCCGGTCCGGGGTGGCGCAGCGCAGCGATGAGCCCGGCGACCTCGGTGGCCGGACCGGACTCGGCGTCGCGGCGGCGGGGCTCGCCGGCCCGCACGGCCTCCATGAGGCGCACGAGGCTGAGCAGCGCGAGGTCCGGGTCCGCCGTGACGCCGAGGGCGTCGGGCAGGCCGTCGCTGAAGACGTCGTCGAACGGGTCCACGAGGCCGGCCAGGGCAGGGTCCTCGAGCAGCCGCTCCGCCCGGGCGGCATCGGCGAACCCGAGCCGGGCGAGGACGGCAGCGCGAGAGGTCTGGCGCGTGCTCACGGGGCCAACCTAACGGGGTGGCGGCCCACCACCGGTGGCCGCCTCAGAGTCCGGGCAGGTAGCGCTCGAGCTCGAACCGCGTGATCTCGCCCCGGTAGTCGTCCCACTCCGCCCGCTTGTTGCGCAGGAAGAAGTCGAAGACGTGCTCGCCCAGGGTGTCGGCCACGAGCTCGCTGCGCTCCATGACGCGGATGGCCTCGTGCAGCGACGAGGGCAGCGGCTCGATGCCCATCGCCTGTCGCTCCGAGCCAGTCAGGCTCCACACGTCGTCCTCGGTCTCCGCCGGCAGGTCGTAGTCCTCCTCGATGCCCTTCAGCCCGGCCGAGAGCAGGACGGCGAACGCGAGGTAGGGGTTGCAGGCAGCGTCGACGGTGCGCACCTCGACCCGGCTGCTCTGGCCCTTGAGCGGCTTGTACATCGGCACGCGCACCATGGCGCTGCGGTTGTTGTGTCCCCACGTGAGGTGCGCCGGCGCCTCGCCCCCGCCCCAGAGCCGCTTGTAGGAGTTCACCCACTGGTTCGTCACGGCGGTGATCTCGGCGCCGTGGTGCAGCAGACCGGCGATGAACTGCCGGCCCACCTTCGAGAGCTGGTAGGGCGCGCCGGCCTCGTAGAAGGCGTTGCTCTCGCCGTCGAACAGCGACATGTGGGTGTGCATGCCCGAGCCCGGGTACTCGGAGAAGGGCTTGGGCATGAACGACGCGAAGATGCCCTGCTCGAGTGCGACCTCCTTGATCACCGTGCGGAACGTCATGATGTTGTCGGCTGTCGAGAGCGCATCGGCGTAGCGCAGGTCGATCTCGTTCTGCCCGGGCGCTCCCTCGTGGTGGCTGAACTCCACGGAGATCCCCATCGACTCCAGCATGGTGATGGCCGCCCGGCGGAAGTCGTGGCCGGTCCCGTGGGGCACGTGGTCGAAGTAGCCCGCCTGGTCCACCGGCTCCGGCCTCTCGCCGGGCCGGAACCCCTGCTTGAGGAGGAAGAACTCGATCTCGGGGTGGGTGTAGAAGGTGAAGCCGAGGTCGGCCGCGCGGCCGAGGGCCCGCTGGAGGACGTGGCGCGGGTCGGCCCAGCTGGGGGTGCCGTCAGGCAGCGTGATGTCGCAGAACATCCGTGCGGTGCCCGGGCTGTCGCCCCGCCACGGGAGCACCTGGAACGTCGCCGGATCCGGCTTGGCGAGCATGTCCGCCTCGTAGACCCGCGCGAACCCCTCGATGGCCGAGCCGTCGAAGCCGATGCCCTCGGAGAACGCGCCCTCGAGCTCTGCGGGCGCGACGGCCACGGACTTCAGGGTCCCGAGCACGTCGGTGAACCACAGCCGCACGAAGCGGATGTCGCGCTCCTCGATGGTGCGGAGGACGAACTCCTGCTGACGATCCATGTGTCGAATCCTGCCCTAGTTCTGTTTCGCCGCCGTTACGTGTCCGCGGGGTGTCTCGCCGTTACGTGTCCGCGGGGTGTCCCGCCGGTTCGAGGTGTCACCGCGCTCGGTACGGCTCGGCAGTACGCCGAACCGGAAGGGTGTGGAGGGAGGGGTCAGGACGCGAGTGCCGCCTGTGCAGCGTTGTGCCCCGGGATTCCGGACACGCCACCACCGCGGCGCGCCCCCGCGCCCGCAACGAGGATCCGTTCGTGGCGGGTCTCCACCCCCCAGGTGCCCACCTCGTCAGCGTGCTCGGCCCAGGGCCACTGCAGCGAGCGGTGGAAGATGTTGCCACCCGGCAGCCCGATGTCGCGCTCGAGCTCGACGGGCGTCTTCGCCTCGAGGCAGTAACCACCACTGGGGTCGCGCATCAGCACGTCCTGGATGGGTTCCGCCAGAACGGAGTTGAGGGACTCGAGGGTGTGGCTGAGCGCGAGGTCGCGCATCTCGTCGTGGTCCTCGCGGAACAGCCGTGCAGGCATGTGCAGCCCGAACAGCGTGAGGGTCTGGGCGCTGCCGGGGGCGAGCTCCGGACCGAGGATCGTCCGGTCCGAGAGGCTGTGGCAGTAGATCTCGCACGGCGGGAGGTGCGGCACGTGGCCGGCGGCCGCGGCGGCATACGCGTCCTGGAGCTGCTGGTAGCCCTCGTTGATGTGGAAGGTCCCCGCGAAGGCGGCCTCGGCGTCGGCGGACGGGTCCTTGAGACGGGGCAGCCGGGTGAGCAGCATGTTGACCTTGAGCTGGGCGCCCTCGGGGTCCTCCTCCGTGGCGACGGGCTCCGCGCCCGCTGCCACCAGCAGTCGGTTGAGCACCGCTGGCGCGCACGCCGCATGCACCCGGGAGCCGCGCGCGGTGCCGCCGGCCCAGTGGACCTCGCCGTCCGGGGAGACGCTCCGTGCCTCGGCGCTGGTCCGGACGTCGGCCCCAGCCGCGGTCGCCGCCCGGGCCAGGGCTGCGGTCACCGCGCCCATGCCGCCGACCGGCACGTCCCAGTCGCCCGTTCCCCCGCCGATGAGGT
>Ga0247822_10002263_pt1 | contig 12216 bp, 11 predicted proteins | sample 13C_Cellulose_Da_FD_192423 | JGI IMG/M metagenome (GOLD analysis project Ga0247822, IMG submission 192423) | Soil microbial communities from agricultural site in Penn Yan, New York, United States - 13C_Cellulose_Day30 | ecosystem: Environmental > Terrestrial > Soil > Agricultural land | place...
ACCCTGGTGGGGAGTGCAGAGGGGCAAGGCCCCTTTGCCCGCCGGAGGCCCTCTCGTCGAGAGATGTCTGAAGGAGCGTGTATCCAAGCGCGGACACCGTGCCGTATGCCCCCTCACCAACCCGCGGGGATTGCAAAGCCAGCGGTGTGATGTGAGGGAGTCCTCAAAGCTGGTACCACAAAGGGGATGCCCGTTGCTTACAACGGTTCCTCACAGGAGTGCCTCCGGCGGCAAGTGGGCCAAAAACAACACAGGCCCCCTTGACCCCAAGCTGCCGTGGCACGTTGGGTTCGAGCGATCAAGTCGTGCCGGCAAGGATGCGGCACGACACGCACGGGAATGCGAAGACTCGCGCCGTTTGGCAGAATCTTCCTCATCGCCCCAACGGAAGGGACGAAGGGAGAGACCAATGCCGACTCGCCGCCACTACCTCCAGACTCTGCTGACCGCCTGGGCCGGCGGTGCCCTGCTCTCCGCGGGACGCCGTGCGGAGGCCGCCGATGATCCGACCACGGCCCTGAAGGCGATCCTGGAACGCGTGCGGACGAAACACGAGTTGCCGGCCCTCGCCTCAGTCATCGTCCTCCAGGGAAAGCTGTTCGCTGGAGGAGCGACCGGAGTTCGAAAGCTCGGGGATCCGACGCCCGTAACCGACAAGGACCAGTTCCATCTCGGATCCTGCACGAAGTCGCTGACGGCAACGCTGGCCGCGATCTGCGTCGAACAGAAGCGGATCACCTGGGAGACGACGATCGCCGACGTCCTCGCCAAGGCGGTTCCCAAGATTCACGAGGACCTGAAGCCGGTCACGCTCAGCCAGCTCTGCTGTCACTGGTCCGGGGTGACCGTCCGCAACAGCCCTGAAGGGACGACGCTGGGCCAGCTCTATGAAAACGGCACGCTCAAGGGTTCGCCGCGCGAGCAGCGGCGGCGGTTCTGCCAGCTCATCCTGGCCGAGGCTCCGGAATCGAAGCCGGGCTCGCAGTTCGCCTACTCCAATCTGAACTACACGATCGCCGGACACATGCTGGAGAGCGTGCTCGGACAGGAATGGGAGCGGCTCCTCAAAGAGCGGATCGCCCAGCCGCTGCAGATGGCGTCGCTCGGCTACGGCGCGATGGGCCGGGCCGGAAAGATCGACCAGCCGTGGCAGCACCGGATCATCGACGACAAGGTGACCCCCATCGAACCGGGGCCGCGGTCGGACAACCCCGCGGTCCTCGGCCCCGGCGGGACGGTCCACTGCACCCCCGCCGACTGGGGCCGCTACCTGATGGCCCACGTCGACGGCGAACAGGGCCTCGCTCCCCTGCTCTCCCGCGAGTCGTGGGAACGGCTGCATAGCGCGCCTTATGGGGGCGAGAGCGGATTCGGCTGGTTCCGGTCGGAACGCCGCTGGGCCGGCCCGTCGCGACGCGTCTACAACCACGCCGGGACGAACAACATGAACTACGCCGTCGTCTGGCTCGCTCCGGAGCGGCGGCTGGCCATTGGCACGCTGACCAACCAGGGGGGCGACAAGGCGAAGCAGGCGGTCGACGACGTGGCCGTCGACGTGATCAACACTCTTCTCCCGTCTGCCTGAAGGTCCGCCAAGACCTCTCCCAGTCCTCCCAATCTCCCCTGCCCCTTCCAGTCTTCCGGCTCAAACTGCCGTAGCTGCGTTCGGCGAATGGCGGTAGTCTCCGCCCCGACTCGCCCGAAGCCCCTCCATTGTCTGACTCCATGTCCGCAGTCGCCCAGCCTCCGCGGGACACGTTTGTCCACGCCCTCGGGCGGATCGTCATCGATACGGTCCGACTGGTGGGGGACATCGTCCTCTTCGGACTGCGGATGCTCTCCTGGCTGCTCGTCCGCTGGCCGCGGGGACACACCTTCTGGTCGGTCCTGTACTTCGTCGGCGTCCAGAGCGTCTCCGTGGTCTGTATCACGGGAGGCTTCATCGGGATGGTCCTGGCGATTCAGGCGTACGACCAGTTCGCCATGATGCACATGGAGAACCAGCTCGGAACCGTCGTGAACATCACGCTCGTCAAGGAGCTCGGCCCCGTCCTGGCGGCGATCATGCTCGCCGGACGGGTCGGCAGCGCGATGGCGGCGGAACTGGGGACGATGCGGGTCACCGAGCAGATCGACGCGCTGACGGCGCTCGGCGCCAACCCGATCGCCTACCTCGTGGTCCCGCGGTTCGTCGCCTGCGTCCTGCTGATTCCTCTTCTGACGGTCGTGGGAGACTGCATCGGGATCTTCATGGGGTGGCTGTTCAGCACGCAGGTGCTGGGGGTCGACAGCTTCTTCTACTGGTATCACTCAAAGCGGTACGTCGCCCCCTATGACGTCATCACCGGCCTCATCAAGAGCCTCTTTTTCGGCTGCGGGATCTCGGTCATCGCCTGCCACCGGGGCTTTCACTCATCGGCCGGAGCGGAAGGAGTCGGCAAGGCGGCGACGGAGTCGTTCGTCTACTCCTTCGTCACGATCCTCGTCCTGGACTTCGCGCTCGGCGCGCTGTTCATGAACCTGTACTACATCCTCTGGCCGCGGATCAACGCGGCGATGTGAAGGGAGTTTTCAGTCGTCAGTTTTCAGTTCTCAGCCAGAGACAGACGCAGCTTTCCAATCGCCTGGCTGACAACTGAGGACTGAAAACCGACAACTCCTCCCCGATCATGGACGATCCCCCTCCCCTCCTTGAACTGCAGAACGTCTCCCGCTCGTTCGGGTCGCAGGCGGTGCTGCGCGATATCAGCCTGGAGGTCCACCGGGGGGAGACGCTCGTCGTTATCGGCGAGAGCGGCTGCGGCAAGAGCGTAACGCTCAAGCTGCTGATGCAGCTCCTCGAGCCGAGCCGGGGGACGGTCCTGTGGGACGGCCGCCCGCTCAAGACGCTCTCCGCCCGCAAGATCAACAAGGAACGGCTCCGCTTCGGTTACCTGTTCCAGGGAGGAGCCCTCTTCGACAGCCTGACGGTCTTCGAAAACGTGGCCTTCGGCCTGCGGCAGAACCCGCGAACCCCCGAAGACCAGGTCGAGCAGATTGTCCGCGAGCGGCTCCGCGATGTCGGGCTGAGCCTGGGAATGATTGCCCAGAAGAAGCCGGCCGAGCTCTCGGGCGGGATGCGGAAGCGGGTCGCCCTGGCCCGCGCTCTGGCGATGGATCCCGAAGTGATGCTCTACGACGAGCCGACGACCGGACTCGATCCGATCATGAGCGACGTCATCAACGAGCTGATCCTGCAGACAAAGCAGACGCGGAACATGACGAGCCTCGTCATCACGCACGACATGCACACCGTCCGGAAGGTCGCCGACCGGGTGGTCATGTTCTATCCCCTGGCCCGCCTTCCGGCCCACGAGCCGCAGATCATTTTCGAAGGGACCGCCGAAGAAGCATTCGACGCCCCCGACCCCCGCGTCTCCCAGTTTATCCGCGGAGAAGCCCGCGACCGGCTGACGGAACTCGCCGCGGCCTAGGCCGCTTCCCGGCTGAGAACTGAAAACTGACGACTGAAAACTCCCCATGAATGAACAGAAACTCCAGTTCCGCGTAGGGATGTTCGTCCTGATTACGCTGTTCTGCGGCGTGATCCTGATCCTGCAGTTCGGGAACATCCAGAAGTACTGGCAGGAGACCTACGCCCTCGCGATCCAGTTCGAAGAGGCCCCCGGCGTCCGCCCCGGCAGTCCGGTCCAGCTCAACGGCCTGCCGATCGGATCGGTGCGGGACGTCGTCATCAGCGAAGAGGAGCCGGGGGTCATCTGCATCGTCGATATCTACGCCGAACGGAAGCTCCGGAAGGACTCCCGCGCGGCCCTGACTCGCTCGCTCTTCGGCGATGCGACGATCGAGTTCACGCCGGGGACGAGTCGCGAGTTCATTCCGCCGAACAAGAAGCTTCGCGGCCTGGCTCCTGTCGATCCGCTCGCCTCGCTGGCCAAGCTCGAAGTGACGGTCAGCAAGACCCTCAGTTCGTTCAACGACACGAGCGAAGAGTGGCGGTCGGTCGGAAAGAACCTGAACGCCCTGATGGAGACGAAAGAGGGAAAACTCGACGAAGTCATCGAGCGGGCCGCGGCGGGACTTGAATCGTTCGCGAGCACGATGAAGGCCGCCAACGAAACCCTGACCTCCGCCAACTCGCTCCTTGGCGATCCGCAGGTCCAGCAGGACCTCAAGCGGACGATCGCGGCGCTCCCGGCGATCGTGCAGGAGACTCAGCAGACGATCGCCCTGACGCGGGCCTCGGTCCAGAAGGTCAGCGAGAACCTCGACAAGATCAACTCCGCCACCGACCCGCTCGCCAAGCAGAGCGAGGCGATGGTCGCCAAGCTCGATGGCAGCCTCGGCCAGCTCGAGGCCCTGCTGACCGAGCTCAACATGTTCTCCAAGAACCTCAACACGGAGAACGGCACGCTCCAGCAGTTCGCCAAGAACCCCGATCTCTACAACAACCTGAACCGCTCGACCGCGGCCCTCACGACGCTACTGGGGAACCTCGAGCCGATCATCGCCGACGCCCGGATCTTCAGCGACCGGATCGCCCGGCACCCGGAGATCCTGGGAGTGAGCGGGGCGATGAAAGGGAGCTCCGGCATCAAGGACACGGACGAAGGGGGCATCCGGCAGACGGGATACAACTCGTCCGCCAAGGACTGATCCTGTTCTCAGACTCGCCGGGACGAGGTCCATCGCCCGGCCCCCTGCTGATAGGTCGGAACAGCGTCGATCAGTCCGAACGGCGGCGCGTCTACAAAGAAACAGCGGCGAACATCGTCCGCCGCTGCTCTGGAAAACTGGTCGTGCCGGAAGATCGGAAAACTATCCGACGCTTCCTTCCATCTGGAGCTCGATGAGGCGGTTCATCTCGACCGCGTACTCCATCGGCAGCTCCTTGACGAGCGGCTCGATGAAACCGGTGACGATCATGGCGCTGGCTTCGGCTTCCGTCAGGCCGCGGCTCATGAGATAGAGGAGCTGATCTTCCGCGATCTTAGAGACCGAAGCCTCGTGCTCGATCGCGACTTCCTCTTCCTCGATCTCGATATACGGGTAGGTGTCGCTCCGGCTCTGCGGGTCGAGGATCAGGGCGTCACACACGACGTTGCTCTTGCAGTCGTGGGCTCCCTTCTGAACCTTGACCAGCCCGCGGTAGCTCGAGCGGCCCCCCTTCTTGCTGATCGACTTCGAGATGATGCGGCTCGAGGTGTGCGGGGCACAGTGGACCATCTTGGCCCCCGCGTCCTGGTGCTGGCCGTCGCCGGCGAAGGCGATCGACAGCGTCTCGCCGCGGGCTCCCGGCTCCATCAGGTAGATGGCCGGATACTTCATCGTCAGCTTGGAGCCGAGGTTGCCGTCGATCCACTCCATGAGTGAATCGCCGTACGCCATCGCCCGCTTGGTGACGAGGTTGTAGACGTTGTTGGACCAGTTCTGGATCGTCGTGTAGCGGCAGCGGCCGCCCCGCTTCACGATGATCTCGACGACTGCCGAGTGGAGCGAGTCGCTGCTGTAGGTCGGGGCGGTGCATCCTTCGACGTAGTGCACCGAGGCCCCTTCGTCGACGATGATCAGCGTCCGCTCGAACTGCCCCATGTTCTGGGTGTTGATGCGGAAGTAGGCCTGCAGCGGGAAGTCGATCTTCACCCCCTTCGGGACGTAGATGAACGATCCCCCCGACCAGACGGCTGAGTTCAGCGCGGCGAACTTGTTGTCGTTCGGCGGGATGACCTTGCCGAAGTGCTCGCGGAAGATCTCGGGATGCTCTTTGAGCGCCGAGTCGGTGTCGGTGAAGAGCACTCCCTGCTTGGCGAGGTCTTCCTGCAGCGAGCCGTAGATCACCTCCGACTCATACTGGGCCTTCACCCCGGCGAGGTACTTCTTCTCGGCTTCCGGGATTCCCAGGCGGTCGTAGGTCTTCCGGATGTCGTCCGGAACGTCGTCCCACGTCTTTCCCTGCCGGTCGGACGCCTTGACGTAGTAGTAGATGTCCTGGAAGTTGAGGCCGGACATATCGCCGCCCCAGAAGGGCATCGGGCGGCGGAAGAACTCTTCCAGCGAGTCGAGCCGGAACTGGCGCATCCAGTCCGGTTCCCCCTTCATCTCGGAGATCTGGCCGACGATCTCCCGGTCCAGCCCCTTGCGGGACATGAAGGTGTACTTGTCGGTCGGATCGTGGAAGCCGTACTGGTACTCGCCGATCTGGACGTCGGCCTTCTCGGGAGCTTCTTCGTTCAGGATTGCTTCAATCATCTCTCTTCAACTCCTCGCGGTGGAAAGCCGCGGTGGTTGGGACTTTCGTTCACTCACGGAATCCTCAGTGCCCGAGGGCACTGGACTCCGGCTTGTTTCAAACAGACTCAAACAACGGGACGATCGGAATCACGCGACAGGCGACCTACTTGGCGCCGGTCAGCGGCTTCCGCTCCCTGGCGGCATCTTCTTCGGCACTCGCGTCCGGATGGCGGGCGCGGACGGCGGCGTAGCCGTTGGCGTGGATATCGTGGGCCAGTTGGGCATCGCCGGTTTCGACGATCCGGCCGGCCATCATGATGTGCGTGAACTGCGGGCGGTTGAACTCGAGGAGCCGCTCGTGGTGGGTGATGATCAGGACACCCATCTGCGGACCGGAGAGCTTGGCCAGACCTTCGCTCACGACGCGGACGGCGTCGCTGTCGAGCCCCGAGTCGGTCTCGTCGAGGATGGCAAACTTCGGCTTGAGCATCGCCAGCTGGAGGATCTCCATCCGCTTCTTCTCACCGCCCGAAAACCCTTCGTTCAGGTAACGGCGGGCGAAGTCCTCGCGGATATCGAGCTCTTCCATCGTCTTGCGGAGCTCCTGCCGGAACTCGCGCATCGGCATCAGCTCTTCCCCTTCCTTCCGGGCGGGGTTGCGGATGTTCGTGATCGCGTGGCGGAGGAAGTCGGCGACCTTCACGCCCGGAATCGTCACCGGGTACTGGAAGGCGAGGAACATCCCCAGGCGGGCTCGTTCGCACGGGTCGAGTTCGCCGATGTCCTGGCCGCCGAGTTCGATCGTCCCGTCGGTCACTTCGTACTTCGGGTGGCCGGCGAGCGTGTAGGCCAGCGTGCTCTTGCCGGAGCCGTTCGTCCCCATCAGGGCGTGGATCTCTCCCTGGCGGATCGTCAGGTTGACTCCCTTGAGGATCGGAACGTCGCCGACCGAAACGTGGAGGTTCGTGATCTTGAGTTCGATGGACATGGAGGCCTGAAAAAAATCTCGATCGGACAGCGGACTCGACTCAGCGGACGACGCTCACTCGATCCCGGCAAAAAACTCGCTCACCGGAGCGACAAACTCCGGCAAGGCTCGCGATACCAACTGCGCGTCCTGCTTGAATTCGACCGCGGGAAGGTCGCCGCGGAACACCTCGACGGTCCGCCGCTGACAATCCACGATCCACACCTCCTCGACTCCGCAAGCGAGGTATTCGTCGATCTTCGTCCGCATCTCCGACCAGCGGTTCGACGGTGAAAGAACTTCGACGCAGAGCGTCGGCACCAGGGTCCGGCTCTCGGGCGAAAACCGTCCTCCAGGAATCTGGCTCAGGGCGTAAAAGGCGACGTCCGGTCCGCGAACCGTATCGGGATCGCGATCGGTGATGACACCACTGTCGTTCGTCGTGACGAGTCCCCGCCCTCCCCGCTTCGCCCAGGACATCAAGGCAAAGGCGACTTCACTACAAACGTTGCCGTGCGGAGGCTCCGGTCTCGTCATCTCGACAACTTCCCCCCGGACGAGTTCAACGGGACCGTCAAACTCCATCTGAGAAAACTGCTCGGCGGTGAGAAGCGTCGCGACGGACATCGAACCGGAAAATCTCCTCAGGCGTTGATCAGTTCCGGCTCTTTGACGTAGCCGGTGTGGTGCGGAACGGGGAGGACTTCTGTCGCTCCCTTCGTGATGCGGCGGGCCTTGATCTTGTCCTGGATCCGCATCACCCCTTCGAGAAGGGCTTCGGGACGCGGCGGACAACCGGGGACGTAGACATCAACGGGGACCACGAGATCGACCCCCTTCACGACGTGGTAGCCGTACTTGAAGTACGGGCCGCCGCCGACCGTGCAGGCCCCCATGGCGATCACGTACTTCGGATCGGGCATCTGCTCGTACAGGCGGCGGACACGGCTCGCCATTTTGTAGGTTACGGTCCCGGCGACGATCATGAGGTCCGCCTGCCGCGGCGTGGCGCGGAAGGCACCGGCACCGAAGCGGTCGAGGTCGTACCGGCTCGCTCCCGTGGCCATCATCTCGATGGCACAGCACGCCAGCCCGAACGTCATCGGCCAGATGCTGGACTCTTTCGCCCAGTTCATTGCCTGCTCGAGCGTCGTCGTGATGACATTCTCTTCAAACCGGCCGTCAATCCAGGTCATGATTCCGTCTCGTTGCCTGTCAGAGGACTAATCAGAAGACTAGGGGGAGGGAGTGAGAACTCCGTGCCAGACCGAACTTGCATGTCTTTCGCAGCCGCGTCGTCCGAATCCAAGTCCGAATCGACACTTGCGAGGAACTTCAGCGACAGACTCTAACCGTCGCCATTCTTCAAAACCAATCTCCTGAAACGCGGGACTTCGCTTTCCAATTTTCGACAACGTTTTCGAACGTGTTCTTGCCGGTCTCCACCGGCCTCTCGCCGGAGAGGCTCACCCCACAGGCGCGAACTCACAACAGGAATGCCCGTCCCGGCAACACTGGGAACGCCGGATCGGGACTCCCACGATCTCGGAGAACACGGTTTCCTCGAGATCGCAGATCGACGAATCTTTCATCGCCAGCTCGTGATACGGGCAGGCGTTCTCCCGCAGTACGGGGAGCAGGCCTTCGGCCGCGCCCGCTTTCAGCTCAACGTCGAAACCGCGCCGGGCGAGTCCCCGCCGCAATTCCTCCATCCGCTCGCCGGTGTTCTCCGAGCGGACGGATTCGCCGTACGCCTTGACGAGCGACTGCCGCAACTTATTGACCATCCGTGACTTGAGATCCGGCTCCTCGATCTGCTGGATCTCGTCCCACAGCAGCAGAGCCAGTTCCCGGTAGTTGTCTCCGAGCCGGTTCAGCCCTTCCTGGCTGACTCCGTACAGGTAGTGCGGCCGCCCGCGCTCGCCGCGAACGACGTTCCGGTCGACCAGCCCCGCCGCCTGCAGGCGAACGAGTCTCTGCCGGACGGCTGTGGCCGTAACCTTCATCGCCAAACAGAGTTCCGAAATCGAAACCTGACCACGCCGATGCAGTTCAGCGAGGAAGTCGCGGTCGGGTTGTTCGAGCGATGCTCGCATGGGATTCCAGGGGAAACTCGGGGGCTTCCCCCATCCTAGGCAGCGCGACAATTTTCACAAGGAAATCTGTCAAAAAGCAGCCGAGATGACTCCCGGTCTCAAAAACGGCATTGGGAACCGCAGCGTCTTGGAAAGACGCTCCCTCTTTTCGGCCGGTTCACCAAGCCGCGAGTCAGATGGTTGAAGAATGGGCAACCTGCGTCACGCTTTCACGAACACGGCCCCGTCCCGCACCGTGACTTCAAAGACCCGGACAGGCGAAGTGGCCGGCATGCAGGTCGGCTTTCCAGTCCGGACATCGAACTTGGCGCCATGCCGCGGACAGGTGATCTCGCGGCCGTCGAACGGTCCGTCGGTCAGCGGCTGGCCGTCATGCGTGCAGACATCTTCGAGACAGTAGAAGTCGTCCCCGGCCCGGAGCAGCAGGACCGGAGTTTCGTCCACTTCCGCGGAGAGCCGGCCTCCCGGCGGAATGTCGGTGACGGCGGCGACGCGGATCAGTTCGGACACGGCACTCTCGTGGATGGCAGTTGTCGTGGACGGCCGTTGGGCCGAGCCGGCAACCGCCAGAGGCGTCGTGCGTGTCACCGGAGGCTGGTCACAACCTCCGCCCCGCGCGGCTCTTTAGGTTCCCGGACGGGCCAATGATAGTCGGGATCGGAGGTGGGCTGTACCGACTCTGCCTCGGGAGCCGGGGGCGGATTTGACGAGTCGCGGGTTTCGTCCGGCCGGGGAAAATATCGCTTCAGGCGGAGCATCGGCTTCTCGATCAGGATCCAGCTCAGGCCCGCGACGACAAGCGAGAGCCCCAGCGTGGCGGCGAACTCGGCGTAGGAGCGAAGACCGGCGGGCAAACCGTCGAGATTCCAGCCGAGGACGAACTTGTGGATCGGGCGGTGGAAGACATAGAGCCCGTAACTCAACTGCCCCAGGAGGACGAGGAACGAGTTCGACAGCCCCCGCGCGAGCCAGGACCGCTCGCCCGCGGTTCTGGCCGTCAGGATGAACGAGGCAAAAACGACCGCGAAGAGCGTATGTCCGATGGTGTGCGTGCCAACGTGATCGTTCGCGAGGACCGGCCAGACCTTGTCGACCGCAAACAGTCCGACGAGCGAGGCGGCGGCGATCGGCGGACTCCAGCGGGTCACGCGGTCGCGCCACGAGTCGGTCCGGAGCAGCGTTGCCGCGAGGGCACCCATCGCCAGGCCGTCGAGCCGGCAGATCGTCGGGGCGAACGTCGTCACCCAGTGGTAGCCGTTGAGATAGAGCCCGGTCCGGACCGCGACCGAGGTCCCGATCATGGCCAGGCAGAGAGGCGGCATCGATCGGAGTGAGACCGCCGCGACCACGAACGGCCACACGAGGTAGAACTGCTCCTCGATCGCCAGCGACCAGAAGTGCTTGAGGTAGTCCGGGTCGGGCCACGCCTGCCGGAACGCGAACAGCCAGTTCTGAAGATAGGTCCAGTACCAGACCTGATCGGCGGAGAGGGCCGCCAGCTTCGATTCCAGCTCCGGATGCCCGCCGCTCCAGCGGCACCACATCGGGAGGACGAGGAACGTGAACGAGAGGGCGATGTAGTACAGCGGAAAGATCCGGACCGACCGCCGCAGGAAGAAGCTGGAGAAGTAGCCGGGCCGTCCCTTGGAATCGAGCAGGATCCCGGTGATCAGGAATCCGGAGAGGACGAAGAACAGGTCGACGCCGATCCAGCCCGCCGTGCAGATCCGGCGGATCACATAGTTGATCGGGCCTCCCGCCTCAGGCCGGAGGCAGTCGTAGAGGAAGACCAGCAGGATCGCGAGCCCCCGCACTCCGTCGAGGGCCCGGACGTGGCCGGCTGTGTCGAGGGCCCGGACGTGGCCGGAGGTATCGGCTTTCGTTGAACTCACGAGCTGCTCCGTCCCAGCAGGACATCCCGGATCGACTTCACTTTGTCCACGAACATGGCCGCAACGCTCGCCGCGCGGCTCGTCAGGAACAGGCGGCTGCGGACCGTGGTCCGGCCCCCCCAGAGGTGTTCGATGAACGAACCTTCCGACGAGCAGCTGTCGACCCAGCGGATCTCGGGAAGGAGTTCGTCGGCGTGTTCCGCCAGATGGGCTTTGAGCTGGAAGCCCGGACAGCCCCGCTCGAACGCCGGGTCCCAGCCGAGCTTGAAGGCGAAGGCCCCTGCCCCGCTGATGAGGTGGGCCACCGTTCCGACCGTGGCCCCGTCGACGGTGACGGTTGTGAACAGGGTCCGTCCCGAGGCGGCGAAGCGGTCCATCATGGAGACGAAGAACGCCCGCTGTTCCGCGCAGCACTCCATCGCGGTCCCTTCGTCCGCTTTCCAGCCGAGCGACTCCAGGCGGAGGAAATCCGTGACGGGGCCGGCGACGGTGGTCTGGTCATGCCGCTCGACGTGGAAGGCTGTTGCGCCGCGGCGTTCGAGCTCGTGCCATCCGCGGCGGAGGCTCTTCGCCCGTTTGGGGGAGATCGCGGCCTGCTGGACTTCGGGGCTCCAGTCGGTCTCCAGCTGGGCCCGGACGATGGACCGGCCGTCGACCCACTCGACCTCGGCCTGTTCGCTGATGAATGTCAGGGCGGCGTCGAGTTCGTCCCCCTCCCGCAGGCGTGGGAATTCCACACCGTGCCAGGCGTGCGAATCGTTGACGAGGTACTTCCAGAGCGACGAGACCGCCAGTTCCGGGATCCGCCGGTCGAGGAGGAGTCCGTCGAGATAGGTGTGTGGTGTCTGCCAGGAGCGGAGGTGCGGAATCGGCAGCCGGCGGGAGCCGGACACCTCTTCGAAGATTCCGAGGCCGACAAGCGCTCCACGGTCTCCTTCGACCGCCAGGAAGACGGGGCGGGCGAGGTCCGGCAGATGCTCGAGGGCGGGGAGGACGAACTCCGGTTCGAGGAACGGGTTCGGCGTAAGGC
>Ga0247822_10002264_pt1 | contig 12216 bp, 8 predicted proteins | sample 13C_Cellulose_Da_FD_192423 | JGI IMG/M metagenome (GOLD analysis project Ga0247822, IMG submission 192423) | Soil microbial communities from agricultural site in Penn Yan, New York, United States - 13C_Cellulose_Day30 | ecosystem: Environmental > Terrestrial > Soil > Agricultural land | place...
GAGGACTCACTCCAGCGCCATGCCCTGAGCCTTGGCCGCCTTGGTGGCCGACTCGATGATGGCCTTGTCCAGCGTGTCCCCGCCCTCGGCGGCCGCGGCCTTCTGCTTCTCCGCGAGGAACTTCTCGCGCTCGGCCTGCAGCTTCTGGATCCGGCCCTGGATCTCCGCGCGCTCTTTGGTCTTCGCGTCGACGATGGCCTGGCGCTCCGCGGCGCTCTTGCCCTTCAGCTCAGCGGGCAGGTCCTCATCCTTCATCTGGTCCAGCTTCACGGCGCCCTTCTTCGTCCCGTCGACCAGGTCCCACCCCGAGCTGTCATAGGCGCGGCTCGCCTTGGACACCGCGCGCGTGGCGGCGCTGCCCGCGTATGCCGAGGCGTTCTTGTCCTGCGCCGCCTGCCGCATCTTGGCCTCCTCGCCCTTGCGGCCGTAGCCCAGGTACGTCTTGTTCAGCTCCGTGCCCAGCCGGGCGATCTCGTCATCCTGCGGCGCGGCGATGTACGCGATGGCGCGGTTCTGATCGATGTTCAGCGCCTGGCCCTGCGCGAACTTCGCCGCCGCCGCCCAGCCCGTGCTGGCCCCCTCCTGCGCCGAGCCGCAGTGGATGGTGTTCACCGTGATGCCCTTCTCCTTCGCGTCCGCGATCGCGGTCTGGTACGACACGGGCCCCTGCGTGAAGGGCTCGTTGCCCGCGATGTAGATGAGCTTCAGGTCCCCCTTGGACTTGCTCCACGCCAGGTTGCGCGTGGCTTGCTGGATGACCTTGCCGCAGTACTCCTCTCCGCCGTTGGTCTTCAGGGAGAACAGCTCCTCGGACACCTTGTCCAGGTCCGTGGTGAAGGGGACGATCTGGCGGATGTAGCCGCCCTCGGACGACAGCGAGCTCTTGCCGTACTCGTAGAGGGCAATCTCCAGTTGCGCCAGCTGCGAGCCCCGGCGCGCCTTCGCGAACGTATTCACCACCGTCCACAGCTGGCGGCGAGCCTGATCAATCAACCCATCCATGCTGCTGCTGGTGTCGAGCAGCAGGGCGATCTGCACGCGCGGCGCGCTGTGAGCCGCATCCACCGCGGCTGGCGCGGCCATCTGGACGGCGGGCTGCTGAGCGGGCGGCTTGGAGGATGCGGCGCCCTGTGCCAGGGCCAGGGTAGGGAGGGTGAGCAGACCAAGGCCGAGAGCGATGGGCTTGAGCATGATGAGGTCTCCGATGTGTGGACGGTGTCGGCGCGCGGGGTGAGAGAGCGGCCGGGCCCTACCTGAAACGGGCCTCCCCCAAAAAAGGTCTACGTGCCGGGTTTTTCCTACTGATGACGCAGGGCAGCAGTCTTTACGGGCTCTTGGCTGATACCTCACCCCATGTCCTACATAGGGGTTCCCCAAAAGTCGCCTTCCTGTCACCGGAACCATTCAGATTTCTTAATGTTTCAGTCTTGACTGAATGAACCGAACAAACTAATCGATTGCACGGTTCAACGTCCCGGATAGGAGGCAGCCGTGGAAGCCGGAGACAGAGACGAGTTCTCTCTAACGCCCGATGACCATCGGTTCATCGAGGCGCTGGGGCTGCACTTCGAGAAGCAGGCAGGGTTCCCGCGCATCGGCGGGCGCATGCTCGGGTTGTTGATGCTGGCGCCGAAGCCGCTGGCGCTGGGGAGCATCGCGGAGCTGCTCATGGTGAGCCCCGCCTCCGTGTCCACCAACATCCGGCAGTTCCACTCGCGGGGGCTGGTCGAGGAGATCAGCTACCCGGGGGATCGGCGCCACTACTACGCCTTCAGCAACTCGGCCTGGGAGCACCAGTTCGAAGAGGCCATCAAGGGCCTGACCGAGCTCCTTCAGATCATGGGCACCCGCATGAACCGCCTGGGGCTGGACGAGACCGTCCGCCAGCAGCGGTTCACCGGCACCGTCGAGTTCTTCGAGTTCTTCCTGGGCATGATCAAGTCGGGTCGTGAGCGCTGGCATAGCCGCGCCCAGGGAGCCCGGACGCCCTCCACCCCTGAGCCGTCCCGATCCGTTTCCTGAACCTCTCCTTCTCCATCTCCCTCACTGAGGACCTACCGTGATGAACTCCCGTTCCTTGACCCGTCTCATCCTCCTGGGGGCTCTGGCCTCCACCGCGGGCCTGGGCTGCTCCGAGGCGCGCGCCAACAAGGCCCAGCTGCCTGCCAGCACGAGCGGCGCGAATGGACAGCCCACCCTGGGAGTGCGGGCAGCGCCTCCGCTCGACAAGCTGCAGGGGGATGTCACCCGCGTGACGGGGCAGATCCGCGCGAAGCTGGAGGCCACGCTGAGCGCGCCGGCTACCGGCACCGTCGAGAAGCTCCTGGTGAACGTGGGGGACAAGGTGAAGAAGGGCGCGCCGATGATGGTGCTGGACTCCTCCAACATCGTCATCGCCGTGGAGCAGGCCCTGGCGGCCCGTGAGATGGCGAAGGCGGGCCTGGACAGCGCCAACACCGAGCTGGAGCGCACGAAGAAGCTCTTCGAGGGTGGGAGCGCTCCCCAGGCCATCCTCGACAGGGCGCAGGCCGGGCAGCGCCAGGCCGCCGCGGGCTACGCTCAGGCCGACGCCGCGGTGCGCTCCGCCCAGGAGATGCTGAGGGATCAGACGCTGCGCGCCCCCTTCGAGGGGGTAGTGACGGCGCGGCTGAAGAACATCGGTGACACTGTGGCGATGATGCCGCCCACCCCCATCTTCATGGTCACCAATGTGGACGAGCTGGAGGTGCGCCTGCCCGTGCCCGAGTCCATGGCCGGGGCGCTGCAGCCGGGCATGAAGATCGGCGGCCGCGTCATCCCGGGCAACACCCCCTTCGAGGCCACCGTGCGCACGGTGGGCGCGGTGGTGGACGCGCAGAGCCGCACCGTGGAGGTGCTGGCGGACGTGACGGGCAAGCCGGAGACGACGCTCCGCCCGGGCTCGCTGGCGGACATGGACTTCTCCCGCAGCGAGGCTCTCGCCGGGCTCTTCGTGCCCTCGCAGGCGCTGCTGAAGGACGAGAAGGGCAGCTACGTCTGGGTGGTGGAGGACGGGCGGCTGGTGCGCCGGGATGTGCAGGCGCTCCCCGTCACGCCGCGCTTCGCTCAGGTGCGCAGCGGCTTGCAGTCCCAGGACAAGGTGGTGGTGGAGAGCGCGGCCTCGCTGCGTGAGGGACTCTCCGTGAGCGTGGTGCAGTAACTCCGAAGGACTGAACGGATACCTCATATGGATCCCATCAAGACATTCATCCGCCAGCCCATCTTCACCGCCATGCTCGTGCTGGCGGTCGTGGTGTTCGGCCTCTTCGCCTATCCGAAGATCGGCGTGGATCAGATGCCGGACGTGGACTTCCCCGTCGTCACCGTCACCACCATCCTGCCGGGGGCGGACCCGGAGACGGTGGAGAACAACGTCAGCGATCCGCTCGAGGAGGCGCTCAACACGCTCAGCGGCGTGGAGACGCTGCGCTCGGTGAACGTGGAGAGCGTGTCGCAGATCATCGTCCAGTTCTCGCTCGACAAGAACGTGGACGTGGCGGCCCAGGACGTGCGCGATCGCGTCCAGGCCACCCTGTCCAAGCTCCCCAATGAGGCGGAGACGCCCGTGGTGGAGAAGTTCGACATCGGCGCGGCGCCGATCCTCACGCTGTCGGTGAGCGGCTCGCTGCCCATCCAGGAACTCACCCGGCTGGCCCAGGACGTGGTGAAGCCCGCGCTCCAGCGCAAGCAGGGCGTGGGCGGCATCGACGTGGTGGGCGGCCAGGAGCGGGAGATCCAGGTGGTGGTGGATCCCGGCCTGCTGCGCAGCTACGGCGTGTCCGTCACGGACGTGACGCAGGCGCTGCGCGCGCAGAGCGTGGACATCCCAGGTGGCCGCACCTCAGAGCCCGGCGCCGAGCGCGTGGTGAAGCTCGAGGGCGAGGCGCGCAGCGTGGACGCGCTGCGCAACCTGATCATCGCCAGCCCCGCGGGGGCGCCGGTGCGCATCCGGGACGTGGCCAATGTGGTGGACGGGCCCGAGGAGGCGCGCTCGGGCGCCTCCTTCAACGGCCAGCGCGCGGTGGCGCTGGTGGTGCGCAAGCAGTCCGGCGCCAACACCGTGCAGGTGGCGCATGACGTCATGGAGTCCCTGGGGGAGATCTCCGCGCTGCTGCCCAAGGGCGTACAGGTGGCGACGGTGACGGACGGCTCCAAGTTCATCCGCGCCTCCATCTCCGCGGTGCAGGAGGACATGATCATCGGCGGCATCCTCGCCGTGGTCATCGTGCTGCTGTTCCTGCGCAACTGGCGGTCCACGCTGGTGTCCGCGGTGGCGCTGCCCACCTCCGTCATCGGCACGTTCGCGGTGATCAATGCGCTGGACTTCACCTTCAACGTGGTGACGATGCTGGCGCTGACGCTGTCCATCGGCCTGCTCATCGACGACGCCATCGTGGTCATCGAGAACATCGTGCGTCACCTGGAGGAGGGGGCCACCCCCTTCAAGGCGGCGTACGAGGGCACCAAGGAGATCGCGCTGGCGGTGCTCGCGGTGACGCTCTCCATCGTGGCGGTGTTCATCCCCGTGGCCTTCATGGAGGGGATGATGGGTAAGTTCTTCTACCAGTTCGGCGTCACGGTGGCGGTGGCAGTGGCCATCTCCTACTTCGTGTCGATGACGCTGACGCCCATGCTCTCCAGCCGCTTCCTCAAGCACCACGGGGAGCCGGGGGCCGTGTCGCGGGCGATCGAGAAGGTGCTCACCGCCACGGAGAGCGCCTACCGGCGCGCGCTGACGTGGATGCTGGATCACCGGGCAATCACCATGGGCGCGGCGGTGGGCGTGCTCTTCCTGACGCTGTTCCTGGCGCGCTTCATCAACTTCACCTTCATTCCCGCGCAGGACATGAGCATGGCGAAGGTGACGGTGGAGATGCCGGTGGGCACGCCGCTGGAGCGCACACAGCAGGAGATCGCCAGCATCCAGGCCCAGATCGAGAAGCTGCCGGGCGTGTCCAGCGTCTACACCGCCGCGGGCGGTGGCGTGCAGGAGGAGGTCCACAAGGGCGAGCTGCTCGTCAACCTGGTGCCCATTGCCCAGCGCTCCTACGGACAGCAGGACTTCAAGCAGTACCTGCGTCAGAACCTGGTGCGCAGCGCGGGAGTGCTGCTCAACGCGCAGGACTTCTCGCCCATCAGCGGCGGCGGTGCCCGCGCTCAGCCGGTGCAGTTCAACATCCGTGGCGACAACTGGAAGGAGGTCATCGCCTCGGCTGAGAAGGTGAAGGAGGCCATGAAGCAGCAGCCGGGCTTCGTGGACGTGGATCTCACCTACCGCTCGGGCAAGCCCCAGCTCTCCGTGGATATCGACCGCGAGCGAGCCGCCAGCGTCGGCGTGCCCGCGGCCATCCTCGGCAGCACGCTGCGCTCCTTCCTCGGCGGGGATGCCATCACCCAGTACCGTGAGGGTGGAGACACCTTCGACGTGAAGGTGAAGCTGCCCACCGAGGTGCTGGCTGATCCCGATCAGGTGGGTGCCCTCACGGTGCGCACGCCCATGGGCATGCTGGTGGAGCTGCGCAACGTGGCGGACATCCGCCCGGACGAGGGCCCCTCGCAGATCGACCGGCAGGCCCAGAAGCGGCAGATCACCGTGCTCGCCGAGCTGCGCAACTACAGCCTCGGCGAGGCGCTCGGGTTCCTCGGGGACTTCGCCAAGAAGGAGCTGCCTCCCACCGTCACCACCGACTTCGAGGGCCAGGGCAAGGAGCTCGCCAAGGCGGGCATCGCCTTCCTGCTGGCGCTGCTGCTGGGCATCATCCTCGTGTACATGATCCTCGCGGCCCAGTTCGGCAGCTTGCTGGATCCTGTCACCATCATGATGTCGCTGCCGTTCGCGATCATCGGCGCGCTGGGAGGACTGCTCCTCTCCGGCCAGTACATGTCCATGTTCGCGATGATCGGCATCATCATGCTCATGGGCCTCGTGACGAAGAACGGCATCCTCCTGGTGGACTTCACCAACCAGCTCAAGGAGCAGGGCAAGAGCACCCGCGAGGCGCTGCTGGAGGCGGGCCCCATCCGCCTGCGGCCCATTCTGATGACGACCATCGCGATGATCGCCGGCATGGTGCCGGTGGCGCTGGCGCGCGGTGACGGCGCCGAGACGCGCGTGCCCATGGCCATCGCCATCATCGGTGGCCTCACCACCTCCACGGTGCTGACGCTGGGCGTGGTGCCTGTCTTCTACTCGCTGGTGGACGGCTTGCGCCGCCGGGTGGTGAAGCAGGGCCCAGCGGAGCAGCTCGACGCGGCCCCGGAGCTGCACCGGAAGGCCGACGCCGCCTGACCCACGGCTGCCCGCCGTGGGCTTCGACCTTGACGGGAGGGGTGTATCCGCTCCCGCCCGTAGTTCTCTCCCACACCGTAGAACCGTGTTTATGAGCCTCTCATCGCAACCTCTCACTGTGAGCCTCGCCCTCTCCCGGAGGGCGTCATGAACCCCCTTGCCCTCGTGGCCCTTGTCGCCTTGGCCGCGGACCCGAGTCCCCCCTCCCGGACGTTGACCTTCCAGGAGGTGCTCAACCGCATGGAGACCCAGAACCTGGAGCTGCAGGCCGCCCGCGCGCGGCTGGCCCAGGCGCAGGAGCTGTCCGCCAAGGTCTGGAGCGGGTACCTGCCACAGATCACCGTCGGCGCCTCCTACACGCGCAACAGTGACGAGGCGACCCTCACGCTGCCCACGGGCCAGGCGATCCGGGATCTGGGCGCACCACAGAACACCGATGTGCCGGACCTGCCAGGCGCTCCGACCAACCTGGCCCTCGTGCCCACCGGCCTGTTCGAGGCGCCCATTCAGAAGTTCAACCAGCTCGGTGGCCAGGTGCAGCTCAACCAGGTGCTGATCGCTCCCGCGTTGTGCCTGGCCATCAAGAGCGCGGGGATCGCCGAGGATGTGGCGGCTCTCAGCGTGGAGGCGGCGCGCAGGGAGATCCTCTTCGGCGCGGCGCAGCTCTACTTTGGCGCGGCGGGGCTGAAGCAGGCGGTGGCCGTGCAGGAGCGGCTGCTGGCCGTCCAGGTCGCCCGCGAGAAGGATGCGGAGGTGGGCTTCAATGCCGGCGCCCAGCCCAAGGTGGCGCTGCTGCGCGCGCAGATCGACAGGGCCCGCGCCGAGCAGGATCTGCTGCGTGCGCGCAACGCCTTCGAGAGCACGTTGAGCGCGCTGGCCACGCTGCTCAACGAACCGCCGGACTTCGATGTGGTGGTGCCCGAGGAGCCCGTGCTCCCCGCCGGCATCGAGGATCTGGAGAAGACGGTGCTGGAGCGGCCGGACGTGGTGGCGGCGCAGCGGAGCGTGGATCTGGCCGAGGCCGGACGCAGCGGGGTGAAGTGGCGGTACGCGCCGAGCCTGGGGCTCTCCGCCGTGTACCGGGCGGCCAACGTGGGGGGCTTCACCGGCCAGGCCACGAACTGGGCCGTCACCCTGGGGCTGCAGTGGGTCATCTGGGACGGCGGCCTGCGTGAGGCGGAGCTGCGTGAGAGCAGCGCCAAGGTGGCCGAGGCGAAGGCCACCGCTACCGCCTCGGAGAACCGCGCTCGGGACGAGCTCCGCCGCGGGATGTTGGATCTGGCCAGCGCACGGGCCAACCGCATCAAGGCCGAGGAGCAGCTCCGGCTAGCGCGCGAGAGTCAGCGGCTGGTGGATGTGAGCTTCAAGGCGGGCGCGGCCACCTACCTGGAGGTGACGGACGCCAACACTGCGCTGGCCGCGTCGGAGAATGGCTTCGTGGGCGAGACGCTCAACGCCTCGCTGGCCGCGCTGCGCGTGCTCAAGGCCGCGGGCCAGTTCGCCCGGCCTGCTCCGCAGGCCCAGGAGTAGGGAGGCTCACTCCCGCTCCAGCTCCTCAGCGATCCCCTTCAGGGCCTCCAGGGCCTTGAGGGGGAGGCTGATCCCGCCGGAGGGCACCCGCGGCTCGCGGAGGTTGATGCGGATCAGCTTCCCTCCGTACTCCAGCGCGGTCTGCTCGCAGAAGCGGCGCACGGAGGGGATGGCCGTGCCAGCGCCGCACTCGATGATGACCAGCTTGTGGGGCCGCGCGGTCTCCAGCCACCGGGAGAGCTGCTGCTTCTGGACGTGAGTGCGTGAGGCATCCCACCCCCAGTCGCCGAACATGAGGATGTTGGGCCGCAGCAGCGCGCCGCAGTCCGGGCAGGTGGGCAGGGGCGGCCGGGCGCGGAAGGTCTCCGGCTCCACCTCGACGGAGTAGGGCGCCGCGGAGGTGATCCGCGCGCACGAGCCCAGGCACTGGACGAAGTGGATGGAGCCGTGGACCTCGAGGATGCGCTCCTCGGGGAAGCCCGCCTTCTGGAACTGGCCGTCCACGTTGGAGGTGAAGACGAAGGCCCCGTACCGCATGCGGGCGGCCCAGGTGCGCAGCAGCTCGAAGCCGGGGTGGGGTGTCGTGGCCCGGTACAGCCCGAGCCGGTGGCCATAGAAGCCCCAGGCGAGCTCGGGATCCTTCTCGAACCACTCGGGGTTGGCCATCGAGGCGAAGTCGAGGCCGAGCTTCGCGTAGGCGGGGTAGGCCTTCCAGAAGCCCTCGGTGCCGCGGAAGTCCGGCAGCCCCGAGTCGACGCCCATGCCCGCGCCCGCCGCGATCAGGAGCGCATTGGCGGAGCGGATCACCTCGGCGGTCCGGCGCAGCTCTGGCGTGCTCATGGACGTGAGCGCTGAGAGGTGGGCATGCGCACCGTGCCGTGGCCCTGCGCCGTGGTGGCCCGGGTGCTGTCCGCCTGGGCGCAGAGGGAGCGGATCGTCTGCTCGGTCTGCTTCGCCAGTGCGCTCAGCAGCGCGCCATGCGACGTGTCGCCATGCCACAGGAGCTGGGTCCGCTCCGCGGACAGCCGGGCCTCCACGCGCAGCCGGGAGGGGGTCGTCCTGGCCGGGGGCCCGCTCTCGAAGATGGCCAGGGTCCGCAGCGTCTCGCGGCTCGACGGCGCACCCTCATCCTCCAGATGCAGGCTGAAGTCCGCCGCAGGGAGATCCGTGAGCGCTCGGGCGAGCACCTCGTCCGTCCCGTAGGCCCGCAGGGCGTCGTACGCGAGCCCCTCGAGCGGGGCCTCCTGCAGCTCGGTCTGGGCGTAGTGGATCACCTCCTGCGCGGCGGCGTCCGTGTCCAGGGAGAGGAGCGCGGGGAAGGCATAGTCCAGGTTCCCCAGCATGCGCGAGACGTCCACCGGGTTGTGGCTGCTGGCGCGCGCGCTCTGCTCCAGGCTGATCCGGACCGAGGAGCGCTGGAGCTGGGTGCCATAGGCGAGCGCGCACGCCGCCAGCAGGATTGCCTCCCGGGAGACGTCGAAGAGCGTGGAGGCGCGCTGGAGCGCCGCGGCATCGATGACGGCCAGCGCTCCGGGAGCCGGCGACGCGTCGGCCCCCGTCACCGTGGGACGCTCGGAGGTCGGCACTTGAGTGCGCGCGAGCCAGTGCATGCGGGCCTGGGAGGCGAGCCGGGGGTGCTGGATCTCGGCTATGAGTTCCTGGACCCACTGGGTCACCGAGCCGCTCTGGGGCGCCAGGCGTACCCGCCCGCGTGTCCGGGACTGCTCGCACGCCTCCGCCAGATCCGTGGCGAGGATGCGCCACGAGGACTCATCCATCAGGGCCGGGTGGCAGGCCACCAGGAGCCAGGCCGGGGCTCGCGGCCCGCGATCGAAGAAGGTGAATGAGACCAGCGAGCCAGTGCACTGGCCCAGCTCGGCGCCCACCTGCCGGGCCATGCCCTCTACCGTCTGCCAGCACTCCTCATCCGGCCGCGAGGAGAGATCGACCTGCCGCAGCGGCGCTGGGCTCTTCTCGGGAGTGAGCGCCGCAGCCCAGGACTCCGGTCCGCCCTGATCCATCCTCGCGAAGCGCAGGCGCAGCGTCTCGTGCGCCGTCCACACGGCGCGGACAGCCTCCTCCATGTGCCGCGCCTGGATGCCTTCCGGCAGCTCGAAGACCCGGGCGGCACCGGTGGGGTGCTCAAGGGTCCGGACTGGCGCATGGACGGCGTACATCGTGGGAGTCAGCGGCACGAGCCCCATGGGCGTGGGGCCTGGCGGGGCCGCCTCGCTGGGAGCCTCCGCCTTGTCTCCGGCGGGAGCGGAGGGCCCCTGGGACGCAGGGGCCTCTGCGTTGGGCGCCTCGACGCGATCACGCGTGAGCAGCGGGTGCTCGAAGGAGGGGTACGCCGAGCGTACGCCGTTGCGGGAGACATGCCCGAGGGAAGACCTCGGCAGGCCGCACTGGCCCAGCAGGACGATCTCCGTGGGGATCACTCCGTGGCGCTGTCTCACGTTCAAGCGGATCGCGCGGGTGATCTCCTGCAGCAGCGTCTGCTGGCGGGCGGGTGTGGCCTCCAGGCTTCCGGACGCGAAGGTCTCGGCGACGACAATGAGCTGCTCCTCGCGGCCCTGCTTGTGGACAAAGGCCGCGCAGCTGCCGGGCAGCAGCGCCGGGTGGCTCGACTCCACATCGAACTCGAGATCATGGAGCCGAAGATCCTGCCCGTCCCAGATGACCACATCCTGGAGGCGGCCGGTGACATACAGCTCCCCGCCCGAGGTGGCTCCGAGATCTCCGGTCCGCAGGAAGGCTCGCTGTCCGGCGGCCGAGCTCGCCAGGCGTCCCCGGAAGGCCTCGGAGGTGGTGCCCACCCGGCCCCAGTAGCCATCCGTGACACTCAGCCCCGTCACCCAGATCTCGCCAATCTCCTGCTCGCCGCGCAGCGCGCGTGTGGTGGGGTTGACGATGATCACCTGCACGGTGGAGGCCGGGCCGCTGCTGACCAGCTTCGTCGCGGCCCCCCGGCGCTCGGTGATGCGCTGCTGCGCCAGCGCGTCCACGCCCACGCCGCGCAGGGTGGGCCCGTCCTCGGACTTGCCGCAGGAGACCAGGTACGTGCACTCCGCGAGCCCGTACACCGGGCGGAACGCCTTGGGCTGGAACCCGCAGGGAGCGAAGTGCGTGGAGAACCGCTCCATCGTCTCGGCACGCACGGTCTCACCGCTGGTGAAGGCCAGGCGCCAGCGGCTCAGATCGAGCTGGGCCCGCTCGGCCTCGCTGATCGTCCGCACGCACAGCTCATAGGCGAAGTCCGGCGCGCCGCTGATGGTGGCGCCGTGGGTGGAGATGGCCTGCAGCCACCGCAGCGGCCGCTGGAAGAAGGCCTGCGGCGGCAGCAGCACGGCGGGGATGCCGGTGAACAGCGGCTGGAGCAGGCCCTCGAGCAACCCCAGCCCCTGGTGCGTAGGCAGCCACAGCAGGATCTTGTCCGGGGGCGCCTGCCCGAGCCCACGGCGCAGCCCCTCGCAGTTGTCGAGCAGGCTGGCGTGAGTCACTCGCACGCCCTTGGGGCTCCCGGTACTGCCCGCCGTGTACTGAAGGAGCGCGATGGCGCGCGAGTCCACGAACGGTGGACTCCAGTCAGAGGGGATTGCGGTCGAGGTGGCGGCCTCGGCGGGGATGAGATCGATATGGGCCGCCAGCCCATCGATCGTCAGGCGCTGGCCATCGGCTGGGCGCTGCCCCTCCACGAGAGCGGCGGCCGCTCCGGAGTCCTGCGCGATGGCGGCCAGCAGTCCTACACCCACGCTCGGTGAGTCGAACAGCGGCGGAGGGACGGGTACGGCGATCACCCCCGCATACAGGCAGCCGAAGAGGCTGGCGGCATAGGCGGGGCCGGGCGGCAGGACGATGAGGACGCGCTGCCCGGCCAGGCCGCGGGTCTCCAACTCCAGCGCGATGGCTCGGGCCCGCCGGTCCAACTCGGCATAGGTGAGGGTGACGTCCGCCGAGGAGTCGGCGCCCAGGAACGTGCAAGCCGGGGCCTGCCCCTGCTCCACCGCACGCCGCCGGAGGATGTCAGCGAAAGTTCGCGCATCCTTCCAAAGCTGGCGAGCCCCAGCGCTCGCAGGGGAGTGGGAGGGTTCTTTCACGGCTCTTGGAGGATCCATCGAACAGCGGGGAGCTGTCCATCCCTTGGAAATGCAACGGAAAAATCCACTGACCTCCTGCGATGTAGGATGCGCTGCCACGAGACACAGGCGCGAGCTCTTCATGGGCGGGTCGTCTGTGACACTCGGCCGTCTAGCGGACGGGAGATGGGGGAAGCCCCCCCTGGCCTGCCTGCTGGGCTCCGCCGGGGTGCTCGCGGCAGCCATCCGTCTGGTGTAGGGATAGCGCCGCATGTTTCGCAACCTTCGTGAGCTCTATCAGCA
>Ga0247822_10002265_pt1 | contig 12213 bp, 11 predicted proteins | sample 13C_Cellulose_Da_FD_192423 | JGI IMG/M metagenome (GOLD analysis project Ga0247822, IMG submission 192423) | Soil microbial communities from agricultural site in Penn Yan, New York, United States - 13C_Cellulose_Day30 | ecosystem: Environmental > Terrestrial > Soil > Agricultural land | place...
CCGACCGTGCTCGCCCAGCCCGATGCGACACCGGCGACGGCGCCGGCAGCGCGCGGCTTCGCCGCGGCGCCCGAGGCGAAGACGATGATCTCCGACGAGGGCGTCGAGCTCGGCCGCTCGGCGACCGTGCCGGCGATGGGCGCGATGGCGCCCCCGCCCGGCGTCGCCGGGCCGGATCAGCCGACCCACCTGGCGCCGTACGTCGACCCGCAAGCGCCGGTGTCGGCGTCGTACCAGGCGGCCGCGGCCGCGCCGTTCCCGTCGGGCGAGCTGCTGGTCCCGGCGCACGGGACGCCGCCGGGGACGTTCCCCTCGGGCGAGATGACCCTGCCGGCGCACCTGATCGGGCTGCCGTCGGTCGAGTCGTACGGCGGCCACCCCGGGGCTGCGCGGCGGTTGCCGCCGTGGCTGTGGCCGCTCGCGATCGGCTCGGCGGTCGCGGTGGTGATCGGCGTGATCGCCGCGGTGGCGACCTGACCCGATCAGTTGCGCATCAGTTGCGCATCAGTTGCGCATCAGTTGCGCATCAGGCCGAGCAGCTTGCTCATCGTGGTCTCGTCGGCCGGCGGGAACTCGTAGTCGAGGAACTCGCGCGAGGTGACCCAGCGCAGGTCGTTGACCGCGGCCGGGTAGGGCACCGCGCCGTCGGGCAGCGAGCACGAGAACATCACCATGTGGACCTCGTAGCGGGCGTACTCGTGCACGTGCTCGCCGAGCTTGCCGCCGACCACCACCGACACACCGATGCGTCCGCGCACTTCGCGCTCGAGCGCCGCCTCGTCGGTCTCGCCCGGCTCGGCGCGTCCACCCGGGAACTCCCACAGCAGCGGGAGCACGGCGGTCGCGTTGCGCTGGGTGATGAGATATCGCCCCTCGTGCTCGATCACCGCCGCGACGACGCGGATCACCTCCTTGGGCATCGGGGAATTATCGTCCGCCCCGCGCCGAATGCAACGGACGCTCGATTGCATCGGCCCCGCCCGGCCGTTAAGGTCCGCCGCGATGGCGATCCGTTTCGTCGAAATCCATCCGGCCGACGACGCCGAGCAGCTCAACACCGAGTGGGTGGTCCTCGAGAACGACGGCAAGGTGCCGTTCAACACCCGGGGCTGCGGCATGAGCGTAGGGCGCAGGGGCCACAAGCGGCGCTCTGAGCTCGGGATCATCGACCCCGGCTTCGTGCTCGCGCCGGGTGAGCGCGTGCGCATGCTGACCGGCAACCCGAGCACCAAGGCGCACGGCACCGCGCCCGAGGACGGGGTGAAGAACTACTTCCTGTTCTTGCCCAAGGCCTACCTGAAGGATGGCGCCGGGACCGTCCTGACCCTGACGTTGCGCGGCCTGCAGGTCAGCAAGGCCGAGTTCGACCCGGCGGCGCCCGGCGGCGTGGCCGCGCCGCCCGCGGCGAAGTGATCGCCGCGCTCGCTGGGCCTAGAACGCCCGCGACTGGCCGCCGTCGACCACGACGACCGAGCCGTTGACCCAGCGCGCGCGCGCCGAGCACAAGAAGGTGACCACGTCGGCGACCTCGTCGACGGTCCCGAACCGGCCCGACGGGATCTCGCGCGCGACGAACGCGGCGATGCCCTCCGGATCGGCCTGCTGGCGGCGGTGCCAGCCGCCGCCCTCGAACAGGATCGACCCGGGCGCGACGGTGTTGACCCGGATGCCGTCGGCGGCGACCTCGCGCGCGAGCGCCTTGCCGAGCGCGATCACCGCCGCCTTGGCGACGTTGTAGCCGGGGGCGCCGCCGGCCTCGCGGCCCCAGATCGACGACAGCAGGACGATCGAGCCGCCGCCGGCCGTGCGCAGGTGGGGCAGGGCGCGCCGCGCCACCCGCGCGGCCGTCCACAGGTTGATGTCGAGCGAGCGGCCGAGGTCGTCGTCGTCCATCTCGGCGACCGTGCGCGCGAACGACTTGCCGGCGACCGCGACGACCACATCGAGCCCGCCGAACGCATCGACGGTGCCGTCGATCGCCCGCGCCGCCCCGTCGGCGGTGCTGACGTCGGCGGCGATCGTCACGTGCCCCGCGCCGGCCAGCCCGAGGCGCGCCAGGTCATCGGCACCGCGGGCCACCGCCGCAACCCGCGCGCCCTCCCGCGCGAGCGTGTGCGCGATCGCCTTGCCGATGCCGCGGCTCGCCCCCGCGACGAGGGCGCGCTTGCCCGTGAGCTCGAGATCCATGCCCCCATCTTAGGGGACAGGATCCTGGGTCGCAGCCCTTCGAGATCGTTGGCTTTGCAGACCGAAACGCAAAACTTGTCCGGTCGGCTCGTGGCCGGGGCGCACCTCCCACGAGTTTTGCGTTTGTGTCCAGGAAGGCTGTGATGACAAGGAGTTGCGACCCCGGATCCTGTCCCCGATCAGGGGACTGGCCGCCGTCCATGCGCAGGGTGGCGCCGGTGATGAACTGGGCGGCGGGAGAGGCGAGGAAGACGATCGAGGCGGCGACTTCGTCGACGGTGCCGGCGCGCTTGAGGGGGGTGCGGGAGACCGAGCGGGCGACGAGCTCGGGCGGGTAGCGCTTGGTGCCGGTCGAGATGATGATGCCGGGGGCGACGGCGTTGACGAGGATGCCGAACTGCGACCACTCGACGGCGAGGGACATGGTCAGGTTCTCGACGCCGGCGCGGGCGGCGCCGGTGTGGGCCATGCCGGGGAAGCCGCGCCCCAGCGAGCCGAAGGCGAGCGGTCAACAATGATGCTGGGTGGACGGGGTCTCAGGTAAGGTGCGGGGTCGGTCTCACTCGGGGAGGTCCCAGGTGTCGCCCCAGAGGGACTGGCCGCCGTCCATGCGCAGGGTGGCGCCGGTGATGAACTGGGCGGCGGGAGAGGCGAGGAAGACGATCGAGGCGGCGACTTCGTCGACGGTGCCGGCGCGCTTGAGGGGGGTGCGGGAGACCGAGCGGGCGACGAGCTCGGGCGGGTAGCGCTTGGTGCCGGTCGAGATGATGATGCCGGGGGCGACGGCGTTGACGAGGATGCCGAACTGCGACCACTCGACGGCGAGGGACATGGTCAGGTTCTCGACGCCGGCGCGGGCGGCGCCGGTGTGGGCCATGCCGGGGAAGCCGCGATAGATGTTGGCGATCACGTTGACGATGCGGCCGCCCTGCTGCGGGATCATGGCCTGGTTGGCAACCTCGCGGGTCACGTTCCAGGTGCCGAGGAGGTTGTTCTTGATCACGGCGGCGAAGCCGTTGGCGCTGATGTGCTGGGCCGGCGACGGGAACTGGCCGCCGGCGTTGTTGACCAGCACGTCGAGGCGGCCGAAGCGCTCGAGCACGCCGGCGACCAGCTTCTGGACCTGCTCGGCCTCGCGGATGTCGCACACGCCGGTCCACACGGCGTCGGCGCCGCCGGTCGCGACCGCGGCCAGCTCGGCGCGCGCCGCCTCGAGCTTGTCGGGCGTGCGCCCGCAGATCGCGACCCGCGCGCCGAGGCGGGCCAGCTCAGCCGCGGTGGCGAGGCCGATGCCCGAGCCGCCGCCGGTGACCAGCGCCACCTTGCCGTCGAAGACGCCGGGCTGGAAGATTCGCTGACTCTCGGGGCTGGGCATCTCGCGCATGGCGCCAAGCTATCACCGCGCGCGCGCGGCTCGCCGCGGCCGAGGTTTCTTCCGCTTACGCTCGGCCGGCGCCGCGCGGCGCGGCGCGGCGCGCGCTCAGCGCTCGTCGCCGAGGAACAGCCCGAGCTGCGGGCGCTCGGCGTCGGGGCTGGCTGCCGGCTCGTCGAGGCGCAGCCGGCCGTCCTCGTCGACGTAGTTGGCGCGCAGGCGCTCGGCGGCGACGCGATCGATCGCGACCAGGCGGTCGAGGACCAGGCGGACGATCTCGGCCCAGCTCGCGGTCTTGGCGCCGCTGTCGAGCAGGGACGCCTCGACGTCGCGGACGATGCGCTTGAGATCGTCGGGGCCGACGCCGGCGCGGTGCCGGCACACGCGGGTGAGCGCGCCGCCGAGCTTGTCGGCCTCGAACGGCTCGAGCCGGCCGTCGCGCTTCTCGACCTTCAGGCCCGGCGACCCGACCCGCTCGTAGGTGGTGAACCGGCGCTTGCAGGACGCGCAGACCCGCCGCCGGCGAACGCCGTCGGGGCTGACCCGCGTCTCGGTGACGCTCGAGTCGTTGCCGCAGAACGGGCACTGCACCGGCGGATCCTACTCCGCGCCGGCGGTACGGGCACTTTTCGTGGTGCAGCGGTAGCGGTTGGCCCGGCTCGGCGCCCTGCCGGTGTCCGAGAACCGGTAGACGATCACGTCGCCGTCGCGGTCGCCCGGCCCGATCGCCATCGCCTCGGGGAACCCCTGGCCGAGGTGGACGGCGACGACGTGATCGCCGTCGAGGCGCCGGACCTGGCTGCCGCCGAACAGGTTGTCGCCGGTCCACAGCGCGCCGTCGGGACCGACGTCGCAGGCGGCGAGCGCCTCCGGCCCGCTGACCGCGCGCACCCGGTCGTCGACGGCTCGGTAGCGGTCGCCGTCGCGGACCAGGCACACCAGCTCGCCGGTGGCCTTGGCCGCGCCGAAGCCGTGGCACCCGTGGATGGTCCCGCCCCCGGCGACCAGGCACAGGCCCTCGAAGTTGCGCCCGCAGTTCACCACGTTGCACGACTGATCGCTGATCGCGTACGGCGACACCGCCAGCTCGAAGCCGCCGCCGGGCATCGCTCGCCACGCCCGCATCCATCCGCCGCTGGTCAGCGCCCAGATCAGCTCGCCGTCGGTCGACAGCCCCTCGAGGTCGTCGTTGCCGCTCCCGAGCGGCAGCTCGCCGCGCTCGAGCACCCGGCCGTCGTCGCCGTCGAGCACCAGGTACGCGCCGTCGTTGCCGCTGTCGCCCACGACCATCACCACGCCGGCCCGGGTACCGGCGCGCGCCAGCCACACCGCGCCCGACGCCTCGCTGATCGGGATGGTCTCGGCGAACGGCAGCTTCTCGCAGGTCAGCTCGTCGAGCGGCGCGGCCGCCGCGACCGGCGTCGCCATCAACGGCTCGAGCGCCGGCGCACCGTCGGCGGGCGGCGCCCCCGGTCGCTCGCTGCGCCGGCCGCACCCGGCCGCGGCCACGAGCGCAGCGGCCATCAGCCAGCGCGGCCTCATGATCGCCTCAGGCGCGGCGGTCGAAGTCGCGCCCGCGCACGGCCAGGCCGGCGCACGCCGCCACGAACGGCGCCGCGAACAGGGTGCACACGGCCAGGTTGGTCAGCCGGATGCCGAGGTTCTCGCTGTCGATCTGCGCCTCGGCCTTCTCGCGGCCGAGCTCGAGCTCCATCTCGGGCGTGACCTGCTTGAGCTTGTCGAGCGAGACCACCTTGGGCGCTGCGAAGAACGCGCAGAACCCGACCACGCCCCACAGGGCGACCAGCAGGGCCCACGACGCCCGCCGTCCCTGCCAGGCCCGCACCGCCAGCACCACCGCGACCGCGCCGATCAGGATCAACGCCGCGCCGAACAGCCACAGCATGTGCCCGGCCAGCAGCGAGCGGACGCCGAACACGCCCAGCAGCAGGCCGAGCGCGCCGCTGGCCGCGATGGGCAGCTGGTGGACACCAGACGGACGACCGGGGGAGGGACGGCTGGTCACGTTGGCCTTTTCAGTTAGCACGCGGTCGCGGTCAGCGCTTGCGCTTGAACAGCGAGCCCCAGAATCCCTTGGGCTTGTCGCCGTCGTCCTCGATCGGGGGCGGCTGGATCGGCGTGGCAGTGACCGACGGGCCGATCGGGGCCGGGCGCCCCGGCTGCGGCACGGTCGGCGTCTCGATCGGCGGCGGCACGCTGGCCGGGCGGGTCGGCGGCGCGGTGACCTGACGGCCCGGGTTGTCGCCCGACTGCCGGGTCTGGGCGGTCACCTCGGTCGGCGTGTCGCTGCGCGGCCGATCCGAGCGCTCGCCCGACGGCCGCGGATCGAGGGCCACCGTGGTCTCCTCGAGCTCCTTCGAGTACTCCTTGCGGAAGAGCTGGCGCATGAACTGGCGCAGCTCCTTGGGGTCGAAGCGGTAGCCGGCGATCAGCGCGTCGAGATCGGCGGCCAGCGCGGCCGCGCTCTGGTAGCGGTCGGCGACGTCGCGGGCCAGGGCCTTGAACACGATCGCGTCGAGCTCGGGGGTGACCCGGCGGTTGAAGTTCGACGGCGGCGGCACCTCGGCCTTGCGCACCTTCTCCATGAGCGCGAACTCGGTGTCGCCCCGGAACAGCTTCTCGGTGGTGAGCATCTCGTGGAGGATGATCCCGGTCGAGAACACGTCGGTACGAGCGTCGAGCGGCATGCCGCGGATCTGCTCGGGCGACATGTAGCTGAACTTGCCCTTGAGCACGCCGATCTCCGACGTGAACTTCATGAGGGCCTGGGCGATGCCGAAGTCGAGCAGCTTGACGTCGCCGTCGTACGACAGCCGGACGTTCGACGGCGACACGTCCCGGTTGACGATGTTGAGCACCCGGCCGTCGCCGTCGGTCAGGTTGTGGGCGAAGTGCAGGCCCTCGGCGATCCGCGCCGCGATGTAGACCGCGTGCGGCACCGGGATGCGCTGGTTGGTCTCCTGGCACCGGCGCAGCACCTGGGTCAGGTCGCGCCCGCCGATGTACTCCATCGCGATGTAGTGGCGGCCGTCGATCTTGCCGATCTCGGTCGTCTCGACGATGCAGCGATTGCGCAGGAGCAGCGCGAGCTGGCCCTCGCGGTGGAACATGTCGACGAAGCGCGCCTCGCGGGCGAGCTGCGGCCGCATGACCTTGATCGCCAGCAGGCGCTGCTGCGGCCGCGGCGCCTCGTCGCGGACGCGGGCCCGGTAGACCTCGGCCATGCCGCCGCGCGCGATCAGCCCGAGCAGGAAGTACTTCCCGAACGGCACCGGATCGTTGGGTGCTCCACTCAACAGTTTGCCGTCGGTCGAGGGCCGTTCGGTCACGGGACTGCCGGACTGTATCACTTCACCACTTCACGACATACCGCTCACCAGGCCGGATCCGCACCGATCTCTCCTCCACCCGTGTCCCGGTATCGTCCTTGACGACCATCTTGAGCGCCCTTCCGTCGGAGGCGACCACCACCCCGACCTCGCGCGAGGTCACGCCGAGATCGAGCAGGGCCCCGGCGCGGTGCGGGTGCTCGATCGCGATGCGGCCGAGCGGGTTGTCGAGCTGGTTGACGACCACCGCCCAGTCGAAGCGCAGGGTCGCGGTCTTGCCGGCCTCGACGGTGGCGTACTCGAACACCGCGATCTCGTACTTGAGCGACAGGCACATCGCCTTGTAGCGGCCGGGCGCGACCAGGAGCCCCTTCTGGGGCAGCTTGCCGGGCATGCGCTGGCGGTTGATCCAGACCTCCTCGCAGGGCAGGGCGCTGGCCAGGTCGAGCCGGCCGAGGGCGTGCTTGTCCTTACCGAGCTCCGCCCGGATGGTGTCGGCGTTCTTGCCGAACGGCCGCCGCTGCAGGTAGGCCCGGTAGAAGTCGACCTTCTTGGCCTTGGCGTCCAGCTTCTCGTAGGTGGCGCCGAGCTCGCGCAGGAACCCGGGCAGGTCGGGCGCGAGCGTGTAGCCCATGTGGAAGTAGATGAGGGCGTCGCCCCACTGCTGCTTGGCGAACGCGGCGCGGCCGAGCTTGAACGCCTGCTTGGCCTCGGCGTCGAGGGTGGGCAGGACGAGGTCCTTCTTGAACGGGTCGGGCGCGCTCAGCCGCTGGGCCTCGGCCCGCGCCTCGGCGCGCGCGGTCGGATCGGTCGTCGCCGCGGCGTAGGCCTCGAGGACGCGGGCCGCCTCCTCGTTCTGGGCGGCCAGGGTCCACATGGTGGCCAGCTTGCGGGCCTCCGGGCTGCCCGGCCCACGGGCGATGGCCAGAGCCTGGTAGAGGACGATGGCGCGCGGGAAGTCGCGCTTGTCGGCGGCGGCCGTGGCCGGCTTGACCAGGAAGGCCGACAGGGTCGCCCGCGGGCGGACCGTCTTGACCGAGTCGATCAGATCCTCTGCCGACGCCGACGCCGTCGCCGCACACAGGGCGAGCGCGACGCACATCGCGGCCAAGGGCCCACGCGACAGCCTCATCGGCAACACCCTATCATGACGGTAACGTTGTGACTCTTATTCGACTCTGTTACCCTCACCGGGTCTGACCGGCGGGAAACGTGTTCCGCCTGGGGCGTGCGCTTCGTCCGGTCAGCCCCTGAATGCGCGCGATCGTCCTCGAACGCAACAGACTCGTGGGTCGGCGCCTGGTTCGCTACTTCCTGAGCGCCGGAGTAGAGGCCGTGGTGATCGAAGATCCCACCCAGCTCACCGCGACCTCGGCCGGCGCCCAGCTGGTGTGTGCCGACACCTTCGACGGTGACGCCGTGCGCGATGCGCTGCGGGCCCATCCGGGCGCGCGCGGGGTCCTGTGGACGGCCGAGCCGCTGCGGCGTTCGCTGCGCCACCTGGCCGAGGCGCCGGCGATCAACCACGTGCTCGGCCGCAAGGACTTCGAGAGCACGCCGCGGGCGTGGGAGCTGATGATGGTGCTGCGCCGGGCCGCCGAGCCGGCCGCCGGGCCGCCGCCGATCGCGGCCTACCTCGACTGGGGCTTCACCGGCTTCGAGGAGCACGTCGGCTCGACCGCGCAGCGCGACGCCGCGGTGGCTCGGGTCCAGGACTTCGTCAGCGCGCTGCAGGTGCCCAAGCGCCTGGCCGAGATGATGAGCGAGCTCGCCCACGAGCTGCTGATGAACGCGATGTACGACGCCCCGGTCGACCTCGCCGGTCAGCCCAAGTACGCCCACGACCGCAAGGCCGACATCACCGTCGCCGACGACGAGCGGGCCCGGCTGCGCCTGGCCACCGACGGGACCCGGGTGATCCTCCAGGTCCGCGACCGGTTCGGCGGGCTGCGCCGCCGCCACGTCGTCGACGGCCTGGCCCGCGGCCTGGCCGGCGGCGAGATGGACCAGAGCCACGGCGGCGCCGGCCTCGGCATGGCGGTCTGCCACCACAACGCGCTGGCGATGTTCTTCGAGGTGTCCCCCGGCCGCCACACCGAGGTGACCGCGATGCTCGAGCTCGACCTCAACCTCCGCGAGGTGCGCACCCTGGCGCGCTCGCTCCACCTCTTCGACGCCCTCGCAGGGCCGTAGTCATACCCCGAGAGGCTACCCATGGACGTCGCCCACCAACACCACCCGCCGCCGGCGCCCGGCGCCGTGCCGCCCAAGCTGCAGATCGACAAGTTCGCCGACGGCGGCATCGTCTGCCTGCGCCTGGCCGGGACGATCGACGAGTCGTTCGAGGGCAAGAAGCTGGCCGAGACGATCAAGGCCCAGACCCTGGTCCTCGATCTCGGCGACATCCGCAAGGTGTCGTCGTTCGGCATCCGCGAGTGGGTCGACTTCATCACCGCGGTCGGCAAGCACGCCGAGCGGATCGTGCTCGTCGAGTGCGCGCCGAAGATCGTCGACCAGCTCAACATGGTCGCCAACTTCGCGGGCACCGGGCGGGTGTTCAGCTTCTACGCGCCCTACCACTGCGACTACTGCGACAAGGACGATCGCGTCCTCTACCAGGTCGATCGCGACTTCGAGACGATCAAGTCGATGAAGCCGCCGCAGCGCCCGTGCGCGAGCTGCGGCGAGATGCAGTACTTCAACGAGGACCCGGTCACCTTCTTCTCGTACCTGGCCGGCCAGGAGAAGTTCGACCTCGACCCCGACGTCGCCAACTTCCTGGCGTCGAAGCTCTCGTACGTCGTCTCCGACAGCGCGCGCAAGCTGCGCATCGACAAGATCATCGAGGGCCGCACCACCTTCGTCCGCCTCGGCGGCGATCTCGACAAGAGCTTCCCGCGCGAGAAGCTGGCCGAGGGCCTCGAGGGCATCGTCATCATCGACGTCGCCGGCATCGGCAAGATCGAGCCGGCCGGCGCCGCCGAGTGGCGCGGCTTCCTGCAGATGATCACGCCGCTGGCCGAGGCGATCATGCTGACGGCGGTCGGCCCGGCCTTCCTCGACAAGCTGACCCGGCCCGAGGACCTCGGCCCCAAGGCGCAGGTGCTGTCGTTCACGCTGCCGTACACGTGCGGCAAGTGCAACACCACCGCCGGCCAGCTGATCGACGTCGACGAGCACTTCGACGTCCTCAAGTTCGCGACCCCGCCCGACCTCAAGTGCCCCGACTGCAAGACGGCGATGACGTGCGCGGCCCCCGAGGGCCTGATGATGCACGTGCCGACCTTGCCGCGGCCGTCGCTGGCGGCCGATCTGAAGAAGCTGATCGCCGACCTGCGCAACCGCAAGGTCCAGGTCCGCAAGACCGCGACCACCGTCGCCGAGGTCGCGGCCCAGACCCGCGGTGGCAGCCTGTGGCTGTCGTTCGCGGCGGCGGCGGCCGCGGTCGTGCTCGCTGCCGGCGCGTTCTTCGCCTACAAGACCTTCGTCGACACCCCGGCGGCGGCCGCCGGCAAGGGCGTGCTCAGCGGCGCGTCGGCCCAGGCCCGGCCGGCGTGGATCACCACCGACGCGGCGCTGGCGTCGTACTGCACCGACGAGAACGGCGCCATGACCTGCGTCGGCGTGTCGGCGCTGGCGACCAGCTCCGACGACGCGATCGACGAGGCCAGCGACGCCGCGCTCGACGGCGTCGTCGCCGAGATCGCCACCCGCATCGACGATCAGGCCTGGCGCACGCGGGTCGGCAACCTGTCGGCGCCGGCCCGGCTGGCCAAGCTGGCCGCCGCCGACAAGGATCCGCGCAGCGCGTCGGCCCGGCGCGAGGTCCGCGAAGCCCGCCGCGCGGTCGCCAAGTCGCTGCGCGCGACCGGCGGCGGCGCGGTGCCGGCGGCGCCGGCGGCGCGCTACTGGGAGGAGTACAGCAGCGGCAGCGTCAAGCAGTACGTCGGGTTCGCGTCGTACAAGCTGACCGCCGCCGAGGTGAAGCGGCTGATCGACACCTACAAGACGCCGGGCGAGGCGCTCGGCGCCAAGGCCCTGACCATCTTCCCGCAGATCGGCTGGCGCTACCCCGAGGTGTCGCGCGGCGCCGTGCTGGTGTCGGTCGACAAGGGCCCGCTGCGCGACCTCGGCCTGGCGCCGAGCTACGTCGTGCTGGCGGTCGGCAGCCGCCGCGTCACCGACGCCGCCGACTTCGCCCACGTCGCCGCCGAGGAGCTCAAGCGGCTCAAGGATCTCGGCGGCACGCTGCAGCTCGAGGTCCAGACCGGCGACGGCGATCCCCGCTCGTTCGCGACGCAGATCAAGTCGGAGCGGGTCGTGCCCGACGACGACAAGCGGCCGCCGGGCACCGGCGCGGGGACCGCCACCGGCGGTCGGCCCGGCACCGGCAACGTCAACGTGTGGGATCGCTACGGCGGCGGCAGCGCCGGCCGCGACGACCCGACCCAGTGACCGCGCGCACGGCCGCAAACCTCGCCGGAAATGAGGCGAGCGGCGCGGACTCGCGTTATCGTCGGGGCCTTGAGGTCTCTCACCCGACCCAGGGTCGTCGTGGTGCTGCTGGCGGTGGTGACGCTGGTGACGAACGCGGCCGCGCAGCCCAGGCCGTCGGAGGCCTTCACCCGCGCCTACCAGGCCGGCGTCGATAGCTTCCGGCTCGGCAAGTACGACGAGGCCCGCAAGCACCTGATCGCGGCGCGCGAGCTCGAGCCGGACCTGCCCGGGCCGCACCGCTTCCTGGCCGCGGTCGCCGCCGCCGAGAACGAGTGGGACGAGTGCGTCGCGTCGGCGCGCGCGGCGATCGCCGCCAACCCGCAGTCGGCCGAGATCGGCGCCACCCGCAAGCTGCACGACGACTGCCGGGCCGCGCTCGGCCGCACCCCGTTCACCGGCGAGTACGCCGACGGCGGCGCGATCGCGGTGACCGCCAACGTCGGCGGCGCCAGCGTGACCATCGCCGGCCTCAAGTACGGCGCGACCCCGATGGCGCCGCGGGCGATCGCGCTCGGCCGCGTCGAGGTCGTCGTCCAGAAGTCCGGCTGGAAGGACGCGCGCGGCGAGGCCGTCATCCTGCCCGGCATCGTCACCGACCTCGAGCTGACCCTCGAGGAGGACGACGCGGGCCCGGCCCAGGGCCCCCTCGACCAGCCGGCCCCGATCGCCGAGCTCGGCTGGCTGCGGGTCACCGCGCCGCCCGGCGCGACCGTGCTGATCGACGGCGAAGCGCGGCCGCTCGACGCGCGCGGCCGCTACGCGCTCACGCCGCGCACGTACGAGATCGACGTCGCCTCGCCCGACCAC
>Ga0247822_10002269_pt1 | contig 12203 bp, 18 predicted proteins | sample 13C_Cellulose_Da_FD_192423 | JGI IMG/M metagenome (GOLD analysis project Ga0247822, IMG submission 192423) | Soil microbial communities from agricultural site in Penn Yan, New York, United States - 13C_Cellulose_Day30 | ecosystem: Environmental > Terrestrial > Soil > Agricultural land | place...
CCCCTCCATCAGACGCGTTGCGTTCGGTTGCGCCGGTCAGTTCCGGCCGTCGCGCAGCTTCTCGATCTCGCGGTCGAGATTGGTTGCGCTGTGATTGTCGGTGATCACGCGTTCCAGAACGGAAATCCGGTCCTTCAGCGTGCGTACCTCTTCCTGCAGGCGGCGGGCTTCAGCGGCGTTCGCGCCGTCATTGACGTGGTGCTCATTGCCCCACTTGTCCTTCCGCACGCCCATTTTCGCACGGATGATACTGGCGACGGATACGATCAGCACGATCCCCACCACCATTTCCGGCACACCCATCGAACGCCTCCTGATTATCTGTTTCGCTTCGCGCGCTCGGCGCGTTTCAGCTCGTGACTTTCGCCTGTTCGCGCGCCAGCCTCTCGGCGCGGCGGACGGGGCGGTCGCGCATCTCGGAAAGCGTGACGCCGATCGCGCCGATCACTCCCAGTACCGCGAAAAACCCGATCAACATTGCTCTTACTCCCGTTACGCAGGGTTGATTAGTTTACCGGCCGCTCGTCGCGCAGCCGTTCGATTTCGTCGGAGAGGTCGAGACCTTTGTCGGTCGCGATCCGCTCCAGCACCCGCACCCGCTGCTCCAGCCGCTCGGTATGTGCCGCGTACTGCGCGGCCTTCTCGGCGGTCTGCGCGTTGAGCGCCTCGGTCATCTTCTCTTTGTGCTTCAGCCAGCGTGCGAACATGCTGGAGCCGATGCCGCCGATCACCGGGATGCCGACGACGATCATGAAGAAGATGAGCATACTGGTCGGCATATCCCTGGCCTCTTCAGTTCTTGGTGACGCGGAGCGCTTCGATCTCGCGATCCAGCGCTACACTGCTGTCGGTGACGATGCGTTCGACATTCGCCAGACGGTCCTTGATCGAACCGAGTTCGGCGCGCAGCTGGGCGTTTTCGCCGGTCAGCAGCTTGATGCGTTCCATCGCCTCTTCGTTCTTCTTGGGGTACACTGCCTGCCCCCAGGCGCCGTCGAGCGGATAACCGTGCTTGATGCGCAGCCAGGTGGTGAGCACCCATCCCAGGATCCCCATGCCGCCCATGATGGCGATGAAGGGGAAGAAGGGCTGAAGAAATTGCGGGTCCATCGTGCGTTCCTTGTCTTCTTATGGTCTCAGCGCAGCGAGTCGATCTCGCGGGCGGTGCGGGCGGCGGGGTCGGTGGCGATGCGCTCCAGCACCGCGATCCGCTCCTCCAGCCGGCCGATCTGGCCGGTCAGCCGCTCATTCTCGTTCGTCAGCAGTTCGATCTCGCGCTTTGCGGCGGGATCGGCCTTGCCGGTCATGCCGCTCCACTCATTCTCGACGGGGTAGCCGTGCTTCGCACGGATCCAGGTCGATACGAGCCAGCCGAAGGTCGAGATCGCGATGATTGCGACGACGAAACCCGGTCCACTCCAGCTCATTGATCATGCCCTCCTGTTGAACGCCCCGCCGGTCAGCGCAGGCGTTCGATCTCGTCGGCGAGCTGCGTGTTGCGGCTCGTGTAGAAGGTCTCGATGTCGGCCATGCGGCGGTCGATATCGCGCAGCTTCGAGCGGACTTCCTGGGTCGAACGGCGCGGATTGGCCCGCACGCCCTGCCAGAATTTCGCGTCCTCATCGCTGTGGTAGAGGCCGATCGGCTTCTGCGACGTGACCATCGCCAGGCCGATATAGACGAAGAACATCAGCGGGAAGGTCGCGACCAGCAGGGCCAGGAAGCCGAGGCGGATCCACAGCGGGTCGACCCCGGTATACTCGCCAAGACCCTCGCAAACGCCCAGCCACTTGCCGTTGACCTTGTCGCGATAGAGTTGCGTGCGGCTTGCAGACATCTCTCAGTTCCTCCGTGCGCGTTCATAGTCGGGGAGTTCGCGGACCGGCGGCGTATCATGGCCGCGCAGGCGGAACTCGGGATTGTCGGCGGCGATGATCCGCTCGATGGTCTGAAGACGATCCTCGAGCCGGCGTGCCGTATAGTGCAGCTCGTCGAGCAGATTCTCGTCCTCGCCGGTCAGGGTCTTCGCCTGCTTCCACTTGGTGACATAGTGGAGGATCAGCCAGGGAAGACCGATTACCGCAGAGGTAATCGCGATGATTGCGACCAGTTCTTCCATCGCCTCAGCCCTCCTTGTTCAGGCGCGCCTTGAGCGCGGCCAGCTCGGCATCGACCTTCTCGGCCGACTGGAGCTCGGCGATCTCCTCCTCCAGCGTCTTCTTCGGCGCGCCCAGTGCCAGCGCGTCGGCGCGGCCCTCGGCGAAGTCGACCCGGCGCTCGAGCAGGTCGAAGCGGCTGAACGCCTCGCTCACCTTCGATCCGTTGGTCATCTCGCGCAGCTTGACGCGGTTGTTCGCGCTTTCCAGGCGGGTCATGATCGCATTCTGGCGGGCACGAGCATCGCGCAGCTTGGTCTGCAGCTTCGCGATATCCTCTTCCGAGGCGCGCAGCGCATCGTCGAGCACCGCAATCTCGGCGCCCAGCTGGTCGCACATGTCGAACGCCTTCTGACGCTCCACCAGCGCGGCCTTGGCCAGGTCTTCGCGATCCTTGCTCAGCGCCAGCTCGGCCTTTTCGGTCCAGCTCGCCTGCAGGTTCTCCAGCTTCGCGATATGACGCCGCATTTCCTTCTGGTCGGCGATGGTGCGCGCCGCGCTGGCGCGAACCTCGACCAGAGTCTCCTCCATCTCGAGGATGATCATGCGGATCATCTTCGCCGGGTCTTCCGCCTTGTCGAGAAGGTCGGTCATGTTGGCTGCGATGATGTCGCGGGTGCGAGAGAAAATGCCCATCTTCAACTTGCTCCTTGGAAACTTCGTGCCGCCGGGCGGGCTAGGGGGTACCCGCCCGGCGGGACCGCTCAGGCAACCGCCTGAGTGGAAACTTCTGCCGTCGCGGTGGCGGCGGGGCCGACTACGCTGGCGAGGCAGGTGGTGCTCACGACCAGGGTGCAGACCAGCGCCGCCATCGTGGTGCGAAAGCTGTTGTTGCCCTTATACATGTCGTTCCGTCCCTTGATCTGGTGTCTCTTTCGCCGCCATTCGCGGCATGTCGGTGATATTGCAGGGCGCGTGCCAAGTTCGGAAACTGGCTGAAATCCGCCATTTTTAGCGTGTTTTTGCAGATCGCTGCATTTGCTCTCTTGCCAAGTGTTGGGAAAATACCCCAAAGGTTCGGACATGGAGCGCACCACTCAGGTCATTGGCCAGTCCGGCGCCTTTCTCGACGCGCTTGAGCTGGCCTCGCGCGCCGCTGCGCTCGACCGGCCGGTGCTGGTGATCGGCGAGCGCGGCACTGGCAAGGAGCTGGTCGCGGAGCGTCTCCATCGCCTGTCGCCGCGCTGGGATCAGCCGCTGGTGGTGATGAACTGCGCCGCGCTGCCCGAGACGCTGATCGAGGCGGAACTGTTTGGGCATGAGGCAGGCTCCTTCACGGGCGCGACGAAGGGGCGGGCCGGCCGGTTCGAAGAGGCGGATGGCGGTACTCTGTTCCTCGACGAGCTGGGCACGCTTTCGATGGCGGCGCAAGACCGGCTGCTCCGTGCGGTGGAATATGGCGAGATCACCCGTATCGGCGCGTCGCGACCGATTCAGGTCGACGTCCGCATCGTCGCCGCGACCAACGAACATCTGCCCGAGCGGGTGGAGCGGGGCACCTTCCGCGCCGACCTTCTCGACCGGTTGAGCTTCGAGGTGGTGACGCTGCCGCCGTTGCGCGCGCGCGCCGGTGACATCCTCGTCCTCGCCGAGTTCTTCGGGCGGCGCATGTCGTCGGAGATCGGCCGGGATTGGGACGGGTTCGGCCCCACCGCGCTCGACGCGCTCACCGACCATAGCTGGCCGGGCAATGTCCGCGAGCTGCGCAATGTGGTCGAGCGCGCGGTCTATCGCTGGGACCGGCACGGTCCGGTGGATGCGATCCAGGTCGATCCCTTCGCCTCGCCCTATCGCCCGGCGCCGATGCCGCACGGCATTCCCGGCAACGCCGCGCCGGTCCAGCTCGTCACCGAGGAGCCGGGACCGCTGCCGCGCCGCGACGATGATCATGCGGGCGACTTCAAGAGCCGCGTCAATCGTTTCGAGCGCGAGTTGCTCAGCCGCGCGCTGGCCGAGAACCGCTTCAACCAGCGCTCCACCGCCGAAGCGCTTGGCCTGAGCTACGACCAGCTCCGCCATGCGCTCAAGCGCCATGAGTTGCTCAACGCGGGAGGCTAGGTTGCCATCCGGGGCGCGATAGGCCGCTCGCGCCCGGCATGGAATTCACCGCAGAGATCATCGCCTTTCTCCTCGCCGTCGCATTCGTCGCGGGCACGATCGATGCGATGGCGGGCGGGGGCGGGCTGCTGACCATTCCCGCGCTGATGGCGGTGGGCGTTCCGCCGGTCGCCGCGATCGCCACCAACAAGTTGCAAAGCGCGTTCGGCACCGCTTCGGCCTGCATCGCCTATTGGCGCGGAGGGCATCTCGATTTGCGCCGCTTCGCCTGGCCCGCAGCGGGTGCGTTCGTCGGCTCGGCGGCAGGGGCGTTCACCGTCCAGCATGTCGACCCCGGCTTCCTCACCGCCTTCGTCCCGATTCTGCTCATCCTGATGGCGATCTACTTCCTCCTCGCTCCGCCGATGGGGGAGGCCGACCGCCACGCCCGGCTCGGCCGGATCGGCATCACCGCAGTGTCGGTGCTGCTCGGCTTCTATGACGGGTTCTTCGGTCCCGGCGCCGGATCGTTCCTCACGACCATGCTGGTCGCGCTCGCCGGCCTTGGCCTCGTCCGCGCGATCGCGAACGCCAAGTTCCTGAACTTCGCCACCAACGTCGCCGGGCTGCTCGCGATGATCGCGGGTGGCAAGGTGCTGTGGATGCTCGGCCTCGGCATGGCGGCCGCCAACATTCTGGGCAACCAGATCGGCGCGCGGCTGGCGATGCGCTTCGGCGGCAAGGGCGTGCGCCCGTTGCTCGTCCTCATGTCCGTCGCGCTGACGGTTAAGCTGCTGTCGGACCCCGCCAACCCGATCTGGGCGTGGTTGCCCTATTGATCGGCCATTTCGATGGCGTGACGAGAAAAATTTGTGCGGCGAAGCGCGGGCTGATGCGTTAGGCGGGCGCCAGACACATAAGGAGGGTAACCCCATGGCTTTCGAACTTCCCACGCTGCCCTACGCAAAGGACGCGCTCGCGCCGACCATCTCGGCCGAGACGCTCGACTTCCATTATGGCAAGCATCACAAGGCCTATGTCGACAAGACCAACGGCTTCGTCGCGGACAAGGGCCTGGAGGGGAAGAAGCTCTCCGAGGTCATCAAGCACGCCAAGGAAACCGGCGACAAGGCGCTGTTCAACAACTCGGCGCAGATCTGGAACCACAGCTTCTACTGGTTCGGGCTGACGCCCGAGCCCAAGGAGCCGACCGGCAAGCTCGCCGAGCTGATCGAAAAGACCTTCGGTTCGAAGGAAGAGCTGGTGAAGAAGCTGATCGCGGAGGCGACCAACCACTTCTCGAACGGCTGGGGCTGGCTGGTGCTCGACGGCGATGAGATCAAGGTGACCTCGCTCCATGACGCCGACACGCCCGTCGTCTATGACTATAAGCCGCTGCTGACGATCGACGTGTGGGAGCACGCCTATTACATCGATTATCGCAACGCGCGCCCGGGCTATCTCGACGCGATCACCAAGATCATCGACTGGGATTTCGTCGCGGCGAACCTCGACGGTGAGGGCGTGAGCCGCGCCGACCAGAACGGCTGATCGCCGGACAGCGTAAACGAAAAGGGCCGCGGTTCACCCGAACCGCGGCCCTTTTTCCGTTCCGTGCGGGCGGTGTCATCCCTCCGGCGGCAATGCCTTTTCCACGATCTCGCGGTCGGTGGTCAGGCCGTGGCGGAGTAGCATCGGGATGTTGCCCATCGCGAAGATCAGCGTCAGCGGCACCACGCCCCACAGTTTGAAGCCGACCCAGAAGTCCCATGTCTGCGTGCGCCAGACGATCTCGTTCAGCACCGCCATCGCGACGAAGAACACCGCCCAGTTGATCGTCAGCAGGCGCCAGCCCTTGGCGGTGAGGCCCGGATAGGCGCTTTCGAGCAGCATCTGCAGCAACGGCTTCCTGGTGATCAGGCCATAAGCGAGCACCGCCGCGAACATCGAATAGACGAGGGTGGGCTTCACCTTGATGAACGTCTCGTCGCGGAACCACAGGGTCAGCCCGCCGAACACCAGCACCAGCGCGCCGGAGATCCACAGCATCGGCGAGACGTGCCGGGTCTTCCACAGCGAGATGCCCATGGCGATGAAGATCGCCACCATGAACGCCGCCGTCGCCGCGAGCATCCGCATGAGCTGCGGCCCGCCCATCAGGCTGTTGACGGCGAAGAACACCGCGAGCGGACCGAAATCGATCAGCATGCGCAGGCCGGGGGTGGGAGCGGGCTTGCCCTGACTCGCTTCGGCGGAGGTGGATTCGGTGGAGGTCATGTTGGCCTTATATTGCGGGGCCGGAACGGCCTGTCACTGAGTTACCTGTTGAACGCCTCGACCCCGGCGATGATCCGGGCGACCTCATTGGGGTCGAAGCCGCGCAGGTCGTCGACCTTCTCGCCGACGCCGATTGCGTGGATCGGAAGGCCGTATTTTTCGGCGGCCGCGACCAGCACACCGCCGCGCGCGGTGCCGTCCAGCTTGGTCATCACCATGCCGGTGACGCCCGCGACTTCCTTGAACACCTCGATCTGGCTCAGCGCGTTCTGCCCGGTGGTCGCGTCGAGCACCAGCACCACGTCGTGCGGCGCGCCGGGATCGATGCGGCCGAGCACGCGGCGGATCTTCGCCAGCTCGTCCATCAACTCGCGTTTGTTCTGCAATCGGCCTGCGGTGTCGACGATCAGCACATCGGCGCGCTGGTCGGTGGCCTGCTTGAGGGCTTCAAATGCGATCCCGGCGGCATCGCCGCCCTCGGCGCCCGCGATGATCGGCACGCCGACACGCTCCGCCCAAGTCTTGAGCTGGCCGATCGCCGCCGCGCGGAACGTGTCGCCGGCCGCCAGCATGACCTTGAGGCCCTGATCCTTGAGGATCGCGGCGAGCTTGGCGATCGTCGTGGTCTTGCCCGAACCGTTGACGCCGATGACCAGGATCACCTGCGGCCGCGCCTTGTCGGTGGTCAGCGGCTGCGCGACCGGGGTCAGCGCCTTCTCGATCTCCTCGGCGACGACCAGCCGGATGCCCAGATCCTCCATGCCGCGCTCGAACTGTCCGTCGGCCAGCCGGTCGCGGATGCGCGCCGCGGTGCCGGGGCCAAGGTCGCTGGCGATCAGCGCTTCCTCGATCTCGTCCAGCGTATTGTCATCGAGCCGCGCCGCGCCGAGCCCGGCTAGGTTGCCGACCAGCTTGTCCGACGTCTTCTTGAACCCGCCGAGCAGCCGCTCACGCCAGGAAGGCCCGCTCATGCCACCACCCCGATCAGCTTGCCATCCTGTACCGTTTCGATCTTCACGTTCGCGATTGTCCCGACTTCCTGTGGCGGAAGCACGACTTCCGCGAAATTGCCCGCATGCCCGCGGTCGCCCGGTCTTTCCACCAGAATCGACTGGTTTGTCCCGACGAGAGTGTCCAGCCACGCCGTTCGCCGCGCCGCCGCCCGCTCGCGCAACGCCGCCGCGCGCGCCTTGGCCACGGCCGGCGCGACCTGCGGCATCCGCGCCGCGGGCGTGCCGTCGCGCGGGGAGTAAGGGAAGATGTGCGCGTGCACGATGTCGCAATCGTCGATCAGTGCCAGCGTGTTGGCGAACATTGCCTCATCTTCGGTCGGGAAGCCTGCGATCAGGTCCGCGCCGATCGCAAGTCCCGGCCGTGCGGCCTTGAGCCGCGCGACCAGCTCCACCGACTGCGCGCGCAAATGCCGCCGCTTCATCCGCTTGAGCACCATGTCGTCACCCGCCTGCAACGACAGGTGAACATGCGGCATTACCCGGGTCTCCTGCGTCAGCAATGCGAACAGCCGCTCGTCGATCTCGATCCCGTCGAGTGACGAGAGCCGCAGCCGTTCGACGCCGGTATGGGCCAGCACGCGCTCGACCAGCATTCCCAGCGTCGGCGCGCCAGGCAGGTCGGGACCATAGCTGGTCAGGTCAACGCCGGTCAGAACGATCTCGCGGTGTCCCGCTTCGACCAGCGCCTGCACCCGCTCGATCACCGCGCCCGCGGGAACCGACCGGCTGTTCCCGCGGCCAAAGGGGATCGCGCAGAAGGTGCAGCGATGGTCGCACCCGTTCTGCACCTCGACGAACGCGCGGGCATGGGCTGAAAAGCTCGCGGCCAGATGCGGCGCGGTCTGGCGCACGGCCATGATGTCCTGCACCAGCGCCGCTTCGCCGGAGCGCCATGCTTCGGGCGTCAGTTTCTCGGCATTGCCGATCACCCGGTCCACCTCGGGCATCTTGCCGAAACCTTCGGGATCGATCTGCGCCGCGCAGCCGGTGACGATGACCTGCGCGTCCGGCCGCGCGCGTCGTGCCCGGCGGATCGCCTGCCGTGTCTGCCGGACTGCCTCGTTGGTCACGGCACAGCTGTTGACGACGACGACGTTCGCGGCCTCTGGCTCGGAGCCAAGAAGCGTCCGGATCGTTTCGCTTTCAGCAAGGTTGAGCCTGCAACCCAGGCTGATTACCTCTGGTCCGGCAATGGAGGACGACATGAGCGGCGATCTAGGGCTGGCGGACGGTGAAGTCCATGCGGACGCGCGCGACGTGCTCGCATTCTGGTTCGACGAACTGACCCCGCAACAGCATTTCATCAAGGATGATGCGCTCGACGCGACGATCGGCACGCGTTTCGCCACGCTGCACGATTTCCTGATGGCGAGCGGCGCGGCAGGCTGGCGCGATACGCCCGATTGTCTGCTCGCTGCGGTGATCGTGCTCGACCAGTTCAGCCGTAACATGCACCGCGGTACGGCGCAGGCCTATGCAGCGGACAAGCTGGCGCTCTCGCTGACGCTGGAGGCGATCGGCAAGCATTGGGACGATGACATGCCGCCCGAACGTGCGGCGTTCCTCTATATGCCGCTGATGCACGCCGAGCATCCCGAAGCGCAGCGTTTGTGCCTGCGCAAGTTCACCGCGCTCGGTCAGCCGGAGAATCTGCGCTTCGCGATGGAGCATGCGGTGGTGATCGAGCAATTCGGCCGCTTTCCCAGCCGCAATGCCGCGCTGGGGCGGACCTCGACCGCCGAGGAACTGGAATATCTGAAGCGCCCCGATGCCGGCTGGTGATCAGGCCGGGTGAACCTCCAGCCGGATGTCGCGCCGCGCCAGCAGCGTGCCGTCGCCGGATCGCCCAAGCCGTATGACGCCGTCTCCGCCGCGCAACTCGCATGCCTTGCGATAGGCGGTGGTCACCCCGAATTCGCCCTCGAACACGACGTCATCGATATAATAGGGCGGCCGTCCCGGCTCTCCGACGAACAAATGGACATGCGCGGGCATTGTCCGGTCGGGATAGGGCGCGGGCTTGATCGTTTGGAAGGTGTAGAGTCCGTCGGCGCCGGTGCGCGCCCAGCCGCGCAGCCTGCCATGGCGGCGGCTCCAGACGCTTTCGGTCGACCCGTTCGCGTAAAGGCCGGCATTGTTGGTGTGGTGGGCATAGATGATCACACCGGCGGCCGGTGTCGTGCCATCGGCCGCCAGCACGCGTCCGGTCAGGATCATCCGCTCGCCCGGCTCTTGCGGTCCCGCCAGGGCGACGGTCGCCGACAGGCCCGCGGGCGGCCGTTCGCCGACCGCCTCGCAGCCTTCGCAATTGTACAGATCGGGGCGAGCCGCCGGTTGTGGTGTGCGCGGCCGTGCGGTGAGGCCCCGGATCGCGAGCAGTCCGCCGGCGCCACCGGCCAGCCCCATCAGCATCATGCGTCGATCGACGGTCATCGCTTCCGCCCTGTTTGGCCGTGCAATGCCTCGGTCTAGATCAGTGCGGGGCCGGGGAGAAGAGGGGGCTAGCCCGCCCGCCGCTCTTCGTCAGGTGCGATCGGCACCACCGGCGCGGGCGGCCGTTGCTCGCCGGGCACCACCAGCATCCGCTTCTCCGCCAGCAAGCGTCGCGCGCCCGCGACCGACAGCGGCTTGCCATAGTGCCAGCCCTGCGCCTTGGCGCAGCCCAGCACCTTCAGCCGCGCCTCGATCGCCGCGTCCTCCACGCCCTCGGCGGTGATCGGCAGGTTGAGGCTCTCGCCCAGCGATACGATCGCGTTGACGATCGCAGCCGAATCCGCGCTCTCGTTGAGCGAGATAATGAAGCTCTTGTCGATCTTGATCCGGTCGAAGGGCAGCGCGCGCAGGTGGGCAAGGCTCGAATAGCCCGTTCCGAAGTCGTCCAGCGCCAGCTTGGCGCCCTGATTCTTGAGGCTCCCGACGATCGACTGGGCAAGCGCCAGATTCTCGAACAGCGCGCTTTCGGTGATCTCCAGCTCGAGCCGGTGGGCAGGGAAGCCTGTTTCGGTCAGCACCTTGATGATCTTCTGCGCCAGCCACGCGTCGCGCAGCTGCCACGGGGAAATATTGACCGACAGGTTGAGCGAGGGGTCCCAGTCGCGCGCGGCGGTGAAGGCCTGCTGCATGATCGACAGCGACATGTCCGCGATCATGCCGGTTTCTTCTGCGATCGGGATGAACAGCTCGGGGCTGATCAGCCCGCGCGTCGGATGCTCCCAGCGCGCCAGCACCTCGAAGCCATAGAGCTTGCCCGAGGCGAGGTCGATCTGCTGCTCGAAATAGGGGACGATCTCCCCGCGCGGGATCGCCGCGCGCAGCCCTGATTCGAGCTCGTTGCGCGTCTGCAATTCGCGTTCCATCGACTGGTCGAACCACGCATAGCGGTTCCGCCCCGACTTCTTCGCGACATACATCGCAATATCGGCAGATCGCATCAACGCATCAATACTCTGGCAGTCGAAGTCGGATCGCGCGACGCCGACCGAGCAGCTGATGTGTAGTCGGAACCCGTCCGCCTCGATCGGCTGCGACAGGCGCGCGACCAGCTTCTCGGCGATCCGCTCGACAGTGTCGGGGTGGCTGGGATCGAACAGGAAGCCGCACGCGAACTCATCGCCACCCAGTCGCGCGGTGAGGGCGACGGGGGGCATGGCGGTGGCGATTTCGCCCGCGACGGCGCGCAACAAGGCGTCGCCGACGGCATGGCCGTGCATGTCGTTGATCGTTTTGAAGTGATCGAGGTCGACGATCATCAGCGCCATCGCCTTGCGGCGATTGTGGGCGCGCATGAACATCGCGGCGCCTTCCTCGTTCAGGCTGCGGCGGTTGAGGAAGCCGGTCAGCGGATCGCGGCTCGCCAGCATGTGCGCGCGCTCCTCGGCGGCGGCACGGATGCGGACCTCGTGGCGCAGCGCGGTGTGACGGCGCCAGCCGAACAGGATCAGCGCGACGTTGAGCAGCAGCGCGATCACCAGCGTGCGATCCGCGGGCGCGCCGCCCTCGAAATAATGTTTGAGCGTCTTGGACAGAACCGAGCTGCCCGTGCCAACGAACATCAGGATCGCGGCGACGCTGATCGCGCCCGTGATCAGGTCCGTCCCCGGCGCCCCGTTCTTGGCTTCGTTGCTGTTTTCGAGATCCAGCGCCATGCCGGCAAATCTCCCACCCCTGACAATCGCGGGATTTTCCACGGGGAGAGTGTAGATGGAGTTAAAGCCGGGGGAGGTTGCACCTATCTTCGTTTCCGGCTAAGCGCGCCCTCGACCGTTCCCAGGAACGCGACGCATGTTGCCCAAGGGCACGCTGGCCGACGAGGTTTCGTCCGCCGGCGTTTTATGCGTTTCGGCCCTGGGATGTAAGGAGAAGCGAGTGTTCGATAGTCTGAGCGAGCGGCTTGGCGGTGTATTCGACCGTCTCAAGGGCCGTGGCGCGCTGACCGAAGCCGATGTGCGGACCGCGATGCGCGAAGTGCGTATCGCGCTGCTCGAGGCCGACGTCGCGCTCCCCGTCGCACGCCAGTTCGTCGAAACCGTCACCGAACAGGCTGTCGGTGAGAAGGTGCTGCGCTCGGTCACGCCGGGTCAGCAGGTCGTCAAGATCGTCAACGACGCGCTGATCGCGATGCTGGGGCCGGACACGGCCGAACTCGCGCTCGACGTCACCCCGCCCGCCGTCGTGATGATGGTCGGTCTGCAGGGCTCGGGTAAGACCACCACCACCGCCA
>Ga0247822_10002270_pt1 | contig 12202 bp, 9 predicted proteins | sample 13C_Cellulose_Da_FD_192423 | JGI IMG/M metagenome (GOLD analysis project Ga0247822, IMG submission 192423) | Soil microbial communities from agricultural site in Penn Yan, New York, United States - 13C_Cellulose_Day30 | ecosystem: Environmental > Terrestrial > Soil > Agricultural land | place...
ACAGGCTGGGTTATACACAAAAGCGGAAAAGTCAGACTTATCCCCAAAAACCTGCCCAGCTTTTGTCATCAACACCCACAGGTTTGTGCACACAGATTTGATTGAATAACCAAAACGGTATTTAAAACAACTATTTACGCAATAAAACTCGATTTGACTGTGGATAACCTGTGTAACTGTGTGGAAAAGATTGAAGATAAGTCTGTATTAAGGTTACTTTCGATGGAAGGTTCGTCTGATTCAGGACACGCTGGAGATGTTATCAATGGGATCTTCAGTGAAGGTTTCATCCAGCCATTGTTTGGCTGAAACTTGTGCATCCAACCAACATAAGAGTAATTCCCAATCTTTGCGGTCGCGCTCATGGCTTTGTTGCGGGTAGTCGGCCACACCCCGACCTTCACCGTAGGCGCGCACGTAATATTGGGTATCGCGTAAGGTCGCGGGATAGGGGATGTTCAAGCTGAGCAGGAATTTTTGCAGCCGCTCCCAGGCACTGGTTTGTTGTTTTACGCGATTGGCGACCACTGCAATCGGACGGCGTTGACGGCGCATGCTGCGGGTTAATAGCAGTTCGCCGATAAAACGGGCGCTGGCGCGTATATCAATATCGGATGGCAGCACCGGCACTATGATGAGGTCGTGGTTCTCGATAATATCTTCCAGCGCATTATCGGTGAGGCCGGGTGCGGCATCGGTAATAAGCCAGCGGGTAGATTTGGGCGCACGCCATTGGAAGCTGCGGGTGATGCGACTGGTAGGATCTATCTTTACGCCGACGATTTTCGGTAATTCCGGCGCACGGGATGAAAGCCAATGGCTGGCCGAACCCTGCGGATCGGCATCGACCAAGACGGTAGTTTCGCCGCGTTTTGCCAGCCAGGCAGCCAGATTAGTGCTTAAGGTAGTTTTGCCGGAGCCGCCTTTGCCATTAATGACGAGGATGCGGCAGGCGGAGAGAAGTTGGATTGCGACCAGCGGATCAGTGTGCGGTTTTACGCTATCAAGTGAAGCTGGGATTTTCATGGCGTTAGAAATCTATATTGTTTAATTAATAAACAGTATAGACACAGATTGGCCAATGTTTTTAGGACGGGCTCACATTAGGTGTATTTAGGTGTCGGGCCGGATTGGTTATTTGCCGATACAGAAACTGCTGAAGATGCGACCGAGCAGGTCATCCGGGGTAAATTCGCCAGTAATCTCGCTCAATGCATTTTGTGCCTGACGTAAATCTTCCGCGAGTAACTCACCAGCGGCATAACCCTGTAGTTGGGCTTTGCCCGAGGCGAGGAAAGTTTGCGCACGCTCCAGTGCATCCAAATGGCGGCGACGGGCAGTAAATCCACTTTCGCCACTCTCGCTAAAACCCATAATGGTTTTGAGGTGGTTTTTCAGGTCATCAATACCGGCGCCAGTTGCAGCACTGATACCTATATAGATGTCATTCGAGGATGAATGAAATAACCCGGCCGTTTCATTGCTGAGGTCGATCTTGTTGCGCACCAAAGTAATTTTGGTGGGATCTTGTAATTGTTCGACAAATTCCGGCCATATCTCATGGGGATCAGTCAGTTGGCTTTGGCGGCTATCGAGTAATAATAAGACGCGGTCTGCTTGTTGGATTTCCTGCCAGGCCCGTTGTATACCAATCTGTTCAACTTCATCCGGGCTTTCACGCAAACCTGCAGTATCAATAATATGCAGCGGCATGCCATCAATATGGATATGTTCGCGCAGCACATCGCGTGTTGTCCCTTCAATACTGGTCACAATGGCTGATTCACGCCCGCTCAAGGCGTTGAGCAAACTGGATTTCCCGGCATTCGGCCGACCGGCGATAACCACCCGCATGCCGTCGCGCACCAATACGCCTTGGCGTGCTTCTTTAAATACTTGCTGCAGTTTGCTGATGATGCCATCCAGATCGCGCGCGACTTTGCCGTCACTGAGAAAATCGATCTCTTCTTCAGGGAAATCAATTGAGGCTTCGACATAAATGCGCAGGTGAATCAGCGCTTCGACTAAATCGTGGATACGTTTGGAAAAAGCACCTTGCAGTGAGTGCAGGGCATTGCGCGCCGCTTGCTCGGTGGTGGCATCGATTAAATCGGCGATAGCTTCAGCCTGGGCTAAATCAAGCTTGTCATTAAGGAAGGCACGTTCGGAAAATTCACCTGGACGGGCGAGGCGAATCCCCAGTTGTGTGATCTCGCGCAAGAGTAAATCGAGGATAACCGGTCCGCCGTGACCTTGGAGTTCAAGCACATCTTCACCGGTAAAGGAATTGGGGCCGGGGAAAAATAGGGCGATGCCCTGGTCGAGCACTTCACCGCTGCGACTGGAAAAATCGCAATAGTGGGCGTGGCGCGGTTGGAGTTTGAGCTTGAGAAGTTGTTCAGCAACAAGAGTGGCTTTGGGGCCGGAGACGCGGACTATACCGACACCACCGCGGCCAGTGGCGGTGGCTATGGCAGCGATGGTGTCGGTAATGATCATAGTGATGACTTATTTAGCAGCAGGTTCGGCGTCGATTTGTTTGGTAATGATGTATTGCTGTGCAATCGACAATATGTTGTTGGTTACCCAGTAAAGTACAAGACCAGCCGGGAACCAGAGGAACATAAAGGTAAAGATCAATGGCAGCATTTGCATAATGCGCGCCTGCATTGGATCAGTCGGCTGTGGATTGAGCTTTTGCATAAAGTACATGGTAATGCCGTAAATGATTGGCAATACAAAGTAAGGATCTTTTACCGACAGATCGAGAATCCAGCCGAAGAACGGTGAGTGACGCAACTCAACGGATTCCATCAATACATAATAAAGAGCGAGGAACACCGGCATCTGGATCAGCAGTGGCAAACATCCACCGAAAGGATTCACTTTTTCGGTTTTGTACATCTTCATCATTTCTTGCGAGAACTTCTGGCGATCATCACCATAGCGTTCTTTCATTTCAGCTAATTTCGGCGCTAACTTGCGCATTTTCGCCATGGATTTATAGCTGGTTGCCGACAGTTTGAAGAACAGCAGTTTTACACAGAGGGTCAAACCGATAATCGCCAGACCCCAGTTGCCTACTACTTCATGAATCCATTTCAAGACGATAAACAGTGGTTTGGATACCCACCAAAGCCAGCCGTAATCAACAGTCAGGTCAAGATGGGGAGAAATTTGCTCCAAACGCTCGGTATCTTTAGGGCCAGCGTAGAAATTGGCGCTAATACTCGCTTGGGTACCCGGGGCAACTTCAGTAACTTTGCCGGTAAAACCAAGCAAATACAGGTCATTGGTCCCTAACTTGCGCAAACTGTAACTATTTTCGCTGTTGCTGTCAGGAATCCAGGCGCTGATGAAATAGTGCTGCACCATTGCTACCCATCCACCTTGGTGGCTGGTTTTGTATTCACCTTCAGCAATTTTGGCGAAGGTCATTTTTTTGTAGTTTTCTTCCGGCGTCGTAATTGCCGCACCGAGGAAAGGGTTCATCTCCAAAGCGCTAACTTTTACGAAGTTTTGGCTATCGCGTTTGATCTGGCCGTAAAGTTGCGCTGACCAGCTGGAAGCACTTTTGTTATCGATCAAGTATTCAACTTTGATCAGGTATTCGCCACGGGTAAAAGTAAAGCGTTTGGTGATAGTGACTTCACCTTGTTGCAATAGCAGATCTATCACTAATTGGTTTTCGCCATCAGCGAGGGTATAAGCGGTTTTTTCGCTGGTAAATAATGGACGACCTTGCGCGGTATCAGTGCCGTTGGCGCCGATCAGACCACTTTGCGCGAGGTAAGTGTGATTATCGCGGTTATCCAGCAACACAAATGGCTGGTCCGGGGTATCCAATTTCAGGAAATAGCGTGGCAGTGCCAGCTGCACTATGTCGCCACCCAATGGATTGATGGTCAGGTCCAGACTGTCGGTTTTTACCTCGATCAGTTGATTGGCTGCCAGAGTGTTTTTTTCCGCTTCCGATAAACTGTTGGCAGCGACTGGAATGTCACTGTTTGCAGAGGCAGAGGGAACTGTGCCCTGCGCAGAACTGGTATTGGCCGCTGCTGTTTGGGAGGCTACCGCTGGTTGCGCGGGAAGCTTTTCCTGATATTCATGCCAGCGAATTACCAGCAATAATAAAGTAGCGAGAATCGCTGCAATTAATAGGTTTTTTTGCCAATCCATCTTAATGACTGCCATCAGTAGTGTGTGAATGAATAGAAGAACAACAGGTTTTTTTCAGTTCGGGCACCGGATCCAGCCCGCCTTCATGCCAAGGGTGGCATTTTAGTAGGCGGCGCAAGGTTAGATAAGACCCGATAAAAAATCCGTGCCGCACAATTGCCTCTTCCGAATAACGTGAACAACTGGGATAAAAACGACATTGGTTGCCAATCCAGGGGCTTAACACATAGCGATAAGCATGGAGCAATTTGACCGCTAGCCAGATCAGGCTCTGGTGGGCCTTATTGATCAGCTGTTTTAACATCCGCATTTACCTGTTGAGTTTGCGCTTGCGATGTTAACCGATGATGGCGCACTTTTTTGAAAATTCGCTGCCATTGTTGGTTTAACTGCTGGGTAAACTCACTGTTGGATAAACTATCCATGCCTTTGCGCGATAACACCACTACATCCAGGCCGGAAAAATCCTGTTGTTGGAGGCGGAAGCTTTCGCGGATCAGACGTTTCATCCGATTGCGCTCGACCGCCAAACGCATATGTTTTTTGGCCATCACCAAACCCACACGCGGCTGTGTTTGTTGGTTGAGGCGGGCAAGGATCAAAAAATGCTGGTGCGAGGCGCGAAAAGGGGCATCATCAAATACAGGTTTGAAGTCAGCGGCACAGAGTAAACGCAGGGATTTGGTAAAACAGAAGGAGGTATTAATACTAGAGCGGGAATCACTGGTAAGTTGATTCGAACTAGCAGGCTGTTGAAATTCTATTTTGGCTGGCATAAGTGCGCTAAAAATAGTCTGGGAGCGACCGTTATCGACTACTTTTTCTCACAATTGCCAATAACGAATTTCAACAAACTGCTAGTGAACCAGGAAGCGAAGAGCCAATTAAACTTGGGTCAGCGCTTTACGGCCTTTAGCACGACGACGAGCTAATACCAAACGACCACCTTTGGTAGCCATACGAGCACGGAAACCGTGGTTACGAACGCGCTTCAGATTGCTGGGTTGGAATGTTCTTTTCATGATAAACCTGTTAAAAATCCTGAGTTAATTCACACGGCGTGCGAAAAGAGGCGGGATTCTAATGAATGCCACCCGCTAAAGCAAATAATTTTGAACAAATAATCTACAAAAACAGGGAAATTTGGCAGTCCACATTTTTTACCTGTTTTCCCCCAAATAATTCATATCTTATTAACAGGTTTATCCACAGGTTTGGCGTTTTAATTTGTATTTACCGCACAATTTACCGCTGACTATTCAGCTGTCAGTTATGATGTAACTAGTTGAATTTCAATGGCTAAGTTTTAACCCATTAAATTTATTTTGGCTTTTGTTGTGGATAACTTTTTAGGGCGGGAGTAGACTTGGCTCCCTTGTATAACCCGCCTGCGCGATTTGTCCATTTCAGGCTACTTTGGTTATCGCCTATCTATCTCGATCCAATATCCAGATTATCGATTTGCGTACTCCAGGATTTATCACCTGGCCGGTATTGGGATGCTGCTTTGATAGATAGCGTTTTTGTAAATAGAGTTTTTATCAAAAGTCCTGTGAAGGGTGTTGTTGACTCTATTTGGTAATAGGCCAATCAGGCCAATAAACAATAAGCGCGGTATGCGTTCCAGGAGTTTTTGTTTTGCTGCAATCGATTTGGAAATTATGTGCCGCAAGCTTGCAGGATGAACTGCCGTCGCAGCAGTTCAATACCTGGATTCGGCCATTGCAAATTGATGAGTCGGCCTCACCCCAGGAATTGCGTCTGCTGGCGCCCAACCGGTTTATCTGTGATTGGGTGGCAGAAAAGTTTCTCAACCGGATTCGCGAACTTGCCAGTCACTATCATCAAGGTAGTGTGTTGCAAGTTGCGGTTGGTGTTGCACCCAGACCTGCGACCGGGTTTCAACCCTCATCTATTCCTGCGCCAGCTCGCGCTTTTACCCCTAATCAGGTAGACACCAGACCAAATCCGGCAGCTGATAGCCTCGCTTTTGTGAATAACAACAAAAGTGAGAGCCTTATCGTCGAACCTTACTCTGCGCCGAAAATTCATAATATTGCGAGTAAAATCAGCGATTATGATGTTAAGTCAGCTAATGTCGCTGAAGAGATATTGCTTGATAACCCTCGTTCTGCACCTGAGCAGGATGTAGAGGGCGGTTTAAAACACAGTAATTACCTGAATCTGTCATCAACCTTTGCCACCTTTGTTGAGGGTAAGTCCAACCAGTTGGGTTTGGCGGCGGCGCGACAAGTCGCTGAAAATCCGGGCGGTGCTTACAATCCCCTCTTTATATATGGTGGTGTGGGTTTGGGTAAAACCCACTTGATGCAAGCGGTGGGTAACGCCATGGTGGCGCGTAATCCCAATGCGAAAGTGGTCTATCTGCACTCCGAGCGTTTTGTTGCCGACATGGTAAAAGCGCTGCAGTTAAATGCGATCAATGATTTCAAGCGCTACTACCGTTCAATGGATGCGTTGCTTATCGACGACATCCAATTCTTTGCCGGTAAAGAGCGTTCGCAAGAAGAGTTTTTTCATACCTTCAATTCACTACTTGAAGGCGGCCGGCAGATCATCCTGACCTGTGACCGTTTCCCTAAGGAAATTAATGGTCTTGAGGAGCGTTTGAAATCGCGCTTTGGTTGGGGCTTGACGGTTGCGGTCGAGCCGCCGGAATTGGAAACCCGTGTCGCCATTTTGATGAAGAAGGCGGAACAGGTAAATATCGAGTTGCCACACGAAGCTGCCTTCTTTATTGCCCAACGGATTCGCGCCAATGTGCGTGACCTTGAAGGTGCACTTAAGCGGGTTATTGCCAGCGCCAACTTCACTGGTCGATCTATTGATGTCGAGCTGGTGCGTGAAGCCTTAAAAGACTTATTGGCGCTGCAAGATAAACAAGTGGGTATCGATAATATCCAGCGTGTCGTCTGTGAATATTACAAGATCAAAATGAACGACATGATTTCCAAGCGTCGCAGTCGTTCTGTTGCCCGCCCACGCCAGGTAGCTATGGCTCTGGCAAAAGAATTAACTAATCACAGCTTGCCGGAAATTGGCGAAGCGTTTGGCGGCCGCGACCATACCACGGTATTGCATGCTTGCCGCAAGATAAAGGAATTGCAGGAAGAAACTGCGGATATCCGCGAAGATATGAAAAACTTGCTGCGTTCGTTGACGACTTGATTTATAAACGCTGTTTGCTTGTTTTGCATTTATATCAACAGCATTTAAGTAGTAGTAACAGAGATAAAACTCAATAAGTCCCGGAAGATTACTTAAGAGACCATCACATGAAATTTGCCGTATCCCGCGAAACCTTGCTCAAACCCTTACAACTGGTAGCTGGTGTGGTGGAGCGTCGTCAAACGCTACCGGTGTTGTCCAATGTGTTGATTCAATTGAATGGCGATCAGTTATCTCTAACTGGTACTGATCTCGAGGTAGAGATCGTTGGCCGCATCACCCTTGAGCAAGCTGGTGCGTCGGGCGAGATCACCGTTCCTGCACGTAAGCTGGTAGATATCTGCAGATCGCTACCAGATGGCAGCAATATTGAGTTTTTTCTTGAAGAAAGCCGGATTATGGTCAAGTCTGGTCGAAGCCGTTTTACGCTTTCTACCTTGCCAGCGTCAGATTTCCCCAATGTGGAAGACACTCCGGGCAATCTGCGTTTCAGCTGTGCCCAGCAGGAAGTTAAACGCCTTATCGAGCGCACTGCATTTGCTATGGCACAGCAGGATGTTCGTTATTATCTCAACGGTATGTTGTGGGAAGTTCGTCAGGATCAATTGCGTGTAGTAGCAACCGATGGTCACCGCATGGCAATGTGTACTCGCGCTGTTGCGGTGAATACCAGTGATGTAATCCAGGCAATTTTGCCGCGCAAAGGTGTATTGGAGTTATCCCGCTTGTTGGATGATTCAACTGCGCAAGTTGAAGTGGTACTGAGCTCTAACCATATTCGTGTGACCTCAATGGATTACACCTTTACCTCTAAGTTGGTCGATGGAAAATTCCCTGAGTACGAGCGTGTACTTCCTCGCGGCGGTAATAAAGTAGTAATAGGTTCACGTCTGGAATTGAAACAGGCATTCGCGCGCACTGCGATTTTATCGAACGAGAAATACCGTGGTGTACGCCTGTTGTTGTCTGATGGCACTTTAACGATTGTCGCCAACAACCCGGAGCAGGAAGAAGCAGAAGAACAAGTGACAGTGGATTATTCCGGTGATTCGCTCGAAGTTGGTTTCAATGTGAGTTATCTGCAAGATGTGACCAACGTTATCAGCAATGAGAATGTGAAGATCACCTTGTCTGATGCAAACTCCAGCGCCTTGTTGGAAGAACCTGAAAACAGTGATTCCCTCTATGTGGTTATGCCAATGCGCCTCTAAGGCTGCGTTGGTTAGTAGCTGTCTGCCGGTCGTATGACCTTAAAGCGTCTCTTTATTCAAAATCTGCGCAATCTGGAAGGAGTGGATATCACTCCTTCTGTGCAGGTGAATCTTATTTATGGCGAAAATGGATCGGGTAAAACCAGTATTCTTGAAGCCATTAATCTCCTTGCTTTAGGCCGCTCTTTTCGCAGCCATAAACATAAACCACTTATTAATCACCAGCAGCAATCTTTCACTGTGTTTGGACGTGTACATGCCGATGATGGATCCGAGGTGCCTATAGGTATAAGCAGGCATATTGATGGAGAGGCAAGTTTTAAAGCGAATGGAGTATTAGTGCCTTCAGCTGCTGATCTTGCGGCCTATCTTCCGGTTCAGATAATAAATTCTGATACATTTTTACTGCTCGAAGGAAGTCCTAAGGTTAGGCGACAGTTTATTGATTGGTTAGTGTTTCACGTGGAACCTAATTTCTTTCCTGCATGGAAAGCTATCCAGCGCTGCCTCAAACACCGCAATAGTTTGCTTCGGCGTGATAGAATAGACCCTTTTGAATTGGCGCCTTGGGATAGGGAACTTGTTGATTTAACGAATAAGATCCACGAGTTTCGTACGCAATGCATGGCTCATTTCAGTGAAACTTTCGCCGTGTTGTTAAAGGAATTTATCAATATTGATGGTATTGCCCTGAGCTACCATCGCGGTTGGGATAAGGACAAGCTCTATAGTGATGTCCTCACTGATAGCCTTGAGCGAGATAGACGTCATGGTTACACCCACTCCGGTAGTCACAGGGCAGATTTAAAAATAACGGTGAATGGCTTGGATGCCGCAGAAGTGCTCTCTCGTGGTCAACAAAAGCTGCTGGTCTGCGCATTGAAAATTGCCCAAGGCTATGTGTTCAGCAGGATTACCGGACGCAAGTCGATCTATTTGGTAGATGATTTGCCGGCAGAGTTGGATGAAAAACACCGTGCTTTACTGGTTCATTGGTTAGATGCCATGGACACACAGGTATTTATTACTGGGGTTGAGCTTGAAACCTTGCTATCAAGCTGGCGTGACAAGACAAATATAACCCCGAAAATGTTCCACGTGGAACAGGGAAGGGTGACTGAGGTTAGCTAACTACCTCCAGTTATCGCCCAATGAGATTACACACAACTGGCTTATGTTGGTTGCTACTGAACAAAAAAGCGGAGAATAGCTATGTCAGAAGAGAATGTTTACGACTCGTCCAGTATTAAAGTCCTTAAGGGCTTGGATGCGGTGCGTAAGCGCCCAGGGATGTACATTGGCGACACCGACGATGGTTCAGGCCTGCACCACATGGTGTTTGAGGTCGTGGATAACTCTATCGATGAAGCTCTCGCAGGTCACTGTGATGAGGTTCGTGTCGTAATCCATCCTGATGAAACTGTCTCTGTTTCTGATAATGGCCGTGGTATTCCTACCGAGATGCACGAAGAAGGTGTGTCAGCTGCCGAAGTTATCATGACTGTACTCCACGCTGGTGGTAAGTTTGATGACAATACCTATAAGGTTTCCGGTGGTTTGCACGGTGTGGGTGTATCCGTAGTTAACGCACTGTCCGAATACTTGAAGCTGACTATTCGTCGCGGTGGCAAGATTCACGAACAAATCTACCGCCATGGTGTGCCTGATGCGCCACTGACTGTAGTGGGTGAGTCAACTACAACCGGTACTGAAGTTCACTTCAAACCCTCTGCTGAAACCTTTACCAACATTGAATTCCACTTTGAATTACTGGCTAAACGCCTGCGTGAACTCTCGTTTTTGAACTCGGGTGTGCGCATTGTGTTGAAAGATGAGCGCAGCGGTAAGGAAGAGATTTACCAATATGAAGGTGGTTTGCGCGCGTTCGTTGACCATTTGAACAAGAACAAAACCACCATTAACAAGATGGTGCACTTTGTATCGCTTAAACGTGAAGATGGTATAGGCGTAGAAGTGGCGCTGCAGTGGAATGATTCCTTTCAGGAAAACCTGTTCTGCTACACCAATAACATCCCACAGCGCGATGGTGGTACCCACTTGGCGGGCTTCCGCGCCGCACTGACCCGTGGTTTGAATACCTATATCGAGAAGGAAGGCATAGCCAAAAATGCCAAAGTCGCTACTACCGGTGATGATGCCCGTGAAGGTTTGACCGCGATTATCTCGGTAAAAGTACCTGATCCTAAATTCTCCAGCCAAACCAAAGACAAGCTGGTTTCATCTGAAGTAAAAACTGCAGTAGAGCAGGAGATGAATGAACACTTTGGCGCTTACCTGCTTGAGAATCCACAAGAAGCCAAGTCCATTGTAGGCAAGATGATCGACGCTGCCCGCGCCCGTGAAGCTGCGCGTAAAGCCCGTGAAATGACCCGTCGTAAAGGCGCGCTGGATATCGCCGGCCTGCCGGGTAAGTTGGCCGATTGCCAGGAGAAAGATCCAGCTCTTTCCGAACTCTACCTGGTAGAGGGTGACTCTGCAGGTGGTTCAGCTAAACAAGGCCGCGCCCGTAAAACCCAAGCGATTCTGCCACTTAAAGGTAAGATCCTTAACGTAGAAAAAGCGCGTTTTGACAAGATGTTATCCAGTGCGGAAGTGGGAACACTCATCACCGCCTTGGGCTGTGGTATCGGTAAAGAGGATTACAATCCGGAAAAACTGCGTTATCACAGCATCATTATCATGACCGACGCCGACGTCGATGGATCGCACATCCGCACCCTGTTGTTGACCTTCTTCTTCCGCCAAATGCGCGAGCTGATTGAACGCGGTCACATTTATATTGCACAGCCACCGCTGTATAAAATTGCCAAGGGTAAGCAGGAACAATACCTGAAGGACGAGTCAGCCATGACTGAATTCCTCACCCAGGCAGCGTTGGAGGATGCAGCCCTCTACGTTAACCCAAGCGCACCGCCAATCGCCGGTGAAGCCTTGGAGAAGCTGGTGCAGGAATACCGTAAGGTAATGGCAACTGTCGAACGCCTATCGCGTCTCTATCCGGCTGATGTGTTGGAAAAAATGATTTATTTGCCGGCAATCCGCCCCGAGCATTTGGCTGACCAAGGCCATATGCAGCAATGGTGTGACCAAATGGCTGCGCATTTCAGTATTGATGCACGTGCTGGTAGCCAGCGCTACATCATTACTGTACGTGAGGATAGTGAGCGTCATCTGTTCCTGCCGCAAGTCGAAATTACTGCCCATGGTATTGCGACTCCCTATCCGTTTAACCACGATTTCTTCGCGTCAGGTGAATATGCTTCTATCGTCTCTCTCGGTAGCAAACTGGAGAATCTAATCGAAGAAGGCGCCTACATCCAACGTGGCGAGCGTAAGCAGCCGTTGTTCAAGTTTGCCGAAGGCCTTGAGTGGTTGATGAAAGAGTCGCGCAAAGGCTACAACATCCAGCGCTATAAAGGTCTGGGTGAGATGAACCCGGAACAATTGTGGGACACTACAATGAACCCGGAGACTCGTCGTATGCTGCGCGTGACCATTCAGGATGCAATCGCTGCCGACCAGATCTTTACCTGTTTGATGGGTGATAACGTGGAACCTCGCCGCGACTTTATTGAGACCAATGCATTGGCGGTAGCTAACTT
>Ga0247822_10002275_pt1 | contig 12199 bp, 10 predicted proteins | sample 13C_Cellulose_Da_FD_192423 | JGI IMG/M metagenome (GOLD analysis project Ga0247822, IMG submission 192423) | Soil microbial communities from agricultural site in Penn Yan, New York, United States - 13C_Cellulose_Day30 | ecosystem: Environmental > Terrestrial > Soil > Agricultural land | place...
GGGGCAATGCTGTACGCCGATGGGGACGGCATGAATTTAACCGTCAGCGGCGCCGAATACGTGCCCAACACTTAAGGAGTGAATCATGTCTCTCACTAGCAGCGACCAGATCTACCGGTCTATCGGCGGCCCGCCCGTCACCATGCAAGAGATCGCCGATTTCGTCGGTTCGAGCGGCGAAACGACCGTGACCGCATCGCAAATCTCGGATTCCACCGCAGTCGGTCGCAACGTCCTCACCGCTGCTGATGCTGGTGCAGCGCGCACCGCGATCGGCGCCGGTACTTCCAGTCTGGCGCTTGGCACGACTGGGGCTACCGCCCTGGCTGGTGACACGCCCGTCCTATCTGCAAATGCCATCGCGGCAATCGCAGAGCTTTCCCCTGCATCTACTGCGGCTGACATCGTGGCCGCTCTTCAAACCCCCTGATAGGAGCCAGAAATGGACGAATACACCACCTTTACCGACGAGCAACTGGACGACGCGACTTTCGTGTTGGTGCAGGTAAACGTCGACGGTACGCCCGGTTTCATCACCGTGGCGCAGTTGAGCGCGTTGATCGACGCGCTGCCGTAATGCTCACCCAGGCCGCTCCGGAATTCATCACCCAGATCATGCGCCACCCGCGCGTGTGGGAATGGGTGCGTGAGGACGGTCTGGATTCTGCATCTTTTGCGTATGACCCGAGGCACACGTATTTCGCTTACGAGGACAAGGGGTTTGTGATGTACCGCCATGTCCGAGACGGGATCTATGACGTGCACGCCGCGATCTTGCGCGGTGGACGTGGAATTGTTGATTTTGGTCTGAGCACGTTGGCTGAAATGCGCTCGCGCGGGGCGGATTGGTTCATCGCCCCGATCAGCGACTGGAATAAAGCGGCGCTGCGATACGCGCGCGCATGCGGGTTCACGGAGTTGGGGCGCATCCCGAACGCTATGCGTGACGGCGTTTTGCACGAAACGATTTACCTGGAGTCGAAATAATGGGTTTCGCTAAAGATATTCTCGATCCCGGCGATATCACTGGCGGCCTGAGCGGCAAGAACGCTGCTGATGCATCCAGGGAGGCGGCTGACGTTCAACAGCAAGCCGCTAAGTACGCTGCCGACCAGCAGATGAAGATGTTCCAGCAGGTTCAGCAGAACCTGGGCCCGTACATGAACGCTGGTACGGCGGGGCTTGGCGGTTTGCTGGGAATGTTGGGCCTCACGGCACCCAATTCCGCCGCTATGGGCGGCGGCATGGGTGGAGCCTCTGCGCAGCCCAAGACTTACGACCAACTGCGTCAGGAGCTTCTTTCCCAATACACGACGCCTGGAACGCCTGGGCAACCGCCTGATTTGGCGTCTTTGCTGGGCAACAATGCAGCCGCGCGTAATTTTTCAAACGCGGAGTGGGGGTATGACCCGCGCGCCCAAAAGTGGGGCTACAACCTGACGTATCAGGGCGGTGGCGATGCTGGCGATCCCTACACCAAGTGGGTTTATGGTGACCCGGCAGGTGCATCCGCTGGTCAGGTGGATAACACGGGCCTTGAGGCCGCTATCCAGCGTCAACTTGCTGCGCAACAGTCCGCCACGACCGGCGCAAATGCGCTTGGCGGCCAGGGGGATACGACAGGCCTTGGAGCGCTTCTGACGAAGCAGTTCAACTTTGATCCCAGCCAGCTTGAGCAGACGCCGGGTTACCAGTTCACGCTCAATCAAGGCCTGAAATCGCTGGCGAATCAGAACGCGGCGAAGGGTCTGGGGCTTTCTGGCGCGCAACAGAAGGGCGCGCTTGAATACGCAACCGGTCTGGCCGATAACACCTACGGCCAACAGTACCAACGCGCGCTGCAATCCTACGCCACCAACTACGGGCTGGCCTCGGATCAGTACAACCGTCTCGCAGGCCTGGCAGGCATGGGCCAATCGTCCGCTGCTGGTGTGGGCAATGCAGGCATGCAGACGGGCAGCCTGATCGGAAACCTGATGACCCAGGGCGCGAACGCTCAAGCGTCTGGCTTGGTGGGAGCGGCGAACGCCCAGACGCAGGGCGCGAACAACATTATGAACCTCGGCATGGGCCTGGCTTCGCTGTTCATGTCTGACGCTCGCATGAAGCGTGACGTGCGCTTGCTCGGCGTTACCGAGGGTGGCCACAACTGGTACGAGTACCGGTACATCCATCGACCGGAGCTGTTCCAGGGCGTTATGGCCCAGGAATTGGAAATCACGAATCCGGATGCTGTCCACGAGATTGACGGCATCAAGTACGTTGACTACGCGAAGGTGCATTGATGCCTCTGGATACCTCTATCCCTCTCCAGGTGCAGACGCCGCAGATTAACGGTCTGGGGATGCTGTCGAACGTTCAACAGTTCCAGCAGCGCAAGTTGCAGCAGGACCAGTTGCGCCAACAGTTGGAGGCGAACACGGCTGCATCCGCCGCGATGAAGCAGGCCATCGACCCGGCCACGGGGCAACTGGACCAGGCAAAGTTCGCTTCCATCATGAGCCAGGGGCCAGGGGCTTACAACCTTCCGGCATACCTCAAGAACGCGACGGACCTTCAGAACGCTCAATTGGAGACAAAAACCAAGCAATTCGACTTGGCGCAGAAGCAATTGGGATTTTGGAATGGCCAGCTTGGCGCGCTGATGCAGAAGGGCGATGCGGTGTCGAACCAGGACATCTACAAGGCCCTGGCTAGCGGCCTCAAGCTCAACATGCTCACGACCGAGCAGGCGCAACAGTACGCCCAAGACATTCCTGACGACCCGCGCGAGCGTAGCGCCTGGGTCAAACAGCACTGGATCGGCCTGCAATCCGCGAAGGATCAGGCGAATGTGCTGATGCCGAACGTGCAGACGATCGACACTGGCAGCGGCGTGAACGTGGTGCCGATCGATCCGCTCACTGGTCAACCGAAGGGCGCTATCACCGCGTTCCAGAAGGGGCTGACGCCAGAAGCGGCGGCCCAGCGTGTCAGCATGTTCGACCCCGCTACAGGCCAGCAAGGCACTGTGTCGCTCGGCTCAACAGTAGGTGGCGTGCCTGGAAGCGGTCAGGGCGGCGGCTTCATGCCCACTGCTGCACCCATGGGGACCGAGAAGGTCGCGGGCGCTGCTGCGGATCGCTACAACTCGCTCATCGAGGCGGCGAACAATGCTCCGGCCGCAATCAACGGCTACGACCGCGCACTGGAAGCGCTCCAAGGCGCGCAGACGTCCGGCAAGATGGCCGACGCCAAGCTGTTCATCCCCACCATGCTCCAGTCTCTGGGCCTCCAGTCCGAAGGCGGCATGGTGCAGGACTATCAATCGCTCAAGAAGTACCTGGCGAATGCAGGCGCACAAGCGGCCTCGGCGGCTGGGTACTCAGGTTCGGATGCTCGCCTCGCGTCGTTCACGCAAGGCCAGCCAGACGCAGAGAAGATGAACCCCGGCGCGCTGCGGGATGCCATCCAGTACGTGAAGGCGCTGCAATCGGGCGTCATGGCTAAGAACAACGCGGCTCAAGAATGGCTCACCGCGAACGGTGGCAACACCGCCAAGCTGCCGGAATTCGAGCGCAAGTGGTCGAACGCCTTCAGCCCGGATGTGATGGAACTGCGCAACCTGGCGCCCGAGCAGCAGCAAGCATTCATCAGCGGCCTATCTCCTGCCAAGCGCAAGAGCCTGATGGAGTCCTACCGCAAGATGTCTGAAGTGGGGGCTTTCTGATGGCTAAAGATCCCTACGCCGATCTGTTCCGCTTCGTAGCTCAGGCCGAGAGCGGCGGCCGCGACTATGACGCTGCTGGGCGCGTTATCACGTCCCCCAAGGGCGCGAAAGGCAGCATGCAGGTCATGGACGCGACCAACTTGGACCCTGGGTATGGGGTCCGTCCGGCCGCTGACGATAGCCTGGAAGAGCGCGCGCGGGTCGGCCAGGACTATCTGAAGGCCATGATCGGCAACTACGGCGGCGACCTGACCAAAGGCTTGGCGGCCTACAACGCTGGCCCCGGCAATGTGGACCGCGCATTGGCGGCGGCACAGCAAGCGGGCGACCCGAATTGGATGCAGTACCTGCCCAAGCCGCAAGAGACGGTGCCGTATGTGCAAAAGATCGTCGCCAACATGGGTAGCCTGCCGGGTACGCTGGACCGCATCGCGAGTGCCGTGATGCCGTCTGCGCAAGCTTCCCCGGTCGACAAGAAGCTGGAAGCCGACCCGCTATTTCAAATGCTCTCGGGCGCATCCCCAGCAGCAGCAGCCACGTCTGAAAAGCTGGCATCCGATCCCGTGTGGCAGATGCTGAATGAGCCTGCCGGTACGGCTTCGGAGTCGCGCAGTCCTGATGGCGTGCGCCGCGTAGAGACGAGCGGCACGGCCCCGACCGAGGCTCGGAAGCAGCGCACCGGTGTTCTCGGAGCGATCGAGGACTTTGGCGCGGGGGTCCGCAAGCTCGGACAAGGCGCTGCGCAGGGCTTCGGCGATATTCCCGCAGGTATTGGACAAGCGGGTATGCACCAGGGGCAGCAGATCCTTGGCGGCATCGATGAGATGCTTGGCACGAACCTAGCTGGCATGGGAGCGCCGAACGTGGCGGCCCGTGACGCCGAGGTCGCTCAGCGTGAGGCCGAATACCAGGCCGCTACCCCCGGGTCTATGGCCGCTGGTGTTGGGCGTCTTGGCGGCAACCTCGCATTCTCTATGGCCGGTGGCCCTGCGGCTATTTCTGCGCCGATGATGGCCGGTGCGCAAGCCGGTGCGCGCGCGCTACCCATGGCGCCAGGCGTTGGCCGTTTCTTGGGTGCTGGCATTGGTAGCGGTATCCAGGGCGCGGGGTACGGCGCAGTGACGCCGGTAACGAGCGGAGAATATGACCAGCAGTCGCTTGCCAATACGCAAGCGGGCGCGATCCTCGGGGCTGTCGCGCCTGGCGTCGGTCAACTGCTCGGCGCTGGTGGTCGCTATGTCGGCAACAACATCCGGGCGGCGATTGCGCCCTTTACGGAAGGTGGCCGCCAGGGGATCGCACAAAACATCATCGCCCAGGCCGCGAAGGGTGGGCCGATGCGCGGCAACGTGGGCCAGATGGTCCCTGGCGCGACTCCCACTCTGGCCGAAGTCTCGGGTAACCCTGGGATTGCGAACCTTCAGCGCACGATGCGGGACGTGAACCCTGCGCCGTTTGTGCAGCGGGAAGAAGCGAATGCCCTGGCGCGTACTGACGCGCTGGGAGCGCTACGCGGCACGACCGAAGATCTTCTGGCTGCTAAGGCTTCACGCGACACGCAAGCCGCGACCGACTATCTGAAGACCCATGTGGGCATCCCGGTTGCCAACACCGAATATGCGGCGCTTAAGCGTACTCCTGCCTTCCAAAGCGCGTTCGCCCAGGCCGAGAAGATGGCCCAGAACGCGGGCGGCACGATTGAAACCAAGGTGGCCAACAAGACGCTCGCGAATCGTGGCGGATCGGTAGGCAAGCCCCGTACCTACGTTTCTGGCGTGGGGCTGCAACGCATCAAGCAGGCGCTGGATGACCAAATCGGCAGCGCTTCGCAGGCTGGCGAGCGCGGGAAGGCCGCCAACATCCTTGGTGTGAAGGACAAGCTGCTTTCGTTGATGGACCGGGAGATCCCCGGTTACGCCGACGCGCGCGGGGCATATGCAGCGGCGTCACGCGATATCGACGCTATGCAGTACCTGCAAGGGATGAACCTGACAGATGCGCAGGGGAACATCACCTTGGCGCGTGTCCAAAGCGCTCTGCGCGGCTTGGAAAAGGCACAACAGAAGCCGGGCATGAATCTGGCCAAGTCCGTGACACAGGCCCAAGAGGATGCGCTGAAGGCTATCCGCGACGACTTGCTGCGCGCCACACAGACGAACGCAGGCCGCTCGCTAGGTTCCAACACGGCGCAGAACCTGGCTATGCAAAACATGCTGTCTCAGGCATTGCCGGGGCGGCTGGGTGCGCTGGCTGGCAAAGCCCCTGCGGGATCGCTTGGCACGGCTCTAGGTACTGGCGTTGGCTACATGATCGGCGGCCCCTTGGGCGCTGCCGCTGGTGGCGCAGTCGGTGGATCGCTGGGCCGTACCGCATCGAGCGCGGTGAACATGAACAACGAAGCTATTCAAGGCCTGCTGACCAAGATGCTGCTGAACGAAGGCGGGTCAGGGCTTGCGGCTCTCCAGGGTGCAGCCCGTGGATCTCGACCAATCACGGAGATGGGCGGCTTGCAAAGGCTCCTGTACCCAGCCATCAACGCTAGCGGTGCGCTCGGGTTGGGGCGCGTCTCGCCGAATAACGGGAACGCCATGCAGCCCCTGCCAAATGCCTTTTAAGAAGCATACGACGCAGTAGACGAGCGGAAGAATTAAGTAGGTTTCCATCAGAGAAATGTATTGCAGGAATTGAACCATGTCTAGCCTTCTCCCCAACGGTAAGCAGCACTTTGACGACAATAACGGGCGCCCGTTGGTTGGCGGTCGCGTGTACTACTACATCCCCAATACGTCTACGCCGAAGGACACCTGGCAAGACCAGGCGATGACGATTCTAAATACCAATCCTATCGTCTTGGACGCACGCGGGGAATGCACGGCGTGGGGTTACGGGGCGTATCGCCAAGTGGTTCGGGATCAAGTCGGCAACCTTATTTGGGACCGCTTGGTGACAGATCTCTCCGCTGTAATCGATGAGCAAATCCAGGAGATCAGAGACGACCTGGCCGCTCCGGATGGAGGCTCGTTGATCGGCTACCAGAATGAATTGGTGGGGGCTATCTATCGGTCGGTCTATTCACGGCTTCAGGATTGGGTGAGCGTTAAGGATTTTGGGGCCATCGGAGATGGCATTAATCATCCGTTGTCCGAACGCTATTCGTCTGTAGCGGCAGCACAGATCGCATACCCGAATGCAGGGGTTACGTCGTTGTCGCAAAGCATTGATTGGGCTGCGTGGCAATCCGCCGTAAATAGCAAAGCAGCGGTAACCGTATATGGGCCTGAAGGCACATACGTTATGACCGATGAGTTGCTAATCACTCTGCCCGCAGTGAGCATCATCGGTGCCGGCCAAGGGTATGACCGAGCGCAGTTTTTCGCACCTACCGATGCAACGCCTTGTGCTCGGCTGCTGTGGGTAGGTACCGGCGATAAAAGCGTAAAAACCCGATATCTCTATCGGGGCAGCCCGTTGGATGCCAACGATCCGCCGATTTCGACGGGCATCAACATCCAGAATGATGGCTTCGTGATGCATGCCATGATGGTGGATTTGTATTGTGATTATTCCAACACTTCACCGACTAACTTCGGCGACGATTGGGACGTCGGGATCTTCCATGGTTCCCGATTGGACATGCGGCTTATTGATGTCAATGTTCGTGGCTACTGGCGTAAGGCCTCTATCTGGTTGGATTCCACACGCGGGGTGAATCTTCCGGAATTGAACAATTACCCGGCGACCCCCGGCGCGGGCGCAGACGGCGTTTCAATCGTCCGGACCATGACGATTGGTGGTTATTGGGGCATTCGCAAGCAAGGCCCTGACCCGAAGCCAGGGCTTATGCATTTTGGCTTCCAGTACAAGAGGGCGGCTCAGTTTTCATTTAGCTCGCAACCTGCTGATGGGAACACCGCAACGATTGGCACTGAGGTGTATACCTATCGCACCACGCCGACTATGCGCAGGGAAGTGCAGATCGGCGCTACGTTGGCAGCCTCTATTGCGAACCTGGTAACGACATGGCAGCAGCAGCCTGGGCGTTTGGTGCCCTACGATGACATCACACTTTCGCAATCTGGCACCCTGATCCAGGTGTATTCACTTTCCGCATCCGCGACGGCTTTGTCCGCTACGGGTGGTGTTATTTCGGTCCAGACTTTAGCGGGAGGGGCTGCAACGCAAACGGAGGTTATCTCTGATCCTGCCCCGTTCTATGACTTCGTGAGCAACCAACTCTACGATGATGGCCGGGATTCTTTGGGTGCGTCGGATTTTGTATTAGATAACTGTGTCATTTACTCGATTGAACACCATTCGGGTGGGGCTGTAACGCAGCCTTCGGTGCCACCCGATCCGCAGAACGACACGTGTGCGGGCGCGCTCTGGATCGACGGTTTGGGTGGCTCAGGCCTGATCCACCGGCAATTCCTTCTGCACACGCGATTCCACAGCCGTGAGCCGTACAACATCAAGCTGGGCTTTGTGGGGCGCTACCGCCAGACGAATTGCACGCAGGACGGCTCGCCGCCTGCTACCTACGGTCGCACCGTGGCCAGCCCCACGAAATCGGCGCTGCTCCAGGTGATCGGCTATGACGACCCGGGCGTGAACTTCCCGATGGGGTTGAACGGGAACCAGCTGTACACCGGCTTCTTCCTCCAGGGTTTCGACGTAACGGCCGAGCGGGATCTGGATGTTGGTGGCTTCGGGCAATTCGGCCTGAATAACACGGACACTGATACCGGCTTCATCAACCTGGTTTCCGGCAAGAACGCGAACTCCGAAATCCGCATGAGCACCGAGGCAACGGCTACGGTAGGTCGGATCCGCACGACGTCTACCGGCGGCATGTCGCTGGCGACGCGGGCGAACGGAACAGGTGCAATTGAAGAACACCTGTTCATGAACACGAACAGCATCAGCGCTGGAAAATCCATTCTGCCCTCGGTGACTGGAATGCTATTCGTGGGCAGCGCATCCCGGTTGTGGCAGACCTTCTATGCCGTCAATGGAACCATCAACACGTCTGACGCCCGTCTCAAAACGCCTGTGCGGCCCATGACGGCGGCGGAACTCGCGGCGGCGAAAGAACTGGCGCGGGAGATCGGTTTCTACAAGCGGTTGGACGCCATCGGTCGCGAGGGTGACGAGGCCGCACGTTTCCACGCTGGCATGACGGTTCAACGTGCAATCGAGATCCTGGCATCCCATGGATTGGACCCGTTCGAACTGGGGTTCATCTGCTACGACCAGTGGGAAGACCAGTACCGGACGATTGAGGCCGAGCTGAAGGAATCGGGCGAATTCGACGAGACGGGCAAAGCAATCATGGTGGTGGATGTCCCCGCGCACCAGGTGCTTGAAGTCGCGGCGGGCGACCGCTACGGCTTCCGCATGGACGAGTTGACCGCGTTCATGATCCGTGGTCTTGCGCAGGCTCAGGACGAGCTTGAAGCACGCGTGCTGGCGCTGGAGGGTAACCCGTGACTACCGATCAGGATCTACCCGCCCGCGTTTCGCGCTTGGAACAGCGCGTCGACAAGTATTACTACTGGGGGTGCGGCGTGGCGGCCGCTGTCGTAATCATGAGCGGTGGCTACGTCTGGTACGCCAATGAGGGCGTGCGGCGCATGGATAAGATCGCCGACATCCTGATGACCGCCCAGATCGGGCAGGCCACCATGCAGGTCGACATAGCCGTCATGAAGCGCGAGCAGGAAAAGCAGGATCGCGCCTGGAAACTTCTCTCAACCCTCTTAAAAAAGGGGGCTTCGGATGTTTCAAGTTCCCAGGAGCGTGAATAGATGCAACTGAACTTCGAAACGGCATTCGACCGATTGATCGGTCACGAGGGCGGATATGTGAACCACCCGAACGACCCGGGCGGTGAAACCATGTGGGGCGTCACCATCGCGGTGGCGCGTGCAAGCGGGTACACCGGCCCCATGCGCGACCTGCCGCGCGAAGCTGCGAAGACAATCTACCGGTCGCAGTATTGGGACAAGGTGAAAGCCGGCAGCATGCCGTTCGCTGTGGCGTTCCAGGTGTTCGACGCGGCGGTAAATCATGGCACCAGCCAGGCAGCCAAGTTCTTGCAGCGCGCCGCCGGCGTTGTGGATGACGGGATCATCGGCCCCAAGACACTGGCAGCAGTTGCCGAGCGCGGCGCCGCCGCGATGCTGCTTCGTTTCAACGCCGAGCGCGAGCAGTTCTATACCAACCTGCCGACCTGGCCCAGCTTCGGGAAAGGCTGGTCGCGGCGCGTCGTCACCAATCTGCGGTACGCCGCTGGGGATCTGTCATGAACTTCGACTGGAAGAACGTGGTTGCCAACGTGGCGCCCATGCTGGCCACTGCCCTGGGTGGTCCACTGGCTGGCGGCGCGGTGGTGGCAATCACCAGAGCGCTGGGCCTTGGCGATGATGCTACGGACGCCGAAATCGCAAAGAAGCTGGCCGAAGCCGACCCGAGTACCCTGGTGGAACTGAAGAAGGCCGAACAGGACTTCGCCGCGCGCATGGCGGAAATGGGCTTCAAGAATGAGGCGGATCTTGAAAAAATCGCAGCCGACGACCGGGCCGACGCTCGGCACCGTGAGATTGAGCGCCAGGATTGGACCCCTCGGATGCTTGCCTACCTCGTTACGGCCGGGTTCTTCGGCATGCTATCCGTGATGGTCTTCGCAGCCATCCCGACTGCCAGCAAGGAGCCACTGTACATACTGCTCGGCTCGCTGGGCACCGCCTGGACCAGCATCATTTCCTACTACTTCGGCAGCACAGCGGGCGGACAGAAGAAGTCCGAGTTGCTGGCCAAGAACAAGCCATAGGGCGTGAGGCTGTGCGATTGGCCGGGGAACGACGACTAGTCTTCCCGAGGCCCTCGGTCCTTCACCAGCTTGATCTCATCGTCGGCCCCTATCTCACGCACCCATGCGCCGCAGCCCTCGTCTGGGTATACAGGGGCGATGCGGTGGCCAGGATCAAGGCGGCAGTACGGCCTGCGTCCCTGGTCGGTTGTTTCGCCGTGCCAGTGGGTACAGGTCCAGCAGCCGCCGAGCTTTGGGGGCATGGGCTTGAAGTAGGACATAGCGTTAGAACAGATGGCTGGAGAGCCGCATGAACTCGTAGTGTAGATCACACAATAGTTCTAACGCTAAAAGTGAAGAAGCCCGCTATATCAATGCGTTAGGAGCATTTCACGCGGGCCTTCTAAGCCCGGGGTCGGGGGTTCGAGCCCCTCCTGCCGCGCCAGAATATCTAGTAAATACAAGGCGCTACGTGGGTTTGTAATTCGCTAGCAGGTTAATCATTAGAATAAAAATGCCTGCGTTAGAATTTTACTCGGTTGCCGTAGCCCGTTTCACCAGTCGCCTATCGTAGTGTTTGTGGGTTGTGGACGGGTCAGCATGAGCAGCGAAATCGTAGGCGTCCTTGTCCCGATTCGCGATCTTCTGGGTAATGGCTGCCGGACGAATGTCCTGTAGGGTGAAGTACAGGGCATGGGCTGTGAGGGTCTTCTCTTTCACTTCCTCATCAAGCGTCAGTATCCAGGCCAATTGAGCATCCTTCCAACTGGAGGCCCACCCGTGCCGCGTGTATGCCTCTGACCTTTTTGTGGGCGCGAATAGATACGGACTGGCGTTTTCTCGGTCCAGCGCGCGAGCGACGACAGCACGAAGCCGCGTCGACCATTCCCGGATCTTCAGCACTTCCATCTGCCCCTTCTTTCGCTTGCTCGAAAGAACGGTAACGCCGCCTTCCGTCAAACCGGTTTTGAGGAATGGGCGCGTTTCCGATGAGCGAAATCCCGTTAAGTACGTGAACATGGCCGCGCAGCCCATGACGCGGTAATTCTCGCGCTGCTTCACCGACCAGAGATAGAACCGCAGGACCTGGCGCCGGGAAATAACCTTTGCTTTGGTGGTGGAGCGGTTCTTCATCATGTTGGTGAACGGGTTCGCTGGCAGAAGACCCCAACGGACGCCGTAGTGGCAGATGACCGAAAGCTGGCTGATCTCCTTGTTTGCCTTCACAGGTGCGCCGGCTGCCGCCCGATCTTCAAGGTACTGGTAGCCGTGCTGTGTGGTCAGATCGGCGGGGCTCATGCGTCCAAAGAACTTTGTCAGGTTCGCGTACATCGCTTTCCGGGTCTTCTTCCCGTCCACGGATTGATCCTCGTAGTACGTCGGATCTTCCTTAAGTTCAAACCGCTCAATCATCTCTGAAACGGCGCCAGCGACAACGACGCCTTGCTGGATCTCGACCGCTAACTTGGCCGCCAGTCGTTCGGCGTCGTAGCGCGCGGCGCGGTCCCCGAGGACAGCCGAGGCGAGTGTTTCGCTTCGCCCGTCCATGTGCTTGTAGATCCAGCTAATGCGCTGCTTGCCGACGCGCTTGTACAGCCTTGCTATCCCGGTCTTCTCCCACGCGGGTGAAGGCTTCGCGGTTCGGGGCGGACGTGGGACCGGCTTTTTGCTGGCCATCTGCT